>TARA_R110000822_G_scaffold14463_8_pt1 | contig 14349 bp, 2 predicted proteins | sample TARA_R110000822 | Tara Oceans TARA_R110000822 (sample SAMEA4397666) | marine metagenome | biome: Polar Biome; feature: [SRF] surface water layer (ENVO:00010504); material: water (ENVO:00002006), including particulate matter (ENVO:01000060) such as... | depth 5 m | reverse complement strand
ATGACCTTTAATAAAAATACAGGTTTAATAGATGATAATACAAAAGCATGTACGCATTGTTTAGAAATTATACCTCTAAATGCACAAATATGCTCTAATTGTAAAAAAGCTGTACTATAATTCATAGGAATTAATGTGATAAACTACATTAATTACTATGAAAAATTTTTAACTTTCCTTATTAGTACCCTCTTTTTATCCAATTTAGGGAATTTTCTACGTCTTTATCCAGTATTTTAAGTGGAGTAACTTTCATCCAAGCGTGTATAACTTTGCTTTCTCCTTTTTTGTCTCCTTTTTCGTAAACTTCATCAATATATGATGGACTAGTTTGAATTATAGCTTTAATTGTATTTTCCAATAAAGAAAGCGTTACAGCTGGAGATCTAAACGTCTTAGCCCACTCCATAGGATTAGTATAAGTCATAAGTTCCGCTAACAATCTTCTAGTGTAATAAGCCGCTACTAATGTAGCGTGAGAAGATTCTTTACCCTTTTCATCATCATCTTCTAATGCTCCTGCAAGTAATATCCATGTAAGATAAGCCCCTGCTGCCATTACTAGTTCACTGGCAGTACGTCTAACATTACCTTTTTCCATTTCTGTTAAGTCTTTCCAACTTTCAGACATGACTTTAAACTTTAACGCTTTAAGATCTTTTACCATTACACCTACAAATCTCAATGTAGAAATATACATACCTTCTTCAAAAGCTTCCGTCTCTACATTGTAATCTAAATCAACATCTCTTAGTTCTGAACTCTTTAATACTCTAAAACCAATTGTAGCTTTTTTATCTCTAATGTACAAAGCGTGCCCACCTTTAAATCTCTTTTTAGTTCCTGGAACCATCCATTGACGCATGTGTGTAAATAAACTGGCTACTGCGTGAGCTTCCGCCCTACTTTTATTTTTTGGGTCGTAGTTACCAAACAAATCTCTATTTACTCTTCTAAGAACCTGAGATATTTCAAAAGTTCCTTCATCTTTTGTTTTGTCCGTAGACGCAACTCTTTCGTCAAGGTGCAAAACACCATTCATATAGTCTTTTTTTGCAAGCTCTGATAAGCCGCTATACTCCTTACTAGATATTATCTTTTGTGTTTTTGTATTTTGGTAACCTACAGAGTAAGCCTCATCTATAGACATTGCTTTATTCCTATCCGCAGTTACTGTACCGTCTTTAGTAATATACTCCCCATTTTTATTTTTTACTTTTGTATTATCAAGTACAGCATACATACCAATTGATTGTACAGAATGCTCAGCTATTGCATTTAATGCTAATCCTGTACCTAAATTTGTGTTCCTCTTTATTCCGTTATTTATATTAAATTCGTTCTCAAGTACAGTCCAATCACTTGTAGCATTAAACAATTCTCGCAATAAATTTGTTTTTCCTTTTGCTCTATGTCTAGACATGTCTGCTACATTGCTGGCAGTATCTGCAGCATACTTTAATTCCCCATTCATTACATTTTTAATTGTGTAATGTTGTGCTCCTGCCCCTTCCATAAACACCATAGCTAGACCTTGTGTAAAGTTAGCTCCAGCTGATAAGTAGTTACCAAATAAGTTAATTATTGAAACATAACTTTTAATTTGCTTAGATATTTTAGCTGTTTTAGCGTCTCCAGTAGTTTGAATACCGTATAATCTATTTTCAATTACTCTTTCAAGTGCTTTATAGGTATTAGATTCTCCTTTAGCCTTTTGAGCAGAGTCATCACTATTGGCTTTTATTCTACCTAAAAATCCTGAACGTTGTGTTATTTGAGCATCTTTAACAAGACTCAAAGTTATCTCAACAGTAGCAGCTAAGTCTATTTTACTAGCATAATCAATTGCCTGATGAGCATCTATTACCATTAGAGTCATTACGTCGTAAGAACGGTCTGTTTCTTTAATTGATCCTCTAAAATGAATAGGTATAATCTTTTTTTCTTCTCCTGCTTGAGTACTTAATACTTTTACAGTGTCATCCATACTAGCTCTAATGTCTTCTTCTTTCTTTTCATCACTATCATCCTCTACTTGTCCAGAATCAGTATCATCTTTTCTTAATTTAAATATATCAAGAGTACCTTCTTTTACAGCTGATATTACACCCCCGTTTGATAATCTTTCAAGGGTATTTTTATTCATAACAGGTAACTGCATTTCTAGTCTTGACCTAACTGGTAACAAGACGTCTGTAGCTAAAGATAACTCTACAAGAAAATCATACATGTCTTCTACAGGAGTACCTTTGTATTTACCTCCTGTACTTTTAATATCTGACCATTCAGGACTACCTCTTTGCGCAAACCTTGGTATAATACCATACTCATCATTTTTTTCTAACAGAGGAGAATAGAATTCTTTTTGATTATCATTAGCTCCAACGTACGCTGTATATTTTTTTAGCTCCGCTTCTGCACGTCTAGCAATAAAAACAGATTTTTGCTGTACATCAAAATCATGCTTGTCAAACATTTTAGCTACTTGTCGTATAATATCACTATTCATATCTTTTGCGTTATTCACAAAAGAATCCCATAAGCTTATATCTTTTTCAATATCAGTTAAAAAAGTGTCTAACTTTTCTTCTTTTTTATTTGCTATTTTTTGTATATTATCTATAGCATACTTACTAATATATTCTTTTCTTCTTTCTTTCTTTTCTTTATTTTCTGGCCCCCTGTCTTTTTTATTAAATTCTATTTCCGCTTCTCTAGAGAATATTGCATCAATATTTTTAAAAAGATTTTCACCAAACTCATGCTTTAAAAGATCATTAGCAATTGATTTATAAGATTTGTTAATTTTACTTTGGTTAAGCTCAATTTTATCAAGTTGGTCTTGTAATCCTGACTGATCATCAGTTAAATCCTCTGATATAGCATCAAGTAAATCTTTATCAAATGCTCTTGTTGCTGTATCTAAATATTCAATAGAACGCAAAGAAGGGTCTGATTCTCCAGTTTTATACTCTTTAAATTTATCTAAAATTACGTCTGTTTGTCTTTGCGCTAACGAGATAAATTCTGCAATAGCTAAATCTGCCCTAACTGTCTTAAGGTCTTTCTGCAGTTCAATTAACTCAGCTAATGCAAGTGCTTGTCCTCTATTAGTGTCTTCTTTTTTTCTTTTAAGCATCTCTACTTTTGAAGTAATTATACCTAAAGCTCTTTTTGCAAGTCTTTTTTGTTTTTCAGAAGCAGTTTTTGGTTTTGGGCTGTTAGAAAATTTACCGTAAAGACGGTTTTCTATACTACCTTTTTCTATTCTTTTTTCAGATAAAGTTTCTTTTAAAGAAGTTTTTGCTAAATCTTTAGCTATAGTTGGATTAATTCCTATTGATTTATTAAGGTTTTTAAAAAACGCATTTGACCAAACTGAAATTGCTTTTGCTTTTTGGGGGTCTGCTTTCCAAATTTCACCACCTTCTTTAGTAATAGCAACTGCTAAAAGTTCTCTTTTAAATTGTTCTTCATCAGTGATTTCAAGATTGTCTCTAAGTTTTGCTTCAAGATCAGAACCTTTTAGTCTAGCTAACCCTGCTTTCATGATATGATTACTAGTTCCACCTAATAAATCAACATATACTTGCCCAAATTCATGTAATTCTTCACCACTTTGTAAAAAATTAGGGTTTATTTCTATTATATTATTGTCTTTTTCTGTAATTAAGTTAGCTAATGAGCTCATATCAGTATTAATTGATACATTTCCATCAACATTTTTTTGCAACTCTTTAAATAATATTGAATTTTTACCCATAGTAAAATTAGATACTCCAGGCATTTCTTTACCGTTTTGTAGCCATTTCCTGTAAGCACCATTTTCCCCATGTGCGGATACTAAGTCTTTCCATTCTTTACTAGTTGTATTTGGACAAACGCTCATATTATTTATATTTTACAAATTTTCTTAGCTTCTTCTACTTGTTTATTAGTTATTCCAGTTTCTTTTTCAGATCTAGCCAAAACAGATGACTGTAAAGAGTCAACAACTGATTCATAATCAATTACTGCGTTTTCGCTTTTCCAAGCATTAATCGCCCCTCTATAGTTGGCTAAAGGTACAAAAACATCCGGTGTTTTAATATTATAATAAGGATCTTCTTTTGCTTTTTCTACAAAAACTTGTTTGTTTTTTTCTATTACAGTTCCTTGAGATTCTTTAGATTCTTCGCTTTTTATACCAATAGTATTAATAGAAGCAGTACTACCTGAAGCTGTTTTTGTTATATTTAAAGACGTTTCTACTCCAAATCTTTCTAGAAGATTTTGTTGTAGCCATTCTGAAAACCTTTTAGGTAATTTAGCTTTACTTGTAGCAAACCCGTTAGGGATTACTAACGTTGCAAATTCTGCCATTTCTTCAAAAACCTCTTCATTGGCTTTTTTAAATAAAGTAAAGTCTGCGTTTGTATCTTTAAAATTACCTTCTTCATAAACAAATTTAGTGTCCTTACCTTGCTGATATTTTTTTGTAACAATACCCAAAGCGTTTTCATTTATGATACCTTTTTGAGTAGTCCTTATACCTGCTTGATTGTTTTTTATTTTTACGTTTAATACTGGATTTATGCTTGGAATACTTTCAACTTCTTCTTTAGTTATAGTGCTAGTAGAGTCTTCTATACCAATCCCTAATTTTTCATTAACTGCTAATCTTGCTTGTAAATTTTCTGTAAAAATATAACCAATATCCTTATTGTTTTCAGCCATGTCTTTTGTATACATACCACCAGCTACTCTTACGCTTTGTATTGGTCCATTTTCTTCTTCCATTAAAGAAGTTAAACTGTTGTTAGGTGTATAATACTCTTTTATAACTTTACCTTTTGAATAGTACCCTCTTTTAGATACTGCCATATACATAGGACCTTTTTTTGCATAGCCTACTAGTTTGTATAAGTTACTATTAGAATCTCTAAGCCATCTACTTGTTTCTTTTTTACCATAAATATCGCTACCAATTACATACTCATCTATATTTTCTAGAATGAATGCGGCTTTGTTGCTAATAGTATCATTAAGTGCTAACATATCTCTAGGACCAACTGTAGTAATTACAGCAGGATTATCTGCTAAATGTCTAATAATTTGTTCTTTTGCGTTTTGTAATACAGCTGTTTCTGAGAACGCAACCTTTAAATTTGACATAAAATCACCAATACCCCGGTTAACTAATTCTTCTGTAGGTATGTGCTGAAAAAAGCTAAACAAATTACGGTTAAACCCTGAAGAACTATACGAATAGTTAACTAGTTCGCTTGCTGTTTCAGGACTAGACTCAAACAAATCAGACCATGCTCTCTGATAAAGTTCTCTATCAGTACTTTTATTGTTAAAAATAACAAAGTCTGGAGATTCTTTATCCATACGGTATGAAATAGTCAAATCTCTTAAAAGAATATTACTTGCCACTAGATCTGGATTAGAATTTTTAAACTTTTCTAATCTTCTAGGAAAACTATTGTCACTGTAGAACATACTTTTTATATCTCCATTTGTAACATTCGCAGACTCCATACCCATTATAAATGAATAAATTTCATTCATTATAGTGTCTATAGATTTATCTCTGTTTAGTAAATCAGGATTAAGGTCAAAAATAGTACTAAACACTAAGTTCTTTATAGCATTAGTTGACATTACAGTTTGCCCAGAAAACATCTTAGAAGGTAACTGTATACCATTTCTATGAAATACTCCAGCCATTGTAGAGCCGTCTAGATCTATAAATCCGTCTTTATGTGCTATACCGGAAGAAAACTCTTCTGAAGATGTTGCTCCAAACTTTTTTTCAACATTTTTTATAGTGCCTTTTTTAATTACTTGCATTAATTTGGCTTCTTTTAATTCAGCCTGCATTAAATCTTTACCGTTACCAACATCTGCTTTTGATGCACGTATAACGTCAGTAAGATCTTTTGACACGTCTTTAAAAGCATTAAAAGTTTGCAAAATAGCTACCTGTGTTTTGTAATTTACTTTATTTTGTATTTCGTTTTTTAGTTTTTTCTCTGATATTGTCTTAAGATTTTTAAAAGAAATTTGGTTAACCTCTTTTTCTGACATTCCTGCAGCAGTACTATACTTCTTTATAAGCTCTTCTTCTGGAGTAACTTTTTTACCTGTTTCTTTATCGTATACTTTTTGAGAAAATCTACCTTCACGCATACTTTTTAATTGTACAAGTTCTTTTAATATAGGTTGCCCCATATAAGCATTTACCCACTCAATTGGAACTCCTGAGCGTATTAACATAAAAGCTACAGGAGAAGTAAACTGATTAATATTAGCGTTAACTATAAATGGATCTTTAGCCGCATCTACAATAGCATTCATATACAAGTTTAACCAACTTGATGTATACATACCATTTTCATCAACAGTAGAAGAAACTAAAGTTTCATTATCTATTGAATTACCAATTTGGAAATTAATATTGTTGTATACAAGTTCAAATGATTGGCTTGATTTATGGTCTACCATCTGGTTGGCAATTACACCAACTAAATTCTTAGCTTTATCAAACAACCCTTTTGTTTTAGCTTGGTTGGTACCTCTATAGAAACCTAAATTTCTTTCAATCTCTTTTGGTTCATACAACTCTTTAGCTGCGTCTTTAAGAGTGTCGTTATCTAATGAAGCAACTGCACTAGGATATGTTTTAGGGTCACCTAACAACGATTGCATTAGATCAAGTCTTCTATTTTCTAAAGCTGCTCTTGTATGTTTTTGGTTAGCGTTGTACTTTTCAAACTCTTCTAAAGAAGGCGCTGTTTTTTCTTCTAGTAGTTTTTGACGTACTTTAGCCCTAACTGCAGCATCTATTTTTTTCAGGCTGTTTTTATAGCCTAACATTGTATCCCTATTCTTTTTTTGAAGTATTGGATTCATTCTTTCTTCAGCTTTTCTCTCATCAAATTCTTGGCTAATTTCTTCTCCTCTAATATTGGCATCAAAATATCTAGAAATCAATGAGACTAAATCACCACTAGTTAAATCCTCTTCTATATTCTCTTCTGAGTTAGGCGCAATGTCTCTAAGTGCTTGAGAAACTTGGGTACTTCCTTTTAAATCTTTTATTGCGGTAAGTATTATCTGCTTTTTTTCAAACATAGTTTTTTCTATGTCTTTAGTAAGCTCTCTAGCACGTGTAGACTTTCCCCAATCTTTTTTAAATTTTTCTTCGTAAGCTTCTTTATCAGATGAAAATTCATACGAATATTTAGGTCTTCTTATCTTTCCTGTTTCTTTATCAACTTCAATGTTTGGTACAATGATAAAAGCTTTATCAATATCAAAATCTGAACCTGTTTTTGTAGTGATTTCATTATAAGATATAATAGTATCTCCAGCTTCTGGCGGTAAGATACCTACAATTTCAAATAAATCATTAGAAGCAGTAGCCTGGTTAGGTATACGATAACTTATCCCCATTAAAACATCCGGATTAATCATTTTTTTAATTTGTTCCGAAGTCATATTTTTGTAAGAAGAGCCTAATAAATCTACAATTAGTTTATGGGGTAAAAGTACTTGCGCTTTTTCTGTATACAGTTTACCAGTATCTTTATCCTTTTTTAATTGCATTGGTTTAAGGCCTTCTGTAACATTATCTTTAAGCCAAATGATACCATCTTTTACTTTCTCAGTAATAGATATAGTTTCTGCTAATGTACCAAAAGAAGACATTTGTATCATAGCTCCTCCAGACTGTTTAAGTTTTATAGTCTTTTTTGCTACAGCAGCCATTAACTTGCTTTCAAGTTTTTTTCTAAGTGCTGGTAAAGAATCAAGACTTATTCCAGACTCAAGTGCGGATATATCAGATGAGGTAAGCTCGTCTTCTAAAGACTCTATTAAAAAGTCATTAAACTTTTCTTGATCAATATTACCTGTTTCTGGGTCATAGCCAAATTTTTGTTGTACTTCTACCCCTCCTATGTCAGAAAGTAGCCCAACTACTTCATGGTATTCTGTTATTAAGTCTGCTCCTGATACTTTCTTTGGTTCTCCATTAGCTACAGGTATTTCATATTCACCTTTTAAAACAATTTCTCCTAGTAGGTTTTTAACTACTTGAGAACCAACAAGTGTATTTTTTACTTGTTTAGCTGTTAAATCTTGTTGTAAATAAAGTCTGTCATAACTAAGAGTTACATAATTTAACTCTAATTCTTCTTTAGGGCGCATATTCATCCCGTCATTAATAGATACAACACCACTGGCTCCTGTCTTTTTACCATCTAACGTAATAAAATGATCAACTTCTGGATTAGCTGCTTGCATTGCATCTAGTCCCGGAAATAATCCAGGAATTATTACAGCTTCAGATTGCTTGTTAAAATGTAAATAGCTATGTACAGTACCTTTTGACTCTTCTATGTGTACTGTTTTAAGTGGCTGCATAAACAGTTTAACGTCTTCAGGTAATAGTTTAGGATTTTTAGCCGTCATTCTTTCATAAGCATCTTGATGTTCGTCTGTCCATTTACCATAAGACTTCATTCTTGCTACAAAAGTATCAAGAGTAATCCAAGCTTGTGCATCAGTAACGTTTACATTTTTATAGTTTTCAATAAAAGAAAGCATGTCTTCTTTAGTTCCTATTTCATTACCTTCTTTACTTTCATTAAAAGCCTCAAGCATGTTATCCAATAACGTATCATTAACTACTGGATTTCCTTTTGAATCTTTAGTTGGAAAAAAGTAATCTGAAGGCGCCTCAACGTTAGCTGTAACTGCTGACGTGTAAGTTGGAGGAACTTCCCACTTTCCATTAGATTTATAAATTCTAGATTTAATACCTCCTGATATAATTGAAGGTATCCTTTTACGAAAATCTTTAAACAGATCTCCTTCTGCACTTTTAAAACTAGCAGGATCCCCTGTAAAAAGTTTAGTCACTTCAACACTTCCTATAATAGAATTAAGTGTGAAATCAGCAACAGCTTCTATTACGTTACCTTTATATCTACTGCCTACTACGTTTTTATCTATTCCTATATTTTTGTACCTGTAAAGTCTTTCTCCAGTATCGTTATTAGTTAGAGTATCATTAGCTAGAATTCCATTTTCAACTAGTATTCCAACATCTGAATACACTGCATTTAAAAACGCACTTTCAATTGCTTTTTTTAACTCGTAGTTATTTGATAAGTCTTCTTTTGTAAGTGTTGGGGTAGGTTTATAGCCAGCAGGCTTACCGTTTTCATCCATAACTCTATTAAGAACACCAAATCTTTCTAAAGGAGTTATATCATTCTTATCTGCAATGTTAAATTCTGGAAACAAATAAGACGTATAGGCATTTTTAGGATCATGTAAATAAGCAATTCTTTCATTTTCTGGAATAGCAGTGTCGCCATTTAAATCATTCCAAATTGCTTGCATTCTAAAAACCTCATCTGCAAAGTAATCTATAAATACGTCTAAGGTATTCTCATTAGCCAGTGTAAATCTAGCTTTTGCAGAGGTTCCTGATTCATTATAATTTAATCCAGAAGATACAAAGTCTCCTCCTTTCATAGCAACTTGTCTAGCTTTATCTGCTTCAGCAAGTCCCATATATGTAGCAGTTTTGCCATCAGAAAGAGTAACGTTTACGTGAGCACCTAGTAATTCAGGGTCAGAAAGTTTAGATACTTTATCTCCTTGATCCCCTTTACCTAAAGTTTTAAAGTTATTTAAAACAAACAACTTTAATTTATTGTTTTTAGTGTCTGACTTCATCCAAGAAGCAAGTCTACTATGTAATCCATTTACAGTTGAAGTAACTCTATCTAGTTTACTAGCGTCTTCATTCCATTCATTTATTAAACTTGTCATTAAATTATGAGTACTGTAATTAGAGTATAAGTTACCTTCTGCTCCAAGGCTATTAGACTCTGCCAAATCTTCCATAGTTTGGCCTTGTTTTTTAGCTAAGAGTTTTATAATGCTTTTTTCATCTTCTAAAAGTGTTTTTCCTTCTTTATCAAGTGTAAGTACTTTAGCGGGGTTGCCGTTATCGTCTTTTTCTATGGTTTTTTTATACGTTTTTGCAACTCTCTCCATTAAAAACTTTAATCCTCCTCTACCAAATAATTTATTTAATTGGAATATTGAAAGAGATTTGCTGACTTCTGATGATCCCTGGCTAGATTGGAAACTAGAATCTCTTAGTAAATTATTAAGACCAGCTATGTCCATGTCAATACCCATTAAATCTAATGTAGCTAAAAGCTCGTACTTTAAATTTGCAGCAATCTTTTCAGAGCTTTTACCTCTAACGGATTCAGTATTTTTTATATTTATTTTATTTAAAGAACTTACTTCTTTTTTTACTTTATTAGCTACACTGTTATATGAATTTAGAATATTTTCTAATTTCTTAGGGCTGTAATAATAAGCATCCTTACCCTCATTTTGTTGTTGAGTATCGGAAGTTAAGAAAGCAAAGTTTTCAGCCCAGCTTCTTATAAGCATTGATTGTTGAGAAGATGGATCAGTAGTAGAAAGTTTTACTGACATTCCATTACCAGGCTCCCCTGATAATAATAATGACATGTACTCTACTCTGTTTAATGCGTAGACATTAAAAAACTGGGTTCTTAGCGTTTCATCTAGTTCTTCTTTACCTGTTATTGGATTTTGTTTCTTTTTCTTTAGAGCGTCTCTTAATTTAGTCATACTGGGATCACTCACAGACATCTCTTCTAGCTTTTTGTCCATCTTCTCAAAACTAGGATTAGCTATGTCAGATAATCCATTTTTAAGGGTATTCCACATAGCAGATTCTGCTACAAATTTAGGCTCCCCTAAAAAAGTATCTGTATCTTCTACTGCACGTCCACTTTTATTTCGTGTGTATTTAGGTACTAAAGAAATTAAAGCTCTAATTTTAGCTGATGCGTTTTGTTTAGGGTCAATTAATAAAGCATTTTCCTTAAATGAAAGACCGTCTTCTGTTTCTTGTAGTTCTTCAACTATTTCAAGACCTTTAGTTTTATACCAACTTTTAACTTTTCCCACAAAACCAGGTACATGCCTACTAAGCTCTTCGTACCTTTCTTTGTAAGCATCATCTTTATGCTTCTTTAGTTTTTTTGAAATAAATTCTGAAACTACAGCAGTAAAGTCAGTAGTAGAAAAGTTGTCTATATCCCTTAGAGCAGATTTAAATACAGCAGCAGCAAGAGTAAGTGTTATTTCTTCCTCTTGTACAGTAGTAAACACGTTTACAGCTTTAAAAACAACCTCCCTGTCAAAATCTATTGGGGCAGGCGTAGTTTTACTGTCTTTTATAGATTGAATAACGTCACTTTTTGTTGCAAACTTCTGACCTTTATACGTATAAATACACGACATATTCTTTTATTTAATTGTTGTAAATATAAAAAACATAAAGCCTATTAACAAGGCTTACCAGTTTTATCATTTATTGATTTAACTAATCCAGATTCTATTAAAAGGTCTACATTATTTGCTTTATTAAAATTACCTTGCTTCAAGTTCTTAAAAATCTTCTCCATGTTACCAGTAACTCCAGATATATCTTTACTCCAAGACATCAGTCTTGCAAAGTAGTTTTCACGTCCTTTCTTTTTATTAAAATCATACGCCCTTTCATTAGCAGCGTATACAGCAAATTCATCAGCTAGCTGCTCTTCGTAATACAAATCCGTAGCTTTATCTTTTGATATCTTATGCTGAGACATCAGTTTAATAACATCAGACTCTAAAGGCGTAAACATATCTCTTGCTTCTTGCAGTATTTCTTGCTGCTCTTCTTTAGATAGCATTGTTCTAAAAACTGCATGAAAAGCTTCGTGATAACCATCACCTGCTCTAGCTTTTTTTGATATTTGCACTAATCCTGCTTGGAATGCTCCAACAACTGCTTGTCCGCCATCAAGTAATTTTATGTAATCTTTTACTACTTCTGTAGATACGCTTTCAGGAACCATGTTAGCAACCTCATCTATTTCTTTTTGTGTTATGTTACCTGTATTAGGCTTAGTAGGTTTTGGTTTGTTAGTTATTGTAGTTACTCCCTTCTTGTTTTCAAACCCTCCTGTAACGCTTCTAAATAAGGATACATTTTCATTAGGTACAAACCTATTATAGTCCCAAATATCTTTGTATCTAGAGTATTCTAATTTAGCCTTAAAGATATTTTTCCAGTTACTTAGTCCTAAAGTTTTACCTTTTTGAGTAGTTTTAGTTAATCCAGGATATTCTAATGCTTCTGTAAAGTTTTCATAGATAAAAAAGTCTATTGCTTTACCTTCTACTCCGGTTACGTCTTCTTTATTGTTACCGTCTTCATCTTTACTTAAGTTATAAGTACCTACAACTTTACCGTTTTTAGTAACTTCGTATGAATCAATAAGTACTTTTTCTTCTCCTTTTGTATCTGTAAATGTTACTGTTTTATAGTTTTGAAGTTTGTGACCTTCAGGCATAATTAAATAAGTATCTGTAAAATAATCCTCATTAATTATTTCTCTAATTTTTTGAGCTTCTGGATATATTTTTAAAAACTTGTCTTTTGTTTCTTGTCTAGAAAACGGTGATACCCAGTCTATGTCATGTAAAGGATTCTCTTTTGGTCTTAGTACTGTACCTTGTTCAGATAAAGCAGTAGATCCAGTTAATAAGAATCCTGATTTAGATAATACGTCTATAATACTTGCACCAAACTTATCTTTAGCCATTGCTGCATCTATTGAAACTTGAGATACAGGTTTACCGAATTCTCCTGGTTTAAATTTACTTGCAGTAATTAGCTTTTTATTTTGCTGTAAAACGTTGTTTACTATCTGACCAACATTTGCATTAATCTTACCTATATTAGTTTTAGTTAGTAAGTTCATAAATCTCTCTAATAAACTTATGATTTTTTCACGCAATGATTTTTTTGCTGTAGGTTTGTTTTTTATTTGGTTTGATATTAAATTACCTATTTGTTTTAGCTGTTTGTTTTTTAATGCTACTCTTTCTTTTTTAGTTAGCGTTTCATAATTCTTTACTTTAGGCATTTCTCTAATTATCTCTTTAACTAGTGGATTATATTGCATCATGTGTGCAATAAATTCTCCAGCTACTTCTGGAAGACTTTCTACGTCTCTTACAAAAGCAATTTTAGATAAAATGTCTGCTACCCCTGCACTGTCTACATCTAAAGCTTTTTCCATTTCAGAAATGTCTTTTACAGCAATACCAAAGTTATTAAGATATGTCTCTAATGTTGCGGTTAAATTATTACCTGCATCTTTAACACTTTTTGCATCTATTTCTACAGCAGTATATCCAAGAGTTAATCCATCGCTAAATTTTTCTATGTCTCTACTAGTTACAGTATTTACATCTTTATTAAATAATTTAGCTAACACTGAAGGATTTGAAACTGCAGCATATTTACGCATCTCCTCCCCCTTAAAGTTATAGCGGTATCCTTGCTTTGTAACAGTATATCCGCTTCTTTCTAACTTGTCAGCGTAATCTTTTGGAACTAATGATATAACATCTACTCCGTAGTTACCTAATGCAGGGATTGCCTCTACTAATAACTGCCTAGCACTAGGAGAACTGTTCATCCTAGTTACAAATGTTGCAGTTTTTTGGTCATAAGTACCAAAAATGTAAGTGTCTTTATAATTAAATACCTGATAAGACTTTAAAAGATTTTTAAACTTTTCTAATGATACTGATTTACCTTCTCTTTGTCTATTCATTAAATCTCTATAGTTGTTGTATAGAGTTTTTATGTTCTCGTCAGTAAGATCAGGGTTATTCTCATATATAGTACTAGCTATTCCTGCAGGATATTGTGCAGGTTTTGCAGAAGCAGGTAAAAGCTCTGATAAATATCCTTTAGTATTTATTATTTTAGATTTGTCAGCATTTTTAATAACTCCATCTATTCCAGATTTCCAAGACTGAGTATCATATTTAGCTTCAGGTCTTGTTTTTTTAACTCTATCTAAAAAAGTTTGGCTTTCTATATTTATTATTTTATCAAAGTCTTTTAGGTTATTTTTTAGTATCTCTGTGTTAGATAACATAAGAGTTTTTCCAGAAGAAATTGCGTCTTTTTTAGCTACTTCATAAACACGTTGCATTAATGCTTTATATTCTCTATGCCAAGCTTCATTACCAGCGCTATTTTGTATATCGTATTTAGTTAGACTTTCTTTAGAGTATTTATCTAGTATTCTTTTTCTTCCTTTTTCTATTTGATTTAAGTATTTAGAGTCATCATCTAATGATAAAAATCTATTGTCATTATTTTTTTTAAGAAAACTTTTACCTATTAGCGGATGACCAAAAACAACTCTGTCTGTGCTTTCTAGCTTAACTTCA
>TARA_R110000822_G_scaffold74506_2_pt1 | contig 14369 bp, 14 predicted proteins | sample TARA_R110000822 | Tara Oceans TARA_R110000822 (sample SAMEA4397666) | marine metagenome | biome: Polar Biome; feature: [SRF] surface water layer (ENVO:00010504); material: water (ENVO:00002006), including particulate matter (ENVO:01000060) such as... | depth 5 m | reverse complement strand
CCCTGTCCTGCTGTTCCCGCCCCGCCTGAACCACTAGACGTACCAATCGCAGCTCCACCGCCTGAACCACCAGCATTACCTGTGGCGTTATTGTTTCCGCCACCACCGCCACCACCACCTAGTGATGTTATTGTGTTAAAAATCGAATTAGAGCCATTTGCTCCATTATTATTAGTTCCAGAAGCGCCGCCACCGCCAGCACCGACAGTCACTGAGTAAGAAGTTGCGGCTAATACAAGGGCAGATTCGGCGCCACCGCCACCGCCAGAAGTTCCAACAGTTGTCCGATAGCCACCACCACCGCCACCACCACTTCGGAAGGCACCGCCGCCGCCACCGCCAGCGACAACCAGATAATCACAGGTCAAAGTCTCAGTCGGTGTGAATGTCCCTGATGATGTAAAGGTGTGAATCCAGTACCCACCTGCAAGCGAGATTGAACCACCCGTTGCTTTAGGCACTGGGATAGTTGCCCCACTTGCATCTGCGGTTGTGACTAGGTAGAGCGAGGCTGTTGTGTGTTCCTTAAAGTTTGCATCATAACCCTCTATCTTTACCGAAGTTACGGCAGAAGTGTTAGACCATAAACCAGCAAACAAAGACATTCTTTGAGTTGTTGAATTGTTTTCATTTACGGTGTCGAGTGAATAACTTTTGTATGAAGAAGAAGCGTAATTAGAGATGCGAGCTTCGCCGCTTGAAAAGGTATTAGCTGTTGAGGTGTCCCCGACAACTCTGAAATAAGCAGGGAACGCTGAGTTGCTTGAATGTGAAACTGTTGCGTCTACCTTATTTAGATTTGTATGAGAATAATTTGCGTTTACAGTATCGCCGTTGAGCCTGATTGTTCCTGCTGCGTAAGTGTTGGCATTGGACTGCCTTGCAGACAAACGAACTACTAAATCTGCCCCAGTTTCCTGTGGGATACCAGTGAACTCAATACTGGAAGCTCCGCCTGAGCCAACGGTTATCGTCTCTATAAGCGTGTAAGCCATTAGACTACCTCTCCATGAATACCGAATAATTTGAAAGTGCTACCAGCCGCAAAATTTCCAACATTCGTCATACTTATTCCTATTGAAGTAATTGCTGAGGTGCTTGCCCATCTATGGGCCATTGTTTCGGTTGCGATTTCTGCGACATCTGACCGAACTAGAACAGACTTATGTTTATCTGAAGCCGAATAATCAAAGATTGAAATTTGGCTCAGTCCCGGTCTAGTGGCGCTGTTGCTAAATCGGCTGTCAAGGTTAACATAAAGTTCAGTAGCAGTGTAAGTCCTAGAGGCTGCCGAGCTGGCATTGCCAATCATGTTTACGCCTGAATAATTGCTCCCAGTGTCTCCATTGAATCTTATGACCATATAAGAGTTTTCCGCTTGGGTGTTTCGGGTTTCGCAAACCAACACAAGGTCTGAGTAGTCCTGACTAATCTCAGTAAAATACACGCTCGAACTTGAAGCGGCAAGCGTGAGTGTTGCTAGTGGTATGTATGTAGGTGTAGCCATTTTATTTCACCCCGTATAAAGAGAAGCGGCTTCCAGCAAGAAAGCTTGAGCCGTCTGACCAAAGTCTTATTGAAGTTATAGCTGCTGTATTTAGCCACAGCCCGGAGTCTAGTGAGATGCGTGGCAAGTTAACTCCAGAGCTTCCACTAAGCGCCCTAGCTGTTGTATTTTTTGAGCTTGAGAAAGCGTCTAGCAGGTCTACGACACCAGCGCCGAATGTGTCTGCGGTTTCCTGAGAAGCGGGGTAGGTCATTCTAATAAGGTATTCTTTTGCGGTTTGGTCTCCAACAGCAACACTAGAACCCGTGCCAGTTAAATAGTGCCTTGCGTAGTTGTTTCCAGTATCTGCGTTTAGCTCCATCTGTAGAGAATTGGAGTTGCTTGCGTTTGAAGCTCTTGCAACCCACCTAATCTGCAAGTGCTTGTAATCCGTAGCGTAGGCGCTCAAGCTTGAAAAGGTTACTGAAGCTGTATTTGTGCTAAGTGTTGTGCTTTCAAGTAGCTCATAAGCAGCGCCACCACCGCCGCCAGAAGCCTGAGCGTTTAGTATTCCAAGTAACATAAAGCTCATTAGACCACCGCCACATTTCCGATTAGTCGGTAGGTGTCAGTCGCTACACAAAGCAAAGTCGCTGCTGAGTATTGAGCGCCGATTGTGAAGCTACCTGATGTTGTTGAGGTCGCTGCACCTGCGACAGTTGCGACGCTTGCGGTTACTGTTACTGCACCTGCTCCGTCTGCGATGATGTCTACTCTGCCACCTACGGGAATGTCGGTGCTTGCGTCTACGGTCACTGTGACCGCTGTGGCGCTTGTGAACTGAATTGTCTTACCTGAATCGGCAGAAGTTAGTGTGCGTGCTGTGGTTGCGTCTACAACTAGAGTTGCTAGACCGCTTGCTGTGGTGTCAACTGCTACCCAGGCTGAGCCATCGTAAAGATAAAGTACGTTTGTGTCCTGAAGATATGTGACCATACCCTCATTAGGCGCTGATAAAGCCGTCGTGCGAGCAGCAGCGTCAGCAAACGTCATCACCGCTTGGTTCATAAAGTAAGTGTTCACCTGTGCGGCGGTCAGCACCGCATTGGCTTGAAAATCTAAATATGGCATCTCTATCCTCTACTAGCCGAGAGTTCCTGCGTCTAGCTTACCAAACACTGCGTCATCCAATACGAGCGATAGGTACTTAATTTCTTGAAAACCGAATGTAGCGTAGTGCGTTGTTGGTTTTACGCTGTTGTTCATTCTAATAACCTGAATAAACTTTTCAATCGGGTCACCGATGCCGTTGGGCGTAAAGACAACCTTACAAACTGCACCTAGCTCTAAGCCTAAAATGGTCTCCTGGTCGGTTGAGTTTAGGTCATGTAAGGAAACCTCTAGCTGTTCAATACGATACTCAGGCTGAGAGTAAAGGTCCACGTATCTAACAGCAAGGTCTACGGATTGCTCGTCAGTTGCTCCCAGGAGGTCTGTAAGCGCCAAGGACCTAATTCCATACTCACCCTGCGAAGAAACGCTTTCAGCGACCGCTGTGCCGCCTCCTGCATTAGCTATAGTAACTTCGTTGTATAGAAGCTCTGCTCCGTACACGATGCCGATGCTCTTGTAGGGGATGTTGCTGCCTTGGTCAAAAGTTACTAAGGTAGCCGAGTCGGGTGAGTCGACACTATCCTTAAAAGTTAGTGCGCCATTTTTGCCAACAAAGAAAAGCCCACCTTCGGTCTCCGTGACCTTTTGCATATAGTTCAATGCGTTTGTGTTGGCAGTAATCTCCTGAGTACCAACCTCTACCTGCCCAGTTTCTATGTTCCTGAGCGTATTTGACCAAGCAACTCCAACAGAGTCGAGAACAGTATTTATTCGCTCACTGGTTAGCTCTTGGGTAGGAGTGCCTGCGCTGATTGTCTGGTTGGCAATAATAGTAAAAGCGTCCGAAGCCGTTGCGTCTGCCAGAGATTCTCCGTTAGGAGTGTATGTAAGTCCCCAGTCATCAATCCAGCCAGTGAACTGAATTGAATTACCTGACGTGACACGAATCTCACGCCTAGGGATAATGTTGCCATAGAAAGGGCTGTCTACGTAAAGGGGGTCAAAGGCACGGTCGTGGTTGTTGAACTCTACGCCTAGAGAGCCAGCCTGGAAGCTAGAGAACCTACGGCTCTTGCCTCTGTTCCAGTTGATGCTTCTTACCCTGTCAGTAACGTCATAGAAGATTGTTCCACCTAAGCGGTAATCAGCGTTGTCTAAGACGCCAGCTACAGAGTCATCTAACCGAAAGAACGGACCAATAGGCGAGTCCGTTAGGTCAAATCCGATTTCTACTTTAGGTGTGGGTATCGCCATTACGAACCGAATCCTGACAGCGATACCTGGTAGTTGCCGTTAGAGGTGTTCCAGGTCTTTAAGGCGTTGATTACTTCTTCACCTGCCGCTGCTCCACCTAGTCGGTTGTCAGCGTACACGGTCATCTGGATGTTGTTGCCTCCAGACGTACCAGTCGGCGTTGACATGTACCCAATGCCGCCTCCGCCAAAATCAAGCGGTCGTGTCGGATAGTCGATTGGCGTTGTGCTGATGCTGTAGCTAGGCACTCCAGTAGAAATGATTGGCATAGTGCTTACCGAAGTGTTGCCTGAAATTGTCGTTGTTGGGCTGATTGTTCCATAGGAACCAAGCAGGGCTTTTTGACGGTCAAGCTCTCCCATAAGAGCCTCAAAGGTTGCCCTTATTTCATCAAGAATTGAAGAGAAGGCGTCTTCCATTGCATCAGCCATTGATGCCGCAAAAGCCTCGCTAAATACCTCTGCTGCTTTTTTGGCTTCTGCTTCAAGGTCTTGTAGCTTAGAGTCCATGCCATCAACGATTCCGCTAATGAACCGCTCTCCAGTGTCCTTAGTGACTTCATAGGTTTCTTCGCCAAGCTGTACGCCAAGAGCCTCTAGCTCACGAGTCAGGGCGTTGACTTCGTTTACAGTATCTACGCCACCTTCAACCAAAGCCTGAGCCGTAGCGCCACCAGCCTCCATGCCTGCATCTACAAGCTGCTGGAACAAGAATGGGTCAAGACCTAGCTTACGTAGCTCAATTAGGTTCCCAATAAAGAGCTTGGTACGGTCAATCATGCTTTGGAAGTTGCTTGTGAGCTGTGCTGACTTGTCAACTGTCTCTGTGATTACGTCTGTGAAGTTCCTGGTCATCGTGACCCTGAAGCCCTCTAGCGAGCCAGCAGTCTTGACAATATCTTCAAAGACCTCAGATACCTCGACCTTAGATACCTTGTCTTCAATATCGCCCAAAAGACTTATTAGGTTTCCTGTGCTTGCAACTGCATCGGCAACGCCAAAGATTGCACTTGCTGCATCGTTGCGCTGCGACAGAAGCTCATCACGCTTACGCTGGAGGTTAGAAAGCTCAGTTAGCTCAGTGCGAGCGTAGTTTAGAAGATTTTTCTTGGCATCTTCAAGCAGGTAACCATTATCGAAGGCATTGTTAATCTGCTGCTCAATACGAGCCAAGTCACCTCGTGTACTGCTTTCAAAGCGACCAATCTCACGCTCATAGGTGTTTAGGGCGTCGACCGAATTAACGACCTGTAGCGTTATGGCTAGGAAGTCGGCATAAGCCTCTGTAGCGTCTGCAATGTCAAGCGTTAGTTGTTCTTGGAGCTCGGCTTGCTCTTGAAGTATGGCGTTTATCTCTTGCTCTGTTGCAAGCCTGTCTTCTTCAAACTTTTCTAGCTCAGAAAGCCCAGCAGCAGTTATGTTAAACGCCGCCTGTAGCTTACGGGCCGCTTTTTCGCCTCCTTCAACGATGTCCTTGAAGATTGCTTCCCAGCCTTGGCTGTTTAGCACCTGACCGATTAAAGCCTCAGAAAGCCCGAAGCCCTCCAGGTCCAGCTTTGCAGACTGTTTCTTTACCTCGTCTGTTAGCTTTTCGTAGAACTCTGCTACAAAATCTTTGACGGTTTCGCCACCACCAGAGCCACCGCCTCCTCCGCCATCGTCTTCTTGAACGCCGAGCAACTTCTTTAGCTCATTGTTTACGGCATCAATAGCTTCTTGTGGGGCTTTGAACTTAATCAGGCTTCTCAGCTCTTCTTGAAGAATCTCAATGCGGCTACTCTTGGGAAGTGTGGCGAGAGACTTTTCGAGCTTCCAGGCAGCAAACTCCTCTTGCACCATGAGCTTAGTGCTCTCACGAGAAAGGTCGTTTACCCTGATTTTTGCGGCAACGTTGTCATTGACTGTTTTAGTTAGCTTGTCAATTCTTTCTTGAAAGACCCTTATTTCCTCTGTAGCGATACCCAAGTTAAAGATGTCAAAGAGGTCAATAAGCTCCATTGTGGCTTTAGCAATGGAAAGTTGCAGGAACTCTAGGGCGTTGGGTATCCACTCTTCCAACCAGATAATCATGTTCTGAAAGCCGACAATTACGAAGTCTATCGCTTCAACCAAGAAGCCAAATACTCCAATAATGAAGTCAAAGCCGCCTATAGCATCCCAAAGAGGCTTTATTAATGAGACAAGCTTGTCAAACAGCATTTTGGCGTTGATGCCTACGGTTAGTAGCTTTTCCCCCCAAACGGTTGTTGGATTTGTAATTGTAGTCAGGAAGTTACCAACGGTCTTCATTCCATCAGCTATTGCAAGAATTGCAGGCTCTACGAAGCTTACGATAACCTCGCCAATGCGCTGAAGCGGTGTTATGAAGGCGTCAAAGCCATCTTTTAGCTCTGGTGTTACCCTCATCAGGCCGTCGCTTAGTTGACCTGTCAAGTCAGCCAAGACTGGGAGCAGACCCACAGCCACGGTGTCACGCATGTTGTTGAAGGATGCGTTCAGGGCGTTCTGCTGAACCGAAAGATTGTTCTGCTGTCTACCAACGGCTCCCAGAGCGTCAGAGGCACGGTCCATAAGGAACTCGACACGAATCTGCTGGTCAGCAAACCGTTCTTCAGCTCCAGTTAGATTCCCTAGTCCCCTAGCAAGCTTTTCTGCATCAATTTCGGATTGCTTCATAGCAACACCGAACTTCTCAATCGGGTCGTACTCACCACGGAAGAGGGCGGTCATACCGAGCAGCGCTTCTTGCACGTCATAGCCGTATGTAAGCGCTAGGTCAGCTCCGAGGGATACAAGGTCTTCTGTTAGGTCGGCAGTCTGCTCGATAGAGAAACCAGACTGCTTTAGAACCGAACCAATAAAGGTGGCGGATTTAGCCGCTTCAGATAGCGACAGACCCATCTTGTATGCAGACTTAGAAAACTCAAGCATCTGGTTTGTGCTGCCCTTGAAGACAGTTTGCAGACCCTCTAGGTTACGCTCTAGGTCACGAGAACCCTCGATAGCGTTTATGACAAACTTGCCGCCGATGGCTCCAGCAGCAGCAGCAACCGCTGAGCCCACTTTGACAGCAGTGCCTGCAATACCCTTTAGCTTCCTTTGGACTGCATCCAGCCCATCCATCGAGAAGGAGACTGGTACGTGAATCTTACCTGGCACTGCTTCTCCTAAGTTTGCGGTTTAGTTTCTTGTTTGCTTTAGTAATAAGTTTATCGAGGTTTTTCCTCGTCTCTGGAAGAGCTTTATCAGCAGCCTTCCAGACGTAGCGAGATGCTCGTGCGCTCAGGTTGTCAATCATTTCAACTCCCTGAGTTGTAATACGGTGTTGACGGATGCCAGGGACCTTCTGACCCCCGATTGTGTACATGTAGTCGTAAGGACGTGTCACGGCATAGCGCTGAGTGAATTTGTTGCTTACACCTGCCATATCAGCCATGACGGTTCCAGGAGAACCAACGACCACACGAACAATGGCACGCCTGCCCCTTTTGTTTGTTTTCCTTGCGACTGGAACTTCAATGATTGCAGAATCTGCTGGCTTAGCCTTGACCGAACCATCGCTATATGTTGACCCCCAGGCTGTGCTACCAAAGTGCACTTGCCTCATACCACTCAGAGGAGGGTTGGCTCTTGTGCCTGCCTTGCGGATACCTCGTTGAATCTCGTTCTGCAACTCTTTGGCAACCTCTTTGGCGCTGTGCCTAAAGTCTTTGTAGTATTCGTTGTCCAGCTCTCGGAGCTGCTTCATTATGTAGTAGAAGTCTGTGTATTCAATCGAGCCATCGACTTTGCCGCCGCCACTCATACCCTTACGAGCGAGGCCGCCTAAAGCAGCTCTTGCTAAAAAAGCTGGAAATACCATTACTCACCTACTCCCTACTATTTTACCCCAGGAAAGCAGAAAGACCGCCTTTATCAAGCGGTCCTCCTAGGCTTATTCTTGGCAATCAGCCATCTTTGCATGGTCCATAACATTCTCTCATCAAGCTGCATGAGCTCTCTGGGTGATATGCCTGTCTCGCAGGCTAATCCAGCTATGTACCAGTGTGCTGAGCTATCGCCAAGACCTGTTATTTTGGGTCTTGTTCAGTTTCTCCAAGGTCCTCTACGGTTTCTAGCCACTTTTCGTAAGTGTCCTTGGTTCCACCGTTGCGCTTTTCAGCGTGCCAAGCCAGGAAGAGAAGCCAAGAGATTCGGGTATCTCTTCCTAGCTGAGCGACGCTTACGTCAAACTTGTTCTCAAAAGCCACTAAGTCTGGAGTGCCAGCCTCGATAGCCTTTTCGGTCTTGTCTGAATATGTTATTTGTAGGTTTAGTTTCATTTTCTTTCCTTATGCGGTTGCGTAAGTTACAGCACCAGTGGTCGGGAAGGATACCGAGAAGGTAGCCAAATCGCCCACTGCTCCAGAAATAGGAGTAAAGCTGTTTACAAGAACTTCAGCGGTGTATGCAGGGGTCGTTGCAGCGGCAACTGTCCCGTTTGCAGCAATGATTGTTACAGTACCGATTGTACCAACTAGGTCCTGGAATAATGCAGAAACTGCTCCCACGCCGAAGTCAGAGTGGAAGTCAAGAGTGACAGAACCACTCTTCAATCCTCCAATAAGCTCCGTGAAGCCACCAGACCCAAAATCTGTTGTATCCACCTCAGCGGCGTTAATCACCAGTTCAGCCCGAGCACATGAGCTGGATAGGTCGGTCGAGTTAAACTCCACTGACGTGCCAGTCACTACGAATTTTCCCATTTTATTTCTCCTTATGCGTAGACGGTGATTTGAAATTCAGCCGCCAGATATATTTGGTCGTTTATTGTTATTGAGCCTATGGCGTTGGCTGAAGTGACTATAAGGTCATCACAGTTCCCGTCAAGGCTACGATTCGATTCTACACCAGCTTTGACAGAGCCTGAGCCTGTCGGGGCTAGATAAGCGTCGAGCTTTCTCTGTGCCGTACGCTCTGCTGCTCGTCCGACGATTACAGAAACTTGAAAGTTCAAAATAGTTGTACCATTCTGAAATGCCTGGTGATAGTCGACCGAATTAAGGTTGACTAGCGCTATAGGAGGGTTTGGGTTGTCAATCAGCACTGGTGATGTGCGAAGTCCACTTACCGTGCCAATGTTGGCAGCTAAGGCGTTGCGGATAGCGGTTATGTCAGCCATTATGCGAAGCGTATTCTTCTGTAAGGCATTAGAAGAGCGCCAATATCAGGGTCTACACGGCTGATACGGACCACTCCAAGGTCACCGAAGCCCAGAACACCGAGAGGGCTGTCATAGCGCTTGTAGAGCCTCGTAGCCTGCATGATGGCTGCTTGCTTTACCGCAATAGGCAGACTTGACCACCCAAAGACTCCTGTTACCTTTACTAAGGCTTCCTCGCCACTTGTCGGAAACACTAGGGCATCAATAGCTCTGATTAGAGTGCTTGGCATATAAATGCCACTAGCATAGCCATTCAGGGGCTCTAGTTGATACTCTGCTGTTGTCCAAGTTTGGTCAAAGGCAGTTCCGTTAGGGGCTGTTTCTAGGGTGGTCAAGCTTGCTAGGTCATCAATGTCGCACTCAAAAGAGCCTCTAGCAAAGAAGTATCTAGTCTCTTCGCTTGTGCTATAAAAGATTCGCTCACAGTGACCATCAATTAGTCGAGATGCTGACTCTATGCACAGCTCAAGAAGCCCATCGTCCACGTTGTCAGTCAAGCGTAAAACGTCTTTGACTTCCTGGAGCGTTGCGTACCCATTAGTGATTGCCATGCTTATATTCTATCTTGTCTTTAGCCTGACTTTTGTGTCTATAAAACTGGCATTGCTTTATATTGTTTCTAAGAATGGCATCCAGTGGTTTTGCCAGACGTTCTTGTTACTAAACGCTGCTGAGAACCGAATTGACTCCTCTGAGTGCCTTGGTAGTTCCTTTGCGTTGTTTAGTGCTTGCAAGATACTAGGAATCTTAGGGACCATAAACCAGCTTGACTGCGACTCGTCCCAGAACGGCTGCCCATCAACCAGGAAACTATCTTCGCCCACTAGGTCAGTTGATGCAGCCCAGTTAGAGGTAATAACTCGTGTGCCACACGCCTGAGCTTCAATAGTCGGCACTCCAAAGCCTTCCCCGTAGCTTGTAGACAATAGAACGTCGAAAGCAGTGTACAAAGCAGCCATGTGCGTCTCGGTGAAGCCATACCGCAGGTCAAGAAGATTAGGAAACAGTACGTTCTCTTCAGGGATTCCCACGGCTTTTATGAGGTTGCCTAAGTCAAATCCTCCATAGGTTTTGCTTGGGTCTGAGTGTATGTAAAGCTTGGCGGTTGGGTTGCTCTTTAGAAACACAGCGAAAGCCATTAGGTTCTCGGCAAACGCTTTGCGGTGAATTGTCCCGTTTGCCTTGTTCGCTGCCACCATGCCCACTAAGAAGTCATCTTCATCGATGCCCATAAACTTGCGAGTTGACTTACCCTGAATCTTGTCGGTTGGCTTGTACTTGTTTGTGTCAATTGCGTGAGGAATATAGACACTATCTATCCCACGACTTTCCATCTGCTGCTGACCGAATAAAGACATGGCGATTGCCGTTACGTTGTCTTTTTTCAGCCACCTCTCGACGCCTGGAGGCATAGTAACGTGGTCAAGTGGTGTCCAAGAATAAATAGGTATCTCGTCAAGCTCAGGGTTTGTATAAACCCATACGTCGTATAGGGTCAGCAGCATGTGCTTCTTACCAGGCGTTGCCTGCTGGAAGTGCTTGTAATGATGGGGCATCACATCATCACTGTAACCGCTGAAGCCCCTTGGGTAATGAGCTATTTCGCCAAACGGGGTTTTTATAGAACCAATTGAGCCCTCAAGCCCAAAGTTGGAAAGAGCAGCGACGTCTGCGCCTGCGTGCAGAAGGTTATTGGCAAGCAGTTGACTTTGGATTCCGTAGCCAGTGGGCATACCAGGGCTATTAGATGCAATTGCGACAGCAAGGTTTTGTAGGTTTGACATGTCTATACCATAGCAAAGCGAAACCCCCTTAGCAACCTACAGACTAAGGGGGTTTCGGTTTATTTCAAGAACTAGCTTGCGCCACCCTTGAAGTACTTGACGTGACCAGCGTGGGTCAAGTCACCATCAACACGCATCATCACACGGAATGTGGTGACGTCCTCGTTGAAGGCGTAGTCGGTTGAAGTTGCAACCTGGATTCCGCCAACGGTACGTACCAAGTAGCTTGGTAGGTGACCGAATAGGACTGACAAAGTGCCAAGTCCAGTAGCAGCCATTGCTGGGTTCTCAACGACGCTGTGACCAGCGAATGTGTCAGGCTGACCAACGTTTACACCGTAGAGGTAGTTTCCAGCGGTGTCCTTTAGCTTACGCATTGCACCGATGGTTGTACCAGCAGCCATGTAAGCAACACCTGGTAGACGGCGAGCAGCACCATCAAGGGTGTACTGAAGGTCAATCAAGTTGTCAGCAGTTGGAACACCGACAACACCGTTTCCACCAGTGATACCAGAACCAGCAGCAGTTACGATACCGTTTGGCTTGGCTGAACCGTCACCTGTGGTTAGAGCAGCGTTGACTGCGTAACCTAGGCCGTTACCAGCCTGCTGTGCTAGGTGAGAGGTAATGTCGAAGCCAGCGTCTGTAATCAGCTCGTTCGCCACGGGGATTAGCAAGCCGTACTTATATGCTCCCAAGGTGATTGAGGCATAAGTTGGCTCAGACTCAGCTAGGGCAGTACCAGCACCCTTTAGGGTTGCTGTTGAGTACGCTGTCAATGTTGGGTAGGTGATGTCCTCACCTGATGAAGTGTTGAAACGCTGTCCAACATCTAGCATTGGACCAACTAGACGAGCTACGTCGAATACCTGGTCGTAGAAGCCCTTTGGAACCGTGTTGGCGCTTGGCACTAGGGTTGTACGTGCTTCAAAGTCGTGGCTTCCACGAGTTTCTGCAAGTGAGCGGAAGATGTCGTTCTCTGAACGGCTTTCGGCGGAAGGTACGAAGTTGCTTGCAACCTCTGCTGCCTGAGCTGAACGCTCCTCAGAGCGCTGTGCAACGTTGATTGAATCATCTACAGCGGTGATGTCTGCTTCGATGCGGTTGATTTTCTCCAGGTCGGCTGAGTCGAGTCCACGACTCTCTGCCTCTGCGGAGTCAATCACGTCACGGATTTGCATGACCAAGTTGGCACGCTTTTCCTCTTGTGATTTAATGAAAGACATTTGTCTATCTCCTTTTAGTAGTCGTATAAGTCTCAGCAGCGCTGACGCTGAACTGAACACGGTAGAGCTGACTCACATCCGATGCTTAATATTCTACCAATGAAAAGCCCCTCTGACCGAAGGGGTTGTCAGAGGGGCGAAACCCAGAACTAGCGAACTTCAGCCGCCTTGATTACTCGGGTCTCTTTGGCTGGTCTCTCCTCAGCCTTTTTTTCAGGTTCGACCTGTTCGAGACCAACAATTGCATCCACGATACTGTCGATTATTTTGAAGACTGGTCCTGACTCTGGGTTACCAGTAGCGTTCAGAATTGCCTTTTTGATTTCAGCTTTGCTTGCCATCTCTATATCCTATCCATTAGAAGTTTCAGTTTAGCTTTCTTGAGAGCCAGTGCATCGCCGTTATCTTCCTCTGGCTCTGCGTTGGTCTCTTCTATTTCGCTTAGAGAATTTATTACCTTTGTAAGCAGGCTGTTCTCTTCAGCGGTTAGCATTTTGCCTTCCTCAATCTTGAGCATTGCATCCGCTAAGTCATCCTCGCTTACTTCTGCACGCTTTGCCACTGCTTCTAAGGCACGAACCGAAGTTGTACCAGCAGTTGCAGAGTAAGCAGGGAAAGCTACAATACTAACTTCGTGAAGCCTGACTGACTTTAGTGTGCGAGTCATACCGTCTGCGCTCCACTCGTCTCCACCTGTAGGTACTGAGAAACCGAATGACATGCTATCTACGTCTCCACGACGAAGCAGCTCTGCTGCATCCCGACCGAGTGTGGTGTTAGGCAGGTCTGCTTCAACTCTGAGCCCACGGGCGTCTTCGTATAGCTTCATGGTCTTTGCACGAGTAGAGCCAAGCACGTCTGAGGTGTTGTGGTTCCAAAGTAGCTTTATGTCATTACGTGTCTGATGAATTGAGCGCTTAAAAGCACCTGGTTCAATTACTTCGATAAATGGCAGCGGTTCGCTTCGTGAGTCAAATAGGGCGGCATACCCAGTGAAGCGCATACCATCTCCATGCTCACGGACTTCGATGTCGGTTACATTGTACCGAGTCTCGACTTTACTCATTGATTCACCTCTCGCAGTACTGCGTTCAGAATTTTCTGCTTCTAGTCTACCAACTACACCCTCAGCATATTTCAGTACACGCTGAGCAGAGCGCTTGCTGGGACCACTACCCCATAGTAAGTGTGCAACAACTCCAGCAGACGGATAATCGTCAGAAGCAGGGCTTGCACTAGGGCTATCCAAATCACCCAAATGACGAGATATCCAAGCCCGAATACGAACCCACTTGTCGGCAGTGACATTCCCAGCAACCATTGCTCTAGCTTCACGAACAGTTTTTTCAACCAATCCATCTCCAGCCAAGCCTTCCTCGTAATACTTCAGCCCCTGTCGGGCCGCAGCTTGCATGTAGGCTGGTGGTTCTAGATTTACTTCTCTGGTCTCAAAGTAGACTTTTTTATCATCTTCGACCGAATCATCTTGACTTATTTCTTGGCGCTCTTCTTCTGAGCCTTCCCAGGCGTTGCAGTAGTAGTCACCTCTGACGTATTCGTCCCACTTTTCGCAGTAGCTGAGGTTGTCTTCGTCTTGTTTGTCTTCTCTATAGAAGATGCAGTTACCACAGGCTCTTCCTTCAGGGACTCCTTCGGCGTTAGCGGGCCTAAAGTTGTCTGGGAGCTCTCTTGTTTCAGAGCAGACTTTGCAGTCTCCGTCGCAGTCTTCACACTTGTTGGCTGCCCGTGCTGATTCGGTATAAGTACCATTTATTTCTTCTTTCATCAGTCCTGCTCTGTGACTATTGGCATTTATGCCCCGTCCGTTTGAAGCTGTACCGAATCCTTGCCGCTGTGAGCAATCGGGGGCAGTCCAAGCGCTGCCAGAGTCGAGGCAGGCTCAAAGCCAACTTGAATTAGCTGTGACGCCATTGTCACACGCTCTTGCTGCTCTGCTACCTCTGCTGCGGTGATGTCCACGTTAGCCAAAGGTACACGCACGTTGTTTGCAGCGTTGTCTTCTACGGGTTGCAGGTCCTCGAAGCGCCTTACGTCGTTGATTGTGTAGTAACCAGCTTGTAGACCGATGCTGTAAGAGCTGTGTCGGCTCTCTGAGTCTGCACGTAGCAAGTTGTCTAGGTTGAAGCGCACAAAGGCGCTCTGACCACCTGGTAGTCGTTGCATAAGAGGACTGAATCCCGACTCTAGCTTCTGAACGATAGGTCGCAGGGTGTGAGTCACGAAAGCTTGGTTGTTTTGCTCCACCGAGGAGTAGGTGTTAGTTCCAGGTAGTCCAAGAAGGTG
>TARA_R110000822_G_scaffold273430_1_pt1 | contig 14380 bp, 6 predicted proteins | sample TARA_R110000822 | Tara Oceans TARA_R110000822 (sample SAMEA4397666) | marine metagenome | biome: Polar Biome; feature: [SRF] surface water layer (ENVO:00010504); material: water (ENVO:00002006), including particulate matter (ENVO:01000060) such as... | depth 5 m | reverse complement strand
ATGACGGACGAGGAAAAAATGATATGGAAATACCAGCGGTATATGCAGGACTATTTGGGAAGTATTTCCTCTGTGGATGACAATGTGGGCAGGGTACTGGATTACTTGGACGAGAATGGCTTGGCCGAAAATACCATAGTGGTCTACACCTCAGACCAAGGGTTCTATTTAGGGGAGCATGGTTGGTTCGACAAGCGCTTTATTTACGATGAGTCCTTTAAGACTCCCTTGTTGATCCGTTGGCCCAATGAAATTAAACCTGGGACCACAGAGGAGGAAATGGTACAGAATCTGGATTTTGCCCAAACCTTTTTGGAGGCGGCCCAAATCACCGCACCGGAAGATATGCAGGGGGAAAGCCTTATGCCATTGTTAAAAGGAAAATCTGACCAATGGAATCGGGAAGCCGTTTATTACCATTATTATGAATATCCCAGTGTGCATATGGTGAAACGCCACTACGGCATAGTTACCAAGGAATATAAACTGGCCCATTTTTATTATGATGTAGATGAATGGGAATTATATGATCGCAAAAAAGATCCAAAGGAATTGAACAATGTTTATGATAATCCGGAATATGCGGATATCGTGAAAGAGCTCAAGGGAAAACTCGCCCAGCTTAGGGTAAAATATAAGGATTCCAAAGAACTGGATGATAAATATATTGAACAGAGCAAGAAGTATTAGAAACACTCATTTAGGGCACTCTTAAAAATTAGGCGGGGTATAATCCCGCCCAATTTTTTTGTTAAATGGCTTATTCATTGTTACATAAGAAATTGGTTGGTAGGGCAAAGATAACTGTTGAAGATTTTCATTAAAATGGCTGTGGGGATGTTTTAAAGCCAAAATCAGATTATATTCGGGCCTATTTTACGATTTTCTTAATTCATGCCCTTATTCCTTATCATTTTTAGTTTATATTGTTTTATGCGATTTTTTAATGTAAGAACAACCCCCCTATTCGTTTTTATTTTTTGCACAACGATCGGTTTTGCTCAAAATGCAACTTCTAATTCCGATAATTCTACGATTAAAATTTGGAATAATTCCTCTGGAGCTAGCCAAAATAACCCAAAAAGTGCGCTAATCCATCCAGATAGAAAATACAAATTACAGCAAATAGATAATTCCCTCGGCCTATCGAACAGTTCCATCAATGCAATTTTTCAAGATTCGGACAACTTGCTTTGGATTGGGACCTGGGATGGCTTAAATCGCTATGACGGGAGTAAATTCAAAATATTTCGCCCCGAATTGAATAATGAGAATAGCTTAAGTAATCAGGTAATACTTAATATTCTTGAGGACAAGACGGGTCAAATATGGGTGTCGACCATTCATGGAATAAATAGTTATGATAAGAGAACAAATACCTTTAGGCGTTTTTATTTTTCAAGAATAAACAACCCTCCAGTCTCGGAATCAGAATTTACGATTGCTTTGGATTCCTCCAAAACAGTATTCTGTGCAATAAAGGACTGGGGTATAGGCTACTTTTTCGAGGATGGTTTTATACAATTGAATTCTTTTAATCTTCCCTCCGAGGCGGTTAAAAAGATGGTGTTCACACCTTCAGGGGATCTACTTCTTCTATATGACAATAGTGAATTGTACCAATTGGAAATAACTCCCGGGGAAAATGCTCAAAAAAGGATATCAAATAGTGAGTTGGTTGCTGAAAATGTAAATGGGTTCGAAATCCTACAAAATGAAAAGTTATGTATTATTTCAAAGACAGGTGAGATGGACATTTTCTCATTGTTGGATCAAGGATCGGTTGAAGTTGATGAAAGGAATGTTAATAACATAATAGGATCTATATCCGAGGGACTCCTACTGTCCAATAAATCCGAGTTTTTAATTATAGATAGTTTAGGGAAAAGAGTAAATCTTCCTTGGCAAAAATATCTTAAAGAGCAAAAGATAACTACTATCTTTCAAGGGAATGAAAACGTTATTTGGGTAGGTACCGATGGTGAGGGTATTTTTAAGTTATATCCGCTCAGAAAATCCTTTCATTTAGTTACCAAGTCGCAAGTTCCTGAATTCAGCGATGGTATTATTAGAACATTTACAGAGTCTGAGGGAAATTCTTTTTGGATAGGAACCAAAGGAAAAGGATTGTTCCGCTTTCCTCCCCAATTTTATGAGAATTCAAATGAGTCCTTGCCGTATGAAAATTATAATCAGAATAATAGCGGGATCAACAATTCAGTTTATGCATTGCATAAAGGACAAGATAGCTTAATTTTTATCGGAACGGATGGAGAGGGAATTGATGTTTTTGATTTGAAAAGGTCAAAACTTGTAAATTGGTCCCAAATCTTGCAAAGTAATCAGTGTGAATACTTTAAGTCGACCTATGCCATTTTTCAGGATAAAAATGGCTTTATATGGTTGGGTACCAATGGTTATGGAATGATTCGCCTGAAGATTCAGCGCTATGGAGATAAACTAAAAGTTTCTGAATTCAAGAAGTATGTCGCAGGGGAATATGAAGAAAACAGGCTAAGCAGTAATATTATTTTCTCAATCCTTCCAAGGAACGACAGGGAACTATGGATAGGTACACGGTTAGGGGGGTTGAACCTTTTTAATAAGGAATCAGACTCATTCCAGGTTTTCAAAAATAAAAGGAACGAACTGCGCAGCCTATCCAATGATGATATTTTATGCCTCTATAATGATTTAAAAGATAATCTATGGGTAGGGACAAGTTTCGGGTTGAATTTATTGCAGGAAATAGGAAGTGATGGGGAAGCATATTTTAGACGTTATACCGTAAATGAAGGCCTGCCGAATAATACTATCCATGGAATTATTTCCGACAAAAAATCAAACCTCTGGATAAGCACTAATTATGGTCTTTCCAATTTTGTAGTCGATGAATCCAGATTTATCAATTTTACCGAAAATGAGGGTTTACAAAACAATGAGTTTGCGGATGGAGCCTTTTATAAAGGTGCCGACTCTGATTACGTATTTATGGGGGGAATTAAAGGATTTAACTATTTTTTGCCTTCGGAAATAGAAGAAGATCCGTTTGTTCCCGATATTCTTATTGATAAAATAAGTGGTCAAAATATGAAGGAGCCATACTATCAAAATCTGGTGGTCTCCCCAAACGGCAACAGCTTTCCATCTATTAATTTGGAGCACGATGAGAATTATTTCGACATAGACATTGCAGCCCTAACCTTTATTCACAGTGAAAAATGCACATATGCCTATCAGCTTATAGGTTTTGACAACGAATGGGTGTACATCAACAACCGAAGAAATATTTCCTTTACGAATGTACCACCTGGTAAATATTCACTATTGTTAAAATGGACCAATAGCGATGGTATTTGGAGCAATCCCACAAAAGCAATAGATATTAAGATCGATCCCATTATTTGGCGAACTAATGTGGCATACGCTGTCTATTTGCTACTTTTCCTTCTATTGCTTGTTTTGATTTACAGTTACTATCAAAAAAAACAATCTTTAAAACAAAATATTATCAATCAAAAAAGAGAAGAAGAAATTCATCAAAACCGTCTTACTTTCTTTACCAATGTAGCACACGAATTCCAAACTCCTTTGACTTTGATTACCGGACCTGTTCAAAAACTATCAGAAATGGTGGGTTTAAGTGAAAAGAACCAGAGGTTTATAAATATGATAGAAAGGAACTCATCTAGATTACTCTTTTTAACACAACAATTACTCGAATTTAGAAAAGCGGAAAGCAATTATGTGGAGGTGCGAGTAAAGCAATTCGATCTAGTGAATTTAATAGAGCAAATTGCCGAATTATTTGATGAATGGGCCATTCAGAAAAATATTGAATACGAATTGGAAATGCCATCCTTATTGCAGGGGTGGTTCGACAAGGATAAAATTGAGAAGATCGTATTTAACCTTTTGTCCAATGCCTTTAAATATACTCCAGAAAATGGAAATATTAATCTAAAGTTATTTATTGAGGACGATTACGATATTCTTAATATTATAGTATCCAATTCTGGAGAGGGTATTGCCAAAGAAAAATTGGAGCGCGTATTTACAAGATTTGTATTGTTGGATGAGAGTAAGGATACGGATACCGATAAGTTTAGGACTGGGATAGGATTGGCATATGTAAAAAGTTTGGTGACAGTTTTGAAAGGTGAGATTACGGTTACGAGCGAAGTCAAGAAAGAGACCTCATTTAAGGTTTTGCTTCCCTGTAACAAGGGGAGCTTTAAGGATACTGAATTGGAAGAGCATTCCGGGCAGGTAAATATATCCTATCACCTAAAAAACATTTTGGAAGATGGATCTGGCAATTCTGAAGATATTTCAAATAAATTAACATCACTTGATGTTCTTCAAAATAAACGTAAAATTGTTTTGATTGTTGAGGACGAAAAAGATGTAAGGGTATTTTTAAAAGAACTATTGATAGATAAATATAATGTTCTAACAGCCAATAATGGGGCCGAGGCTTTGGAATTAATGAAAAAGGAAATGCCAGATCTGATTATAAGTGACCTTATGATGCCGGAAATGGATGGAATGGAATTATGTAAAAAAATAAGGAACAACAACCTTACATGTCATATTCCTTTTATTATGCTCACATCCAAAAATTCTGTCATTCATAGTATTGAAGGATTGGAAAGTGGAGCAAATTCATATATTCCCAAACCCTTTCATCCAGATTATTTGCAGGTGAAAGTTCAAAATCTCCTGGAAGAAAAGGAGGTGATGCTAAAATATCTATCCAAGGAAACACCAATGGATAGCTTTACGAATGTTTTAGAGCATGATGAACATAAGGACTTCATGAAAAAGGTTTTGAAAATTATTCATAACAATATAGAAAATGAAAACCTTCAAAGTTTGTTCATAGAGAAAGAATTAGGAATTAGTAGTTCACAGCTCTATAGAAAAATTAAATATATATACGGCTTTTCTCCCGGGGACCTTATACGAACCGTAAGATTAAAACATGCGGCGGCGCTCTTGAGAAAAAATACACTTACGGTCTCGGAGGTTTGCTATCAATCCGGGTTCAACAACCGTTCCTATTTTTATAGGGAATTTAAGAAAATGTATAGTATCACTCCAAAAAATTATCAGCTTAAGGCTATGTCTAGTTTGTAGAACATATGTAATCTTCTCATTTTAAACGTTTTACAATTTGGTGTACACTTTTGATTAAATAGTGTACACATTTTGGGGTACCCTACTTCTAATTTTACTTCAACTTGAAACTGGCTATTTATAGGCAGGTTATAATTTATTCCGACTTGCTTTTAGGAGTAAAAAAAGTGCTCAACTTGATTAACCAAATTTAAAACAATTCTTATGATGATGAAAAATTGTATTAGTAAGCTAACTTTTCTCGGAGCCATTCTTTTTGGAAGCTCCCTGCTGGCACAAAACATTACCGGCGTCGTCTCGGATGATGAAGGTCCCCTGCCAGGGGTAAACGTAATTATAGAAGGAACCTCCATAGGAACTTCTACAGATTTTGACGGCAATTACACCATTTCGAATGTGGATACCAATGCGGTATTGTTGTTTAGCTATATAGGCTATAAGACCCAGGCGATTCCGGTCAATGGACAAACCCAAATTAATGTTACCATGTCCGTAGATGCAAATGCTTTGGATGAAGTTGTTCTTGTAGGGTATTCCACTTTAAAGAAATCTACTTTAACCGGGGCAATTTCCGTAGTGGATGTGGATGATTTGAACAAAGCCAGAACCTCCAATGTTGCCCAAGCATTACAGGGGCAAGTTGCTGGGGTACAGGTTGCCTCCAGTAGCGGGGCCCCAGGTGGTGGGATTCAAGTTCGTATCCGTGGAGTAGGTACTATTGGAAATAACGATCCATTATATATTGTGGATGGGGTACCGTCTCGGGATATTACCTTTTTGAACCAGTCCGATATAAAAACCATGTCGGTTTTAAAAGATGCTGCGGCTGCATCCATATACGGTTCAAGGGCATCTGCTGGTGTTGTCCTGATTACCACTAAAAGTGGTTCAGCAGGAAAAATGAAGCTTGAGGCCGAGTACTGGTATGGTGTTCAATCCGCTTCAAACTTACCTACCATGCTCAATGCCGAACAATATATAAACACTACTGAGAAAGCTTGGAACAATACATATACCGGAGCAAATCCATATACTGCGGATAGGGGCAGGGCAGATTTTGGTGATACCGATTGGCTGGATGAACTCTTCGAGGGAGGAAGTTCCCAAAACCTACAGTTGTCTGCCAGCGGAGGTAGTGAAAATGTTCAATTTTTGACATCCTTGGGATACTATGGGGAAAATGGTATAGTGGTTTATGATAATGACAAATTCCGAAGATTGAATTTTAGATCTAATATCAACGCCGACCTAACGGATAGATTAAAGATTGGGACCAATGTTCAATTGTCTTCATCAACCCAGGACAAAGTTCCTTCTACAGGAGAAAGTTTAATACGATTTGCGCTGTTAAGGGCTCCCGTAATACCCGTTTTTAAAGATGTAAATGATCCAACCTATTCCGAAAGAGATCCTTTTACCGATATGCCTTTCTTTACAGCTACCGGTTATGATCAAGGATTGAACAGAACTATGTACGAAATGGTCGGAAATCCCATTGCGCAAGCTTATTTTTCAGATGACCAGACGAGAATATTCAAAACTTTCGGCAACATATATGGTCAGTATTCTTTTTTAAAGGATAAAGAATTAACCTTTAGATCCAATGTGGGGGTAGACCTTACCTTTTTTCATGACAAAACATTTAATGAGAATTACGGAGATGATGATGGTGGTGGAAGTGCAATAGATCAAGGATTGGGAAGAAGGAACAGGCCCAATAATCTAAGCGAAAGAAGAGGGGAGTCTTTGGCCCTAACTTTTAGTAATACCTTAAATTACAATAAGTCGTTCGGTGAAAAACACGACTTCAGTGCTATGGTCGGTACCGAATATGTTACACAAACAGAGTCGGACATAGTTGCCAGCAGGGCGCGTTTCCCATATTCCATAGACGAGTTTAGATATTTGTCCTATGGCGGAGAAGGCTTGGACGAAAATAACGCAGGTGCAGGTACTGAATCTGCTCTGTTCTCCTATTTTGGGTCTACTACATATTCCTATGACAATAAATACATGATAACCGCCAATTTAAGAGCGGATGCCTCATCAAGGTTTGCCGAAAATAATCGATGGGGATATTTTCCATCGGTTTCTGGAGGTTGGACACTATCAAGGGAGGATTTTTTAAGCGAAGTAGATTGGCTGTCCGATTTAAAATTAAGAGCTAGTTGGGGTCAACTGGGGAATCAAAATATAGACAATTACACTTACGCTGAATTAATAGAACAAACGGAAGGCATTGTTAGAAAAGTACGCTATGGTAATCCCGATCTAAAATGGGAAACTACCACTCAGGCCAACTTTGGAATCGACTTGGGTCTTTTTAATAACAAAGTCGGTGTTACAGCGGAATATTTTGACAAAAGCACAACGGACATATTGTTACCTATAGGCTTACCTGGTTTCCTTGGCGATTTGCAGCCAACCATAGTCAATGCCGGTGAGGTGAGCAATAAGGGATTTGAATTTTCAGTCAATTTTAGAAATTCAGAACGAGAGTTTAAATATAATATCAACGCTAACCTTTCAACAGTAACAAATAATGTTGAAAAATTGCATCCAAATGTGCCCAATATAGTCAATAACGAATCCAGAACGGTAGTTGGTCAGCCTTTGGATGCTTATTACGGATATAGAATGGAAGGGATTTACCAGAATCAGGCAGAAATAGATAGTCATTTATTTTTGGAAGGGAATTCCAAACCAGGGGACATTAGGTTCAAGGATATTAATGGGGATGGGAAAATAAGTCCGGATTTTGATCGCGAATTTATAGGATCCTCTATCCCGGATCTTACCTATGGTATCTTCCTAACAGGAGAATACAAAGGATTTGACATGTCCATGCTTTTTCAGGGAGTAGAGGGTATTGACAGGTATAATGACGGGAAAAAGATCATAGATTTTGATACAAGGCCTTTTAATTACACTACGGCTATTTTAGGGGCTTGGGACGGAGAAGGCAGCACCAATAGTATTCCAAGGGTTGCTTTTGAGGATAATGGTAGTAGCAAGGTCTCAAGTATTTTTGTTGAAGACGCATCCTATTTCCGTTTGAAAAATATTGAAATTGGCTATACCATAGATGGCGTTCAAGGGTTTGACAGCGCACGACTTTATATATCCGGTAGAAATCTCCTTACCTCTACCAATTATACAGGTTTGGATCCCGAAGCATCGGATTTAGTAGATAAGGGTACCTACCCACTTTCTACATCCTTCATGTTTGGTGTAAACGTTAAATTTTAATTTAAAAAAATAGTAATCATGAAAAATATATTTAACAGAATACTAATTGTCCTTTTCATATCATCACTTGCAGTGGGTTGTATGGATGAATTGGAAAAAGAGCCAATTGGGCTACTAACGGAGGACATCGTGGACAATGACTTGGCTTTGGTGACCCTTGAAGCTTCGGTAAGCTCAATATACCAACCTTTAAAAAACACTCTGAACGGTGTTATTCCAGGTTGGAGATGGGATTTGGGGACCGTATTCAGAAATGACATTGTATTGCAGGATATCGCATCCAATGACATGAATAAAAAATGGAATCCGGATGGAGATCAGCCCTGGATGGATGAAGTGGGCAACTACACTTTTACACCGGAAAACCAAGCTTTTAACGGAATTTGGGTTTATGACTATATTGGAATAAACAGGGCCAATTTGGCAATAGGGTTTTTATCCGATGCGGCTACCGTCCAATCGGCAGGCATGACCGATGCCCGAAAAAATCAACTTTTGTCAGAAGCACATTTTTTAAGGGCCTACTACTATTTTGATTTAGTGAATAATTTTGGCGATGTACCTTTAATTAGTGCAACTCCAGATTCTTTTGAGGAAGCCTTGGCCGTAGCCATTAGAGCACCAAAAGAAGAGGTTATGAACCAGGTGAACTCCGATATTGCCCTGGCAAAATCATTGGCAACCAACGCCAAGTACCCCGATCCGGCAGAACCATGGAGAGTTTCCAAAGGAGCCATAATTGCATTGCAGGCAAAAGTTGCATTATTTAATGAGAATTGGTCCTCGGTGCTAAGCACGATTGCGGAATTGGATGCCCTTGGAAATTACAGTCTTAATGCTAATTATTTTGATAGTTTTAACGCCGAAATGGAATTCGCTGACAATGAAGTGATTTTTGCCTACGATCATCGTTCAGACGAAACGCCTAACAATACTAATGGATTGAGATTTGTTATTGGTTGGGGATTTTTTGCACCAACGGATGATTTTGTGGCGGCCTTTGAAGCAAATGACCCAAGATTGCTATATACCACTACTGCCAATCCTGACGATAAACGTTCTTTCAAGATAATAGGATCTACCACAGATATGATAGATTATGGCAATAAAGTCTATATCCGCTACGCCGATGTCCTGCTATGGAAAGCAGAAGCACTCAATGAAACAGGGGATTATGTAGGAGCGGTCGACATTATAAACCAAATTAGAGATAGGGCTAGGACCAGCGCTACTGCAGACGGTTCTATAGTACCTCTAGGTACATTAACAGATAGACCTGGGTCTACAAATGCAGTCGAAATTTTAGGATGGATAATGTCTGAAAGAAGAGTGGAGCTAGGTTTTGAATCCCATAGGTTCAATGATTTAAAAAGATGGGGAACGGCAAAAACCGTATTATCCGATTTGGGGAGAAATTTCCAAGACTATAATTATTTATTCCCAATACCACAAAGGGATATTGATAAGTCTGGAGGAACAATTACCCAGAACCCAGGTTATTAAAACAAATCAAAAACATAAATTATTGAGTTGATTGTTAAGTTTTGTTGGAGTTGAGAAGTAGTATGAATTCTATATACTACTTCTCTTTTCAAAAACTTTACCCAACCTAGAACTGAACGGAATATGACAGATATTGCAAATAGATATAGTGAAAATCCATTATTGTCGCCCAAAGATTTAAAGCCAAGCAATAAGAATATGCTTATTGAATGTTTGCTTAATCCGGGGACATTCGAATTTAATGGAAAAATTGGACTACTAGTTCGTGTTGCCGAAAGAACTGTCAAAAAAGACGGTCTAATATCCGTCCCTTTTTATAACGATTTTGGAAAGGTAGAGATTTTGGATTTTAAGCTGGATGACCCCAAATTGGATGCTTCAGATGCCAGGGTCATCCATTATGACGGAGTGGATTACCTAACTACTATTTCCCATCTTAGATTACTTTTTAGCGATGACGGAATTACATTCTCGGAGTCGGAGGAATACCCGGCACTTTTTGGTGAAGGGGAATACGAAAGTTATGGTATTGAAGACTGTAGAGTTTCAAAATTGGAAGACATTTATTTTCTGACCTATACCATGGTTTCCCCCAATGGAGTTGGCGTTGGGTTGAGAACAACAAAAAATTGGAAAGACTTTGATAAAAAAGGGATGATTTTTAGTCCGCATAATAAGGACTGTGCCATTTTTGAAGAAAAAATTAATAATAAGTTCTATGCGCTGCATAGGCCTAGTAGTCCGGAATTGGGCGGTAATTATATTTGGATAGCTGAATCGCCTGATGGTATTCATTGGGGAAATCACAAATGCATTTCCAAAACCAGAACCTCCAAATTTGATAGCAAAAGGCTAGGGGCTGGAGCCTCACCTATTAAAACCAAAGATGGGTGGTTGGCTATCTATCATGGGGCAACGGAAAAAAATAGATATTGTTTGGGGGCTTTGTTGCTGGATTTAAAGGATCCCTCAATTGTAATTGCAAGGTCTGAGGAACCTATAATGGAACCATTGGCCGAGTATGAAAAAACAGGTTTTTTTGGCAATGTAGTTTTTACCAACGGCCATTTGGTGAATGGGGACGAAATAAGTGTTTACTACGGAGCTTCGGATGAACACGTATGCCTGGCAACTCTTTCTATTAAATCAATACTAAAATCACTTAAGAAATAATGGGAGTTGTTGCTAAAATTGGAATAAAGGATTTTTCAAGGAGTGCTAAAATATTGATCCTAACAAATTTGGTCTATGCATTTGTTATGCCTGTTATAGATATTTTTGTGGCATCCTACATCATGAGGAACTCCAATGATCCATCAAAGGTGATGTTGTATCAATTGGCCATATATACGGGTATACCCATTACTTTTTATATTAACGGGTATTTACTTAACCGGATAAACATTAAAAGATTATTTTCTTTGGGGATGTTGCTAAGCGGGGTATCCATGATTTTTATGATGTCGCTAAAAGAGATTTCTTATTCAGGATTGGTTTCGGCTGGACTTATAATGGGGATGTCTTTTGGTCTTTATTGGTCCAATAGGGATTATCTAGTACTTGCGACTACATCGGATAGAACTAGAAATTTTTATTATGGACTTGACACGTTCTTTTATACCACCACCGCAGTTTTGGTACCTATTGTTATAGGATGGTATCTAATGACTGGCAATGGCAGTACTAATGAAGGGGTAAATTCAGGATATAAGGTTGTAACGGTTGCTGTCTTTATTTTTACCATTATTGCTTCAATTATTTTTCATTTTGGGACCTACGAAAAGCCGAAGAACGAGAAGTTCCTGTATTTCAAGTTTCATAAACTTTGGAATAAAATGCTCCAAATGGCTTTGTTAAAAGGGTTGGCCCAGGGTTTTATAGTTACGGCCCCAGCCATTTTAATGATGAAATTTTTTGCATCGGAAGGGGCATTGGGCACGGCCCAATCCATAGGAGCAATAATAGCAGCTATTATAATGCTTATTTTAGGAAAATTATCCAAGCCAAAGCACCGCCTCATTATTTTTAGTTTTGGTCTAATATGTTTCTTTTTGGCTTCCTTGTTCAATGCCTTATTGTTTAGTTCCATTGGAGTGATCATTTTTATATTTCTACTTTTGATCGCTAGACCCATTTTGGATATAGCCTATTTTCCAATTCAACTTAAAGTTATTGATTTACTTTCCGAACTGGAGAACAGAAACGAATTTGCCTATATACTAAATCATGAATTTGGATTGTACGTGGGCAGGCTTATAGGAGCTGGTACATTCCTAGGTATCGCATTTTTTGGTGATGCCGATATCGCTTTACGATATGCTCTATTAATAATAGGGACATTGCAACTATTGGCCATAGTAATTGCAAAACAATTATTAACGCAACAAAATAAACTAGAAAATGAAAATATTTAATTGTTATATAGTCCTTTTATTAACTTTAACTCTTGGACTTAATTCATGTAAAAATGCAAGTAAATCCGATCTGTTTGAGGTTCCCAATCCGATAGCCCAGGTTGGTGTTCTAAGGATCGATTCCATGCCTAACCTGCCAAAGCCCTTCAAAATTTTGGATTTTAACAGCTTGGCAAAAGATTATGACAAAAAGGTATACGATGAAAATCAAACAGGGGAATATTGGCCTTTAGTTTGGAAGGATAATTCTAGAAAAAATTTTGACCAAGAAACCTACGGGATTTATACTGCTATGGGCGATGTTAGACAGGGCCAGGAACATTATGACGGTATTTTTCACGAATCGCTTGCAAGTATTGGGTCTGTACTAGGGGCAAGCTTGGTGGGCATTGACAAGACCAACCAAAACGGTGAAAACTATTTAAGGATGTTAAAGAACTACTACAATAGTGAAACCAATTGGAACATAATGATGAACAATACCGGACCCGAAGTGGCTCAGCTTGGTGGTGGCTATGCCAGGGATTGGTGGTATGATGTTTATCCCAATGTTATGTTCTATGCCGTTGCCGATCTTTATCCACAGGCAACTGAATACGATACCATATTAAAGTCAGTGGCAGATAAGTTTTATGAAGCGGACTCCGTACTAAACGGTAACTACGATTATTCCTTTTTTGATTATGCTACCATGCAACCCAATAAGACATGGATATGTACTCAGCAAGATGCGGCGGCGGGTCATGCCTTTGTACTTTATTCAGCTTACCAAAAATTTAATGATCCAAAATATTTGGAGGGGGCCAAATCATCCTTGGAAGCACTTTTAAATCAGAAGGAAAACTATTTCTATGAAATTTTGATGCCTTTTGGGGCTTATGTTGCCGCTAGAATGAATGCGGAGCAAGGGACCAATTATGATTTTTCAGAAGTTTTGGATTGGACCTTTGATGGCAATTCCGCTTGCCGGGAGGGTTGGGGTGTACTTGTGGATAATTGGAATGGATATGACGTTTCCGGGCTAGTGGGCAGTACAACCCATAATGGAGGTTTTGCTTTTTTAATGAATACCTATGACGCCATGTGGCCACTGGTTCCTTTGGTGCGTTATGATCAACGGTACGCCAATACCATCGGTAAATGGATGCTAAATGCCGCAAATGCTTCTAGGTTGTTTTACCCATACGAAATACCGGATGACCATCAAACGATACCTGAAGAGAAAGAACACACTAAAGGCGTAATTGCTTATGAAGGCCTTATAAAAAGTTCGCATTATGAAGAAGAGGGGTTGTATTTGGATATAGCGGCACCAGTAGCTATTGGTGATGGAATGAAATGGAATAAGGACAATCCGAAAGTTTCCCAATTCAGTGTTTACGGTAGTGGTCATGTGGGTGTTGCCGGGGCTATTATTTCCAAAACCAATGTTGAAAATATACTTCAATTGGATTTATTGGCTACCGATTTTTATCGTGAAGAAGCATACCCAAGTTATTTATATTACAATCCCAATGCGGAAAGTAAAGAGGTCATCATCTCAATTGGAGACAAAGATTTAAAGATTTACGATGCTGTTGAGCGTAAGTTTATTTCCCAAAAGACGAAATTCGATTTTACTTTTAATATTGAAGGGGAGTCCTCGCGTTTATTGGTTATGATACCGGCATCCGCAAAAGTTAAGGAAAAAGACGGTAAATTATATGCCGATGATATTGTTATAGATTATAAATACGGTTATGAAATAAACTAAGTTCCCCCATTTAATATCTTCCTTGACATAATGTGGAAGCTTTTATAGGTGCCAAGGAGTGTTCCTATATAATTACGGAATGCTCCTTTTGTCTTTTAAGCGGATTTATCCCTGCTTGGGCAGGCCTTTAAGCTGATCAGACTGAAGTCTGGGAAAGCGAAATTACCTGGGAAGGTCCTAGTTTAATGGTGTTAGGGTAGTAATATCAAAAGCTATTCCTAAAATAGAGGTGTCTCCTGTCTTGATTTTTCTAGACCATCTCCCTGTTTAGGATTTCAAAATTTTCTCTGGCGTTATCGGTAGATCATAAATACGTATGGCA
>TARA_R110000822_G_scaffold65421_4_pt1 | contig 14427 bp, 15 predicted proteins | sample TARA_R110000822 | Tara Oceans TARA_R110000822 (sample SAMEA4397666) | marine metagenome | biome: Polar Biome; feature: [SRF] surface water layer (ENVO:00010504); material: water (ENVO:00002006), including particulate matter (ENVO:01000060) such as... | depth 5 m | reverse complement strand
TCGTCGATCAATAAAGAAAACGGTTCTATAAGTTTAAAGTACTATGTATCTGGAACTTTGATAGGCGAATTAAAAGATGTTAACAGAAACGGAGAATTAATACAGGTCGGCCCATCCGGCAGTACTGGCTCTGGTTCTGTTGCTGGTGTTGTTCTATACAACGAGGGGTTCATGCTGCTGACCGCCTCGTGGGGCTTAGAGACGGGCGTTTCTAGGAACTATTTAGAAGATCCAACAAGTTTTGTGACATCTTCGTGGCTATTCTATGGCACAGGTATGAATGACAAATCCGGATCTAGCATTCCTTATGTAAACTATCGTATGGATTTTGAAGGAGTTAACTACATCGAAACACTAACAATGATGGCCCACGCAGAGAAGGGAGAGTTTAATCATTCGAACAATCCAACCTACGTTGAATATCAGCCTTCTTCGAGCGCATTTCAATACAATGGTATTTCTTTTAACGAAGCTGTTCGCCCGATAAAGAATGTAGTAAAAAGCCCCTATCCTGACCCAACCGGATCCTTTGAAAAGATAACATATATAACAAAAGTTGGAGTCTACGATGAAGACCAGAACCTCATTGGGATAGCAACAGTGTCCAAACCGGTCAAAAAAACACTTGACAGAGACTTCACTTTCAAGTTAAAATTAGACTTACAATGATATTAGGACTAGACATAAGTACGAGCATAGTTGGAGTATGCGTTTTGGACGACGACAAAATTGTCCATGCGGATTACATCGACTTGAGAAAACTCGGTTCTTTCTTTGAGAAAGCTCAAAAAGTTGAAGACTCCTTAAAAGAAATAAAGAAGAACTACAACATCGAACACATTTTCATTGAACAAGCTCTTATGTTCTTCCGCAGAGGAGGCTCAACAGCAAAAACTATGGCAGTCCTCCAGAGATTCAACGGAATTATCTCTTGGCAAACTTACCAAGTTTTTGATATGGAGCCAAATTATGTAACTCCAATTTCAGCAAGATCAAAATGCGGCATTAAAATTGTGAGAGGCAAAAAGGCCAAGGAAGTCGTCATGGAACATTTCATTGAAAGTCAAGAATTTGAGATAATCTACACCAGACACGGCAACGTCCAGAAGTATTGCTATGACATCGCTGACGCGATTATCGTTGCCCGAGCAGGATCAAAAATAATCCTTGACAAGTGATAAAATTCATGCTATATTAATAACATGGAAGAAAGACTCACGATTATAACAAGTTTTCTAGGAAAACCTTACAAATCAAACAACGAATTTTTATTTCAATGTCCATTCTGTAAACACCATAAAAACAAATTCTCTGTTAACATCCAGCGCGGGTTTTACAAGTGCTGGATCTGCGATCAGAAAGGTAGGAATCTTTATCGCCTTGTTCGCAAATTTGGCTCAGCCAAAGATCGAGAAACTTGGAAAGCCTTTTCGGGTACCCGCACCGATTTAAACACCTTCGGAGACCTTTTTGAAGACACCAAGGAGAACGATCCTGAACAAATCATCGAAATGCCGCCGAACTTTTACTCTCTATGTGGAAATGCTCATTTTAGGGCCCCCCTACGGTACCTTAAAAAACGAGACATTGGCAAGAAAGACATTTTAAAGTGGAAAATGGGATTTTGTTCCGAGGGACCATTCGGAGGAAGGATCATAATTCCCTCATTTAATAATAATGGAGACCTAAATTACTTCATTGCGAGGACATTCACGAATAATTATAAAAGATATTTAAACCCTCCAGTCAGTCGCGATATAATTTTTAACGAATTGTATGTTGACTTCGATAAAGAGGTGACAATCGTCGAAGGCACCTTCGACGCTGTCAAAGCCGAGAACGCTATTCCGATTTTGGGTTCAACAATTAGAGAAACCTCGAAACTATTCAGAAGGATAGTTCAAAATGATACACCAGTCTTATTAGCATTAGACCCAGATGCAAAGTATAAAGCTGAAAACATAAAAAAGTTATTTTTGAAATATGGTATTGAGGTTCGAGAGATTCAATACCAAGATGAAAGAGACATAGGCGATATGTCGAAAGAAGAAGTGAAAATTTTAAGTCACAATGCTCTGTCTATTAAGGAAGAAGATTCCCTGATGACGGCTATTTGCGACCTATAGGAGAGGAAATTTGAAGTTTGCCCACATAGCAGATACCCATATTAAAAATTTGAAGTATCATTATGAATACAGAATTATTTTTAATAAGTTATATAGCCTTTTAAGAAAAGAAAAGCCCGACTACATTGTCCATTGCGGAGACATTGCGCACACAAAAACACAGATTAGTCCCGAATTCGTCGAGATGTGCTCAGAATTTCTCAGTTCCTTGGCCGACATTGCTCCAACCTACATCATCTTGGGAAACCATGATGGAAACCTGCGAAATAGCAGCCGTCAGGACGCCCTTACGCCCATCGTGGAAGCTTTAGACCACAAAAACCTACACTTGCTTAAGAAATCTGGCGAAGTCCCCCTACGAGGCGATATAACACTAAATGTTCTGTCTGTTTTCGACGAGGAAGGGTGGGTCGAACCCTCCGACCCGGACAAAGTGAATATTGCTCTCTACCATGGATCTGTATCTGGCGTTGTCACAGACACGGGCTGGGTCATGACCCATGGAGAGCACCCTTTAGAAATTTTTGAGGGACACGACTACGGCTTCTTGGGAGATATTCACAAAACAGATCAAAGGCTCGACGCGGAAGGTAAAATTAGATACCCCGGCTCAACAATCCAACAAAATCACGGAGAAACAAATGACAAAGGCTTTTTATTATGGGACATCCAAGATAAGGAAACTTTTACTTGTGAGCATTTTCAGATTAAAAATCCAAGGCCTTTTGTAACCATAAATTTAACCTCGGAAGGCAAAATGCCTCCCAACGCTAGCCAAATAGTCCCGCCCTTCTCCCGCCTTCGTCTGGTTTCCACGAATAATCTTCCGATTGACGTCATGAAAAAAGCGATTGATGTAGCAAATCAGAGATTTAATCCGGAAAGTATTAAATTTTTGAATAGAGCGGCCGGCCAAGGCAGAAATTCTCAGAGCATCACTGATGGTTTAGAAAGCGAAGACCTAAGAGACGTTCAAATCCAAGAAACTCTTATCAGAGAGTATCTAAAGGACTTCGAAGCAACCGACGAATTGATGGAACGGGTCTTAAACCTCAATTTGAAGTACAACAAAATTGCAGAAGAGAGCGAAGAAGTATCAAGAAATATTAATTGGAGTCTTAGATCTGTTGAGTGGAGCAATCTTTTCAATTATGGCGAAGAAAACATCATTAACTTTGATAATTTAGAGGGGATTATTGGTATATTTGGTAAGAATTTCTCTGGAAAGTCAAGTATCATTGATTCTATACTCTACATAATCTATAATTCAACGTCCAAGAACGACAGAAAGAACTTAAACATCATCAATCAAAATAAAAACTTTGGTTCAGGGAAAGTAAAAATCACAGTTGGGGATCAAGATTACTATATTGAGCGTAGCTCTGAAAAATATACACGAAAGTTGAAGGGGGATACAACTCTGGAAGCAAAAACAAATGCAGAATTCAGAGTATACAGCCCAACCACCGACACAGAGGAGAGCCTCAATGGCCTGACAAGAAATCAGACGGATAAAAACATTCGAAAGATTTTTGGAACGTTGGAGGACTTTCTTTATTCTTCGATGGCCTCTCAACTGGACTCCCTGACTTTTATTAAAGAAGGCTCAACAAAAAGAAAAGAAATTCTTGCTAAATTCTTGGATCTTGAGTTTTTTGAGACGAAATTCAAGTTATCAAGAGAAGACGCGGCCGATACGAGAGGTGCCCTGAGAAAATCTGAGGGCAGAGATTTTAATAGCGAGATTTTATCTGCCCAAGAAGAGCTTGAGAGTGCCAATAACAATCTTGAAATAAAAAAGAAAAGATGTAAATCTGTAAAATTTAATATATCTCAATGCGACAACGAAATTGATTCCATTAACGAAAAGATTAAATCTATTCCTGCGGAAATTATTGATGTTATGAAGGTTCAAAACGAATTAAGCAGCAAAAGGAATCAATTGATTTCAGTTTCCGATCAAAGTAACGAATTTGAAAAAAATAGAGAAAAAGCTAAAGATAAATACCGAAAATCTTTAATATTTCTGGATAGTTTTGATAAAGACGATCTTTTTGAGAAACAAGAGAGGGCCGGCGAGCTATTGGAGCAGATGCTGGCTTTAGAAAACACGTTGTTAACAGAAAAGAGTGATTTAGAAAGGAATAAAAACAAGCTTCAGTTATTGAGTGGCATTCCTTGTGGAACATCTTTCCCAAAATGTAAATTTATTAAGGATGCCTACATCTCTAAAGCAACAATCCCCCTCAATGAACAGGAGATTAAGATTTTAGACGACCAAATTGATGATCTAAGCGAGGACATCGAAGAGTTAAATCCGTCTATGGTCGAAGATCACATAAGCAAATACAATGAAGTAGTAAATCTTAAAAATTCTCTATCAAACAGCATCACCAACTGCGATTTAAAAATAGAAAAGAATTTAAGCATTATGAAAATCTTAATGACCGACATCCAAATTTTAGAAACAAAAGTCTCCCAGTACGAGTTGAATAAAGACGTAATTGAGAATTTAGAGAATTTATCTCAGAAACTAAAGGGTTTGAAAATCAAATCTCAAAAATTTCAGAGGATTTTAGATACCTGTAATCTTGAAATTTTAGACCTGTATAAAACCGTTGGTTCTTTGGAACAGAAAGTAGCCAACATCACAACTCAAAGGGGAGAATACTTAGATCTTCAGGGAGAGTTCTCCGCTTACGACCTCTACATGCGCTGTATGCATCCCAACGGCATTGCTTACGATGTAATTAAGAGAAAATTGCCTATCATCAACGAAGAAATCGCTAAAATCTTAGCAAATATCGTAGAATTTGAAGTCTTTTTTGAAGACGATGGAAGACGCCTAGACATTTTTATTAAGCACCCAAGCTTCGACCCTCGACCTCTTGAAATGGGCTCTGGGGCGGAAAAGACAATTGCTGCAATGGCTATCAGGCTCGCTTTATTGAGTGTATCTTCCCTTCCAAAGTCCGATATCTTCATTCTTGACGAGCCGGGCACCGCTTTGGACGAAGAAAACATGCAAGGCTTCGTTGACATCCTCGATTTGATCAAGTCTTATTTCAAAACCGTTCTTCTCATCTCTCATTTGGACAGCTTGAAGGACTGCGTGGATATGCAGATCACAATTGACAAAAAAGATGGGTATGCTTTTATTCAGCAATAAGACTAATTATAGATGCAAAAGGAGGGATTATGACAATGACACAAAGAGCAAAAGGGTTTATTGATAAGGCCTTGGAGAAGGCAGTTTCAAGAAAACTTCTCGTATGGATTACCGCGACAGCACTGATGTTTACTTCTCACATCGAGAGTGGGGACTGGCTAATTTTAAGCGCGCTTTACATTGGCGGACAATCTGTAATCGACGCGATTGTCAAACTGAAGGGATCCTGAAGAATGAAAACTAAGAGATCACAGCTTAGAGAGATGATTAAAGAGGAGCTTGAAGTTTTCTTAAGAGAATCCTCAAGCTTTGATGCTCCTAAATTTTCAGATACTAAAATAAATACGAATAGGAACTCAAAGGAGCATGCTCTGATCTCTTCATTGATGGATTATCTTGAAATTGACAATGACAACGCAACGGGTCTGGTTGAGCCAATTAAAAAGCTGGCTAGTAAGTTATCGGTTGATAAAATTATGAATAAAATCATTGATTTATCAAAGAAGGACCCGGCAACTAAAAATCTATTTTTAACACACCTCGGAGACATAGGTTTTGATTTCCACTCCCCAACATCACTGAAAGACGTGGAGCCAGAGTATAACAAATGGCAGCCAAAAAAGAGTATAAAATGATAAACATAAACGCCGGCGAGCTTTTTAAGCAAGCTGGCTCTCTCATCACAAAGAATTGGCAAATGTTGGCTTTGCTGGCAATGGTCGTTGTTTTTTTTATGACCAAAAATGATTATGGAGCACTTAAAAAATCTATGAACATTATGTCAACAAGCTACCAAGAGCAAATTGTTGCCATTGAATCATCACACCGAGAAGAATTGAAGCTCCGAGAACAAACAATTAATAAATATAAAAAAGAACTTGAGGAATTGACAATAAAATTTGATAATGGAATAGAAAATATCAATAAAGAAAGGCAAAAAAACATTGATAAGTTCAAAAGGGATTTTACAGAACAGCCAGACGAACTTGCAAGAGAGATTTCAGAACAGTTTGGGTTTTCTTATGTTGAGTAACCTATTCCTGCTCCTATTGTTGGCTTCGGCACCCTCACAGGCATCTGACAGTCAATTTTCTTTCATCCAAAAGGGAAACGCAGCTCCATTCACGGGAACGCTATTTAACCCCGATGCAACAGCAGAATTGCTGGCAAATAGCAAGTTTTTGAAAGAAGAGTACGATCTAAAGCTCGGATTTGAACTTCAAAAGCAAGAAAACCAGTTTAGCCTGTATATGGAACAAATTGACATAACTCTTAACACAGCAAGAGAGAAATTTGAGACAACCATAAGAATCAAGAATACAGAAATAGAGCAATTAAATAAGATTATCGCTAAAAAACCCGGCTCAAATACACTTTTGCTGGGAATAATCGGCGGATTTGCAGTCGGAGTAGCAGCAACAGTTGGCATAACTTATGCGGTGAACAAATGAAAAAAGATCTTAATGAAATTGCCAAATACGAAGTTGCAATTTCTAAAAAATACGGAAAAGAAGCAATTCAGCATCCGAAAGCCGAGTGGACAGACGAAAAAGAAGAAGAATATCAGAAACAGATCCGAGAATTGTACAAAAAAGAAACAAAATACAGGGAAAAGAACGAAAAGTTGGAAGTTGATGGCATTTTCATAAGTAAAAAACTATTTAATAGAGGTGAAGATCGAGTTTGTCCGACTTGTTCTTCTTATTCTTTTGATTTGAAAGATAATGTCTATATGACAAAGTTTGATTGTTGTTTTAAGTGCTACATTCAATGGATCGAGGGAAGAGAAGAAAGGTGGAAAACCGGCTGGCGCCCGCAAAAGGATTAAAAGAATGAAATTAACAAAATCACAGTTGAAAAAAATCATCAAAGAAGAGATTGACGCGGTTGTCAAAGAAGGTGAGACGATGAGCGGGCCACTCAACAAACTGGCTTTCGCATTAAGACCTGGCGAGGTGGAGGATTTGGTGGCAAAATCACTCAAAGGCGCTCCACAGGCTTTGCTGGATAGAATCGGCAAATTGACCTCAAAAGAGATTCTTCATGCTATGGCAGTTGCAACGGGAGTTGAAACGGGACTTCCATTGGATCGATCAGCTTATGGAGACGGTGAAACCTCAACAGCATCACGAGTAATGGCTAAAGCAGTGGGCCGAGAATTCCCACAAGAAGAAGGAAACGAATAAATGGCTACAACATTAGAAATTATTACAGGAATCAATCAAGCGGCGGCAAATGCCTATGACGGTTCTCACGACGAACGCTTCGTAACCGGAGATGTCAAAAAGATTGGTCTAAGTCGGGAAGAGGGCTGTCCGATTATCGACAGCCGAGTATCCGATGGCTTTGGCGTCAAAGTTGTTGGAGATATGCTCCAAATTAACTATGAATCGAACGTTACTCTGTCCTCTGTCTACGCAGTTGGCTTTGAAGAGGAGTGCGAACGCAAAATTCAACAGATTGCCGATTTTTTGAAGAAGGAATATAAGGTTATTACCGGGAAATCCCTTTCTATTACTCCACAAGGCGAGGCACAATGTCTAGTTCAGAACACTTCACAAGTAAGAACCTTCGTGGTCGCACACAAACTTTATAAAATTGGCGGAATGAAGAAGGTAACAACTCTTGGCGAAGGAATTACTGATCCCCTTGCTGTTAATTACCACAAGTTTCTAGAAGAAGGCGGATTCGCCAAAGAGTAAATAATGTCATACACACTCTCCAAAAAGGAAATAGTAGCTGAAATACTAAAGTGTGGAAAAGACCCGGTCTACTTCGTAAATAATTACGCAAGAATCTCGCATCCGATCAAAGGTCTTATTCCATTCAAGACGTATGATTATCAGTCAGACCTTCTCGTGGACTTCAACGATTACCGTTTCAATGTAATCCTTAAGGCCCGACAGTTGGGCATCTCTACTATCGCAGCTGCCTACATCGTTTGGTTAATGCTGTTCCACAGAGACAAGAACATCCTTGTTATGGCCACCAAATTCAAGACAGCAGCCAATCTTGTCAAGAAAGTTAAAGCCATCATGAAGAATGTGCCAGAGTTTATTCTAATTGCAGAAATTTCAATCGACAACCGAGCTTCTTTCGAGCTTTCAAATGGATCTCAAATTCAAGCAGCATCAACATCAGGGGACGCCGGCCGTTCCGAGGCTCTTTCGCTGTTGGTCATCGACGAGGCCGCACACGTTGAGAGCTTGGACGAACTTTGGGCCGGCCTATATCCTACAATTTCAACTGGTGGCCGAGTGATCGCCCTTTCGACTCCAAACGGAGTTGGAAACTGGTTTCATAAAACATACAGTGAAGCGTCGGAAGGTTCGAACGACTTCCACCCTATTCTGTTAAATTGGGATGTCCACCCAGACAGAGATCAAACGTGGTTTGACAAAGAAACAAGGAACATGTCTCGCCGAGAGATCGCTCAAGAGCTTGAATGCAACTTTAATACATCAGGTGAAAGCGTAATTCACCCAGAAGACATTTCTTGGATAGAAGGTCTGGTTTGCGACCCAAAATACAGAACAGGTTTTGACAGAAACTTGTGGATTTGGGAAGAATATAATCCAGAGTGTTCTTATCTTCTCGTCGCTGACGTCGCAAGAGGCGATGGCGCCGACTATTCTGTTTTCCATATTATAAAACTGGAAACCATGGAAGTGGTGGCGGAATACCAAGGAAAACCAAGTTTAGACATGTACTCTAAAATTCTTATGAATTCCGGAAAAGAATACGGCAATTGCTTGTTAGTGGTAGAAAACGTTGGAATTGGAATCTCTATTTTGGAAAAGCTTATAGATTTAGAATACCAAAATATATATTATTCCGTGAAAAGCACCCACGAATTTATAGAAAGTCATCAGGGCGAGAGCATGCCAAATGCGGTTCCGGGGTTTACCACATCTCTCAAAACAAGGCCCCTCATTGTAGCAAAATTAGAAGAATTCATTAGAAACAAACTAATTAAAGTATATTCAGTTCGTTTTTCTAACGAATTGCGAACTTTTATTTGGTATAACGGCAAACCTCAAGCGATGAGGGGATACAACGATGATTTAATAATGTCATTAGCGATCGCATGTTGGGTAAGAGACACTGCATTGACCGTCAATAAGAGAGAAATAGAATTTAAAAAAGCATGTTTGAACTCAATGGTTCATGTTAACACCCGGATAAACACAACAATTCCAGGAATGGAAGGTTACAACAGGAAGGAAGCGCTGGACGATAGGATGTTTAAAGAAAAAGAAGAATATACAAAATACTCATGGTTAATAAAAGGATAAAGAATGGCTGATAATACTAAAAACCCCAATAATCCACAATCAGAATTATTTAGAAGGTTGACGAGGTTGTTCTCGGGCCCAATTGTAAATTGGCGCACCCAAATGAATCGAAAAATCCGGCGGACCGCTCTGGACAAGTATTCTACTGATTTTAGGTCCGCCTCGGGCCAACAATTTAAGAGGGCCGAGTATAGCCCCTTTGATGTCATGCATTCAAAAATCATGGCTCAACAAAATAGGGCCGAAAGATACGTCGATTATGAACAAATGGAGTATATGCCAGAAATAGCTTCAGCCTTAGATATTTATGCCGACGAAATGACGACACACACGACATTTACCTCGATGCTAACAATCGATTGTCCAAATGAAGAAATCAAAGCGATTCTTCAGTCTCTTTACACAAACGTTTTAAATCTTGAGCACAATCTTTTTGGATGGTGTCGCTCCATGTGTAAGTTTGGCGACTTTATCCTTTATATGGACCTCGATGAGAGGCTCGGCGTTAAATCCGTCATCCCTCTCCCCCTTAGAGAAGTCGAAAGATTGGAGGGGGAAGACCCCTCGAACCCAAATTACGTCCAATATCAGTGGAATTCCGGAGGAATGACCTTTGAAAATTGGCAAGTGGCACACTTCAGAGTACTTGGTAATGACAAATACGCCCCTTATGGCACCGCAGTTCTAGAATCGGGCCGTAGAATTTGGCGTCAGCTAGTTCTAATGGAAGACGCGATGATGGCATACCGCATTGTTCGTTCTGCCGAACGAAGAGTCTTTTATATCGATGTTGGAAACATCGCACCACAAGATGTTGAGACATTCGTGCAAAAGACAATTACTTCTATGAAAAGAAATCAGGTAGTTGATGCGAACACAGGCCGAGTCGACCTTCGATACAACCCTTTTTCAGTAGAAGAGGACTATTTTATTCCAGTACGAGGCGGCGAGTCTTCAAAAATCGAGACACTTGCCGGCGGACAATTTACTGGCGATATCGATGATGTAAAATATCTTAGAGATAAAATGTTTTCAGCATTAAAGATTCCTACAGCCTATCTGTCTAGCGATTCTGAAGCGAACGAAGACAAAACTACACTATCTCAGAAAGATGTCCGGTTTTCCAGAACAATTCAGAGGCTACAGCGCGCTGTAATATCAGAGCTTGAAAAAATCGGCATTGTTCACCTTTATACCCTCGGCTTTAGGGGAGATGACCTTGTTAGTTTTAAATTAAGCCTAAATAACCCTTCTAAAGTAGCAGAAATGCAGGAATTGGAACACTGGAAAATCAAATTTGATATCGCCGGCGGAGCAACAGAGAACTTCTTTAGCCGGAGATGGATCGCTCAAAACCTGTTTAATCTTTCGGAAGAAGATTTCGTCAGAAATCAGAGAGAAATGTTCCACGATAGAAAATTCGAAGCAGAGCTTAATGCAGCCGGAGAGAATGCAGCCGAAGAGGCCAGCGGCGGTATGGGCGACCTTGGCGGGGATCTTGGCGAAGAAGGCTTCGGCGGTGACGACCTTGGCGATCTTGGTGGGGAAGATGATCTTGGAGACCTCGGCGATGACGACGAGCCCGAAGACGAAGGCGCCCTCCTAGCAGCCCCTGCAAAAAGAAATGACGACAGAAGCAACAGTAGAGATAATCGCGGCCGCCGTCATACCCCCAAATCCCTCAAGCCCGCAGCCAAAGGAAAAACTTATGTCAAAAAGGGAGACAGAGGTGGAAATAGCAAGTCAGCATACCGACGAGATAATTATTCTGCCATGGCATCACCGAAGGCAAGAGAAACAATTCCGGGGATGTCAGACATGATGAGTCTTTCTAGAGGGATTTATGAGGAAGAGAGACCTACTTATAGTAAGGACGAATCGCTCTTGTTTGAGGCAAAAACAACCGTTCTTAACTTGATTACAGAATTGGAAAATTCGGAGATTCAATTAAATGAAGACAAAACATAACAAAAAACGAAACACGGCTTTTATTTTTGAGGTCTTGATACGAGAATTGACAAAAACAATTGTCAAAAAAGACGACAAAAAGAAAAAGCTAATTGTAAAATTAGTAAGAGAAAATTTTAAGGGATCTACATCCTTAGCAAAAGATCTCGAACTCTACAAAGCGATCTTGGACACTAACGATCTAGATAAACATACCGCAGAGAAACTTGTCTTTGAAGCTCGAATGCGCAAAGGAATTATCAACGATAAACAGTTGTTTAAAGAGCAGACAGAAGTAATCGACAAGATTAACAAGCTGGTTTCCCCTGATGTTTTTTCCAATTTTATTCCAAATTATCGCGATGTAGCTACCGTTTACCAAATTTTTGATGTTAAAACCAAAACAAAGCAAAGAGTTTTGATGGAGAAGCAAATCATTGAAAAAATGACATCGCCGAAAAATTTTAAATCCGCCCCAGCCATCAAGCCAGTTGATAATCTGACTTACAAAACTTTTGTTTCAAAATTTAACGAGAAATATGGCACCGAACTACTATCTGAGCAAAGAAGCCTACTCGGCCACTACATTAATTCGTTTACAGACAATGGTCTAGAATTAAAAATCTTTTTAAACGAGGAAATTTCAAGACTCAGGTCAAAACTGGAAAAAGCAATGAATTTTTCAGAGATTAAAGAAGATTCGGATCTGTTTGGGGGTACCGAGAAGGTCATGGAAATTTTAGATGGATTCTCTAAAAAGCCAATTGATAATGATTTGGTTCAAGAAGTACTCAAAATTCAGGATTTGGTACAGGAGATCGAAAAAAGATGATTTCAGTAAAAGTCCACCAGCAAAAAGAATTAATTCAGCTTGAATTAAAAGCAAGAAGATCCCTAGACGGAAATATTCTAATTTTTGATCATCAAGAGATCGATATTGTTATTATGCCGGAAAAGGGGAAAGTTGTGACCTTTGCGAAAAATGACTATTCAGAATCAATTTATTATGTTCAGGACAGATTCTTTGAATTTTTAAAAAGGAAAGGCATTGTGACTTACGATTCCATTCGCGGCGGAAACGTTTATGGCTCTATAGAGGGAATAATCGCAGAGTCTAAAGATCCAGAGATCAATGTTTTAGATTACACGATTTATAGTGTATATAAGTTCCTCAAAGAAGAACAACCGCGCTACGATTACATGGAAGATTATGAGGAAATGCTCGACGATTATTACACAGAGCCAACAAAAGAAGACTCAACTGAACTTGGCGAGGTCCCACAAGCCGCCGAAAAGGGGTCCATCCGGCCGGGTTATAATCACTCTCCATACTGGATGAGTTATATGCTTGAAGAGGAAAAAAAGAAATGAAAATTACAAAAAATCAATTGAGAAAAATTATTAAGGAAGAACTTCAAAATGAAGATGCCCGGGATCTTCGCCAAATAGCCGCGAAGAAAGTCGGCCGAATAATTCGTGGGACTGATTTTGAAGAAGAGACCCTTCCACGGTCCCCAGAGGAATTGATTAAACTCCTAAATAAAATAAAATCCCATTTATATGTGGCGGTAAAGTCCGTTGACCCTATGATTAAGAATAGTATGGATAATGTTAACGCATACAATCAGCTTTACCCTCTCACAATGAAAATTCAAGCTGCTATAGCAGAGTTTGGGCCAAAGCTTGAGCCCGAGTTCGCTCGTAGCCAAGACCCCGAGTCAACCGAGGGCCCTTATGGAGACACAGCAAGTTATGAAAAAGGGAAGAAGATGGGCAGACACCAGGCCAATACCAGATCGCAGCCATTACCCATTGACCAGCGCGAATTTGTTGAAAAACTCTTGCCCGGCGTCAAAGACTTAACAGCCGCCGAAATTGGATTTCAACATGGTTGGAGAACGATAAAACCGCTGTCCGAACAAAAATAGAGAATCATTTTGAACCTTCTTTACTTCGTCTTAACCGCCTACGGACTAACCCAACTTCTCTGTTATGGCAAAGTCTTTGCCAAAATAAGGCCAAGCGGCTATTTTTGGACGTGCCCTATGTGTATGGGCTTTTGGGTTGGTGTCTTTTTATGTGGCGTTAATCCTTTCACCGAACTATTTACTTATGAACTAACCACTGTTAATTTTTTAATTTGCGGATGGATAAGTTCAGGGACATCATATATATTGAACACGGTCTTTAACGACCATGGCATCAAAATCCATAAAAAAGGAGGTGATTAGAATGCTTAAAAAATATATGCTACGAGGAGTCCGCCGTTGCAAAAACGGTTGCTGACTACTTTAACAAGAAAAGAAAAAAGGATTAGAAATGAGTAAAATCTTACTACGAGAATATTACGCCCTCTGTGAGGGGGGCGTCTGTCAAGATCTTTTGACCGAGGCAGAGAAAATAGATATACAAAAGAATGGCGCCATGTATTTGACGGGGTTGATGCAGTGCGCAGCCAAGCCAAACGGCAATATGAGAGTATATCCAGAAAGTATACTCGCAAGAGAAGTGAAAGTTTACCAGAAGCTCGTTAAAGAAAAGCGCGCCTTGGGGGAACTGGATCATCCCGATGATTCAGTTATAAACTTGAAAAACGCCTCTCACATTGTTACTAACATTTGGATGGAAGGTCCCGAGGTTAAAGGCACTGTTAGAATTCTAGATACCCCCTCTGGAAAAATACTGAGATCGTTGGTTGAAGGTGGGTGCCAATTGGGAATATCGTCGAGAGGCCTTGGATCAGTTAGAGACCTACCAGACGGCTGCGTAATTGTTGAAGATGATTTCCAGCTTATTTGCTTTGATTTCGTCTCTGAACCGTCAACGCCCAACGCGTTTATGAACTTGCAAGAAGGCAAGAAATACGATGAACCAAACATTTTTACAAAAG
>TARA_R110000822_G_scaffold73853_18_pt1 | contig 14467 bp, 9 predicted proteins | sample TARA_R110000822 | Tara Oceans TARA_R110000822 (sample SAMEA4397666) | marine metagenome | biome: Polar Biome; feature: [SRF] surface water layer (ENVO:00010504); material: water (ENVO:00002006), including particulate matter (ENVO:01000060) such as... | depth 5 m | reverse complement strand
ATACTCACCTAGATTTAGAAAAGACTTATGGGAACTATATGATGTACCTAACAGATCAGAATGTAAGTTTCATGCTGCCAATTACTGGCGTCAATTAAATGGGTGTATAGCTTTAGGAAATAAATTTAAAGATATGGACAAAGATGGTGATATGGATGTTACGTCTAGTGGACTTACTATGAAAAAGTTTCATGAGTTAATGGGTGATAAAAAGATTGCGAGAGTAATTATAACAGATAAATAATGAAGAATATAAAAAACATCGTACTAGTCGTACTAGTCTTACTAGCAGCTTATTTTATTTATGATAAGATTACAGCTCCAGAGAATGAAATACAATACGTAGATGTAGTAATAGAAGTACCTGTACCAGGAATACCAGGAGAGATACAACATGATACTATTGCAGAACCTTATGAAGTTAAAGTTCCAAACCCATTAAACAACGAGCTCCTACAAAAATATAATAAGACAAAGGATAGTTTAGAAAGGTTGAAGCTATTTACAGATGCCATTACAATACGTAATTATAATGAGATCTTTGAAGATTCTATTCAAACTATAAATGTAGTATCAAAAGTACAAGGAAGATTGTTAGATCAGGACCTTACATACTTTGTAAAGCCTAGAACAATTATACTTGATACAGTAATACCTGTATTAGTACCTAAGAAATTTAAAGTATTTGTAGGTGCGGAGTTAGGAATCCCATCACAGGATCTAGATGTAACTAATACTATTATTAAAGCTAACTTACTTTTAAAAAATAGGAAGGATAACATAATGTCATTTGGATTTGATACTAATAAAACAGTCTGGTTAGGTTATAATATTAAGCTGTAATAAAAAATATTATAAATTAGATGCTTAAAAATTTGGAAATGTCATTTATTTTTCGTATCTTTGTATATATATAAAAACAGAAATTAATGGAATTAAACGAAATTAAAAAGTTCTTACACTCTAGACCTGGTTATTTAAAGGAAGGTGGTAAAAGATTAAGAAGATTATTATTATCTAAGGGCTTTACAACTACAGTAGCTTTATGTAAAGAAGCAGTAAGACAAGTAAATGCTGAAAGAAAAGTAAAAGCAGTTAACAAAGAATTAAATGGAGCAAGAGTATTAATATATGATATTGAAACCTCCTACAATATAGTAAAGGCATGGAGAGCAGGTTATAACCTATCTATACAGCCTGGGGATATAATCCACGAAAGAAAAATTATCTGTGTTAGTTATAAGTGGTCTGGAGAAGATCAAGTATATAATCTAGTATGGGATGAAAATCAAAATGATAAGTTCCTTTTAGAACAATTCATTGAAGTATTAAATGAAGCTGATGTTATTGTAGCTCATAACGGTGATAGATTTGATTTAAAATATATCAAGACCAGAGCACTATTCCACAGATTACCAATGTTAATTAACTATCCTTCTATAGATACATTGAAATTAGCGAAGAAAAAGTTTATGTTTAATTCTAATAGATTAGATTACATAAGTAAATACTTAGGATTCGCAGGAAAGATTAAAACTGATATGTCATTATGGGATGATATCATCTTACGTAAATGCCCAAAAGCATTAGAAAAGATGTTAGAGTATTGTGATGAAGATGTAGTTCAGTTAGAAAATGTATACAACTTACTAGTAGAATGGGAAAATCCTAAAGTACATGTAGGAGTAATGCAAGGAAAAACAAAACAAAGTTCTCCAATAGAAGGAGGTCATAATCTAGAGTTAGTTAAAACAGTTACTACAAACAGAGGTACTGAGAAACATATAATGAAAGATTTAGATAATGGAAGGCTATTTGAAATGTCAGCCACCAACTATAAAAAATATTTATTAATTAATAAATAATTCTGTTTATATATATCATTGCCCTCTCTAAATAGGAGGGGGCTTTAATTTTAAATAAAATGGCAAAAGTAAATGAATTAGTGTATGATGTTAGAGAAGCTGTTAAAGCATTCTCTGATGACACAGAGTTAGACAACAGGTACATATTGTATCAATACAATAACAAACGTGCTAAGTATTTAAGACAAGATCTAAATCAGTATCAAAAAACTGTAGATATTTCTATTACTCAGACACTATGTTTAGCATTAGAAGAAGTTTCTTTAGATGAATGTGGTATGGAATATGACTGTGGTACTTTGTTAAGAACTACACAACCTTTACCTAAGCCTCTAGATTTACATACTAAGCCTGCAATTACAAAAGTAAAGCCAACTAACAGATTAGCTATCTCTTTTAATTTTATAACTAAAGAGAAAGCAGCTTATGCTGATAGTGCGCCATTTGCAAAGGCTGTATACTCTTTCTATGATCCAGATGGGTATTTGTATGTTTATAGTAATTCAGACTCTTACAAGCTCTTAGATTGCCTCACAGTAAGTGGAGTGTTTAGAGACCCAACTGCATTAGCTGCATATAGCACTTGTTGTAATTGTAAAGTAACTGCAGACACTGTTTGTTTTGATGAGGATACTTCAGAGTATCCATTACCATTACATTACATAGATATAATTAGAAATGAAATTATCACTGAGCTGTTACAAAAAGCTGGTGTACAAGAAGATAAAATTAATAATAGCACAGATTAATGTCAGAAAGAACTCATAAAAATAAAGCAGACTATGGTCTACCTGATTATTACAATTTTTATTGTAAGCATTTAGGTGGAACTGTTAGTAAGCAAATGTTTAATGATATCATTACTGAATTTAATAAAGGTATTACTAATTTAATAATAGAAGACAATTTAACTTTTTACATTCCATATCTAGGATTTGAAATACTTATTAAGAAAGATAAGAGAAGTCCTAAGATAGTGAATGGGAAATTAATTAATAATATTCCTATTGATTGGAAAGCTACTAATGCTTTGTGGAATAGGGATGAGGAAGCAAGGGAGAAAAAATTATTAGTTAGGTACAATAACTCTCATACCTCTGGGTATGTATTTAGAATTTATTGTAAAAAGTTTAAAGGCAATATAAAAAATAAAAATTTATTTAAATTTAAACCTAACAGAAAGTTTCAAAGAGATCTAAGCGCAAGGATTAAAGATCCTAACAAAGATAACTTCGATGCTTTTTTGTTGTATAAAAATAATTAATTATGTATAACGGTCAAACCGTATCTTTAAAGAGAATACTGTGGAGTATATTAAGTAGACCAATAGCATCTGACCTTTCTTATGAAAGAGCTGCAGAACTAGCAATAGAAGCTATTAAACTATTAGGAGCTCCATTAGCATTCACTAGTAAAGTTACTAACCCTCCTCTAGAGATAGTTAACCATAAGGTTGCACTACCTCCAGAGCTTTTGTCTATTAAAGGCATAAGGTATGTTCCCAACTTAGATGATCATGAATCTTTAGCAGTTGCTTTAACGTACGCTACAGATGTCTACCATGCAAGTGAAGGATGTCTTACAGATCCATCATCAGGAATAGAATTTACTTATACATTAGATGAAGGAATTATTAAAGTTCCTTCTGTAGATGGTTTTCTACAAATAGCTTACAAAGCTTTACCAGTAGATGAAGAAGGATACCCACTTATACCTGACGATGAAAAAACTAAATTAGCTATTGAGTATTATATTATGTTTAGATACCTAGAACCTCTTTGGGAAATGGGTAAGATAACTGATAAAGTATTTGAGTATAATAATCAAAAGAAGTGTTTCTATATGGGATCAGCTAGTAATTCTTTGAAAATTGCAGACATGGATCACATGGAAGCTATTGGAAATAGTATTAACAGATTGATTATAAACACTAACGCTCATAAGAATTTCTTTAAAGGTGCTGGTGCAAAAGAACGATTTAAAAGATATAACTAATGAATAAGGCAGTAAAGTATACCTACCTTGGTGCTAATCAAGATATAGGTAAGAGTAAGCATGTTAATACTTACTACTATGATGCAGAACACATAAGGATAAGATCTACAGATTCTCAATCCTCTGGTGTAGTAGCTAATGAAAAAGGTACAGAGTTAGTTATTACTATCCCTGACATTTCAATTAGTACTGCTAATAGTAATGTTACATATGGTACTAAAGTCTTATCATATAGAAGTGGAGGTGGAATTGACACACAAGTTGCTGCAGGTAACTTACCCATCTCTAGTACAGAACAACAAATAATAGGTGCAACCTCAACCCGAACTGGTATAATTTTATTTACCACTGATGAACTTGGGGTTGATTGCGTATGGAACATAGACAACATAGTTGCAAATGATTACACGCTAGACCTTATATATTTAAGAGATCTAAACTTTTCTTTAGAGTCTCCAATACAAGCAATCTTTAATTATGAAAATGAAAATATTCAAAAGGTTTATTGGGTAGATGGAAAAGAGCAAATACGCTTTCTTAATGTAAAACATAACCTAATAGAAGGTAATGGGGAATTAATTGATATACCTTCAACTAGTATTGACTTTGTAGGTACAGTAGACTTTTCTCAACCTTTAGTAATAGATACAGTAGGTGGTGGTAGTCATACTGCAGGTATGATACAATACGCTTATAACCTCTACAGATTAAACTCTTCACAAACTAAGATTAGTCCTTTATCTAATTTAATTCCTTTAGGACTTAATAGTAATGAGGGTGGAGGAGATTTAAACCAAGTAGTAGGTGCTACACCTATTGTAAAGATATCTGATTTAGATCCTGCTTATACTAATATTAAAGTATACGCAATTAAATACACAGCTCTTAATGAGATACCAAGTATTAATCTTATTGAGGAAAGAGAAATAGATGGTACTAGTATTACTATATATGATGATGGTAATACAATATCAAGTCTTAGCCTAGAAGAGTTTTTATTCTTAGGTTCAGATCCTCTTATACCAAATCACATTGAAACTAAAGATAATAGATTATTTTTAGCAAATATAACTACGAATGATTTTATTTTACCTAATACATTAGATTGCAGAGCATATTCATTTAATGCTAATTTAAGTACTCCTGTATACAGTGACGTATCCTTAAATGCTAATGGTGTACCAAAAGGTGTAAGAACTAATGTAGGTAAAACAATTTTTAATAACTTACCAAAAGGAGATTCAGTTAATTTAGATTACAATACATATAAGTATCAAATTGATAATGCTACTCTTGGTGGAGAAGGTAAATACATTAAATATGCATTAGTTCAAAAAACTGCTGCACAATTAGGTAACACACCAGAAGACTACAAGTTCTTTAAAGACAATGAAATATACCGTATAGGTATTGTATTCTATAATAGGTTAGGACAAAAGTCTCTGCCTCAGTGGATTGCAGATTTTCAAGCTCCTAAAGGAAACTTAGCAGGTAACTACAATACATTACAAGTAGAACTTAAACCAGCGTATTATACTTTTATAGATAATTATAACTTTGAATCACAGGATAATGTTCCTGTAGGGTATAAAATAATTAGAGCAGATAGGACAGGAGCAGATAGAACTATTATAACTCAAGGAGTTACTTCTGGTATGATGTGTAACGTTCCTAAAGATAGTCCAAATGCTAGTGTAATACAAACTAAATCTGAAAGAGCTACTTTTGCAGATAGTAGTCCTAAAATACCTAATTTTTTATTAAGAACTTTTGCTAACATTAATCCTTTACAGGCTAATGAGCATTTGTTAAACATGCAATTTTCAGGTAAGCCAGGGAATAATCCAGATAGTTATCTTTCAAGTAGTACTACAGAGCCTCTTACAGAAATACAATATGAAAATACTGAGAAGAGAGCAGCTGATTCATTTCAGTATACTGTCATGCAACAACTGTATTCTCCTGAAGTATTCTTTAGAAACTTACCATTTACTCAAAACTTACGAGCTAGGGTAAAAGGAGGTGCTTTAAATAATGCAAATGCTGGGTGGGTACAGATTAGAAATGTAAATACTAAAGTAGCTAGTGATGAAGTAAAAATAACAGGTGGATTACATCCAGCTGCTCCAGGAGTGTTCACTAATCTAATTAGTGGTAATAAGAAGTTTATCTTTGAAAGAGGTTTAATTTCTAATTCTAACTATGGAGATGAAGAGTCTAACACAACTTACGCACAGTGGTATAGAGATATGACTGGCTTCCAAGAGAATACTGCAAATGTAACTGTAGATATTTATGGAGCACCTGAAATAACTGAAAGAGGACAAGGTAGAACTATATATAATAAAGATCCTTTATATGAATATCAAAACACCATGGAAGGTTTTTTAACTGATGGTAACAATGATTTCAAGGATAAACAAGAAGGTATAGTAAGTGTGAATACACATGGAGCTAAATGCCTTACTTATGTATTAGGAGCAAGTAACACTATTACTCCTACAAATAGAAAGAAGTTAGAGTCTTTATATACAGAGTCTAGTTTAAACCAAAGTGGTTCTGCTTTAATTATGGAAATAGTAAAGCAAGACAATGAGAAATACGTAGGTAATATATACGGAGGTAATTCTTACGAGGATAAAAAGAGAACTACTTACTTAGAAATAGGTAGCTATAATGATATAGCTGTTACTAGTGTACAGATAGATAGTCCTGGCGATACGTTCGTACAGCAATTTAACTTCTTACGTATGGGTAAGACTGATACTGAAATATATCAATACAATATTAATCAAATTAGTGAGATAGTTTCTGTTAATTTAGAGACTACCGTAGATTTGAAAAATAGAAATGATATATCTACTGCATCATGGGACTCTAGATTCCAACCACAGTATGAACAATTTCATGTTTATAATACAGTTTATAGTCAAGAGCCTACTTTAGTTCAAAACAAAGATGTAGATTTTAACTTCAGAAGAATAGAAAACTTTGATACTAGGATACAATCCACAAAATTAAAGTCTCCTAATGAAACTATAGATAGTTGGACTGATATACTAGCCAATGAGACAATGGATCTTAATGGTAAATTTGGTCCTATTAATAATATAATAGAATATAAAGATAACATATATGCTTTCCAAGATGAAGCTATAGCAGCTATCTCTATTAATCCTAGAGTACAAGTACAAGGAGATGATGGAATAGGTATAGAGCTTGGTACTGGTGGTATATTATATGACTTTACTTATGTAACTACCAAATCAGGAAGTATCAATAAGTGGGGTATGGTTTCAACTAAGAAAGGTATATACTACTATGATGCTTTGAATAAAGGTGTAGGTAGATTCCCTGATGCAGTGACTCCATTGTTAACTGATATAAAGGGATTACACGCATTCTTTAATAAGAACTATAACTATACTTCATTGGCATTAGACAATCCAGTCTTACAGTCAGGAGCTGTGTTAGGTTATGATAATTACAACAACGATGTATTTGTAACTTTACATCAAGGTGGACAATCCTTTACTTGGTGCTTTAATGAGATGCAAGATGAGTTTGTAGATAGAAAACTATACCTTCCAACTAAATACATATACAAGGGAGATAAGTTAATTAGTCTAGATGCAACTAGCAAATTAGGCTACGAGCACTATGCAGGTTTATATAATAATTACCATGGGGTGTATGCTCCAAGTACGATAACCCTGCAGGTAAATCCTCAAAGTGATTTAGATACAGTGTTTAATAATATCTTTTTCAACTCTGAGTTATACTTAAATGATATAGATCAGCCTGATAAGACATTAACACACATCACAGCTTATAGTGAATACCAAACTACAGGACGTATACCTTTAGTATTAGGACGTAGTACTAACCTCAGAAGAAAGTTCAGAGAGTGGAAAGCTAATATTCCTAGAGTAGGACGTAATAGAGTACGTAACCCATGGATATTTTTAAAGCTAGAGTTAGATAATACCTCAAATTACAAGTTAATACTACACGACATTACTGTTAGTTACACTACGTAATATAAATTATTATAAAAAAACATCAAAATAATTAGGAATTACTCCTTAAATATTGTATATTTGTATAATGAACGAAAGGGATAGACTCATAGAAAAATTAATTAAAGAAAAAGGGGGTACTAAAGAACAGTACCTCCAGCTTCTTAATTCTGTAGCTTACCATGAATCTGCTAGGACATTAGATCCTAAGACAAAGCAGAAAGGTGGTGGTCCTGGACGTGGTAAATATCAGTTTGAAGCTGGTAAACACGCTGGTGGCATAACTGCTGCTAAAAGAACTAAGAATTATTATAAAGATTCAGGAGAAAGAGTTCCTGAATGGATAGACAGTATAAGTAAACAAGATGATCTTGATGCCACCACACTTACGGATGAGCAGCAGGATGTTTTATTTTTAGGTAATATCAGAAAGCATCCCAAAGCAGACTTAAAAAATCTATGGGAAGGTAAGCAAGATGTTCCAGAGTTCTGGGCTAACTACCATTGGTCAGGTAAGTCTAAAGATAGACCTAAAAGATTAAGAAACTTTAAAGAAGATTTTAAATCATACAATACAAAACAAAGAGAAATAGCAGAAGTTCAAGCTAATCCTAATCCTAATCAACGTGTTGAAGTGGAGAAGGATGGTGTTAATTTAAAGCAACCTCAAGTTCTTGATCAAATCATGAAAGCTTATGGTGGTGGTCTAGAAGGTATAAGAGGATTAAATAAGAACCTTAATAGCTTTGAAGGTGGTGGTACACATGAACAGAATAGTTTAGGTGGTATTCCACAAGGTAAAGGAAAGAATGGTAAGCTTAATACTGTAGAAGAAGGAGAGACTTCTTTTAACTTAGACAGTGGTAAGTTTATATTCACTAATAGATTTGGTATGGGTGGAATGCCTAAGCTAAAAGATAAAGGTTCATTATCATTTGCTGATGGTGGTCCAATAGATCCTCCTAACACTGCTAAAAAAATGGAAGGCATTGAATCAGATGCTAAGTGGACACAAGATTGGTTTAAAGCACCAGAGACAGCTGCACGCTATTCTATGAATACTAAGCAAGGGTTTGGTAAGTCCTTACCTCAATTAGATGCAGCAGTTAATAGAATAGGAAATCTTACTTATAATCTAGACGCAAAGTCTGATAATAAGAATGCTGGGGCACAATACAATAAAGATGGTCATAGTATAGATTATTATAAAGAACCTAATTCAGAGATTAATGTACATGAAATGACACATGGATCTCAATTAGATTCTACTATGGATAAAGTTATAGGAGAGAAGTGGGGTAAACCTGCTGCAGCTGTACAAAAGAAACATGGTGCTGATTTTAATACTTCCTTGGCAAAAGCTTTTAGTATAAAAGGACAAGGAACCTTTATGGGTGATTCAAATATAGAAGATGTAGCAAATCATTCTAGATATATGTCAAGTGGCAAAGAACTTTACCCAAGGATAATGCAGATGCGTAAAGTAATTAATGCAAAACCTGGGCAAGTTATTAATGATGGAGACATACAAAAGATAAAAGAAAATTTAGACAACGATGATATGTTTAAATTTTATTCTGATAAACAGATAAAAGAAATGCTTAATACATTAGCATCTAATACAACAGGAGGTGGTGATGTAAATATGGCAGCTAATGGGGGAAAGTTGGAACAGGGCTGTGGAGGTCCAGGTCAACCACCTTGCGAGCCTAAAAAAGAAACACTAAATGATTTATATCATGATCCATTAAATCAACGTAGAACATTTGATAGTGGATATAATTTTCTTAATAACTGGGTAAATGATCCAGAATTTGAAAAGAGATTAAATAAAAATGTAAAAGATTTTGAACCAAGAAGATCAGGATTAGATGGTTTAGTTGGTCAATTATTTGGAGAAGACAGTCCTGAAGAAAGAGCTCAGAAATTAAAGAAGGGAACTTTAGATCAATTTAAAAGTAATAAAACTTTCTCACCAGGAGCTATACCTTCTAGAGCAGATGTGGGTTATAAAAAACAACGAGAATTTAATAAGAACGCAGAGGAATTTTCTGATAGATACTCAAAAGCTGCAGGTGAAGATAAATATTCTAAGTTAGTAAGAGAAGTTACATCAAGTGGGATACATTACCCACATAATAATACAAACTATATAGCTCCTAGTCATAATAAAGAAGGTATGAATAGTACTTATGTACATGAGAAAACACATTCAACTCCTCTTGATAATTATTATAGTTATAAGCTAGAAAGTGGTAATGTGATATCAAAAGAATATGATGCTTTAGTTACTGAAGGTACTCCAGAAGCTATGGATAAATTAGATGCACTTACTAAAAAAAGTAAATATCTTAATAACTCCACTGAAGTATATCCTAGACTAATGGAAATACGTTATGAAAATAATATTAAACCTGGAGAGATAATAGACGATACTAAATTAAAAAAAATCAAAGAGAAAGGTAGTAGGTTATTTGAGATATATGATGATGAGCAAATAAAAACAATGTTAAATACTCTAGCATCTACTACTAAGAAAAAAAATAATAAAACAGCATAATGGAAAAAGATTTAATAGCACAGTTTAACCTGCCCTCCTATGTAAAAGGTAAGACTTTTGCTGACGCAAGTAAAGCAATAGAGGCTAAGTTTAAAGATAGGACTGATAAGACTACCGAACAAACTAAAGGAGAATTGCTTACTAGGCTTTCCAAAGCTCAGGAGTATGTAAAAATGCAACAGTCATTTAAAACTAATTCTGAGACAGTACCTGATATGATGGATGGGGACATTCCTCCAGGTATGGAAGAGTTTATGGGTGGTCAAAACCAAGCTGGTAACGGAGACTTATTTGAACCACAAGCACAAGTAGGTGCAGATGCATTTGGAAAAACTTCAGATGTAGGTACAGTAGGTGCTGATGGTCAAATAGATCCAGCAATAGATGGTGCTGGTGTAGCAGGTTATGCTTCACTTGGTACTACTGCTTTAGATATGGGTAGACAAATGTTTGGACCTACAGGTGTAGCTACTGATGGTAGTAATACACAAAAGACAGAAAAAGTAGATAGCGCTGGTGCTGCACTAGGAGGTGTTGCTAAAGGAGCTAAAGCTGGAATGATGTTTGGACCTTGGGGTGCAGCAGTAGGTGGCGTTATAGGAGGCGCTGCAGGATTGATTGGTGCAGGTAGAGCTAATAAGGATGCTATAGAAGCTAATGGAATGAAAACAATTGCTGATAGTTCTAAAATTAGACAATCTGATTTTGCAAATGGAGGTAAAATGACTAATCAATACGCAGGTGGTAGCCGTAATTTAAGAGATACATTGGGAGTGAATCCTCAAGCACAAAAACAATTAGAGTTTGATAGTGGGTATAGTAATCCTACTGCAGGAAATTCTATGTTTAAAGCAGATGTTGTTAATCCTATGGAAGAACGTTCTAATACTGAAAGAGCATTAAGAGGAGGAGTAGATTGGTTAGGACAGAACGCAGGTAATATTGCACAGTATGCTCCTGCAGTAGGCAATTTAATGGAACTTAAAAATTTAACAAAAGGAACTACTGCTAGAGGATCTAGAGTTGCAGGAGAATATACTCCAGGTCAATTTGATGAAACTGCTTTAGTTAACCAAGTTAACCAACAAAATATAGAAAGATCTCTAACTGAAAGCTCAGGAGGAGATTTAGGTGCTTTAAGAACTAACCTTATTGGTGCAGGAGCTGCAAAGCTTAAAGCACAAGGAGAGGGAATGAGATCACAACGACAATTAAATATAGGAGAGAACGATAAGAAGTTCCAATACGGTAGACAAAAAGATATGTTTAACGCACAGTTAGACGAAAGATACCTAGAAAGAAAAGCCCAAGATGATGGTGCTTTTGAAACTGCTAAAGCTTCATTACGTAAAGGAGTTACTGATAGTATTGGTAACATAGGTAAAGAAGAAGTAGATAAAAAGACTGTTAAAGAAATGTTTGGTTATAAATGGAACGGTAAATATTGGACAGATAAACAAGGTAAACAATATTCTAATAAAGAAGTGAGTGCTAAAGTGAAAGAAGAACAAGCTAAAAAAGCTGATTCTAATACTAACATGTTTGGTGGTTACCTTAAAAAATAAAAGATGGCAACAGTAAATAGATATACACAAGTACAGCCTTCAGTTTATAATCCTAGAAGCTTGCAAGAGTTAATGATAGCTCCTCAATATATGAGGCAGCAACATGATGCTGTAGAAACAGGATTAGCTCAAACAGAAGCTGCATTAGCTCAAGTGGATCCTTTAGACATTCATAGTGAAACAGCTAGAATGGAACAACAAAAGATTTATGATAATATAACTGGTCAAGCAGAAGCTTTGAATAAAGAAGGATTTAGTCCTTCTTCTAAAAGCCAATTCCTTAAAGTTAATTCTCAGTATCAAAAGGCTATTGCGCCTACAGGTACACTGGGTAGAATTGGTAAGGCTAAGGAGGCGTTAAATGCTAACAAAGACCAGTACCTACAAAATGCAATTGAATCAGGATATTCTCCTGAAGCTGCATTATCTAATTGGGGAGACTTCCAAGGTAAATACGAAGAGGAATTTGCTAAGTCAGGTAAAGTAACTAATATAGGAGAAATGTATGCTCCTAAGTATTATGACTATATCTCAGAAGGACAGAAGCTTTTTAAAGATGCTGGAGTTACTTCAACAGATCTTGCATCTGGTAGTGGGAAGATAGTACAAGATGAACAAGGAAGTTATGTAGTTAACTCTCAAAGTAGAGATGTTAATGAAAATAATGTAGGACAACTTAAAGCTGCAGTAGATTTTTTAAATAATAGGATGATGAATCCTAATTCTGATGCTTATAAATCTATACAACATCAACGTAAGACTCCACAAGATGCTATAAAAGAACTTACAGGTCTTGCAGATGTGTATGTTAAAAGTAAAACTGGAGAACAACGTCAGTCATCTATAGGAAGTTTTAGTCCTAAAGTTAAAGATGACGAAACTAGATCACCTAACTATGTACAAGACATATTAAAAGGTTACGACATTAAAAATATTGCAGATGATTCTCCTATTAAAATGATAGGTAGATTTGAAGATGCTGCTTTTGAAACTGATAAAGAATCTCCTAATTATGGAAATTTGATTGCTGGTGATGGTAAGTATAAAACTTATGAAGAAAAGATAGCTGCAATGAGAGAGAGTAATAGTTATTCTACTATTGTTAAGGATCAAACTACTGGTCTATATAAAGCTACTCCTAAAGCCGCTGGTAATGCAGGGGTAGGTTCTTATAATGGACCAGCAACAGTACTTAAAGATCCATTACATTATCAGAATGAATTAAATCAATTAAGAACAGATAATCCAGTATTGTCTGATTTGAATGATAAAGAGTTAATAGATAGATTATCTTCCTTTAGTGAAGACTTAGAATCTAATTATGTTACGTCGTTAGAAATTCCTAATGCAAATTATGAATGGATGAATGATAGGCTTTTTGGAAACACAGTAGGAGGGGGAGAAAGAGGTTCTGGTATTATAGATAGTAAAGGAGCAACTATAAATGGTAAATCATACACAGCAAAAGAAGTAGTAGACCAATTAGGATTTAAAAGTTCTGCAGAGTTTAAAACTTTAGGTGAACCAACAGTACGAGGATATAGTACTGCGTTTGGTAAATGGAGAGTTGCAACTAAAAATTCAGCAGGAGATAATGTAGATGTATTTGTTGATGATATTACTGAATTTAAACAAAAAACTGCTCTTAGTAGAACAATGGCAGATTTAGCCTTTCAAGGTAAAGCATTTGCTAAAATAAAAGAAACTGCAGATGGTCAAGCACTATATTTTGTTAATGACTTTGTTAATCCTGTAATAGTAAAATATAATAACGGGGTACTAAATGCAGCAGGGATACCTCAAGAAGTAATAGAAAAAACAGGAAGTGATTTTCAAACTACTAATTTTAAAGAGTCTTCTAAATTAGTAGCAGATCCGTTGTTTAAATTATTATCAAACGTAAAAGATTAAGATGGAAGAAGAAAATTGGTTAGATGATGAGATAAAATCTAGAAATCTAGACACGGGTGGGGATTGGTTAAATGATGAAATAGATAATAACCACCTTGAAGCTACTTATGACAAGATGTTTCAGTCTTCTATAAAGATGACTGGACTTACTGGTGTAGGTAAATCTATGTTTGATGAGCAAGTACCTTTTAGTGAGTTGGAAAACTTAGGAGAGATACGTGCGCAGAGACAACCTTGGATAGCTAAGGCTGGTGCTGGTATTGCTAGAGTTGGTACTAAAGCTGCTTCAGAGATACTTAAAATGCCTGGAGTTGTGGGTGGTGCATTATCTGCTCCATTTGCAGAAGAGGGTCAAGGATGGGAAACTGTAGTTAATAACTCTTGGATTAAAGCAGTTGATAATCTTAATGAATCAGTAAATGAAGAAGTCTTACCTGTATATGTAAAGAAAGCAGTTAAGGAAGGTGACTTATGGGCTAACATTAGTTCAGTAGACTTCTGGGCAACAGAAGGTGCAGATGGTGCAGGTTTTATTGCATCTATGCTTGTTCC
>TARA_R110000822_G_scaffold149056_6_pt1 | contig 14467 bp, 16 predicted proteins | sample TARA_R110000822 | Tara Oceans TARA_R110000822 (sample SAMEA4397666) | marine metagenome | biome: Polar Biome; feature: [SRF] surface water layer (ENVO:00010504); material: water (ENVO:00002006), including particulate matter (ENVO:01000060) such as... | depth 5 m | reverse complement strand
AGCAATCTGACCAACAAGGTAGGCTACATTTGAATCAACAGAAGGATCAGCAAAATCATCTGATGCTTCCCTATTTTCTTTTATTAGTTTACCTTCTTTAAGGTATTGTTTGAAATTGAATTCGCTCATTTTTAATTTAGTTTAATTTTTGTTATAAATATATAATTTTTTTCTTAGTTAACAGTTACAACATGAACAATCACATGATGACTTACATTTACATTCTTTACAGTTACAATCTTTCATTTTTATTTATCTTTATTTTTAATTTTCCTGTTCCTTTAATAACTCTATGCCATTCGTGCTTTGCGATAAATATACGACCCTCTATTGAGGATGGTAAGCAATTGTCCAATTGTATTTTCCAATCTGTTTTGCCTATTACTTCAATTATTCTTTCCTCATTATCACGATGCCATAGCAGGTGAATAGGATCTATATCATCTCCAAATTCACGAATGGTAAAATTATCTTTGGATTCTATGTCAGTGTAAGGTTTCAAGTATTTTTATTTATCTTTTTCCCTGCTTTAACTGCAGATTTATAGGCTTTTGATCCTTTACGAGAAGGTTTTTCTCCACGTTTACGTTTAGCTCTAATATTATCCCACAAACCGTCTTTTTCTGTGAGTATTTCTCTTACTATTTTCTTTATTTTATCCATTTTACCAGAATCCTGAGAATGATGATTTTAAACCTAATAGTTTAGCATACCTTGGTAGCCTACAAGACCAATATCCTGCTTTTGTTCTATCTTTCTTTTGAGAGCATTTATGTCGAGCAGCAAAAGCGGTTCTTGCTTTTTTATCATTGATTTTAGCTCTTAATCCTCCAGATCCAAATCTAACTGTTTTAATTTTTTTAGTTTTAGGATCTTTTACATAAACTTTATATGCTTTACCTCCTGATGAAGAACGCATTGGTTTTCCTATTTTTCTATTGTCTTTTTTCTTTTTCTTTTTAGCTTCATTTAACGGTTCAGTTATTTCAATAGGGAAATCTAAAGGAACTTTTTTACCTTCAAATATGCCAAAATGACCTAAGTCAGTTTCAGTTAACATTTCTAAATCATCACCTACTACATCAATAATTCCTCTAGAGTATAAGGATCTTGCTTCAGCTATTAAATTAAAGTAAGATTCAGAGCCAGCACGATATAAGTGGTTTGTTAGCGGTCTATTATTGTCTATATGGTATTTTAAACCCTCAGACAATATCTCCTTCGGAGCTACGCTTTCATTGAGTACTAACAAAGTACTTTTAGTTTTACAAGTATTACATCCACATTTACACATATTATTCTATTTTATCCCCAGATTTTATCAAAGTTAATATTTATTGCACTTTGTTTAACTTCAAAATCACCTAGTAAGTCTTTACTACTTTTTAACTTATCAAAATCAATTTGAAAGAATTTAATATCACCATTAGTTTTAACATTAGCTAAATGATTACCATCCCCGGGTTTTCTGGAGAGTTTGGGTTCTAAAAGTTTAACTGCCATTTTACTAGCCATTTCTTTAGAATCATCCCCATCTGATATATCTAATGTTGAGTATACTCTATCTACATTATCTTGGATATTTTTAAATAGGGGGTATTCATTTGATAAACTACTATTAGCATCTAAAAGACTTTTAAATTCTTTTACTTTTTCCATGGCTTCAGCAAGTTGTAACCCACTAAAATTAGTTGGGTTAATAGATTTAGGGGGTGTTTTTCCACCTTCAAAAACACTTACTAAGGCATTAAATCCAAATATAATAGAAAGCAATGATAAATTTTCCTTATCTGCTCCAAATCTACCTAAACCCTTTAACCCTGTATCTTTTTCCCAAGCTTTTACTTCTACCCCTTTACCATTAAAGAATAAATCAGGATCATCTCCATCCCTTCCCTCTTCTACTTTGGCACTATTTGAAAAATTGTATAACCAGTATAAAGCTATTTCTCCATTTCCTACTCCTAGAGAACCCGCACTACCTATTTCTTTCCCTACTTTAGGTGGTTTAATAGGATAAAGTTTATCAAACATTTCTTTGTCTTCTCCACTTATATTAATTGAAAATGTGTTAGAGTTATATGGGTATTTTTTCTTTGGTGTGGGGATTGGTTTTTCTTTATAATCACTACCATATAATGCAAATCTAATTGTATCATTATATACTTCTGAACCTCCAGTGGGGGTTGGGGAATTTTCTTTTGATACTACTATTTCTTCTTCTTCATCTTCAACAATGTTATCAACCATCTCAAATAACATTTTTTTATCCTGATCATTATTCATGTCAGGGTATCCTTTAGGAAATTTATATGCTATTTTGTTTAAATATTTTGTAATACTATCCATGTTAAGCTTCTATATCTATATCAGTTTCAGTTTCAATTTCTTCACCACCTCCAAGATCTTCATCTCCACCTTCATCTTCCTTAGTAGGTGGTGTCCCATATCTTAAAATTCGTGAAATGGCTTCAGCAGCATGTTGTTCTTCAGGTAAATTTAATAAGTAATATTTTTTACCTTCAACTTGAGCTATCCAACTTCTTTTATTATAAATTAAGTAGAAGTTTTGATCATTTTTTAAATTAATGCGAAATGTAGTTGGTCTAGGAGCTACCCAATCTATAGACGCTAAGAAAGCATCAAAGTCACTAGTCAATAAATCCACCAAAATTGCTTTTAGTTCTGGGAATTTGGTAAGTTCATCATATTCAATAGCAGCTTCATCTGCTTTTTGCTTACCTTTGTAAATTTGGGGGATTAGTATTCTAATTTTTTCTCTTAACTCAGAAGTTGTCATTATTTAGATTTTTTAGTTAATGCTTCTCCAAAATTAGAGGATTGAGTACCACCTTGGGGTTTAATTAAATCATCAGCATAAGCCATAAGTTGTTCTATTTTTCCAAATGCTGGGGTTGCTTTAAGTTCTCCACTTTCAATGTCAATTAATTTATATAAAGCTCTTCCAGGTTTACCCTTATAAGTTGGGGATACTTTTTCTAATTCAAATCTATACTCATTATATCTAGATGGATGTTCTTTGGGCCACTCTTTTATATCTTCACTTAATGATTTTTTTTTCAAATTTTTAACAATTTTTTCAGCTAATTGAGAGTATTTAGACTCACCAAAAGGCGATCTACCTTCTTTCTTTTTTCGTACTAAAGCATTCCAATTAGATAAATCATACTCATCCCAAGCTTCAACTTCTACATTATTAAATGTTTTTTCTTGACCCATAACAGGTTTAGAAGCTAAATAATGCATTTCATTTTGAGTTTCTTCAAAAAATCTATCTACTTCTTCTTGAGAAGGCATTTGAGATTTTTCTTCACTTATTGCTTGATCATAAGTTAAAGGTTTACCTCTTAATTTAGATATTTTAGCATCAATTTTATTTAATTCTCTACCATACCTATCTGAAATTGGCCCTCCTTCTGGTTCAGCTTCTTGCTCCATATCTCGCATTAATTGATTGCGTTTTCTTTTAAGTGATGATATTTGAATATCATTATTTTTTCCTTTGGGGTGTTTTTGAATTGTTTTTTTCTTATCTTTAGCAGCTCTCATCTTCATTAAGATAGGATCATTATTATCTATTTCATTAATTCTATCCATGTTTTCATCTGAAACCCAAAATGCTGAAATTTGTCCTGGGGAGGCACCACCACTACTTCTAAGTTTAACAAATGATTCTGCTTCTTCATAAGAATCAAATGTTCTAGGTTCATCTAAGGTTTGGAGTGTTTTATCATCAAATTTTTTAACTAAACCTATTCCTTGTCCTCTACCTAAATTACGTGTAACGTAAAATTTATTTTCACTTATTGCTCCTTCTTCACTAGCAACATCAACCATAGCATCAATTTCAGGCTCTTTTAATTCGAAGTCTAAATAATGTTTAGCTGAAGTTATCATACTTTCAGATTTGATTATTTTTGATTGCCACCAATGAGGTAAATCAACTTCTCCTTGACCTTCAAATTTATCCATCATTTGATATAACTCCATAGCATATTTTCCAATTCTATATAAATTGGCTTTTAACATATGAGGCTCATCATCTTGATGTCCTAAATCTAAGTCTTCACTTATTTGAAAGTGATTTGGGAGTTTGGTTTTGAAGAAATTTATATCATCTATATTAAAACCTAATCTTTGTTGATTCATTACGTTTAAATATACACCTCTACCTCCACTTTCTTTACCAGTATACGACCAATACCCCTTGGTAATATTCATATCCTGGTATTTTATGTTTTTGTCTACTTCGAAACTTGGGTATTGATCTTCTGATGCTTCTTTAAGTGAAGAATGTTTTTCGGATGCTAATAAGATAGTATCTAAATTTTTATTACTCATTAGTATTTTTTCTCCACTTAATAAATCAAAACTAAATTCTTTATTTAAACCTACTTTTAATGGTGAACCTTCTAATTCAAATGTATTAAGATAATTATCATTAACATTAGAGGAATTAAATTTTCCCCCCTTAGAAAATCTATTAAGTATGGATAAAATTGAATCTAGAAACTTTTCAGAATTTTGATTATATTCCACCCCCATAGTTTCTCTTTCAGAGTAAGAGTCATCAACTTCAATTTCATCAATAATAGATTTTTGAAGAGCATCTGGGAGGTTTTTCTGTCCTCCTTTTAAAGCCGGATTATTATCATACTTTTTTGAGAATTTTTCATTGGTTAATTTTGGAGATGATAAAGCATTCTTTACCATCTCCCTTAATTTTGACTTAGGATCCATATTTTCAAGTTGTTTTTTAGCTAAATTAGTAGCACGTCCATACATAACTTTCTCAGCATCCTTACCATAACGTTTAGTAAGTTCACGTTTATTTTTTTTCATATCCATGATGATGTCTTCACGTTTAGATACTTCAGCTTTTGTAAGTTTACGTTCGTTTAACTTCATTGCTATTTACTTTCAGCTACTGATGCTTTTTTATAATCTGTAATTAGATTTTTAATAGCCATTGCTGCTTTACGAGCACGTTGTTGAGATGCTTTAGTTGTTCCTACATGCTCTTCTGCTAAGGTATTGAAGTTTGCTTCAATAGCCTCAAATAATTCTTGTTTATTCATAGTTTTTATTTTATAATTCCTGCAATTTTTAACATTTTTTTTCTTTCGTATAAATTTTCCATGTTAGATTGAACTCTATCCTTATAGGCTTTATCAACATTACCATTGTATTCTCTCTTAACAATATCTATACCTTTTAGGTATAAATCGTACCCTGAGAGTTTATCTAATATTTCAGGATCTGTAGAAAATTGACCTATATCTGAGTAATCAGCCCACATAAGGTCACCTTTATAGTTATCCATACCATACTCTGTAGCCTTATTAAAACTCTCTTCAACTTCTTCTTCTAAATTTTCTTCTCCTGATCCTACAACATGAGATCTAGTAAAGAAAGTAATTGAATTTCCAATTTGGTTGATTAATTTTTCATCACCTAATTCTTTAGCTGCTATTAAGGCTGACTCTAAACTGTCTTGTACTTTCTTTTCATCACCGGCTATTCCCCCTTCACTTGGGGTTGAAATTTCTTCTTCCTCAGTATCTTCAATTTCTACATCTTCTACATCTTCAATGTCCTCAATGTCTTCAACCTCAATATCTTCTTCTTCTTCTTTGTCTTTTTTAGCTTCAGTAACGTTAGATTGAATATCTTCAAGCATACCTTGACGTATCATTTCTTTTAATTCAGATTTCTTCATTTTTATATTGGGTTAGTTTTATTTATAAATATATAAAAACCTTTTATTTTTTCATCTTTCTAAGATGCTCTATAGTTTTATCGAGAGACTCCAAAACCCTTTCTTTATTTAATCCACCATCCCACTTTTCTATATCACCTTGTTCGGTAATAAATGAATCATTTGATTGGGTTAATTCTTCTTCAACATGCATTTTAAAGTTTTCTATAAAACCTTCAATTTCAGAGTTTATGATATTTTTTTCATACTCTTCATATAATCCTAACTTTTTAAGATTATGTTCAAAGTCTACAACACAATTAAAGCATTTTTTATGTATTTTATAGTAATCATCATCAAACTTATTCTTCATTTGGGACTTACAGTTTGGACAGAATATAGGGGTTACATGGGATTTTTTTAATTTATCTAACTTAGTAATATTTTGTTTTATACCTTCTTTAATAGTCCAGGTACGACCGCTTTCTTCCCAAACATCACCTTCACTATGGAATTTTTGGTCTTTTTTATAACCTACCCCATGTCCGGTTTTTTCCCCAGTTTTACCTTTAACTAAATTTCTTAAACGCTCAACATCTTTCTTCTTAAACTCTTTCTTTAAAACATTATCTTTCATACTATTATTTTTTATAACCTCTAGATAGAGTATTTAATTTACCTTCTGTTTTAGGAGACTGTTTAGGGTCTATAACTTTAGGTTGGATATTATCGATTAAACCTTGTATATAATCAATTTGAATAGTTAAGTGACCCTTATTAATCTTACTATTATCTATCATGTATCTAGTGAAAGGGATGAGAGGTTTTAACATTTCGGATTTTGGTAAGTCTGTAGGGATTATACTAGCCCTTAAATCTTCAATGCATCTAATATAGCATTCCAAATCTTCTTTTGAATATATAGTTTCAATGTATCTTTCTTTTACCACATTTAGGAAACTTTCAATATCTACCATTACTTTTTCTTCTTCAGTTAATGATGTAATTGGTTTTGGGTTGTGAATATTATCCCCCCCTTTATAACCACCTGCTAATTTATTTAATTTACTCATAATCCTAATTCTTTTAATTGTCTTATGGTATCACTAGCTGATGTATGTAAAATTCCTATTCCCCCATTTGCTTTCCATTGGTTGATATTATTTTCTCTATCATCAATTAGAATAGCATTTTCTTGAGCATAATTCTTTTTATTTCGAGAGTATGCTAATTTTAAAGGTGTTCCTGGTAAATTGTTTTTAACCCATAATCTTTTACCTAATCTAGACTCATTATTAATAGATGGGGAAGATAATAAAGTTGGTTTGTATTTACTAATATAGTCCCAATATTCTTTCCCATCTTCCATCCAAGGCATTCCTACCCAAAATTTAACTCCTGTTTGAACATCTATTAAATCCCAGAATTTTTTTACACCATTTTTATTTTGATATTCAGAAGGGGAGATACCATTTGAGAATTTTTTAAATCTTCCCTCAAAATCAGTAATAACCCCATCCATGTCGGAGTATATAATGTATTCCATATCTTTATCTTTGGGGGAAGATACGACCTCTTCTTCGGGTATCCTAGTTTTTTCTAATTCTTCCTCTAAACCTTTAGCTAATTCTCTTGCATATTGGTTTAAACCAAATGGATCTTTTGATTTTTTGGTTTCATTTATATTTTCAGTAAAATCATTTATTTTTATAATATAATCCTTTATACTTTTAAGACCACCTTCTCCTACTTTTATTATTTCTTCATCTTCATCTTGGGTTTGAGACTCACCAGGGATATTATAATTTCTTCTCCAATAGTCATAAGGCATAACTTTATAATTATTTGAGATTTTATCCCCATCTAAAACTATTTGAATTTTATTATTATCATATAAAAAGTTTTTATTTCTAGTGGTAGAGATTCCTAAAAAATCTGTTTCCCCTCCATCCCAACTTATATAACTACCCCTTAAAGTATTTGAATTTAGAATCTTTTCTAATTTTTGGGGTGTTGTAACATGATATAAAAGTCCTACTTGTTTAGCTTCATTTAAACGTTCAATATCAGAAGGATAATTTCCTACTTTGGAGTGAAATTCTTCCATCCATGGTAATTCTTCCCATGAAGGTACCCCGTTTGGAGTTTCAGCATCAAAATATTTTCCTTTATACTCAACCCAAACATGACCTAATGTTTCATTTCTTGGATCTTCAGTACTCATTATTTTAGAGCCTGGAAGATGTTTTGATAAATTTTTAGCAAATATATCACAAAATCCTTTGTTACATTCTTTACCTCCAAATTTATCCCAATTCTTATCTACTATTTCTAATGCTTCTTTTTCTGTTTGATCTAAAGATTTTTTGAAAATATTTTCATTTAATATTGTATCAGTATAACCTCTAAAAGATAAATTGCCATCTTGGTATGCTTCAGCTTCAATTGAAGTTAAATGATCATCTTCTTGTGTGTTAGTTGTAGTAATGCCTTCTAATCTACCTTCTAAATTTTGAATGTGGTGTATCATTTCATGAGCAAATGATCTTACTATATCTTTTGGGTGTCTTCCTTCAGTAAATAAAACTATTGTTTTTGAATTAGGATCATAGTAAGCAGTTTTACCAAAGAAATTTTCAGCATTGTCTTGATTACCATGCTTAAATATTACTTTAGGTAAGGGAATAATATTCATTTTTTGATTTAACATATATTTAGTTAAATCTTTTATTTGTTGTTTATAATCTATATTTTTAGAGTATGTAGCATTTTCGTTAATTGATGGTAAACTTAATGCTTTAGTTCTTTTATTCCATATATTAATAATTTCTTCTTTCTCTTCAGATGTTAGATTTTGTGAATTTAAGTAATCATCAATTACATCTCTTAATGGTTTTTTTTCTTTTTTAGCTCTAAAATACATTCCTTGTAAGTTAGCATCTATTTCTTTTTCTAATTTGAAGTAATCTGATTTAGGTAGGAGTTTTTTATCAATCATGACTCGTAACATTGAGTCATCCTCCATGTATTTACCAGGTTTTTCTTGAAATCCCCCACCATGGGTTAAATGTTCAATTTCATGACGTATAACATCTTTTAAATTCATTGAAATTTCTTTCCAATAATCAGGTAACCATTCAGGGTCTATTTCAAATTCAACTGATATAGAGTCTTCTTCATTATAAGCTCCACCATCAACTTTGAATTTATCTGAATTAGGGGATAATTTTAATGTAGCTTCAATTTCAATTTCATCATCTTCAAATACATAAGTATTATTAAATTTAATTAATCCATTAGATATATTAGATTTCCAATTATTAAAAATATCACTTGAAATACGATTTGAAATTGTATCATATCTCCCTTCATTTAATGTTATATTTTCTTCTACTGATGGTGATAAGATTTGGAATATTTCTTCAATGTCATCTTTGGATAATTCAGATGGAAGATATTTTTTAAATTCTTCTACATTTCGAGTTTTAAGAGCTAGCCTAGCATTAGTCCCACTCATCCCTTTATTAGAAGTAACTATAGGTTTTAAAACCATGTTAGGATATTTTTCCATCCCCTTTGATCTACCTTCTATATCTTTAAAATCATCTTCATTATCCTTTCTAGCTCCTATTACCCAATAAATAGATTGATTTGGGTTAGCTTTAGAATAGCTATAAATTTCCCCAATTGGGGGTTTTTTAGAAGGTAGAATTTCAACCTTCATTGGGAGGTATTTAGAATAAATATCCCACACTAAAATAGCTTCAGCTTGATCTACTCCATCTCTTTCTTTAGATCCTACTAATATTTTTAAGTTAGTTATTTCTGGGTTTTGTTGTAGGGCCGTTTTTACTACTTCAAAATGACCTCCAGTAGGAGGTTTAAACCCTCCACCATATAAAGCTACTACTTCTTCTTCGCCTTCATTTAGGATGCCATTTACTAAGTATTTAGTTAATTGATTCATTTACTTTAAAAATTTATTGATTCTCATTTGAGCTTCTTCCTTAGACATAGTATATTCAATTACATCATCTATAAATTCATCATTTAACATTGATTGAATTTCACTTCTATCTTTAGCCTTACTTTCATCTGCTTTCTTTTGTTGAGCAGGTGTTTTGGGTTTTGTTCCTGTAGGATTAAATGGGGTAAGATATTTTTTTATTATTTTATCTATATCCTTAATCTTATCATCTAATGTATTAGCAACTGCTACAAAATTAAAACCAAATAAATTAGCATATTTTTCTAAATTTTGGGTTACACTTTTCCAAGTTCTCATTACAATAGCTGGAGCTAGACTTCTATCCTCACCTTTTGATTTTTCAAATCTATCTTGATTTTGTTGGAGGGATCTCTCTAAATCCGTATAAACATAAAGCATAAATACTTTGTACCCTGCTTCTTCTAATTGGGATTTTAATTCTGAAGTTTGATTAAATGAAGCTGCGGTGCCATCTAGTATGAAGGATTCTTTACCCTCAATTGTAGATTGGATATTACCTTTGAATTCTTTATTAGCATCCGCCATAGATTTAGCTTGACTACTCCTTTCTTCAGGGGTTGCGTTTTTTAAATCTAAAGTAATATTAGCTTTTTTCAGTTTATCTATGAAGATACTATCAATATTTAATATTTTTATATCTCCTAAATCCAAACCTTTAAGCACATATCCCTTACCAGCCCCAGGAGCCCCAGCTAATATAATTGCTTTGGGGCTACCTTGAGATTCTTTTAGTAATTGAACTAAACTTATCATCTGTTTCTTTTGTTATAAATATACGAAAGAATATGGAGGGAAACAAAGAGAACATTACTTCATTTTGGCAGTGGTTTTAAAGGATTGTTCAAATGGTTTTTGTTTTGGATTTTCTAAATCAAATAATTTTTTTACTGTAGTAAAAATATCTATATTTTCCTCATATGATCGAGGTGATTCGTACATTTCCCATCCTTTACCTTGCATTTTACCTTTAGCAGGTTTTCTTTTATTTGATTTTAACCATAAAACCCCAAACCTTTTAGGTCTTACCCCAAAACATTCCTCATAACATTTACCATAAATAGCAGTTTGCAAGTCATAGGTGGTTTGAAGATGGTTAGAGGTTTTAAAATCAATAACCCATAACTCTCCATCAATTTCACATATTAAATCACAGGTACCTGCTACTTTTATCTCATCTGAGAATAAATGGACTTCAGCTTGTAGTAAGGTTGGATTATATTCTTCCCACCATTCAGTAAACTTAAGGAACATCTGCCATACCTTAGGTGTAAAAATAGGATAACCATAATCGTTTAAAAAATTTAATTCTTCCCCACCTAAGTATGATTCAATCATTTCATGAACTTGGGTACCTTCTTCTGATGCTCTTTTTACTATGTAATCTGCACTGTATCCTACTTTTTTTAACCAATCCTCAAAGAATTTACCTTTTGGGTATGTTCCTAATACATGAGTTATAGAAGGGTAATATTCACCATTTCTCTGATAGTATCTAGAGTCTGGGAGGGTAATTTGTTTTGAGTCTTCTGAGATCTGTAAGATTCTCTGATGAGTTGTTTTAATTGTTTTTTTCATATTAATTGTAATTTCTTTCCCATAAGATCATATTGTGTTAAAGGGAAAGTATTTTGAATTAGGTTAGTGAAATGGGAGAAACCCATCTCGCTTGGATCTTTTCCTTCTAATTCTACAAGGTAAACTTCTTTACCTTCATTCATAAAGTCTTCAGCAAATTTAAGTGATTGCTTCATAGCATCACTATCTAAAGCTATATATATTTTTTTAACTGTTGAAGTAACTATTTTCTTCATTAAGTTATTTTGTATATTTTTGCCTAAAAGCGGTATAACATTTCTTTTAATGGCTATGGCATCAAATGGTCCTTCGCACAGTATTAACGGTAATTCCCAATTAATAAACAACTCAAATGGTATAATATCACGTGAGGTTTCGGGGTTTCTGTATTTTATAAATGAGTTTTTCTGGAATGATCTTCCAGTGAAGTAGTTTAGATTTCCTACTTCGTCATATGATGGAATGATAACCATGTTAGAGTATCTTCCAGTGGAGCAAAACCCTATATTATATTTTTCAATGTCATCTTGAGTTACTCCTCTCTTTTTTAAATATGAAGTAGCATGTTTAGCTATGATATCGGGGTTACCTATTATTTTTTGATATTCCTTAGGTAATTCTAACTTTTCAAATTTAATAACTTCAGTTGATTCTTCTTCCTCCCCTATTAATTTAGTTAATTCTTGATGTTTTTCAAATGAGGCTCCTGCTTTTTTAAATAATTGGGAGATTCTACTTCCCTTTTTATTACATACCCAACAATGCCAAGGATTATATCCCTTCTTATTTTCAGTAAAATTAACTTCTAATTTGGGTTTTGGATGGTTACAGTGGGGGCAGTGATATGCTTGGTTACCTCTAGCTGTTCTTTTACCCGGTACGAGTACAGAGTTAACTAAATTCACTAAAAGCTCATTTATCATAACCCCCAAGATACGAATGATTGTTTACACCTCCAAGTCTCTTGTAAAGAACTTTCCTAAAATATTATCATTAAAAAATTCATCAGGTTTTTCTAAAACTTGATAGATAAATAAATACTTAGTTTCATAATAAGTTAATAGTTTTTTGGTGGAAGCTACTGAGATTATATCTCTAGTAAAGTTTTCATTGGGTTCGGTTTTGATTAGTTCTAGAAGTGCTTTATTTGATCCCCAGTAAGTTTTCCAATCAGATTCTTTTGATGTTCTCTTATATGATGGTTTTCTACCTTTAGCATTTTCATATAATGCTAAATCTTTCTTAGTTAATTTAACTTTCTTATTATGTACTAATACTTTTTTACCAATATAAGATTTACCTGTAGGGATGTGTGTTATCCTATATACAAATCCAAATGTGTTATCGGGGAATTGGGTAACTTCATTGATGATTTCTCCATTCTTATAATTCCAACTCATTAAGTATCAAAATTTATAATTATTGTAGTATCCACATATTGTGAAACCGGTACAGGCATCGAAAGCTTACCTACTACTAATAATTCGTTTACTTCGTTATACAGTCCTACAGTAGTTACATAAGGTGTAAATTCTGATCCTGTGGCGAAGCCATAGTATACATCATCAAAACTTCCAGATAGTATTGAGGGGTTTTGAGAGTAACCATATTCATTTTCTAATATTTTACATTTATATTGGTTTTCATTTATTCTAATAGATGAAGAGTATGATAAATCTACCTTATCTAACACTTGATATGTGGTATCTTCATCTATTTTTCTACCTAGAGAAGCTAAAGCTCCAGTTGTAAAAGTAGCTATACCATGAGGGTAAAATATTTGTCCTACCACATCATTTAAATTTCCAATGGGGGAGGGTGGAGTACTAGATCCATAAGTAGTTGTACCATATATCCCAGTTCCATATAGTCCTGGGGAGAGTAAACCTGAAGATGTATTTGTTAGTATTAAATTGCCTTCCCCATCATCTTTAATCTCATATCCATTCCCTAGGGAGGAGGTAAATGAAAAGTTAAAGGTTTGAGGTACAATGCTATTCCCATATAATTTAGTAGGGATTGAAATAACAGAAATTTCATCTCCGTTATCTGTAGGGAAATGTCTTGATTGAGTTAATGTGCTTTGTAAATAATTTTCATATCTAGGGGCATTTATCCCTCCAATGTAATCATCATATTCCGGAGAAACTCCAGGTATAACACTTTGAGTAGGAACAGTGTCCCCCCAACTCGAACTTAGAAAATTAGAATAATATAAATGTTTTATACTATAATATATTCCAGTTGTATTTTCAGGAGAAACTATACCTGTAGGTGTTACTGTTGAGGTTGAGAATAAATTTGAAGTAGGTTTTACCCCAGAATAAATTTCAATCCCAACATCTGAACTCGTAATTTGACTACCAATAAATGAAAATTTCTTATTAGGATCAAATGGAGTTATAGTAACATCCTTGGTTGTAAATTGTTTGTAAGCGCTCATTCATTTTAGAAGTCTAGTTTAACTCTTACAAGTAACTCTTTTGTAAAGTCTTTTGTTAATGGTCTTGATAATTTAGCAACAGCTAGCAATTCATTATTATCATTATATAAACCCACTGTTGTTATATATGATGTAGGGTTATCAATGAAATTATTAAATAATACAGCCCCGGTAGAACCCGAAATATAAGAAGGATTTTCAGAGTAGTTAAATTCGGAATTTCTTGCTCTAACAAATATAAAATCTGATGATAAAGTTTCTTCACTATTTAATTTAAAATTACGTGGATGGATAGCATTATCTCTTAAACGATCGAATAGTTTTTCAGGGTTATTATTAGTAGTATTTGCCTGTCGAAGTGTACTCAACAAAATCCCTCCATTGGGTACGCTATTACCTAAAGCTGGAGCATTTAATAAAATGGTACCTATATCTGGAAGGAAAAAACCATAAGATCCTGAGGTAAGAGAATAACCATTACCATTTAAACCCGTATAAACTCCATTATCTATAGATCCAGAAACTATATTATAAACTCTACCAGCATCTGTAAAAGTAACAGATGTTTGAGTTGAACTATCATCGATTAAAGATATTGTTTGACTAGCATTATTTAGAGATAATTCAAAGCTTCCAGGAAGGAATTTTTCCTTATATCTTGCTCTTTCAACACTCAAAGCATAAAAGTCATCTACCTCAACCCCACCAAATACAAATTTAG
>TARA_R110000822_G_scaffold305042_1_pt1 | contig 14474 bp, 16 predicted proteins | sample TARA_R110000822 | Tara Oceans TARA_R110000822 (sample SAMEA4397666) | marine metagenome | biome: Polar Biome; feature: [SRF] surface water layer (ENVO:00010504); material: water (ENVO:00002006), including particulate matter (ENVO:01000060) such as... | depth 5 m | reverse complement strand
TAAAGAGAAAATTATATGCCTAAAGTTGCATTAGTAGAAACTAAACCTAGCAAGACTAATTTCGTAAATGAGTTCGATGGAGCCTTCGAGTTTGATCAATATCAGCTCTGCTCGAACCCTAACCTCAAAAAAGTATTAAAGCGCGACTGTGATATTGAAATCAATACAGACGACTACGACTGGGTAATCCTAGTAGGTAGTGATGCTTTGAAATACTTCACCCCCATTAATTCAATCACTGAGTACTCTGGCAAGAAAATAGAAGAGAAATTTCTCCCTATTATCAACCCAGCGATGCTCGCATTTAAACCAGAAGCCCAGCGCACTTGGGATGACTCTAAGCAAAGTATCACTGAGTACATTACTGATAATAAACAAGATACAATAATTACTACATATAATGCTTGGGGTATCCAAGATACTGAGGAAGCCAATGCTTTCTTTCAAGCAGCGATTGATGCCCCTCTTCCCTATGTAGCCCTTGACTCCGAGACAACCGCCTTATGGCCTAGAGATGGGCATGTCCTCGGTCTCAGTTTGTCTTATGAAGCTGATCGTGGTGCGTATATTGACACAGAGTGCCTAGATGAAGAGTCTGAGAGACTGCTACAAGAGTTGTTTGATAAGAAGACAATAGTATTTCATAATGCTAAGTTTGATTTGGCGTTCTTTGAGTACCACTTCAACTTTAACTTCCCTGTCTTCGAAGACACTATGTTGTTGCACTACCTCATTGATGAGAACCCAGGTACTCACGGGTTAAAGCAGTTGTCAATGAAGTACACAATCTATGGCGATTATGAAAAGCCGATGTATGACTGGATTGACAAGTATCGTAAAGAACATGGTATCCTTAAAAGTGAGTTTAACTGGGGAGATATTCCTTTTGATATTATGAAACTTTATGCGGGTATGGATGCCGCCTGTACTTTCTTACTCTACGAAAAGTTTATTAAAATTAAACAAAACAAACGCTTGTGTAACGTGTACGAGAACATCCTTATCCCTGGCTGTAGGTTCTTAACAGATATTCAAGATAATGGAGTACCATTTGATGTAGGTCGTCTGGTAAAGTCACAGGATTTAATGCAGAAAGAGATTGATGAAGCAGTTGCGGTTCTATATAGTGATCCAGCAATCTCTCAATTTGAGGCAATAAATGGAAAAAGTTTTAACCCTAATAGTACTCTACAGCTTCGTCAGCTTTTATTTGATTTCTTGGGTCTTACTCCTACTGGAAAAAAGACAGGCACAGGCGCAAATAGTACAGACGCGGAAGTACTTGGAGAGTTGGCAGGCCAATCCAAAGTCCCCGGACTCATCCTTGCTATTCGCCAAAAATCTAAAATTAAAAATACTTATCTGGACAAAATCATACCGCAGTTGGATCGTGATAGTAGACTGCGTACTGGATTTAATCTTCATAGTACTACTTCTGGCCGTCTCAGCTCTAGTGGTAAGCTTAATATGCAGCAGCTTCCTAGAGACAACCCTATTGTAAAAGGATGTATTAAAGCTGCGCCAGGTCATAAGATTGTCGCAATGGATTTAACAACTGCGGAAGTGTATGTTGCGGCGATCCTAGCAAAAGATCAAGCGTTGATTGAGGTATTTAAAGCAGGCGGTAACTTCCACTCACAGATTGCAAAGAAAGTATTTAAGCTACCTTGTGATGCTAGTGAAGTTGCTGAATTATATGGCATGCAAAGACAGGCTGCTAAAGCTGTGACGTTCGGTATTATGTATGGTGCCGGTGCAAACAAGATTAGTGAACAAGTTAGTAAAGATAGTGGCAGACCTTTCACTAAGAAAGATGCTCAAGGGGTAATTGATGATTACTTTGAAGAGTTCCATAAACTAAAAGACTGGATCGAAGACAACAAAAAGTTTATTAAGCAAAATGGCTTTATCTACAGTTACTTCGGCCGTAAAAGGAGATTACCAAATGTCGCATCGACAGACTCGGGCATCCAGAGTCATAGTATTAGGTCTGGCCTTAATTTTCTGGTGCAGTCTGCTGCTTCTGATATTAACCTCTTAGGCGCTATTGATATGGGCGCTTGGATTAAGGCGAACAACAAAGGAGCACGTATCTTTGCTCTTGTACACGATTCGATCCTAGCAGAAGTACCAGAAGAAGAGATAGACGAGTATATGTTAAAACTCGCACAGTTTGTACAAATGGATAGAGGTATATCTATTCCAGGAGTGCCAGTAGGATGCGACTTTGAGATCATCCACCAAGACTATTCCGGTGGTAAGTTTGAGAAGATGTATGGTTCTGACGTTTAATAGTTTAGATAAGATAGCGTACCCAGCATATCCACTTCCTAATAGTAACTGGAGTGTTTATGATGGGTTAGTATTTTTAGATACTGAACTGCTTGATGATAGGAATATGGTAGGTGCAACTCTTGGTATAAGAAGGGCGCAGACAAGCTATCCAAGCTTATTCCGTTTAAACAAAGGAGTAATGAGTGCAAACGGTATAATAAAACAGAGCACCAAATGTTTCATAGATAGTAAGGGTTCTCTCTTTATTTATGAAAAGACTAAGATGTTAACATTAAAGTACATAAAGATTGATAGAGTTGTACAGAAGGAAGTAGCATCTTTGATATACGTAAAAGGTCACAGAAGGCCCTTTACAGTACCTAGGCCTCCCGAACCAGGAATGGTATGGGCAGGGATTTTGCATCTTCACAAGTTACCGTGGATGCTTTATGAGTACTCGGAAGAGAAACTCAAGGACACTAAGAGAAAAGTATAGATTATGGCTAAAAAACGAAGAACACTGGCGGGAGCCAGCCTTGAATTACTAGAAATTGAACCGTTAACTAGGAACCAACTTAGAGCTTTTGACTCTAAGAAGCACTTGATTCTACATGGTTTGGCAGGAACAGGTAAAACCTTTATCTCTACCTACTTAGCATTTGATGATATGGCTAAGAACAGTTACGAGCAATTGGTGATTATTCGTAGTGCTGTACCTACAAGAGACATTGGTTTTCTTCCGGGTACAGAGAAGGAGAAATCTTCAGTGTATGAGGAGCCCTACAGAGAGATCGCTATTGAGCTTTTTGGTAGAGGTGATGCTTATGAAATTCTTAAACAGAAAGGTTTAGTACATTTTATGACAACTTCGTTCATTCGAGGTATCACACTCAAAGATGCAGTAGTTCTTATCGATGAGTGCCAAAATATGTCATTCCATGAGCTAGACTCAATTATAACTCGTATGGGCCGTAATTGTAGAGTTATATTCTGTGGAGATTTCCGACAAGCTGACTTAAAATTGAACGGTCTTAAAGAATTCATGCAAGTCTTAAAAAGAATGGGTGACTTCGACTTTATCGAGTTTGAGGTTGAAGACATTGTACGAAGCGACTTTGTCAAGAACTATATTATAGCAAAGAATGAACTTGGCCTATGAAAGCAGTAATTAGTAACAGAATTTATATGGATTGCTCTCCCGAACTTCAGCAGAAGATCGATAAAGAGCTAACATATGCAATTCCTACCCATAATCCACTTGATCCTCCTTTGATGATTAAGAATATGGGACTAATTAGGAACGGGTTGATTTCATTACCTATTGGACGGATGGACTTGATCCCAGAGGATTATGAAATAATCGATAAGCGTTTATACAAGCCTGTCGATTTTCCTGAGTTTGCATTCGAGTTACGAGAAAGCCAGCAGAAGGTTTTTGATGAGATCGAAGACAATGCTATAATAAACGCATGGGTCAGCTGGGGCAAGACTTTTACAGGTCTTGCAATAGCAGGTAAGTTAGGTCAGAAAACACTTATTGTTACCCATACTGTTCCATTACGTAACCAGTGGGCTAAAGAAGTAAAGAAAGTCTTTGGAATCGACGCTGGAATCATAGGCAGTGGAAGATTTGAACTTGATGCTCCTATCGTTATTGGGAATACACAAACTTTGTACCGAAACGTAGACAAGATCCGCAAGGAGTTTGGCACTATCATACTTGATGAAATGCATCACGTTAGTAGCCCGACCTTTTCTAAGATACTCGATACAAATTATTGCCGATATAAGATAGGACTGTCAGGAACAATAGAAAGAAAAGATGGAAAACATGTAGTATTTCGAGACTACTTTGGTAGTAAGTTGTTTCAGCCTCCAAAGGAAAACTATATGACCCCTAAGATACATCTAGTGCACTCTGAAATAAGATTTATGGATGGTGCAAAGATTCCATGGGCTAATAGAGTTACAAAACTAGCTACTGATGAAGAATATATACACACAGTAGCAATGCTTGCAGCGGCCTACGCCGCAAGAGGGCATAAAGTTCTAGTAGTAAGTGATAGAGTTAGCTTTTTAAAGAAGTGTGCTGAACTCACTGGAGATAGAGCAGTATGCGTAACAGGGGACGTTTCTCACGAGGATAGAGAAGTACTAGTAGATAGAGTTCTCTACGGGGACGCAAATGTTCTCTACGGTACGCAGGCAATTTTCTCAGAAGGTATATCTGTAGATAATTTAAGCTGTCTTATTCTCGGTACCCCTGTAAATAATGAGCCCTTACTAACGCAGTTAGTTGGTAGGGTAATACGAAAGAAGGAAGGTAAGATAGACCCAGTTATCATAGACATACACCTAAGGGGCAATACTGCAAGAAAGCAGGCTTCAAACAGGGTAGGTTTCTACATGAAACAGGGTTGGGACATGAAATACCTTTAAAAAAATAGTTCTTGACATTAATCCAATTTTAGAGTATAATAATGTTCTTATTTGACTGGCAGAAGGTTTACGAAACAGCGGATGCGAGTCCGTTACTGTGTTGTGTTATCATGGAAATGCTTATTAAAAAGCAAATCCCCAAAAATAAATACGACCGTATCTACAACTATTCGCAAAAAGACTTCAAGGGTGATTGCTTTTTAATTCACCCTGATGTTCTAATGTACCATGCATATAAGTACTCCCACAGGGATATAGCAATATACTACGCTTTGGCCTCTTGTAGACCACTAGCGGATTACATAGCAACACAAAAAACCACACTAGACGTACTGCATATGCCAGTTGATCTAGATCTAATCGAAAACAATAGCCTACTTATTGTAGAAGGCGGAAATGTCCACTTTCTATACGAAGAAGTCACACCGGAGAATACACACTAATGGCATTATCATTTAACAATCAAACTGGCGGCGCACAGAAATCCTCAATTAACAGCTACGTATACAAAGACGGCGATAACAAAATGCGTATCGTGGGCGATATCCTTGCCCGTTATGTATACTGGATTAAAGGCGAGAATGACAAAAGTATTCCTATAGAATGTCTATCTTTTGACCGCAACGCAGAACGCTTTAACAACAAAGAACAAGACTGGGTTCGTGAATACTATCCCGACCTAAAGTGTGGCTGGAGCTACGCTGTTCAAGTTATTGATCCTTCTGATGGCAAACTCAAAGTAGCAAATCTCAAGAAGAAGTTGTGGGAGCAAGTAATTACTGCCGCAGAAGATATCGGAGATCCTACTGATACTACAACTGGCTGGGACATTTGTTTCAAGCGAGTAAAGACAGGCCCACTACCTTACAATGTTGAGTATCAATTACAAGCATTGAAATGCAAGCCTCGTGCCCTTACAGAAGCCGAACTGGCTTTGCTAGAAGGCCTAAAATCTATGGATGATGTTATGCCTCGTCCAACACCTGATGCGCAGAAAGAGTTGCTTGATCGTTTGCGTAATGCAGGCGAGAACAACACTGACGAAGACCTCGAAGCTGAGTTCAATATCAAGTGATTTTATATACCGCAGATTGGCACATCAAGCTGGGACAGAAGAATGTCCCAGTAGCTTGGGCCTTGAACCGCTATAATCTATTCTTTCAACAAGTGTATGAGCTTGAGAAAGAGTGCAGTATGCACATTATAGGAGGTGATCTGTTTGATAGACTGCCCAATATGGAAGAGTTAGAGCTTTACTTCACGTTTATTCGTGGAGTAAAGATTCCAACTATTATTTATGATGGAAACCATGAGGCCACTAAGAAGAATAAGACATTCTTCACGCAGCTAAAACAAGTGTCAAGAGACATTAATCCATTAGTGCATATTGTAGATGTTTCTTTCGTAGATGAAGACCTAGGCTATGGCATACTGCCTTACGCTGATCTTCACCGCAAGGATAGTATAGAGCAGTTTAGTATAGAACAGCCTCTATTTACTCATGTTCGTGGCGAGATACCTCCCCACGTTAAACCTGAAGTAGATTTAAGTAGGTTTAAGGATTTTCCAATTGTTTTTGCAGGGGACTTACACTCTCATAGTAATAGCCAGTTAAATATAGTATATCCAGGTAGTCCAATGACTACTTCTTTCCACAGGTCTGTCGTAAAAACAGGCTACTTGTTCATCAAGGAGCATGATTGGAGCTGGGTATGGAAGGAGTTTAGCCTTCCACAACTTATTCGAAAGACAGTATCAAATCCAGTTGATATGGTACCTACAGACTTTCATCATACTATCTATGAGATAGAAGGTGACATACAAGATTTAGCAGGCATTAAGAATTCTGACCTGTTAGATAAGAAAGTTGTAGTACGAAAGTCTGAGGCCAGTCTCATTATGGACAAAGATATGACGGTTGCAGAAGAGTTGACAGAGTACTTAACCTATATACTAGAGATTAGTGAAGACAAAATACCCGACATACTAGGAACTTATAATGATTACGCTTCAAAAGCTCAGATGGGATAACTGCTTTAGTTACGGTTCTAACAATGAGCTGGACTTAGATGATAATTCTGTAACTCAGATTATTGGCACTAACGGTATGGGTAAGTCTTCCATACCTTTAATCATCGAAGAAGCTCTTTACAATAAGAACTCCAAAGGTATCAAGAAAGCAGATATACCTAATAGATATATGAACAATGGTTATAGCATATCACTAACGTTTACTAAAGATAGTGATAGTTATGCCATTGCTGTAAACCGCAAGACAAATATAAAAGTAAAACTAGAGAAGAACGGTGAGGACATTAGTAGTCATACGGCTACTAATACTTACAAGACTATCCAAGAAATTATTGGAGTAGACTTTAAAACCTTCTCTCAGTTGGTCTATCAAAACACTAATGCAAGCCTTCAGTTTCTTACTGCGACGGATGCCAATCGTAAGAAGTTCCTAATTGATCTTCTACACCTTGAGCATTACGTAGAGCTGTTCGATATATTTAAAGAGGCTTCAAGAGACGCTACACTCACAAGTACAGGCATCTCTGCTCAGCTAGCAACAGTAGAGAAGTGGTTACAAGATAATAAATTAAACGATACCGACATACTACCCATGTTGGATTTAGATATTTATACATCAGAAGATGAAGACACTCTGCGCTCTTTAATGACAGAAGTTTCAAATATCTCTGAAAAAAATAAAAAAATTCAACAAAATAATCAATACAAGTCATTGTTAGATGCTATTGATATTGCTAAAGTACAAACCTCTGAGATAACAAGTCTAGAGTCTTATGACGAGTTGCAAGAACAGTTAGGCTCTTGGCAGGCAATCGCTGCGGGTGCTCAACGGACTCTTCGCAAATTAGAGTCAATTAAAGCAGAGTGCCCTACTTGTAAGCAACCTATTGATATTTCTGCTGAAGAGCGAATGTTAGAAGATGCTAAGACTACTCAAGAGAGTGCTATGCAAGAAGCTTTTAAAATAAAGCCGCAGATCACAGGAATCAAGGAACATAATGATATATTTAGAGCTAATGAGAAAGCTAAACATGATTGGGAGGAGCTGTATCGATCTATTGATAGTAACCTACCAACATATCCTGTTGATCGTAGACAGCTTGATAGTAGCATTTCTAGCGTTCAAGCTCGACTACAAGATTCAAAAGAGCGAATGGAAGAAGTCTCGAAAGAGAATGAGCGAAGAACCAGAAGAAATACCCGAATCCAAGTAATTGAAGAACAAACAGATGAGTTTGTTCGACAGCAAGTAGACTTTACAAATAAACTAGGCGTAATACAAAAGCACGAAAATAACTTAGAAGTTCTCAAAAAGGCTTTTAGTACGAATGGTTTATTAGCGTATAAGATTGAAAACTTAGTAAAAGAGCTAGAAGAACTCGCAAATACTTATTTGGCAGAGCTTTCGGATGGTCGTTTTACTCTTGAGTTTGTGGTATCAAATGATAAACTTAATGTGCAAATTACTGATAATGGAAATATAGTAGATATTCTGGCCTTATCTTCTGGTGAACTGGCTAGAGTTAATACTGCTACTCTAATTGCGATTCGTAAGTTAATGAGTAGTATCTCCAAGTCAAGAATCAATGTACTATTTTTAGATGAAGTTATCAATGTTCTCGATGAAGCTGGACGTGAGAGAATGGTAGAAGTATTGCTTCGAGAAGATTTAAATACTTATATCGTATCTCACGGCTGGACTCATCCATTACTAGAGAAGATTGAAGTCGTCAAGAACGGAAACGTGAGTGGATTAGAAAAATGAGTGCAGGGCGTAGGAGAATGTGGTGGAGACATATCAAAACTAGAGAAGAGTTAGGTATGAAAGTAGAAGAGATTGTCGAAACAGACACAGAAGAAACAGAGGAAGAAGATGGTAGATTCAAGAGCGAAGGGAGCGAGGGGCGAGTACATAGTTCGTGACATGCTTCGAGATGCGACAGGATTGAAGTTCGAGAGAGTCCCCGCTTCGGGGGCTCTTGAGTACTTGAAAGGAGACTTATATGTCCCCAATCAACGAAATCATTTCTGCATAGAAGTAAAGAATTATAAAGACTCAGCTTTAACAGACAGAATATTTACGCAACCTAAGACTAATAACCTTATTAGGTGGTGGAAAAAAGTTGTAATACAAGCGGCAGGAGGCGATCAAAAGCCTATGCTATTTTTTAAATATGACCGATCTAAAGTATTTGTATGCACAGAACAGAAACCAGAGAATACCGAGCACTATATGTATATTTCTTTTCTTGAGTGTTATGTACTACTTGCTGATGAGTGGTTAGAATCAGAAACAGTGGAGTGGATAGGTGGCTTTTAATTTTAATGAAGCAACAGCAGGCAAAGCAAGAACTACCTTAGTAGTAGATGCTCTCAACTTAGCTTTCCGTTGGAAGCACCAAGGTAGAACAGACTTTAGGGATGACTACTTACAGACAGTACGTTCTCTAGCACAGTCTTACAAATGTGGTAATATTGTTATTACCGCAGATTGGGGGTCTTCTAGTTACAGAAAAGAGATTCTTCCAGAGTACAAACAGAATCGCAAAGATAAGTATGCTACACAGACAGACGCAGAGAAGCAGGCATTTATAGACTTCTTTGATGAGTATGAGGGTACTTTAGAGCTACTAGCGGAGCATTACACTGTTTTAAGATATCAAGGTGTAGAGGCAGATGATCTTGCTGCCCACCTTGTTAAACAAAAAGAGTTGTACAATTTAGAAGAGATCTGGCTTCTATCCAGTGACCGAGATTGGGATCTATTGATTCAGGATGGCGTAAGTAGATTTTCTTATGTTACCCGTAAAGAGGTTACTATAAGTAACTGGGCAGAGCACTACAATGTAACCCCTGAAGAGTACATCTCTTTTAAGTGTTTGACCGGAGATAAAGGCGATAATGTCCCAGGTATTAACGGGATCGGGCCTAAGAGAGCAGAGCAACTCATTGGGGAATACGGAGATGCTTTAACAATATACGACAACATCCCTTTGGATGGTAAATATAAGTACATACAAGAGCTTAATGCTAACGCAGAAGTACTGTTGAAGAATTATGAATTGATGGACTTGGTAACATATTGCGATGATGCAATTGGGTCAGATAATGTATCTGATATAGAACGGAGAATGACAAATGCAACTTAATTATAAAAGAGACAGATACTTATCCGAGTTTAGTATTAAAACTCTAGAAGATAGGTATCTAATAGAGGGCGAGACCTCCCCTCAAGATGCGTTTGCACGAGCAGCTAAAACATTTGCTGACGATGAAGCACACGCACAGAGACTATATGACTATGCTAGTAAGCTATGGTTTATGTTCTCTACACCTATCCTAACAAATGGTGGTACCAAGCGTGGCATGCCTATTAGTTGTTTTTTGAACTATGCGGAAGATAGCCGTCAAGGTATTACAGGTCACTACACAGAGAATGCGTTTCTTTCAAGTGTTGGCGGTGGTATCGGTGGTTGTTGGAATGATGTTAGATCAGTAGGAAGTAAAACCTCTGCGGGGTCAGAGAGTACTGGAGTAATTCCATTTTTAAAAGTAGTCGATGCGGAGATGTTAGCATTCTCGCAAGGCGTAACACGAAGAGGTAGCTATGCAGCATATTTGGACATTTCTCACCCAGAAGTCGAAGAGTTCCTTGATATACGTAAACCAACTGGGGGTGACGTTAATAGAAAATCTACTAATTTGCACCATGCTATCGTTATTCCTGATGAGTTCATGGAACTAATAGAAGGAGCAACGAGAGAGGAAGGTTTCGATGATTCATGGGATCTAATAGACCCACACAGCAAACGAGTAGTAAAAACTGTATCAGCGAAAACTCTTTGGGTAAAGCTGATTCAGAATCGTGTTGAGACTGGCGAACCGTACATCATGTTTAAAGATACAGTTCAGGCAGCTTTACCACAATTTCAGAAAGATTTAGGGCTACAGGTACATCACTCTAATTTATGCTCTGAGATTACACTTGCTACTACTACAGAGCGTACAGCAGTATGTTGTCTATCAAGTGTAAACTTGGAAGAGTACGACGAGTGGAAAGACAATGATCAATTTATTCCTGATCTAGTAAGAATGTTAGATAATGTACTTGAATTCTTTATTGAAAATGCTCCAGACGAGTTATACAGAGCGAAGTTGAGTGCAGAGAGAGAAAGAAGTATTGGCCTTGGTGCTATGGGATTCCATGCCTTCCTTCAGAGACACAATATTCCGTTTGAGAGTGTACTCGCAAAAGGCGCAAACAACAGAATGTTTACAAGAATTAAGTCGGAGGCAGTACGTGCAACAAGAGAGCTCGCAATTGAACGAGGAGAGTGCCCTGATGGGATCGGCTCAGGTGTTCGCAACGCTCACCTTCTTGCTGTTGCCCCTAATGCTTCTAGTAGTATTATTTGCGGGAACACAAGTCCTAGTATTGAGCCTTATAGAGCTAATGCGTTCACTCAGAAAACAAAGAGTGGTTCAAGCCTTCTTAAAAATGAGTATCTGGAACACGCTCTTGATGAGATTGACCAAAATACGGACGAAGTGTGGAAGAGCATCATAACAAGTAATGGTAGTTGCCAACATCTTGACTTCTTAGATGACTATACTAAGGAAGTCTTTAAGACGGCTGTTGAGATAGATCAAAGATGGGTTATTGAGTTTGCAGCAGATCGACAAAAGCATATTTGCCAAAGTCAGTCCCTGAATGTATTCTTTCCTGGAAATGTATCAAAACAAGAACTACACGCTGTACACATGATGGCCTGGAAGCAAGGCGTAAAGACTATGTATTATCTTCGTAGTGAAGCATTGAAACGTGCTGAGACAGTATCCGATGAGGCACTCAGAGAGTATATGTTTGATAGTATTGATGAAAATGCTTGTCTAGCGTGTGAGGGTTAAGATGAAGATATTAAAGTTTAGTGCAGGATGGTGCCAGCCTTGTAAAATGTTGACAAAAACTTTAGATGGCATAGAGTTGCCTTATGAAGTTGTATCAATAGATATTGATGAGCAGCCAGGAGAAGCACAGAAATACCAAGTAAGAGGAGTGCCTACTATGGTACTTATAGATGATAAAAGAGCCGTAGTTAGTCGGCTAGTTGGCATGCAGTCCGCGGTCAAGATAGGAGAGTGGTTAGGTGAGTGAGTTTAATTTATTACAAGAAAGAGAGTTCTATAAGCCGTTCAACTACCCTTGGGCATTTGAACATTATAAAGCACAGCAACAAATGCATTGGCTACCAGACGAAGTTAGTTTGGCAGACGATTTAAAAGACTTTCGTGAGAACCTGAGTGATGGCAACAAACTGCTACTCTCAAATATCTTTCGATTCTTTACTCAAGCTGACGTAGATGTATGCTGTGGATATGCTAAGCACTATTTACCTACTTTTAAGCAACCTGAAGTACGAATGATGCTAGTGTCTTTTGCAGCTATGGAAGCGGTACACCAAGAAGCTTATTCTCTGCTACTCGAAACATTAGGGTATGGAGAAGGCGAGTATCAAGAGTTCATGAACCATAAAGCTATGATGGACAAACACGAGCATCTTAGCAGTTTTGGAATGGACACTAAGATGGATATAGCTAAAACTATGGCTATCTATTCAGGCTTTACAGAGGGAGTACAGTTGTTTAGTAGTTTTGCTATTCTACTGAATTTCCCACGACATAACCTCATGAAGGGTATGGGGCAGATTGTAACGTGGTCTGTTCGAGATGAAAGCCTCCATGTTGAAGGTATGTCACAACTATTCCGTACTTTTATTCAAGAAAATCCAGAGTTGTGGAATGATGACTTGAAGTACGAAATATACTGCGCAGCAGAACGCTCAGTTGAGCTAGAAGATGCGTTTATTGATCTATGTTTTGAAGGCGCAGATGTGCCTGACCTAACTCCGGAAGAAGTGAAGGTATATATACGCTATATAGCAGATCGTAGATTACTTGGTTTAGGCTTGAAGAAGATTTTTGGTAGTGATAAAAACCCTTTGGATTGGCTAGACTATATGTTGAATGGCGTAGAACACGCTAATTTCTTTGAAAACCGTGCCACTGAGTACTCAAAAGCGAGTACAACAGGTAATTGGCAAGATATCTTTAAATAATAGGAACCTATAAAATGACAGACGTAACAGAAAATGAAGTACAAACCATCTCTTTCAATGACAAAGAGTATCGAAGTGATGAAATCAGTGATAAAGCAAAATATATTATTAGCCAAATCCAAGACCTCAATGGTCAATCTAATCAACTAAAAGCTAAGCTAGACCAGGTTGATGTAGCTTCTCAAGGATTTACTAGCTTATTAGGGGCAGAACTAGAGGCTCCTAAAGTAGAAGAAGGCGAAGTACTGTAGATTAAAGGGGGCGTGAGCCCCCTTTATTTTTAAGCCCAAACTACTGCTGCTACGGCTCCGACCAACGCAGGATACCCAGATACATCAGTAAGTTCTCCTTCTTGATCAAACTTTGTTAGGTGTACGATCCTACCAGTAACTAAAGGTAGAGTTGCATCCTCTACATCGTCCCACGAATCTTCTAAGGATATCATGATAACATCCTCCCCTTCTCTTATCTGTACTTCTATTCTTTGTAAACTTACTTCTCTTGTTATTGCCATCTTTATTTCTCCTCTTTCTATGCGTTTTCTAACGCTGTTATTCGAGCTTCGAGCTCTTGAATTGTTTTTACTAGTAGGGGTACTAGCTTACTTTGATCTATTCCCTGCAAAGAGTCTATAGTTCGAGTGACCTCACTCTCTGTTCCATCTTCTGCAACTACTGTCTCTGTTACTTCTTCAGTTGCATCTTTTGTACCTGTAACAGCTTCTGGCAAATGTTCTTGCAACTCGTGCGCTATAAAGCCATCACTACGCTGCTGCCCATTTATCCACTTAAAGTTTACAGGGTTTAAAGCAAGCAAGCGTTCTGTTGCGTTAGAGATCGGCTGTAGATCTTCTTTTAGGCGATAGTCAGAGCTAGTAGTATAAATAGCAGCATAGTGACTGCTCGATATACTGCCTCGAACTGTGCCTCCTCCATCTTGAAAAGTGAGATGAAAGTTCTGAGGCTGATATCCTGTAGTCGTATTAACACTACCTTTCGATATTATAGTAGCGCTTGCTGTATCAGTAGTAGCGGCGCTGGGCTGAAACAGATGCTGCCTTTTAGAGGTAATAAGGCCCGTGTTTGCTACTCCACCGATTGTTCCTCCGATTGAAAATCTTGAGCTACTTCCGTCTGATACTGCGAAAGATTTATCAGTCTCGCCCATTGCAATCCACATAGACCCCGCAGCGCTTCCAGGATCGAGAGCAAAGGTAGTCTGGCTGCTAGTTCCGTGGTAGAAATAACCACTGCCGTTAATTACTGTAGTGCCTCCTAGAGTATAAGCGCCTGCTGTCATATTTCCACTAATAGAAAGATTACCATACATAGAGTCGGAAGTATCAGACCGCAAAAACTGAGAGCCGTGAAGCCCGTCAACTGTATCGGCGTTCGTGGATGAAGAGGCAACCGTCATGCTGCGAACAATAAACTCGCACATAGCGGATTCAACGGTCGCTGACCCGTCTTCGTTCTCTGCGTAAGTCTCAATCTCTACTGTATCGTTAGCTGACAGGTACAGCGAGGTTTCAACTTTGTTGTTAGAGTACCTACCATAAGAAGCGCCTCGGTCATAGTCAAAAGTCTGTGTACTTGCAACCATGGTGCCGTTGAC
>TARA_R110000822_G_scaffold173299_8_pt1 | contig 14515 bp, 14 predicted proteins | sample TARA_R110000822 | Tara Oceans TARA_R110000822 (sample SAMEA4397666) | marine metagenome | biome: Polar Biome; feature: [SRF] surface water layer (ENVO:00010504); material: water (ENVO:00002006), including particulate matter (ENVO:01000060) such as... | depth 5 m | reverse complement strand
ATTATAGCAAGGGTCTGAGATAGCGTTTTTACACACTCTGGGCCAGAAGCAGCCCGTCAAATGTGTCTGTGAACCTTGGGGCGACTCATCTCAGCAGGCACATGATCTGTCGTGCTGTTTGAATTATTCATGATGAGCAATCCATACTCAACGACCACTGCGTTATGCGTGCGCAGTGGCCGAAGGATGATGTAGCTAGGTGGGAGATTCGGGTGTTAGGCTATCGGCTGTAGCGTTGCCACGACGGAGTTCCGCTCGCAAAGCTCTTGAGATTGCTCCACTGATTGCCTCGATCCTCCACGAAATGATGCGTGACATAGTTCTCTAGTTTCTTGGTGACAACCGGATACAGCCCTAGGTATTCCTGTCCCTCAAAGCTTTGGCTCTCCGAGTCCAGCAGCGGGAGGATTGCGACTTGGCCAGGTTTATGACCATCAAAGAAGCCCAGTTCCCAGGGCATCCATTTTGATCCTGAGGAGTTATCGGTGGCGATATACATCATAGAGCGAGAATACTTCATACGCTCCCGCAGGACTGCAGCGGTTTCTTTGTCTACCGAATTGCGATCCAGTTTTTTGTCGACGACCCAATCCACATAGACTTTCAGGCCCTGTTTCTGCAGCAGCAGCATCATTCCCAGAACGAGATCAGAGTCATCGCTGGAGTGAGACAGGAAAATGTCGAACTCCTCGCGAGGCTTGTAGCTCTCCATTGTTGCGGTCAGAACAGCTTGTGCGGTGCGATAGCCACGAGCCGCGGCTGCAGCGGCACGCGCCTCGCTTTTAGTGAAGTAGGCCATATGTATTACTTCCAATTAGTTAGAGTTTGATGGCGTTTTCGATCCAGGTCGCCAAGTTTTCCTTGATATCACCATAGGCGTCGCTGGCCTTTGGCTCGTACACCAGTGGTTTGACGATTACGCCACCACGCTTAAAGGTGAAATTGTCGAAGGGATTGGAACCTTTCGAGCTATAGCCATTCCGGGGGCAATTCAGCCGATGGATGTAGACGCCGACGACCGGCTTATTGAGCTCCCAAGCACGCTTAATCTCGTACTGGATCCAGGGGCGTTCGGCTGTCTTGCTACCGATCAAAACCACGAGGCAGGATTTCCCATTTAGATTCTGGTCGATCCAGTCCTTCACACCTTTCTCAGTGCGTTTAATCTGCTCCCAGGTATTGGGGCTGACGGGCTCGTCTCCTTCCAATGCGCCCATCTGGCGAATCTGTTGCACTCGCATCACATCGTTGTCGAAGTGAAAGCTATAAAAGACTTTGCGCTTCATCCCTAACCCCCAAGCTTCTTGATGATGGACAGAACTTGTTTCTCGATAGTGGTTCGATCAATCGTCGGGTCGGCGAGTTTCGCCACCTCCTTCTCCAGCCACGGGTGCTGAGAAAAATGGTCGGCTGGATCGGCCTGCATTTCATCCGCCAGCTCCTTAGCCATGTATCCTGTGGCCCCAATGGGCACTGTTACGCTGCCTTTTTCTTGAGCAATGGAGAACTCACTACGCACACCATCGGCATTGACAATGACGCCGTCTTTGAACTTGTTGCCGAAGACAAACAGAGCGATGCCAGAGAGACCAATCATGCGATGCCTGTACTCTTGCCACAGATCTCGCAGGTCTTTTCCTTTTGAGGCCACCTGTGGGAACGGTCGCATGATGAGCTGGTCTTCCGAGTACTTCTCTGGCTTGGAGTAGATGGCGTCAAGTGCACCATTGATGACGGCACTACCGATGCCCCAGCCAAACCCGTTGACGACTCGATAGCCCTCTTTCACCAGGGCGGCGGAGAGGGAGTGCATGAAATTCAAGGCTTCTTGCTTCTCCCAGGCGCCGTATTCCTCGGCGCTGCCTGAGATGAAGATGGTCTTCTTGAGGAAACGGCTTTCGATCTCCCTCAGGATCTTCGGGATGTCTTCATAGTTGTCGACCAGCAGAGCCTGAATTCCGAATCGCTGCAGATCACGGACGTGATATTCCTGCCGGCGCTGGCGGTACTTCGCTAACTCGGCGTCTTCTTTACCTTGAGGCTCTGCAGGTTCTTTGCGAAGGAAACAGTAGTGGGTCCGGCGGTAATTATCCGCGACATGAAGTCGGCTCAGTACGTAGTCGAGGTTCGGATCGGTGAAGCTGAAGCCGATGAACAGAAATGTTTTGGAGACCAGATCTCCGCTGAGAGCCGTTACAAAGGCTTCATGGGTCCTGTGGTATTTCTCATACTGCTCCTTGTAAAGGATGGCATCGCCAGGCAAAGACACGTCACCGTGCATCTTATAGCGGCTGGACATTCCCAACCGGCTGGATCGTGAGTTTGATGTGTCACAGCCTGATCAGGTTTGGTGTGGTGACATTACCTATATCTGGACTGGCCAGCGCTGGAGCTATCTGGCTGCGGTGCTGGACCTGTGTGCCCGTCGCGTGGTCGGCTGGGCGATGTCTGATACGGCAGATGCGGACTTGGTTGTTCAGGCCTTGGATCATGCCTGGGAGCAGCGAGGACGTCCGGAGAAGCTCATGTTCCATTCTGATCAGGGGTCTCAGTATGTCAGCCGCAAGTTCCGGCAAAGGCTTTGGCGCTACCGCATGGTGCAGAGCATGAGTCGCCGAGGCAATTGCTGGGACAACGCGCCAATGGAGCGCCTGTTCCGGAGTCTGAAAACAGAGTGGGTGCCGGCGATGGGCTATCAGAGTCTGGCTGCAGCTCGGAAGGATATCAGCAACTATCTGATGGGGTATTACAACACTGAGCGGCCACATACCTTCAATGGTGGAATCGCTCCGGTGCTGGCGGAAGAAAAACTTAAATCCGTGTCCGGAATCAGTTGACCACTACAAAACCACCCGTAAAACATATTATTCAATATCACTATACAATAGCGGGTCATACTACGTAGAGAGCACCCCATGAAAAAATACTTCACATATCATAAGGTTACAACTATCTGAAAAATCACCAAGCCGATAACACTTCGGTTTAATAACATAAAACAAACCATTTGCAGATTATTGCGCAGAGGAATAATTTAACAACAGGACTCTCTGACAAGGACTTATTATGCAAAATACTAATACTAATAAAGTCACACTTCTGCGCGCCAATATTTCCGGCGCTGTGCGCCAAGATGAGCACATCACCTGGCCAGTTATAGATGCGAAAAAGCGCAGTGAGCTCAAAGACCTGGAATCCTTAGCGGCAAGGCTCCAACGCAAAATGGGCGACCAAGTTCGTCTACAGGCTCTTGAGCAAACCGATGGGGAACGAGTGGAGAGCATCTTGGTTGCTATTTTCGGGCACCCCGAATTGCCCTTTGGATCAAGCGGCGCTGACGCAATCCTGCAGCAGTTCCGCGACGCGAGTCAGGTCGTGCGCCAGGTCGCAGCATCCTCTCTGCCTGCGGAGCTAATCTCAATCAGCTCAGGCGATCCAGAACAAAGCTCCGAATCGAGCATCCGGGCTCCAAAGGAGATAGCTGAACTGGCCGCAGTTTTGCGAACCCACCTGCCAGCGTCTGGAGTCGAGGTTGATCCGGACAGCCCTACCAGCTTCAGCTTCGTCCCGAAGCGCGGATCTAGTGGGATTTTTGAGGAAAGCCAGGACCTAGTGTTAACCGGAGAGGTATTAGCGGTAAATGATAAGGCCAGGACCATGCTGCTCCGCGGGCCTGACGGTCAGTGCAGCCAGCTGCAAATTCCGCTGAGTGAACATTTCAGGGAGCGATTGCTTGAGGCTCAGTTACACCGCAAATCTGTCGAGTTGCGTGTGACTCCTTCGTACCAGATAGAGAACGGGACACGTAGGATGCGGGGCGGAACGCTGCAAGAGATAATCCGAACAATAGACGTTCCTGTCCAAGGTTCGCTGGTTGACTAGACATGAATAGAAAAAGCCATCATCGAGCATACGTTGCAATTCCAGCACCTAAAGATCAAGCTGTTATCGACTATGCACTAACGTTCTCAGGAAACGACGGAGCTAGCAGCACTGTCATCAGACTTGAGATCCACTACAGCAACTGTTTGATACTTATCGGGAATCGCCACCGAAATTATCAGTAGCAGGCGCTGCAACGTACGCTTCGGTCCGCTGTTAGGGGTCAGGCTGAGCCTTAGTCCGGCCCGCCTAGTGTTCCAATGACGCCATTCCACACCAATGACCTGCAACAATTCTCGCAGCTCACAGGTGTTTATCACGGCTGATAATGCCGCGCTGACGCGGGCATCAAGTAGTGCTGCGAGCTTTGCTATTGAGCTCAACTGCTCTACCCGGACCACATAGTAGTCACCACTCTTGGCATCAACTGTCTCCTCCAATGCTCGCAATCCAGACAATATTTCATCCAACTCTGGTAGCGAAGACATTCTTATCTGGCGATCAAGTACTCTAAGGCGCTCGATTACATTGTTATCCTCACGCTTGAATTGCCGAGCTTTTCTGTCGCTAACGGCCCAAGCTAAAAAATCGTCAGAACGCGTTGCCAGCCGATAGCCGTCATATCCGGTTCGAACCTCCAAACTCAACGCGCGGTTTACCGCGCGCCTAGACGCTTGTATGTTCAGGCCCAACGTTCTCGCTACTAGATCTACGGACTGCCCGCTATTCCGGAGTCTGCGCAGCAGCATGTCAACGTCCGTTAGACTAAGAGGCCCGGTCTCCAGCGGCTGGCATATGAGCCCTGAGAGGGTGACAACCTGGGGCGGCCCTGTAGCGACCGCAGGCTTCGGTATCGCAGGCAGGCGTCCCCCAGATGCCCTACCCGAGCCTCGGCGACGTGTCCGGACTGTGGCGTAGGCTATCTGCTCTGCATAAGCCGCCACGTGATCCGAAAGCTGGGGCTCGGGTAAATAATCTGACATCAATTGATCAGCGCAGTGTGTGTAACTACCCAGCGTAGTGCTCTCATTGGCATGACCAGCAGCCACGGCGATACTGCGCAGCGGAAACCCCGCGTCACTACCATAAAATTCTGGCCAGACAGCTTCGGATAGCTGCTCACAAAAACCGGGGGTTACCAAGCCAATGTGAGACGCCACCGCTCGTGTCGCCCAACCATGGCGCAGATGATGAAAGCGGCTACTGCTATCACCCGTCACTCGACGGAGCAAACCGTTTAGAACACGCCCAGCCTCCGCTCGATCAATCAGCTCCGCTGCCCCAGAATGCTCAGCCATCAGCATAGCGACGGGATTATCATCAAAGTCGGATTCGCCTGCAGTCAACAACCGGTCCAAAACGCGTGTTTCCAGCGCATCCAGTCGTTCTATCAGAGGTACAACCCGAACACCCGCATGTGATTTTGTCTCAGCGAAAACAGAGTTGTGCACCCAAACATAAACCTGTTCCCCGTCGCGCTGCACGTCGGTAAAACGCAATCGTAGCGCCTCTCCAAAACGCAGGTTGAACCGAAATCCCATAAGTAAAAGTCCAGCATACTGCCATCGGCGACGCTCCCCCAGAGACGCGTCGTCGACTAGCGCAGTCAATGCACGCCGATATTCCGCAGAGGTGATGATATTTGCTTCTGCAAAACGGGTCTGAGCGCGGCCACCAGCAGCTCCCATAATGGCGGACCAGTCCAGATCTTCCATCAAATAAACATCTTGAAAGAAAGCATGCATTTCGCGTAATCGGCAGGCTAATTCAAACCGGCGCTTGGGCTCTTCACGCTCAATAGCACGCAGGTACATCTCCTCGTACGCCACCTCATCCAGGGCATAGACATCAAGGTTTACGCTCACTGGAACCAGCCTTGATGCGACGAGAACGGAGTATTTTTCCACCGTGGAATAGGCCAGACCTTTTTTGCTCCGCGTTCCATGCCGACATAGATGGACCGTCCAGCCTGCGAGCATCATCTGAAGGGCGGACCAGCCTGAACTTTCGCAGGCTAGCTGCAACGTCTTCACGAGCTCAAGCTTGCTACGGGTACGCGCTAGCTGGTTACCAGTACGCTTAGTGTTCCGGGCAGCAGAAATCAGGCGACGAAACTCCCGTAAAAAAGCCCGTCCCTCCCCGGCGGTGTGTTGCCGTTTCGAATTTTTTACAACGGGTGCCCAGTTATCGGACTTAGCTGGCTGATTTGCGGCTGGTTCGTCGCCAGACGTTAACGATTTACCCGTTACCACTCGCACCCATTGAGGCAACGGAAGCGATACGGCCGGTATAACACCACTGAGACAAGACGAAATGTAGCCCGGCATCTCTATTCCCGAGACCGCTCTCGAGATACGGACCAAACGATCATAAGGACACCCGCAAGCTGAACCCGCAAGCTCGCAAACCAGCGAGTTCAAAGCTTTTCTTATCTTGGTTTCTTGTATCTTCTGGCCTGCGGTTTCGGCTCGGAACAAACCATAGATGAGTTTTTGCGATACCTGATCAGGAAACCACCTGAAGACTGCTCCATGACCTAAGGGCACATCTACAAACACGGAGCGTTTCAGAAGGTAGGTTTGCGCCAGCAGAGCGCTCCCCAGGACTTTCAGCCTGTCGGCATTAGCGATTCCACTAAAGATGGCTGCGCTGACCACAATCTCCGCAAGCCGAACATGCACATCGAATGAGGCCTGATTCTTCCCCTGTTGCTCCAGGTAGCCCAAATATGCGGCTCTAATTCCCTGACCTGCCTGATAGTCGGCGAGTGAACCGGCATGAAATGGCGAAGGCTCAATTTCTATCTGACGATATCGCGCAATTTGGCGGAGTATTGCTAGCCCACCTGGACGGGAACGCAGGTGACTGTAGAGAAGCCTGAGGCACCAATTTACCGAGTGTCCTCTCGTTGGTGCCTGAATAATAATCTGTTCAACTATGCGCTGGACCGCTGTCCGGTTCACAGCAGCACCTGTGGGAAACTGCTCACTCCACAGCTCTCTGAAGAATGTTGCAGCGATTGAACGTTTTCCCTTACGCACAGCCTCACGTCGCTGGTAGCCAAACAACGCTTCTGAAGAGGTATTAAGCCGTGACCGCTTTACAGGCCGGTGTCTGACTCGAGAGCCATGCAACGGTGATCGGGCCACTGTCCATCCAATTTTCTTTAACCCCTCTTCCAAGTAAGGACGGATCTGGCCCAAGGTGTCCAACGCTGGTTTTGTCGATGTCGCTCCAAATGGATGATCGACTCCGTCGGCATGCCCTAGCTGGATGCTGACCCAGTCAGCCCGACGAGTAAGGTGCAACAGCGTGTCTGCCATCACATGGCGAAGAAAATTCACCGGCAATGTCCAGCGGTCTTGCCAGCGCTTTGAGAGAGTTGCCGGCGTGACCGCCTCCCAACCGTCACAACTTTCCTGCAGATAGAAAAAGAACGGTATCCGCGCGTTGCCCTGAGATACATCCCAGATCAGCGCCGGCAATTCACCAAGAGGCGAGCTCCCCTCAAGTTGAGATGCCAACAGGCGCAAATAATTACGATAAACACTTACTTGTTCTACCGCCGTATCTGGTAGGGAAACCAGCCGCCAAGCCCGCGACTCATCGCTGACCTTATCGCAAATAAGTAGTAACCCTCGGTCAAAATCAAAGTGTCTTAGCTCGCTGAAGGGGTCTTTAACTGCACGATGTCCTGTGCAGCAAAAAAGCAGCGCAAGGCAATAGTCAGTGAATGCGTTATGCCGTTCCGCAAGGCTCCCGTTACCATGAATGGTTGACTGCAACCGCGTCAGGCTGATCTCAGGTAAGCTGGAAATCACCTGAGACTCAGGAAAGAAACCCGTAACCGTTGACGTACTCATTAGACTCGCAGCATATCCTCAGTAACCTCCGTGTATCGGTGCTTCAAATCGTCAATGAAATGCACCACGTAATAATTGATCATCGGCGCAACCTGATCAGGGCCGGACGCCAAATGGTGAACAACTCCAAAATCGCGATACCGCAGGTTCAGTTCAATGGCCAGCGCTGCAGGAATGCGTTCGCGGCGGATCCGTGTGTAACGGCCTCCAGCACGAAGACTCTCCATGACGCTGTCGACATCCTCTTTTGCCTTGCGCGGCCCAACACCCAAAGCTTCCGCCAATGTACAGCCTCGATGCTGAACGTTCGATTTCATCCAACTCGTCACCACATCGGGCAACTGGAGTACTAACGTCGTTTCTCTGGGCAGAAACTGCTCCGCCACATCAGCATTCGGAGTGTAAGCATTGCTCGGCAGGCGAATCGTCCGTCGATACGCTCCGCCGACGTCAAAAGTTCCTTCTGGCCCAACAGCAGCCTGCAGCACGTCATCTAGGGGCATTCCGGTGACATACATGAGCGCCACAATGCCAGCGCCTGATCGCAGGCCGACATCCTCGCTTACCGTGAGCTCTCGTAGCCGGGATGCGAGCCAGCGACGCTCGATTGGGGTTAACCGACCGGAATCGTTTGGCGTTAGGCGTTGATGACGGGAAATCCAATGACGTGTCTCGCGGGACTGGGCATCAACCTCCTGTTCAGACGTCGGCTCATCCTCTTCTTCCTCTTGTGGAGTCAGGTGCAAATCCACAGATTTTGGAGGTTCAGCCGTTTGACTATCGCCAGGCTCGGTGACCAGAGTGCGATACGTAGGACCAACACTGATGCCAACACCAGAGGGCGAATTAGAGTCGGTTTGAGAGATAAGCGAAACTGCAGGCGTTTGCTGGGATGTCGGAGAGCTACTGGAGGTACGCAGTCTCAAAAGCTTGTTGAGCATTCCCGAAAGGGCATCGTTAGCAGGCAGATCTGCGAGATATTCTGCCCAAGCGGACCAGTCAGTAGACACGTCTGTAGGCAATCGGCCCATGCTGGATTTTGGAGTGCTGATAGCGATCAACTTCCGCAGCTCATCCGCAATCGCTTGAATACCCCTAAAGGTTTTCTGTTGAATCGCAACTTCCAGAAAGAGGCGATGTATCAGGTTGGCTTGTTCACCAAGTTCGGCCAGGGGCTCCTGCAGCAAAAACGCTGGCAAGGGATAGCGCTTGAATTTCCCACCCAGGGGGTTGCCTGCAAGGCTGGTGGCCGCTAGCCGCGTCCAGGACAGATCATATTTCCTAAGCTTACCGGCGTCTTGGACGGACTCGAGCGCTCGAACCCACTCCAACACGGATCCATCTTTAAGAGGTATTACTTGAAGAATACCCAGCAGCTTCTCAACCAGATTCAACGCCGCAGGGAAATCGCGATCGATCCCGAGTATTCGTTCAATCTGTTGCACGGTGGTCGCGCACGGCGAACTGCCCACTATCTCTGTCAGCACACCGCCAGTGTCACCGTCGTTCTCTGCGTTCAGCTTATTTGCGTGCATCGATCACCAAGACTCGTAACCTCCGTCATCTGGTGAGGCTAACAAGCTGGCTATGTGCTGTCACTGGTTTTCATCATCCTGGATACGATCCACCGAATCGTTGCAAGAGGCTGGATTCGGCCAAAGGCTGTTGATCGCCTGCACCCTGACGTAGGATATCGATTCCGCTAAACAAGCAGTGGTCGAGAGTGAGGCTAACTTCCCATGAGCGAATCAGTACGGACGATTGTGAAATGCCAAGATCCCGGCGATGACACGGGGGATGTTATTGTCGAGCTCCCACCAGACATCCTGGCAGAACTGAACGTCGGTCTCGGTGATTCACTAAGTATCGATTTGATTGACGGCGCGATAGTGCTCAGACCAATCCGGCATGCTGAGGAGAAATCCTGAGACAGCAGTTGACCACTGGTGGTCCCTCATGACGGGCTGCTGTCGGCCAGAAGCGCACAGTCGCTACGAGGTAAATAAATCTGAACTAGCCCCGGTTGTGTGGGCACCTTGTTAAGAGACAGCGTTTCGTTGCTCATATTCGAATGGCGTCATGTAATCCAAGTATGAGTGCCGGCGCTGTCGGTTGTAAAAAATCTCGATGTAATCAAATAAGCTTTGCCTAGCCTGCTCACGAGTCCGGTAGCGGTGGTGCCTCACGTGCTCAGTCTTCAGGGTGTGGAAGAAGCTCTCCATCGCTGCGTTATCCAGGTATTTTCCCTCGCGGCTCATGCTAGGCTCGATACCGTTTCTGGTTAGGATTGCTTGATAATGGCCAGTCCGGTACTGCACGCCTTAATCGGTGTGGATCAACAGTTCGGAAGGTTTGCCGCGTCGACCTAATGCCATTTCCAAGGCATCTGTTACCGGGCTTCGATTAGGACTTTCGTTCATCGCCCAACCTACGATCATTCTCGAGTACAGGTCCATGGACACTGCCAGATACAGCCATCCTTCAGCGGTGGAGATAAAAGTGATATCACCCACCCAGCGTCGGTTTGGCTCAGATGAAGAACTCTAACGCTAACCTGGCTTTTCAGGATGAGGCCGCAGCGCTGGTGGCCGAGTGCAAGGCCCTGATCGAAGCAGAACGTAACGCCATCAACGCCCGCACAACGACATCCAGTTCAAGCGGGTCTGAGGCCCGTTCAGCTATTTGCCGGGTGTGGTAGCGAAATCCGAACGACTGGACTATTCTATCATTTGACGTATTACAGAAACCCATTTGGGGTGATAAGAATGAACGCTACGAAAGAAGCAAGTGCTGGAAAGCCTGCAACCAGCAAGCATGTTGAAGCAAAGGCTAAGGGCTTTGAGGGAACCATCAAAACGAGGCGCGTTGCCCGGCGCGGTCGGACAATGGATCTCGACCCAAAAGACGTTGCTCTGTTTTTTGAAATGGCCGCTAGACAGTCATTGCGCACTGAGCGCGAACGCATCGAGCAGATCAGCGCAGGCTTTGAAGAAACGTGGCTTATGGCGTTGAAGTCAGCCTTCAATCTGAGCCAAGAGACCCTCGCAACTATCGCCAATGTCTCTACAACAACGCTTGGGCGGATCAAGAGCGGCATGGTACTAAGCCAAGTGGCATCCGAGCGCATTGACCGGGTTGCGCAGGTGGCGATGCTGGCCGCTGAAGTCTTTGAAGATGAGAGCGTGGCCGCGCAGTGGATGTCCAGGCCGCATGATCTGTTAGGCGGTGTGACGCCCCTGTCCCTGTGCGAAACCGAACTGGGAGCCCGTCAGGTTCGCCGCGTGCTACATGGGATTGAATGGGGCAGTGCAGCCTGATGCGCGCCTGGCGTATTTCCAAGGCCAAGCGCGCCAAGGACTTGAGTGGCCAAGGCGCTGCCTTTGAGGGCGGGCGCTGGAACGATTCGGAGATACGCGCTTTATACCTGGGGCTGTCTCCGGGTATCTGCTGCCTGGAAACCTTTGTGCATCAGAACCTACGCCCCATCATTCCAATGAAGATCACGGTGCTTGAGTTGCCCGACGACCCGGCGCTGTACCTTGAGCCTGCCCTGGGTGATCTTCCTAACGGTTGGAACGCGTTACCGGCAGACAGACCCAGCATGGACTTCGGTACTGACTGGCTGAACCGGGGTGAGCAGTTGGGGCTGATCCTGCCGTCCGCCGTTATGCCATTAGAGCGAAACATCCTGCTCAACCCCCTGCACCCGGCGATGAAGGAGGTGCAGATAGTTGATGTGCTGGACTTCAGCTACGACGACCGCATGTTTCTAGTGCGTGATTGACAGCACAAGGCAGGAATTGAGCATCTAAGGTAAAGAAAACCTTCCCTAGACCGTCAAATATGCGGTTAAAGCAAAGAAACCTTGCCTTTGTTTGCCTGGCCCGTGCCGGCTCACCCTAGACGCACCTTTTTCAGCTGGCTCCATTCCGTCATGTACGACGGAGAAAGGTATTGCCGTTTCATGGCCCAGCCCGGCTGTGCAGCGGTGCGAGCGAACCGAACACTGCCTCGACCCCACTTGCGGTTGATCTGATCCACCAAGCTCATGACCTTCTGCGTTGGGCGGAGTCTCCCGGACAGAACATATCGGCGGTATAGTCCTCGGCATCCACAATGTGCGTGAGGATGACTCCGGCCTTGGCGCAGCCATAACCCTCCCGGTACGTCGACCGCAGCGCATCCTGGGCGACGTGCGTCATCATTCGGTCAGCAGTAGGGGAAGGCGTTGAGATCGTCAGGGTGCGCCCGTAGCGCTCGCTGGGTTCAGCAAACCAGCTCCCATTCAACCAACTACATTGACTGCCGCCAGCCCGGTAGGGCTTTTATGAAGGGCAGTAGTCGGCCAAAAGCGGACCATTTAGCAGTAGCGTTGGAAAAGCTCATTTCGGCTTAAAGACACCACCGAACCAGGACCGATTCAGTAGCAGCAAAACCGGGAATGGCAGTTGCCAGGCCGAGGATACATAAGCTTTTCTTTACCCAGGCCGACCGGCTCTCCAACCTGGCGCGGATGCATCTTGTACGCATGTGCATGGACCTCTTGTTGTTGTGTACAAGATTTTTAGCAATCACAATCAACTCCATCCAATACCACAAAGCATCGGCCTCATTACCTGAAAGGTATTGAAACACATCCATAGCACTCGGGATTACACCTCAGCCCTGATACTTTTCATGCATCAAGATAGAGCACAAAAGGTATTAGACGGTATCAACAAGGATAGATAACGTGGCCTGCAAGTCCTCGCGCACACGTTGACACCTATCAGAACAAAGAAAATAAGGAGTACCGAAATGGCAATGACAGGCGTATTACGCCCCGGACATATCCAGTTGCGAGTCCTGGATATGGAAGCGGCTGTGCATCATTACCGGGATATCCTAGGTATGCAGGAGACCGGTCGCGATGCCGAAGGTCGCGTCTATCTGAAGTGTCGCGACGAGTTCGACCACCACAGCATCATTCTGCGTGAAGCTGACCAAGCCGGCATGGACTTTGCTGGACTCAAGGTGCTTGACCTCCCCACCCTGGATGATTTCGAGCAAAAACTGCAGGCTTATGGAGTCGAGACTCACCGTATTGGCGCCGGCGATTTGCTGGAAACCGGAGAACGCGTCCGCTTCACCACACCCAGTGGTCATGAGATTGAGCTGTATGCAGAAAAAACACTGGTGGGTAATGGCTGCGGTGAGATCAACCCCAAGCCCTGGGACCCGAAAGTTACCCATGGCATCTCCCCAGTACGGATGGATCATATGCTGCTGTTCGGACCCAATGTTTCCGAGACCCAGAAACTCTTCATTGATGTCCTCGGCTTCAGTCTTTCCGAGCGGATACTGGGACCGGATGGTCAAACCACCATCATTTCCTTCATGAGTTGCTCCATCAAGTCACATGATATTGCGTTTGGCTATCATGAAGAGCCCGGTAAATTCCACCATGTATCCTTCCTCATGGGGAGCTGGGAACAGGTGCTCCGGGGTGGTGACATCATGTCCATGGAAGATGTGCCCGTCGACATAGGTCCTACCCGTCATGGCGTCACCCGGGGACAAACGATCTACGCATGGGACCCCTCTGGCAATAGGTTCGAGATATTCAAGGAAGACCGACATCCCTACCCTGACCATCCGCCCCTGACTTGGACATTTGACGGTGTTGGCGCCGGTGGCGGGCTGGACTATGTGCAACGCGAGTTGCATGCAACCTTCCTGAACGTGGTCACCTGACAGGCCGAGCTCTGAGCCGCAATCCCCCTCTTGTTTGGGCCTTGAGCGCCTACGGACTGATCTACCGTCAGTACCCGGATAGGCGCTCTTTTTTATGCTCTCGTGACTCAGCTGAGTTCATCCACGCAACTTCAACATCACTCATACGGAGGCAACGGTCATGACCGACGCAAAACACTACCCCCCAACGCAGGGAACCTGAGCTGTACCACGAGCTCATGAGTCCCACAGAGGTCAAGGCGGCGATCCGGGCAGAAGTACGCGCCTTCTGTGAGCAGCAGGTAGCCCCGGTCGCCTGGGATATCGGCCATACAGAGGAGGCCGTCAGCGCCTTCCCGGCACCGCTGTTCAAGGCCATGGCCGATGCCGGATTATTCCGCATTCCTTTCGCTGCAGGTGTCGGTGGACGCGGACTGCAGCACCCGGCAACGGCCACTGCGGTGGTGATCGAGGAACTGAGTTATTTCAGCAACAGCGTTGCGGCCATCTATGACGTGCACTGCATACTGGCAGGCCATGCTCTGGAATGGGCCAACCCCGCCCTGCAGCAGCAGTATCTGGCGCCCCTGCTGAGTGGCGAGAAAATCGGCAGTTTTGCCACCAGCGAGCCTGAGACCAGCACCGACCTCTCAGTAGAATCACTGGTGACAGGTGCAGAAGTGGGTTATCGCCCGCAATATCTTCGGCAAGGAGTTTACCGACTGACATGAAAGTCCTGATCGTTCACGCCCACCCGGAACCCGCCTCCTATACCAGCACGCTCCAGCGAATTGCCTGCGAACACTTCCGCCAGCGCGGCGATGAGGTGGAGATATCCGACCTCTATGCGATGAATTTCAACCCGGTAGCCAGCACCGAAGACTTCACCCAGCGCGCAAACCCTGACTATCTAGTCTACGCGCTGGAGCAGCGGCATGCATTTGAACAGGGTGCCTTGCAGACGGATATCCAGCGGGAGATCGACAAAATTCAACGCTGTGACCTGCTGATCCTGAGCTTCCCTGTCTACTGGTACTCCATGCCCGCCATTCTCAAGG
>TARA_R110000822_G_scaffold309922_1_pt1 | contig 14519 bp, 4 predicted proteins | sample TARA_R110000822 | Tara Oceans TARA_R110000822 (sample SAMEA4397666) | marine metagenome | biome: Polar Biome; feature: [SRF] surface water layer (ENVO:00010504); material: water (ENVO:00002006), including particulate matter (ENVO:01000060) such as... | depth 5 m | reverse complement strand
CGCTACTTGACTGCGTGTTCTACTTGAGCTTTTATTTTCAATGTTCTTTCTTAAAGCTCGAACAGTTCTTTTTCTTGAAGGAGGACGAGTCGCTTGTTCCTTTTGCTCCTCAGTTACAGGCTCCTTAGTCTTAACAATATTAGCTTTAGCTACAATTGCTGATTCTTTAGGAGTATTGTCCATCCCTAGTTTAAGTTTTTGACCAACATAAATTTTATTAACGTCTTCAATGTTGTTTAACTTAGCAAGTTCTTGCAGGCTAACCTCATTATCTTTTGCAATAGCAGAAAGAGTATCACCCGACGAAACAACATAGCCTCCTTCATTGAACATCTGAAGCCCTTTGTTAATGTCTCCACGCATCTCAGAGGTTATTTCCATAGTAGGCAGCATTACTTTTTCACCTTGATTAACATACTCTACCATTTTAATTTCAACACCATACTTTTTAGCAAAGTTATTTTTCAAAAGTTTTATTAAAGTCTTATCGTAAAAGTCTAAAAACTTTTTACCTTCACCAGCTTCCAAGTCTTTATTGTTACGCAAAGCCTGCATACGCCCAGTAGTTAATGCAATCTGGTCGTAGCCTTCATCTGCTGCTGTGACCATTGCTTTTTTAAGACCTAACAAACCCCAACGCTTATCTTCTTTAAAAGGAAGAATAGGTATTTTTTTCTGGTCAAAAGGCATCCGCTCTAAAAAAGAAGCTGAATCTAACTCGTCCAACTGGTATTCTAAGTCGGCAATCTCATCTTCTATTTCACTTCTTTGGCTAGAAGGGACTCTATCCATTTCGTCATACAACTCCATAATTTCTTTTTCTAGTGCACCATAGCTTTCGTCAAACTCATTTTTAGCCGCTAGTGACTCAGCAGTCATTCCTTGAGCTTCATCATCTGTATACGCATAGTTTTTCTTATTACCACCTGCTTTCTGATGTGCGTCTGATTGAACTTCATCAAGCAATAAAGTTTTTGGAGTGCCTTTAGTAGCTTCAATGTCTGAAAGTCTTATATGTGCAATAACGTTATCAAGGTCGTGGTGAGAATCTTGAAAAGGAGTCTCAATCTTTTTAAACTTATCTTTAAGTGTCAATACAATTTCACGATAGTTGTTTGATTCAAAACCGTTAAACGACATTTGCTGATGCATAGAAGAAGAAACAAAATCTCCTTTGCTGTCCTTCGTGTACTCTTTCATCTTAATGTCAAACAGCTCGTCAAACAAACCAGAAGATTCGTCATCACCATAATCAAGAAGCTCGTTAGCCATGTTAAACTCATCAGGGTCAGTCTCTTCCCACCAATTTAAAAATAAATCAGTGTCAGCGTCATCGCCAAGTTCTTCCGCAGCATCTGTAGGTATGTCATCTTCAGCAGTTCCGGGTCTTCCACGAAGTTGATACTCTTCGTTTTTAACAGGGTCTGGACGCCCAACATAAACATCAAAATCAAAGTCAGCTTCATCTAAGTAATTAACAATATCATCACGAGTTACGTTTTTCTGTCCTGCAAAAGTCTTTTCAAGACCAGTCCACTCAACCTCTTCTTCGATAGCAAGTTTATTTTTTAAACGATTAACAAGCTCTGTTCCAGATTTAGGCTTATTGCTTAGCTGAGCTGCTTCTTTTGAAAGCTGGCTATAAAGTCCTGAAGGCTTCTTAGGTACAAAAACCTTAGCTATCTTTTTAGCTATGCTTCCTGACATATATTTATGTCGTTTGTCTTTTGGGTCAAAGCCTGTAGAGTCTATAGTTTTAAATTGTTCTGGGTCAAACGCAATGTAAGAAATATCATCACCGTCAATATAACCCTTTTCAATTCTATTTTGATATGCAATACCATCAAAGCCTAGTTCTTTAAACATGTTCTGAGTATCAAGGTTTAATTCAATACGCATCAACTCGTACTCAAGTTGGTCAAGAGGAGCTTTACTTTCCATTTGACTTATTTTAATTGACCGAGACTCAAAGCTTGCAAGCTTGTCCATAATCTTATCAGACACTTTAACCTTAGAAGCTTTTAAATTATCAACAACTTCTTCTAAACCATTTTCAGTTGAAAATATTTCTACAGCATCCCAAGTACCGGCAACGTTTTCTGCGGTGTCTTTTTCAGTCATAGTGCTTTTATAAGTTAAAGGATTTTTAATATTAACAACACCTTCTTCAATAATATAATCATCAAATTTAGTTGTAGAGCCGTTTTCTTTTAAAGCTTTATTCATAATTTTTTTATAGACTTCAAAAGTTTCTTTCTTAGTGAGTTGATTTTTATTTAATAAATAAAGGTCTTTAGCTTCATCGCCATTCCAGTTATCAAAAATAATGTCTCTAAGTCTAATGTTATCAGCAGCGCCTTCATTACCCATATGGGTTCCTAGCTCTCTAGGCATTGCAAACGACATAAAAAACTCTTTGTCTCCGTAACTTTTTCTAGCTCGGAAAATACGCATAGTTACTTTTGAGCCTTCTAAAAACTTATCAATAGCTTCGCCTTGCTGTTCTACCGAAAGAGGAGTTCCGGGAGCTTCTTCTAGATTAATAGTTTTAGGCGGTTTAAACTTTGTTAAGTTTACATTTCCACGAGCAGCAATCTTAAATAAAGCATCTCTCGAAACTCTTTCTGCACCGCCCTCTGAAATGTACTTACCTACAATAGGATTACTTTTTATACGAGATGTTAAGAAATCGTGTAAGCTTTCAATAGTATCTGCGTCATAGTTAGCTTTAGCTACTTTATCCAACTCTTCTTCAGTCAGGTCAATTTTTAAACGTCTATAAAGATTTCTCAATTGATTAGTTGCTAAGCCTATAGAGTTAGCCATTGTGTTTGTAGAATCTAAATCTTCTCTAAACTCGGCTATTGTATCTAATGCATAAGCGTGGTCGTTATCAACTGACAACTCTCTTCGAGCATCTGCAAATTTTTCTCGTGCTTCGATTAGCTCTTTAGATTCTAAAGCATTTTTTAGTTTTGGCATAGCATCAATATCATCAATACTTATATCTTTTCTTTTAACGTTATGAACAATTAAAGCTTCAGCAAAATCCTCTCCATTTAACATGTTTTCTGGGTCTAGATTTTCAGCATAGCTTTGCTCAATAATGCGAGACATTTTAGAAAGCTCAGAATCTTTGATTAAGCCTTCTGTTGCTTCATACAAAGGATTAACAAATGTATCGGCTGCTTCGTCAGCTACTTTAGTTTTAGAGCCTAACACATCCATCAATGTTCCTGCTACTGCTTTAGCTACTCCGCCTACGTTAAATCTTTGAGTAGCTCCAACACCTACAGACTGACCTTCAAAATCAGGAATAAGAGCGTCAGAAAGGGCTGACTGCTTTTGTCTTAACCCTGCTCGATACTGTCTAACCTGAAAGTCTCCAAGAATGTTTTTACCAAAGTAGCTTCCTGACAACACAGGGACTTTGTTTCCAAGCGTAGGTATAATACCTTGCTGGTACAAACTCATAGCGTCTGAAGCAAGTGGCCCAAAAGGAAGAGTTAAATAAGAAGCAGAGTTGTTTGTATACTTAGCAGCGGTTCTAGCACGATTAACAGAATCTATAAGGAGGCCATTACCGCCCCAACGAGCTACAGCATTATAGTAAATTTCATCAGTGTCTTTTTCTTCACTTTGCCCGTTAGTTCGTAAGTAGTTTGTCCAACGTGCCATGCCTGTCATCAACAAAGCTGCGGGAACAATACGCCCCACGCCACCACGCATAGGAGATTTTACAGCTTGCTTTGCCATGCCTTTTAATACTGTGTTACTAAAGGCTGCGGGATAAGTTAATAGTTGAAACAAAATAGATGTTTTAGGGTTAGCCATTAAAAAGGGTTTATTGCCTGCAAGACCTGTAGGCTGTAAGATTACAGAGTTAGTAAAACGTGCAGCACCTGCAAGATAGTTATCTTTATAAAAAACATCGTCAAGTTTTGAGCCGTCATTAAACCACTTAACGCCTTTAGTGTAGTCAACTCCAAGCTCAGCTAACTCACCTGCTAAGTCTTTTCCTCGTTTATCTAAAGCTTTGTCACCGTATTTAGCTAGTTGTTCAATGTTGTTTTGAATTACGTTTTTACCTGTACGGAAAGAAACGTTCTGCACAAAACGAGTCCACTGGTCAAGCATGTTTACACGGAAAAACTTGTTACTAACCTTTTGCATAGTTTCGTTAATCAGCGCATCGCCTGTAAGTCTATCTCCTAGCTGAGACATTTCTTGGTCTACATAAATACCAAAGCTCCTCATCTCTGCAAAAGCTTCGTTAGCTGTCAATCCATGCTTGTCTTTAAGAATACCCTCTAAGTCACCAGTCACTTTTTTGTGTGACATCGACAGCGCCTCTCCTAAACCTTTAATACTATTGCGTACTCCGCCCTTCGAGATGTTTAACATTATTTCTGTCAAACTGGACACAGTAACTAGACCTAGATATGCAACACGGTTTGTTAAGCTATAAGCATCAGCAGCCGTCTGCATTTTTTTACCGAAGCGGTCAAGACCTTCGCCAGTTTGAGTACGATAAAGTTGCTCAAGTTTTTTAGCGTCTTTTGCTGTAAAGACTTCGCCTGCTGCCTCTACTTCTTTTTTAATTCTTTTGATGTAAAACTTGTCAAAACCTTTAAAATCTGTAACTCCTAAAACACGATGCTTTGCAATCTGCTTACCTGCCTGAAAGGTGTAAGCATGTAGAGACGCAAGAATGTCTGAGTTTAAAAACTCTTCGAAGTCTGCATCATTTGCAATTTCATTTATCTTACGCTTAGCAGAAAAGAAATGACCAGAGCCACTGCCCGAATCAATCTGTTCGTTTTTGTTTAACATATTTTTAACAGTTGACTTAGCTACCTTTGGAGACATTCCTGCTTTTTCTATAAAAAGAGCTTCAAGTTTTTTAGGGTCTTTTTCAATAGCACTACGGCTCCACATACGTGGCACATAGTTTTCATTAAGTTGTTTAATGGTTCCAATGTCTTTAAGTCTAGTACCCATTTCCTGATAAAGCTCTCTGACTTGGGTTGCTGCACGGTTAATTGTTTTGTTCATGCTGTCGTCAAAGCCTTCATGCTTAATAGGCTTTGTGCTTCTTAGGCTTAAACTTAAAGCTGCGTTTACATCATCAGCAAGCTTAGTGTTAAAGTTACTTAATGAAAGTTCGTCTACAATTCCTCTAAAGGTTTCGTTAAATCGTCCAGTCACTTCTCGTTGAACTTCAAATAAATCTTTGTCTATTACAGTCTCTTGAGTTTTAAAGCTAGTGGCAAACTCACTGTGCATTTTCTTTTGTAGCTGTTGAGCAGTCCCCGACACAGCAGTAAAAGGAGTTAATACGCCTGCTGTTTTTCCGTAAAAATCAGAAGTTAGGTTTGCAGCAGTTTTATACAGAACTTGACGTATTGCTGAACGCTTACCTTTTCCTGTAGTTTCGTTGTTTGCAGCAGCACGTATTTGACTAAGAACTTTTTTTGTTGTCTGTTCTCCGCCGCCTAGACCTGACACAAACTTATTAACCTCTATAACAACAGGCTCATCAGCATCATCAATATCAAACAAAGTTCCTTGCGTATTAACTTCAGCATCGTCAGATAACCGGGGCGCATCTAAAGCAACTAAGATTTTTTCATCTGTATCTTCATCAAATAAATCAAGCTGTTTAATTTCTTCATATCTTTCGTCATCTGTATCTGGAGTCTTAGCAGAAGCAGGAAGGTCTGTATCTCTACGTAAAGCCTTGTAGCCTTTTGAAAGATAAGCACCGCCTCCAACAAAACCTGCGCCGATTACGCCGCTAAGACCGGCTGTAAGTGCAGCTTGGCCTAAATCCATTTCTGCTCTAGCCCCTGTTGTTATTTCAAGGTCTTGGCGCAATAAATCATCAGTACCTCCATGAACAGCAGTCATAGCAGCAACAGCTTTGTATGGATTTTTTTCAGTGACTGCTCGTCCTAGCTGTAGCATATCATAAAGCTTTTTAGTTGCTCTTGTTTTAGCTGCGGCTGCGGCTGTCTTAGTAGCAATGCCGCCTACACCACCGCCCGGAGCCGTTACCAGAGCAGAAGCTACGGTCGCAAAAGTTTCAGGGTTTATAAGCATATCAGCAGCATTTTCGTAAATAGACTCTGCCCACTCGCCTGCGCCCTGCGGAGAAGCTTTCTCCCAAGTTTGAAGAAGGTAGTTTAAATCGTCTTTAACATCCTGTGGCGCACCTTTAAGATTTTTAATTGCTGAGATTTTTGTACCTAGTCTATTCTCAAAGTCACGCATTGTTTCAGCAATATCGTCAGAACCTACAAGTCCGGCAGGGTCTATAAAAGCATCCGCTAACCCAGATTTTTCCCCTAAATAATCCATTACTTTTTCAAACTTTTGCACAACCAAAGGATTAGTTACATAATCCGTAATAGAAGTGCCTTCGTGAATAGAAGTGTTAGTTTTAAGTAGCTGTTCTGGCGAGTAAACTGTTTCATCTTCGCCGCTTCTTACAACTTTACCATTGATAATTTCTATTGCCATTTGTTAATATCCTTTAATTAAAGTTCAGCCGGGGCATACTTAGTTGTATATGACGTATAAAGTTTGTTAAGAAGAGCTGTATTTCTTTTTAGTCTAGTTTCTACCATAGAACTTTGAGCTGGAGTTATGTTTAAGTTACTTTTAAATTTTCCTAATGTTTCAGTATCATTTTTAATTGTTTTATCTAGTCGCATTATTTTGCTATACTGTTTCTTTTGAGCACTAGCTAAAAGAGTTCCTTGTTTTCTTTGAGGAGGAACAGGCAAAGTGCTCATATCAAAAGAAGAACTTGCTACAACTTTATTAGGGTCTTTTTCAGGATTTAGAATAACTGTAGTGTCGGGTTCAACTTCGATGTCATCAGATTTTCTGGAGTCTAAAAGAGTAGAAGATTTAGCTTCTAAAGATTCAAGCATTTGAGTTTTAAACTTTCCAAATATAGGGAAATCTTTTTCAAAATCATTATACCCATCTTCATTCATACTTTTAATAAGAGCTGCTCTTTCAGGCGGGTTCATTTCTAAAAACTCAGCATATGCTGAATCTAAATTTTGTTCAAAGAAATTATTCACGGCTGCTAAACTTTCTGGAGGAACCTGAACAGTTGTACCTTTTTGATTTCGCATGTCCGAGTAAGCTTTTAAAGTATTAAAAATATTTCCTTTACCTACTTTAGTATTTATTCTTTGTTCAATCGGGAGGTTTGCGTCCATCAACTGAAGCTGAAAAGCAATTTTATTACCAACTGAACGAGAACTAATTTGTTCATCTCTTGCATCTATCCCGCCTAACACAATCTGGGCTGCTAAAACATCGTCTTGGTTTTGGTTAAAAGTTGTAAGCGAGTCTCCCTTTAAAGAAGCAAAGCCGCCTTTATTTATAATTTCTTTGCGTCTATCATTTAGAAGTTTAACTTCTAAAGGTGGGCGGCCTGACAAAAATACCGAGCCTTCTGTTGTTTTATCAGCACTTATTACAGCAGCTATGTTTTCTAAGTGTGTAGGAGGAGGCGTGTTAGCTCGTGTAGTAACAGTACCATTTGCGTTTATTTCTTCAAAACTTTCTACTCCTCCAGTAACAGAGCTTACACCTGTTTGCTGTATAACAGTTTCTGACCCAGTTACCTCACCGGTTACCCTGTCTCGAATATCTACCTGAATAGTGTCGTGAGTATATATAAGTGCTGGCTGACCTAAAGATTTTTGTGCGCCTTCTGTGTTTGTAATTTGCTGCGTAACAAAATCAGCAAGTGCTGTGCTTTTTGTTTCAGCAAGAACTTCTTGATAGCCTTTTAAACTTTTTTCTCGGCTTCCGGTTACATCTTTACTGCCAATAGCTGCAAGTCGGAAAGCATCTTGATTTGCTCTAATAGAATCTTTACTCATGTCACCCGTAAAAGAAGACAGAATTGGAAGATTTTTAATAAAGCTGTTCATTCCTCCTCCCAGTGTTTTGTCTCCTGCTAGTTTTGCTCGATTGCTTTTATACATTTCAGCATCGTTATTTTGGAAAAACGTTTTAGTTGCACCGGCTTCCGCATCAAAAGATTTTTCAAAATCATCATAATATGAATCGGCTATGCTACGAGCCATTGTATTAAACTGAGATTCACTATAAGTTCCCGGAGCATACTTTTGTCCCATAGTATCTTTAACTTGTTGCGTTAAAAAGTTATCCATTAAATAACCTTTTTTACCACCCGCATAATCTTTAATGCCTTCAAGATGATTAAGCATTACGCCTGCATTTTTAAGAGTATCGTTTAATCCTGACTTACGGGCAAAGGCTGCTTCTTGGTTTATAAAGCTTTCGTGTTTAGAGGTTAGTACGTTTTCAGCAAGACCTATAGCTGCTTTTACTCCCAACGCTTTCCACTGGTCTTTTTTAGCTTCCTTATCTCGCTGCTTGCTTATCTTATCATTTCTAGTTCGAACGTCTGCTAGTAACTTTTCGCCATATGCTGTTGAACTCATTGTTTATTGTCCTTCTGGTGGAGCCATTAGGCTTGGTTGTTGAGGGGCTTCAGGTTCTGCTGGAGCTTCTTCTTCGGCAGGGGCTGATAACAAACTATCTATTTTAGGAAGCGCATCCATTTCAGCAGCCATTGCGTCAGTAATCACACCGTTCCCAGCAAAGCCTCCGCCGCTTGCTTTAGCTTGAAGTTCTGCTAGTTTAGTTTCTTCCATCTGAACACCGAAGACACCTTCTTCCTCGTCATCTTCACCATCAATTTCAATGTCAATATCTAAACGTTCAGCAAGTGCAATAAGCATATAAGCTAAAGGTTCTGCAAGCATCAACATTAAATCAGGATTTACAAGTCCTTTCTGAAACTCGTTAAACAACACTACCTGAACAATTTTCATTACAGGTACGCCGTTACTTAAAGCGGTCATTAGCTTTGGATAAATTTCTTCATCAGTCATGTAATCCCAGAAGTATTCATTAGCTTCGTGAACATTTGTAAACTTAGGAGCTTGCTCATAAGGGGCTGGATTAGCCGGGTCGTTAGTAAGCGACTGACCCGGAATAGGCCTATTCATTTTTGATTGTTCTGCCCGATAAATTTCAGGTCTTACGCTTCCTTCCATAGCCATTATGCTGTACCTCCATATTTGATATTCATTTGTTGTTGATAAAGATTAGCGCCATGACCGTAAGGGTTCTGTTGTAAAAACGCTTGAGGGTTAAGAGACATTTGCATTGCTCGGTCATTAATTTGCGGAGAGCCATAATCTTGTATGCCTGCGGCTTCGTAGCCTGCTACATAAGTTCCGTAACTTTCTGGAGCTTCTGGAACTTTTACAATTCCCGCCTCTTGAGACAGGCGTGTTTTGACATCCCGTTCAAGTGTTTCTGTAACCATGTCAACAGCCTTATCGCCGGTTTCTTCAGCTACTGCTCTACCAAGTGAACGACCATCAAGGAACTTAGTGTACTCTTCTTTTGCATAGTCTACAGCTTCTCCGGGCAAGCCTGTAACAAAGTCACCTGCTTTAGATAGTAAGCTTTTATTAGAAATTCTCATTCCTGATGCGTCATAACCTGCTTTAGTAAATGATGTAGTAGGGCTACCGGTAGGGCCGCCAGCACCGCTGCCAAAGGACTCAAAGAAACCTTTGTCAGTATTTACATTAGTTACAGCTCCTTTTATATCTCCTATGTTTATTGCTTTAGATGGGTCGCTCAACAGACTTGAAGATTCAGCCGTAGAACCGGGTATATTAACACCACCAGAACCTACAACAGCTTTAGATGCTGCAACCGCATTAGCGCCTGAAGCTGTAAACACTTTACCTGCATCGCCAAAGTTTTTTAGTCCTGCTTGAAAATTAGCAGTAAAATCACTAGCGTTAGCTACTACACTATCCTGCACTGTGCTCCAAGCACTTTTGCTAACCATCTTTCCGTCTACCAGTACGCTAGACTTAGTAAAAAAAGTGTCACTAGCTGAAGTAAGGTTAGGTGCAAGTTTTGTCATACCGGGAATTTTCTTTAGCGCAGTTTTAGAAAACTCGCCTACAAAATTACCGATGCCTTCCGTTACTGTTTTAAAAGCTGAGTGTCCTGCTTTTGCAAAGCTTGCACCGGCTTCAAGAACTTTACCAGCGGCCTGTGCAATCTTACCGCCTTTAGCCAGCGCACCTGTAAGCTTACCAATCCCTGCACCGAGTTTGCCCATCAAAGCACCTCCAATCCCCGGTAAAATAAATGACATAGCAAGCTGGCCTACAATACCAATCTTACCCATGAACTTACCAAACTTTTTAAAAGCTGACTTGATGCCTTTGCTGATGCTTTTAAATGCACCCTTAAAACCTTTTTTAACTTTTTTCCACACTTTACTAAAAAGACCCATTTTTATTACCTTTTAATTAATTAATTGCATTTGAAATTTCTTCAAGCCAAGCAGCTTGATTCGAACCTTTATCAAATTTCTCAGCTAGTTTTTCATTACCGATAGCTGTAGCAAGTAGCTGAGCTTTACGCTGCTCTTCGTTTTCAAAGCTCTGGCGGATATAAGCAGCTTCATCACGCATTTGCTGCCATACCTGAGTAAGTTCTTGAGAGGTTAGATTATAACTTATCTGAGCATTCTGTTGGTTTGCTGCGTTTTGAGCTGCGGTGTCAGCTAAATTAGCTTGTCTGCGCCATTGAACGTTAGACTGCTCAACAGCCTGTGCATTTGCTGCGTTCCACTGGTCACGCTGAAAGTCCTGAGTCCCGTTAAACTTCGCAATATCTGTATCAAGCTGAGCTTCAAACTGTTGTGCTTGTAACTCATTGCCTGCGTTTAAAGCTGCAATACGATTCTTTTCAGTAGTGTTAAATTGGTCTCTAGCTGAGTTTGCTGATGCGTTATATTGCTCAACTTGTACGCCCAAGTTTTGCATAAACTGGTCGGCTTGCTGTTGGTTAGCTGCGTTAAACTGTGCTGCTGCGTTTTCAGCTGACTGGTTACTTAACAAAGCTTGCTGTCGTTGCTGGGCTGTAAGAACTGATGCCTGTTGTTCATTGCTCAAGTTAGCCATGTCCATCTGCAAGAAAGCCTGTGCGTTTGTAACTGCAAGCTTAGTATTCTTGTCAAGGTTTGCCATGTCCATAGAGGCCATAGCGGTTGCGTTTTGCATAGCTGCTTGTTGGTCAGCATTAAACTCAGTAGCTACCATTGTTTGCATAAACTTACTATTAGTCAACTCAACCTGTTGAGCTGCATTATACTTAGCCATATCAATACCGGCTGAAGTTTGTGCATTTACAACTGCTGTCTGTTGGTCAACATTCAACTGTGCAACACCCATCTCTGCCGCAATCTTGCCCTGAAGCAAATTAGTTTGAAGCTTAGCGTTAAGATTTGTAAGCTCAATTTGCTGTTTAGCATTTAAGTTTTCAGAAGATGCTTGGTTCTGAGCAGTCAAATTAGCTAGTCGCATTTGCTGGTCGTTGCTCATGTTAGCCAAATTCATCTGCTGCTGAAAGCCTGCATTTTTAGCTAAGAAGTCTGCGGCAATCTGCTTGTCTTGAGCTGTAGCACCTTGAATAGCAGAAGCGTTTGCCTGAGCCATTGGAATAGCACTTTGAATAATAGCATTAAACAAAGCATCACGACCAACACTAGAAGCAGTCATTCCTCGTTTAGCTAAGTTAGCTTCAACTTTAGCAAGAGCTGGTCTAGCCCATGCAGGAACTTCACCGTCTTCCATGCCAGACATAAGAGATTCCATCTGTACATCAATCAATGCTTCTTTCGGAAGACCTGAAAGTGTAGTACGTACATCTTCAGGCATGTCTTCCATTTCATCTGCGATGAGGTCTGGATTATCTGCAAGACGTTGAGCAATTTTTTCATCAGTTAAACCTAGAACTTTTAGTTTTTTAACTGCTGCTGTCTTGGCTTTTGCGCCTTGTATTGCACGTTTCTGAGATTGATTATAGTCATACATGCTCATAATTTCAGCAGCTTCGCCGGTAGCAGGTTCGCCTACAATAGCTTCACGCTGTAAAGCTTCACGAGCCATGTAAGGCTCTTCTTGGAATTTCTTTTTAGCTGCATTAAATTCAGCAGTGCTGTCGTAGTTTTCTCTTTTTGGAAAAGGCATTCCACGGATGTCTTCAAGCTCTGCATTATATTCAGACTGAGCTTGTTTATATGCTTCGCTAGTAGCTCCACCCTCAAAATCTGTAGGTAGTGGCTTAACAGGCAGTTCACCTTCTCTTGCTTCAGCGGCTGTACTGTCTTTCCACTCTTCTACGGTGGCTACCTTACCTGTGACAGCCTTTACTGTAGAATCAGCGTTCTCTTTAAATTCTTCAGTACCCGCTAGTGCAGCCTCTTCAGCAATTGTATCTCTAGTAGCTGCTGTAGCTTTAGCGCCTTCTGAAACCGTACCATCTGCTTGAGTCGCAATAGCTTTAGAGCCTTCTTCAATACTACCTTGAGCTGCTTTAACTTCTTCAGTAACTGGTAGTGGAGCTTCTTGGAAATCTCTTAAAGCTTGGTCATAAGCTTCTCGGTTTCCGTCAAAGTCTCTAAATCTTGGACGCTCTTCACCTCGTAACTCTTCAATCTGAACGTTGTATGATTCACGAGCCGCTTGCAATTTTCTTCGGCCTTCTTCATCTGCTCCGAAGTCCGTACTCAGAGGTCTAATGGGAAGCTCTTGGCCTATTGTAGAAGCCGTCATTTCAGCGGCTGTGCTGTCTGTAGGAGCAGATACAGCGTTACCTGATGACCACGTCGACATATTTTTTTCATACTGCTGTAATGCAGTGCTATAAGCTACGGAATCTACACCACCGCCGCCCGGTTTCGTAAAGTCAGAAGCCTTAGGCTCAACAGGTTTTTCTCCCATTTGAGCCGCAACAATCTCTGTAGGTGAAATTTTGTCGTCTTCTGTTCGCTTTATTTCTTCAGCGTCATCGAGTTCTTCAATCCCCGTAGCGGCTGTAGTTGTGTTTGCTGCTTGGCTAACTTTTTCAACCCCTACAGTAGGAGCAGTAACGTCTGGTCTGTCTTGTTCAATATTTATAGGTGCGCCAGAAGCGCTTTTTTTAATTTGGGTGTAGTCTGAACTTCCTACATCTCCTTCTATTTGGTTATCTTCACTCATGTCGTCACCTGTGTTGTTGTTATTGTTGCCAGTATCGCTTCCTGTATTGTCGTTAGGGTCAAAATTTTGAAACTGTTCTAAATCTGAATCGTACTGAACCCACGAGTCTTCAACAGCTTGCCATGCGCTCACCGCAGTTTGTTCTCTCTTTCTAGCTACTAGACAAGTCTCTCTACTTCTAGCACCAGCGTTGCTGCAATCACGAGGAGTTCCAGGTTTTTCATATTTTTCTGTTTTAGGCTTATCAGGCTCTTCGACTATTGTTTTGCTTGTACTGGTTGACGCTGTAGTAGTAGGAGTAGTATCCTCTTCTTCGTCAGTAGTTCCCGGGCCTTGGGGCGCTGTATTACTTCCGCTATTATCTTTTTGGCTATTGTTCCAAGCAGCCCAGTCTGCGGTATACTCTCCACTAGATGAGCCGCCTTGATAGGTGTTAGGGTCAGGCTCACCGTCTGCAAGAGTAGGATTTACTGCCGATGCAGCCATGCGCTGAGGAGCGTTCCCTTGTAGTTGTTGGCCTTGAACGCCCATCAAAGATGCTTCCGTAAAGCGAGGCTGTGGCGCAACTGCGTTTTGTTTTGCTGCCATTTCGCCGCTTAGCTTTTCTAGTAACGCTTGAGCTTCTGAGTCTTGACCTTTAGAATCTTGAAATTTCTGTAAAGCTTCTTGGTATTCAGGAGACTCCGTTGTAGCTTGGTTTTCTGCGTTGACTTGCGTCAGTGCTGCTTTTTGTTTGTTTGTCATCCACGGTGGCATACCGTCGTCTGGCGGCTGAGCTGAAGGGGCCGGTTGATTTTGTTCAGGTGTTGCGCCCATGCGCTCCCTTATTTTTTCAGGAGTGTTTTGAGCTACATTATTTCGATAAGAAAGCTTTTGCTGCTGCTGGAGCTGTGTAGGCAGTGGAACCTGTGCGTCACCTTTTGGAAGAATTTGTTTTTGCTGAGGTATTGGCGTAGAGACTGCTTCAGGATTCTGAGCTTTAAAAGTTGCCATAGCTTCTTGAAAATTTGCTGCTTTGTTTTGGAGTGACTCAGCTTGCTTAGCTTTGTCTTCTTCCAAACGTCGTTGAGCCAGAAGGCCACCAGCAATTCCAGTGTTCTGTGGAATGCTTGGGTCTAGCTTAGATGGATTTTTTAATTTTCCTAGCTTTGCACCAAAGTCAGGTATTTGACCACCTTCAGATAACTTTTTGCGTAAATACTTACTCGCTCTACTCATTTATTTTTCCCTTTTACTAAACCTTGAACTGTTTCAGATTCGTAAATTCTAATCCCTAACCATACAATAGTGAAGACAGAAGCAATAGGCGGAAGCCAAGCTGCTAAGGCCATAACACCTGTGGATGCTGCTGCAATGTCTACTACTTCTTTGCCTTCTTCAACGGTC
>TARA_R110000822_G_scaffold59736_20_pt1 | contig 14565 bp, 12 predicted proteins | sample TARA_R110000822 | Tara Oceans TARA_R110000822 (sample SAMEA4397666) | marine metagenome | biome: Polar Biome; feature: [SRF] surface water layer (ENVO:00010504); material: water (ENVO:00002006), including particulate matter (ENVO:01000060) such as... | depth 5 m | reverse complement strand
ACATATAGCCAGCGGTGTTGAGCAGGGCGGACTGGAAGGGCGGCTTCGCACAGTGCCTACCGTGTCTCCCAGCTGTGAGGCCAGCGAGCCGGATATCCCCTCCGAGGGCAATATGTATTGCTCGGCCGAAGACCTGAAGGATTGCTCGGGCTTGATCCTGGGTAGTCCCACCCGTTTTGGCAACATGGCTGCGCCTTTGAAGTATTTTCTGGATATGACCGGAGACCTTTGGCTAAACGGAGGCTTGATTGGTAAGCCTGCTGCGGTATTCACCTCTACGGGATCGCTTCACGGCGGCCAGGAAACAACGTTGTTGAGCATGATGTTACCGCTGATGCACCATGGCATGGTGCTGGCGGGAATACCCTACAGTGAGCAAGCACTGCACACCACGACCAGTGGTGGGACGCCCTACGGTGCCTCACATCAAGCCGGTGATGGTACACGTGGTCTTAGTCCCGAAGAAATTGAACTCTGCGTGGCGCTGGGTAAACGAGTGGCAGGTTTAGCGAAAAAACTGTCGAATTAATAGCGTTATCGTATTAATAAAATCATCTAATTAATAAAGCTATCGGGTTAATAATGACAAAAGTAATTCCCCACCTCAGCAAAAAATTACGTATTGGTCGCTGGATCACTTGGAGCAGCTTTATATTGCTATTGTTAGTTCTACTGCTCAATGGTGTCGTGTCAAAGATGCCGGTCAGCTTGATGATATTTACATTTGTACCGTTGCTTATTTTGGTTCCTGGGCTCTATGTGGAGCGTTATAAAACAATTTCCATGTTATGTTTTGTCACGTTACTCTATTTTGTAGTGACGGTTTCTAACTTGTTTGCGGCAGATGCCAACGCATTTGATGTGGCGGAATTGGTGCTGCTAGTGGTGCTGTTCAATGCGGCGATGATGTTCAGTCGCTGGAAGCAATATTCTCTTTATCAGGATGATATGACATGAGTGACAAGCCCGGTTTAATACGGCGTTCATTTCGATTAATTGGTGGTTTTTTTAGTGCTGTCCGTGCGCTGATTAACATAGTGTTGTTGGTGGTCGTAGCGGCGGTGATTGCCAGCTTGATCCAAGACGACGTACAGCCACTGCCAAAACATGCGGCTCTACACATAGCACCGGGTGGGTTTCTGGTGGAGCAAAAAACCTATGTGGATCCGTTTACACAAATTATGCAGCAGAATAGTCCTGCTGCTGCTGAAACCTTGGTGACGAATTTGATCGAAGCCATTGATAGTGCTGCCAGTGATGGTCGAATCACGAGTCTGGTTCTGGAACTGGATTTTCTTATCGGTGGTGGTATCAGCAAGCTGGAAGATATTGGCGAAGCATTGGCTCGTTTTAAGAAAAGTGGCAAGCCAATCATTGCTGTAGGCGATAACTATACTCAGGAACAGTATTACTTAGCCAGTTATGCGGATGAAATTCACCTCAATCCCATGGGGACGGTGTTACTGACGGGTTACGGAAATTATCCCAACTATATTAAAGAAGGACTCGATAAACTTCGCATCAACCTTCATATTTTTCGGGTGGGTACCTACAAGGATGCTATCGAGCCGTTCACCCGCACGGATATGTCAGAAGCATCTCGAGAGCACACCACAGAGTGGATCAATGCGTTGTGGTCGGTTTACACCAGTAGGGTGGAAACGCTACGTGATTTGCCCACTGATGCCATCAATGATTACGTCAACAATTTGGGCTATAAGCTAGCGGGATATGATGGTGATGCCTCGGCGCTCACGGTTGCTGCTGGCCTTGTAGATAAACTGTCAACGCGACCACAGATGCTGGCTCGACTTCAAGAGTTGGCCGGTGCAACAGATGAGGGTGGTTATCAGCGTATTGAGGTCGATCAGTATTTGGGCCACTTGCGTCGGGCAGAAGCACTCGCTGTGGAGCCCCAAACGTCTAAAATTGGCGTGATAGTTGCCAAGGGTATGATTCTTGATGGTGAGCAGCCAGCGGGTACCGTGGGCGGCGATAGTCTGGCCGCATTATTTAAGCAGGCTAGAGATGATGAGAATATTGAGGCGTTGGTATTGCGAATTGATAGCCCCGGAGGAAGTGCTTTTGCTTCCGAGATCATTCGTCAAGAGGTGATTCTTACTAAAAACTCAGGCATTCCCGTGATTGTTTCAATGGGCTCTGTGGCAGCATCGGGTGGTTACTGGATTGCCATGGGGGCAGATCAGGTTTGGGCCAGCCCCACTACCATTACCGGTTCTATTGGTGTGTTTGGTATCGTGCCCACCTTTGAGGACAGTCTGACGGCTCTAGGTGTTCACAGTGATGGAGTGGGCACTACAACCATGGCCGACTTTTTCCGATTGGATAGACCGATGTCTCCGCAGGCAGAACAAGTGATCCAGTTTGGTGTTAATCATGTTTATGGTCGTTTCCTGTCACTCGTTGCTGAGGCTAGAAACAGTACGCCTGATCAAATTAATGAGGTGGCCCAGGGTCGAGTCTGGACCGGAGAAAAGGCCTTGGCGCTAGGACTGGTTGACAGGCTGGGCAACCTAAACCAGGCCATTACTGCTGCCGCTGAGACTGCTGGATTGGATGCCTACGAAGTTGAGGTGGTAGAGGCACCGTTGGATTTCTCCGAGCAGTTGATGCTAGAGCTTGCCAATGGTCAGGTGGGCACTTTAGTTTCAAGAATGCCAGAGAGATGGTCGCCGACCAGTTTGGTGTCGAGTTTCTATGGGCTGACAAAGAAGCTAGAGCTGTTAGTGAACTTCAACGATCCACGTGGTCTGTATTTGAATTGCTTTGAATGTATGGATCAGTAGTTCATCAGTACTAGAAAAGTCAGTATAAGGAACAGCAGGTACAAAAAAGGCGGCTTCGATTCGATAGCCGCCTTTTTAATATCTGTGTCGGTTAAGTGTTGATTAACGCTCTAGGTGTTGAAGTTTGTCTGGAACACCATCCCACTCTTCTGCATCGGCAAGTGGTTCTTTTTTCTCAGTGATATTGGGCCATACTTCAGCCAGTTCGGTGTTCAGCTCCAGATAGATCTGTTGATCTTCCGGTAGCTCGTCTTCGGAGAAGATAGCTCCGGCTGGGCATTCCGGTTCACAGAGTGCACAGTCGATACATTCATCCGGGTGGATTACCAGAAAGTTCGGGCCTTCATAAAAGCAATCAACTGGGCACACTTCTACACAATCTGTGTATTTGCACTTGATGCAGTTTTCTCCGACGATGAAGGTCATGTTGTGTTCTCCGTAAAGCTGGGGGTTCCAACAGCGGCGCATTATACAGAAATCAATTCCCATATTTAAACCCCGAATTCAAACTATAGTGTACTAATTTGCTCGGCTTTTGCGCTTAATCAATTTTTACCGCTGATTTTCTTCAATGCGTAAAGCTTTTCTAGGGCTTCTCGAGGGCTTAATTCATCCGGATTAACAGCGGATACCGCATCGAGGAGGGCCGAAGCAACAGGGTCGGAAAATAGCTCGCTTTGGACAGGGTGCAACACGTTGGTGGTAGTAGGTTTGATTGTAGGGTGTGCTCCCGCCTCAAGGCTGGCCAGTTCCTGGCGTGCCAGGGTTATCACTTCAGGTGGTATCCCCGCCAGTTTGGCCACTTGAATTCCATAGCTTTGGTTGGCGGGGCCTTCTTGAATTGAGTGCAGAAATACAAGGTCGTCGTTGTATTCTGTTGCGTCCAGATGAACATTGGCGACGCCTGCGGTTTTGTCCGGCAGGCTGGTTAATTCAAAATAGTGAGTCGCAAACAACGTGAGGGCCCTGACTTTCTCGGCCAGCTGTACTGCACAAGCCCAAGCCAGTGATAGGCCATCAAACGTACTGGTACCACGTCCAACTTCATCCATTAATACCAAACTGCGTTCTGTGGCATTGTGAAGAATGTTGGCCGTTTCTGTCATTTCCACCATAAAGGTAGAACGGCCACCGGCCAGATCATCCGATGAACCAATGCGAGTAAAGATACGATCCACCAGTCCGATGCTGGCACTTTGTGCGGGTACGCAACTACCGATATGAGCTAGCAATACAATCAATGCGGCTTGTCGCATATAGGTGGATTTACCACCCATGTTAGGGCCGGTAATGACCAGCATCCGGCGCTGTTCATTGAGCTTCAGGTCGTTGGTTACAAAGGGGCTGTCCAAAACCTGCTCTACCACAGGGTGGCGCCCACCTATGACATCAATACCCGGTTGCTCAACCAATGTGGGGGCTGTCAGGTTAAGATTGTCAGCCCGCTCTGCCAGATTGACCAGCACATCCAATTCAGAAATAGCCGCTGCACAGTTCTGCAATGGCAGTAGTCGTTCGTTGAGGGTTTCGATCAATGCTTGATAAAGGGCTTTTTCTCGCGTTAGGGATCGGCTTTTGGCGCTGAGGGCTTTATCTTCAAATTCTTTCAGTTCGGGGGTGATAAAGCGTTCCGCATTTTTCAGCGTCTGGCGGCGAATATAATCTGCTGGTGCTTGATCAGACTGGGCGCGGGATATCTCAATGTAGTAACCGTGTACCCGGTTATAGCCAACTTTGAGCGTGGCAATGCCGGTGCGCTGTTTTTCTCGTGTTTCCAGATCAATCAAATACTGTCCGGCATTGGTGCTGATATTTCGCAGCTCATCCAATTCACGGTCATAACCTTCAGCAATCACACCGCCATCACGAATGACCACGGGTGGATTGTCGATTACCGCACGGGTTAGCAGGTCAACGGTCTCGGGAAACTCTGAAGCCTCAGTCAATAGCTGTTGGAGACGATCTGATTCCGAGGCAGACAGTGCAGACTGAATCGCGGGTAAGGTTTCGAGAGATTGTCTCAGCCGGGTTAAATCTCTGGGACGTGCCGAGCGCAGTGCCAATCGGCCCAAAATACGCTCCATATCACCGATATTTTTCAGTTGATCAACTATCACCTCATAGCGATAGTCCTGACGCAGTTCAGCGATGGCCTGCTGTCGGCCCTGTAATATAGAGAGATGGCGCAGTGGTCGATTAAGCCAACGACATAATAGTCGGCCACCCATCGCTGTTGAGGTGTTATCCAACACAGACAGTAGCGTATTTTCAGTGCCACCCGATAGGTTAGTATCCAATTCTAAATTGCGTCGGGTGGCCGCATCCAGAATCACACTGTCATCGCGGTTCTCATAACTGATGGTGCGAATGTGGGGCAGGGCAGTACGCTGGGTTTCGTGGGCATACTGTAATAAACAACCTGCGGCAGCGAGGGCCAGAGGTAGATGATCGCAGCCAAACCCCATCAGGTTTTTGGTGCCAAATTGGTCGGTCAGTTGTCTACGAGCGGTATCTTGCTCGAATTCCCAAGGTTGCCGATGGCGTACTCCCCTGCGGTGCTGAATAATTTCTGGATAAGGAAAGTCATCATCTACGAGTAGCTCAGCCGGGTTCAACCGTTGCAGTTCACTCTGCAACCCTTCGGCGCCAGTAACTTCTAATACCAGAAAACGGCCACTACCAATATCCAACGTGGCAATGCCGAATTGATCTTTGTGGTGAGCAACTGCCGCCAGCAGATTGTCTCGTCGTGCATCCAGCAGGGCTTCATCACTGATAGTCCCCGGTGTTACTACTCGTACAACTTGTCGTTCTACCGGGCCTTTACTGGTGGCCGGGTCGCCAATCTGTTCACAAATGGCCACGGATTCACCCAGCTTTACCAGCTTGGCTAGATAACCCTCTGCTGAATGGTAGGGAATGCCCGCCATGGGGATAGGGTTTCCACCAGACTTACCTCGTGCTGTGAGGGTGATGTCCATCAACTGGGATGCTTTTTTGGCATCGTCGTAAAACAGTTCGTAAAAATCACCCATCCGATAGAACACAAGTTCATTGGGATGTGCGGCCTTAATGCGTAAAAACTGCTGCATCATAGGTGTGTGCTGTTCCAAGGAAGCTTCCATTGCGGTCATAGTCTAAGATGGCTTGTCTGTGAGAGGTGGGTGGATTCTACGTGATTCACCGTAATGAAAAAACTGTTGGGTGGAATTGGGAGTAGGCGTTGACGTGAGGTTGGCAAGTGAGCCCCAGTTTCTGGGGAGATTAACAATGTAGAGTGGCATCACCTATACGGCTCCGTCTTCAATTCTCGACGTCATCGTGGGGTTTTTCGGGGTGAATTTAACCCAGATAACTTACGTTCTAAGACCCAAAATAATTTACATCGTCTTGCGAGATACGCATAGAACATGATCACCTAAGCAAAATAACGTTAGATTTATAGCGCTACGGAATGTTCTTGTTGGATGGTTTCTTCACATGATTGTCTTGTTTAAACACATGATGATCACATGCGAAATAGACAACCTGATAACGTTAGAGGGGGCCGTTGAATGCTATTTTGGTTGTAATAGTGGTATTACTGGGCCAGCAGAGCCGGGTCGGTACATTTAGGCGCTAATCAAATGGTATTTCTTTGTAAGGCGACAACGGATAATCCATTTAGTTGATGACTCTAGACTTGCAAACAAGATACAAGTGGTTAGAGAGTAGCTCGAATTTGATTAACTCGGCTCAGAAAAAAGCCTGATACAGCGCCAGTGTTGCCAGCAATAAAAACAGTACGCCGCTGAATTTATGAATCAGACCCAGAGGCAGGTATTTCAATAGCCGCTGACCAGCAACAACCCCCAGTACTGTGGTGGCTATAAGAGCTAATGTTGACCCTAACCAGACAGGCAGGCCGTGATAGGTAGACGCCAGGCCCGCAACTGCTAGTTGGGTTTTGTCGCCAAATTCTGCTACAAAAATCATTAGTAACGCGGTGACAAATAGACCGTGACTGCTACGTACCCTCGTACCAGCCTCATCCTCTTCGACGTCTTCAAATAGTAATGATTGAATACCAAAAAAACCAAATAATCCTGCTACAGCGAGCGCGAGCCAGAATTCAGGGATCCAGGCAGAGACTATGGTGCCAAATAATACGGCAAGTAAGTTGAGCACAGCAAAGGCCGTTACCGCACCGAATAACACAGGCCACGGACGGTGCTTGGCGGCCAGAGTCATACAAACTAACTGACTTTTGTCACCAAACTCAGCTAGAAAAATCAGAATAAATGACGCGCCAGAAATAGATAGCAGTTCGGCCATGTGAGGGATTTTCAGCTCCATTATCAACATTCTATGAAGAAGGTGCGATTATACCGATTCAATTGGGAACCAAAAGATCAAAAATGGTTTTGTTCAAAGGTCGTTTATTTCCTGCATTATGATTTTTTCCCATGAATTTATACCTATGTTGAGTATAAGAAACCGTATAGATAACCCATCTGCCGGTCGGTTTTATCTCGTCAAAGTCTTTGCTCTGCAATAATTGTTGTTTGGTAGTGATGGGGCCGTCGTTCGCTATCGCTTTTTATTGCAAGTTATGTGGTTGACTTCGTGTTTGAGGTGATGGTCTACACTAGTGTATGGATTTTGGCTCTAACTAGGAGCGTGAGGGAGCAGATATGAGGTGGTTCTAGATTATAATCAGTGAGGTGAAATGTTGAATATTAAGTTAAATGCAACTTGTGCACTCCTGGCGATGGCTGTCCTTATTCTTGATCTACAGGTACCACTTGGTATTGTCGGTGGTGTTCCATATGTTGCAGTTATTTTAATTGCCCTGTGGTTACCTAAACTATATTTCATCCTTTATTGGGCTATTCTTTGTTCTGCTCTAACGCTGGCAGGCTTTTATTTTTCTCCTTCTGGAGGTGAATTATGGGCGGTAATATTAAACAGAGCCGGAGCATTGGTTGCTATATGGACAGTTGCGGTTCTTGCGTGGAAGTGGAAGGTTTATGAAAAAGATGTGCTTTCTTTAACGCTTAGGTTGGAAAAAGAAAAAATATATCTGGCAACTATTAGTGGTGCGCAGCATATAACAAACAATCTATTGAATGAGCTTAAAGTTGTGATGTTTGAAATCGAGAATCACCCCTCTTTTGATCAAGAGGTCGCGTTAATGTTTGAGGATATGCTAGCTGAAGCGCCGACTTTAATGAAACACCTTTCTACCGTGGAAAAGATTGACGATGAAACGATAAGAAAGTCTGTTCATCCCGCGTAAGCTGTTGGTCTAAAAACAAAAATATGTAACGATTGTTCTTTAATCAACACGCCTTAATTTATTATAGCCCCTGTATTTTTTACTATATCTTCACCGCTATGAATACGGCTGCCCGAGTTAATGCCGCTTCTGGTGTTAAGATAGCCATGCGAGAAATTGTCTTGTCGAAATAAAAAGGTATCACCTTGAAACAAAGAAGACGTCATGTAAAACCCAAGCAGAAATTTGTTGAGCGCGTTCTTGAATTTACCATAGAAAGCATGGATTCAATGGGACAGGGTGTAGCAAAAATTGATAACAAGCCGTGTTTTATCCCCAAAACTTTACCGGGAGAAGAAGGTAAGGCGATCTTAACGAAAGCCAGTAAAGGAGTGATGTTTGCTCGGTTGGCGTCGCTGGATATTACCGCTGACAACCGTGAGGAAGCGGCGTGCAAGCATTTTGAGAGCTGCCCTGGTTGCCACTACTTACATACGGATTATCAAAGTGAGCTACTGTATAAGCACCAGGCGCTGGATAACCATCTGAAGCGTCTCACGGCACCTGTTCCTGTTGTCAAAGTAGTCCCAGCCGAAGAACGCCTTGGTTACCGTAATCGTATTCAGTTGCACTATCGGCATAAGTACATAGGCATGATCGATGGCGTGACTAATAACGTTCTCGAAATTCCAACATGCCTAGCGATTGATGAGCGCCTGAAAGTGGCTTTTGATGAGTTATATGACGATAGAAGCTGGACCGAAGAGCATGAGGGGCATGGCCATTGTGAACTGTACCTTACTGAAGAAGGTGTGAGTGTTGAGTGGGACCAGCCTTATTCCCATGGTGGATTTAGCCAGGTGAATGAGGCCATGAACAGGGTGCTCAAAGAGGCGGTGCTGAATGAATTGAAAGATGATGCGGTAAGTACCCTACTGGATTTGTTCTCAGGGGAGGGCAATTTATCAGACCCGGTTGTTGAAAGTAATGACGCCATTGATCGTGTGATGGTGGATTATGCACCGGATCGTGTTAAGCATGAGTCGTTGAGTTTTATTCATCTGGATTTGTTTTCTGAAACATCGTTACGGGCGTTCAAAGCACGCTGTGAACATAAGCAGTTCGATGTCATTCTGGTTGATCCGCCAAGAAAAGGTTTTACTGATTTAGCGCTCTGGGTAAAGGCCTTGAAGCCAAAAAAACTGATTTATGTGAGCTGTAATGCAGCAACGATGGTGAGAGATCTTCAACAACTGACGGGCAAATTCACTATTGATCAAGTCAGCTTGATCGATCTGTTCCCGGGAACCTATCACTACGAGACATTGGTGTCTGTAAGTTTTGAATAGGGAGGCTAAATATGGTGCTGTCTGATCTGTTATTGGTTATGTGAGACGTTCATTTCTGAGTCGTTTCCCCGGGTTGTTTTACTGGGGTTGGTTGGGGATGAGACAGACTGTCTTGTTTGCTTTCCTCCCATTGAGCTGAAAATCACCTTGCAGTAAAGGCATTGCTGCCTTAAGTTTTCCTAATGAACCGTCACACTAAAGATCTATCAGCCCAGCTTGGGAGTTTACTACGCTCTAGACAGCTCACAGTGACCTGTGCCGAGTCCTGCACTGGTGGGGGCATCGCCAGTGCAATCACCGATATTGCTGGAAGCTCTCAGTGGTTTCATGCCGGATTTGTTACCTATGCAAACGACGTTAAAGAACAGCTTTTAGACGTATCGCCAGAAACACTGATGTCGGAAGGCGCCGTCAGTGAATCTGTGGTGAGGCAAATGGTGGAGGGTGCCCTAAAGGCTGCGGGAGCAGATATTGCCGTAGCAGTGAGTGGAGTGGCCGGACCAGATGGCGGCACAGAACACAAGCCGGTTGGCATGGTGTGGTTTGCTTGGGCCATGAAGAATGGCGTTGTGACGACTCTCTGTACTCAGTTTGAGGGTGACAGGTCAGCGGTACGACAGGCCGCAGTTGAGCGGGCTCTTAAGGGGCTGATTGAGATGCTTAAAAATTAGATTACTGTATGGCTATACAGTATAAAAAAATTGGGGTAAGCTACGGTTAAATCAAAGATTAAGAACAATCAAAATTTGACAACAAGAATCTAAGAATCGTCAGCATTAATGAACAAAGAGGCATCAACAATGGATCCGAATAAAGAAAAGGCCCTTAAGGCAGCACTAGATCAAATCGAGCGTCAGTTCGGTAAAGGAACGGTCATGCGCATGGGCGACAAAGAGCGGGTGGCGATGCCGTCCATCTCGACAGGTTCGTTGGGGTTGGATATTGCTTTGGGCATTGGTGGCTTGCCAAAAGGTCGAGTTGTAGAAATCTACGGGCCAGAATCTTCCGGTAAAACAACGCTGACACTTCAGGTGATTGCTGAAGCGCAAAAAGCAGGTGGTACCTGTGCTTTTGTCGATGCAGAGCATGCGCTAGACCCTATCTATGCAGAAAAATTAGGCGTCAATGTAGATGAATTGCTTGTGTCGCAGCCAGATACAGGTGAACAGGCGCTGGAAGTTACCGATATGTTGGTACGCTCTGGAACCATTGATGTATTGGTGGTGGACTCCGTGGCAGCACTGACGCCACGTGCTGAAATTGAAGGTGATATGGGTGACCATCACGTGGGCTTGCAAGCTAGGTTGATGTCCCAGGCACTACGTAAGCTGACGGGCAATATCAAAAATGCCAATTGTCTGGTGATTTTTATTAACCAGATTCGTATGAAAATTGGCGTGATGTTCGGAAATCCGGAAACCACCACCGGCGGTAACGCATTGAAATTCTACTCTTCCGTTCGTTTGGATATTCGTCGCATCGGTGCGGTAAAAGAAGGTGATGAAGTAGTGGGTAATGAAACCCGAGTAAAAGTGGTGAAGAATAAAGTATCTCCACCCTTCAAGCAGTGCGAATTCCAGATTCTCTATGGTCAGGGTATCAATCACTTGGGTGAGATTATTGATCTAGGTGTGAAATGCGGCTTGGTAGATAAATCTGGTGCTTGGTATGCCTATAAGGGCAATAAAATAGGCCAGGGTAAAGCTAATTCCTGTGAGTATCTGCGAGAAAACCCGGCCATTGCCGATGAGATTGAGCAAAAAATTCGAGCTGAATTAATGCCTGCACCAAAAAAGAAGGGAGCCGCTGAAGAAACTCCGGTTCAAAAGGAAGAAGTTGGGGTATAAATGAATTATTAAGCCTTAACGGATTTTTGTTAAAAAAGTCGCACTTATACAAGTGCGACTTTTTTATGTATTGTACCTCGGTAGCTTAAAGACATGACAACGCAACGATTTCGGATTACTCGATTAGGGAGCTGATATGCAACAACAAAATGAAGTAGGCCGCGCGATGACATCGGGTGAATTCACCGATGCGATGATCCGCATTGGTTTGATCGCGGTGACCGCGGTGCTTTGTCTTCGCGTCTTCAGCCCGTTCATGGGGTTGATGCTTTGGGCGGTGATTCTGGCAGTCACTCTTTATCCAATGCATCAGGGTATTGCTCGCCGTCTCAGCGGCAAACAAGGACGCGCTGCGACCCTGATGGTGGTGGTTGGAGTTCTGTTAATTGGCACGCCGCTCGTTATGATTAGCGAATCGTTTGCGTCCCATATTCTACATGTGGTTGAGGCATACAAGAACCAGACGCTTGCCATTCCTCCGCCGGATGCGGGCGTTGCAGGCTGGCCGGTTGTCGGTAATAAAGTTTATGACTTGTGGCAGGCGGCTGCGTCCAATCTGCCGGCATTTCTGGAAGATAACAAACCCATGATTGAGGCGGTCAGCCACTCCGTCGTGGCTGGTGCTGTAAGCACGGCTAAGGGAGTATTTTTGTTTATCGGGGCATTGATCGTAGCCGGAATAATGATGGCCTGGGGCCAGTCAGGTAGCGCCGCGATACAACAGATCATGTGCCAGATTGTAGGCGCTGAAAAAGGTCCTGAATTGCACAAGTTGTCGGCCATGACCGTGCGTTCTGTTGCTGCTGGAGTCATTGGTGTTGCATTTATACAGGCGTTGATACTGGGCGTTGGGTTCATATTTGCGGGGATTCCGGCAGCTGGAGTTTTGGCGGTAATCGTGATGCTAATTGGCATCCTGCAGTTGCCAGCCCTAGTCATCTCTGTGCCAGTTATTATCTATCTTTGGGCTGGTGGAGATGCATCTACCACGCACAATATAGTGTGGACTATCTATTTGCTGGTAGGTGGCGCGGCCGATAATGTCTTAAAGCCGCTGCTACTTGGTCGCGGGGTCGATGCACCGATGCCAGTAATTCTTATCGGTGCTCTTGGCGGCATGGTAGCCGCCGGGATCGTCGGGCTCTTTGTTGGGGCCGTGTTGTTGGCGGTCGGCTATCAGGTGTTCATGGACTGGGTCGGTTCCTCTAAGATAGACCCCGATTTATCCGAGGGCGATTCAGCAGAAACAAACGCCCATACGAGTTAACGGTAATCGCAGTCACACGAAAGTGTGGCTGCGGTAATCTGTTCCTCTATATCTACCAGCACTGCCGTACAGACATATTCTTATCTATGTTCCTCGCGACGTCGAGCTGCGAGTGTCATTTTCAGTGCGTTCTGTAGAGCAGACATCACCACTGCAGTGGAGACTCCGATCATGAGCACGCCGTTCACCGCCTGCATGGGCCCAAGTATCCGGTGCTGTTTCGACATGACAATATCGCCATAGCCTAACGTGGCAAAATTAACGGCTGAATGGTAGGCCGCTGTATTAAAATCAGCAAACTCGCCGAGATACATAAATAGGCTCGCCCAGAGAGAAATCTGTAGAAAATTGCCGACGACCAACACTAGCATTACAGCGCAGATCAGCACGAAAGTGCCGACAAGTGTCGGCGAGGCGGCCAACTTCCTATGATTTGCGTAGACCTGTATTGAGACCACAACCAAGAAAGCCTGAATTGCAAGGCAGGCAACCATGGTCCCCAACCCGAGAAGTACATTTCCAACCATCAGTCCGCCTCCAATGCCAAAGAATTTAGCTTTTTTAGTTGTCGCGATTTTAACCACTTCCTCAACCACTCCAGGAATACCAGCGACGTCCATGCATACAGTGTAACGCCGACAAACAAGCTCATTCGAACTGCAAACGCCTTGTATGGATCCTTTCCGTTAGCGCTGTCGGCCACAGCCGGACCGACCAGGATAAACAGAGTAATGATCGCATTCAGCCAGAAGCTCGGCGAAAAGCGGCTGAAAAATATACCGTACAATTTTGCGGACATCCAAGTAGTAAACGCCAGTGTCCATAGCGCGAACATCCAAAGATTCGGTGTCAGTTTCAGGCAAAACCAGAACAGGATAGCGAGGAGGCCCGCCAGAAAGGTCGATCCCAGTAACTCCCTGCCAGCGTTCTTGGTGTTGATTTCTGATGTTTGATGGCTCAGGGCAACAGACTTCATGATCGTGGACGCATAGAAACTCGGATCGGTCAGGCCCAGTAGAAAGACAGGAAAGACCGTCATCGTTGCCCTGGCCGCCAGCCAGCTGGACTGTAGTGGCTTTGGTTTTTTTGGTGCTGGAGGTGGCACATCCTCTTCGGGAAACAGGGGGTAGGCTACCCATTGGCACACTACAGCGATTGCTATTGCGATCAACAACTCCTGCGTCACCGTAGCAGCTAAACTGAAGCTAATTTGCCCCATCATGGCAATCAACGTCACCCCGATAGTGAGCAGGCTACCGACGGGCGGTTTGCCAAGATTCAGGCTGATGTAGTTGGCGAGAAATAGACCCAGTAATACGAGCAGGAGACCTGTGGCAGCGTAAGTCTGCAGGATAGGTGTCAGTATCAAGCCGCTACTCAACATGATGGCAAGTACAAGCAGCAGGCCCAGTAACGCTTTGGGGCCCATGGGTGTCTTGGGGGCGGCGGTAAGCAGGCACCCGAATACCGGGGCCATAAATGGCATGTCGAGGGCCATTGCGTATCCTGCCGCCAAGGACAGAGAGATCGTGATGCTAAGCCTAAATACGCGCCGCGCGCCTATATGCATGGAGGACACTCGCAATCAGTATGCGTAGGACAAGATGCTCATGACACGAATGTACAGCTTGGCCAAAACCCGTGTCACCGAGGCTTCTTCGGTATAAGCCGTCACCGATGCCTGCCCTCCAATGCGCAACTGGTCCATGATCTCCTCCTTCTGGTCAACGTCAAAGCGAGCTAGTACCTGGAAGCGCTGCGACTGACGCAGCCAATCGCGATTGTTATCCACGGTCGGTAGAACTCCTGGCGCTGGCGCCTGCCCGGAACTCACGCCCAAACCGATATTAGTGATCTTTCCTTTATAAACCGAGCCCGGAAGGGAGTCGAGCAAGATTTCCACCGGTGTCCCGATTTTCAGGTGTCCCAGGTTATTTTCGGTGAACTCTGCCTGTATCCAGACATCATTGAGAGAAATCAGTGTTATCACAGGGGTGCCGGTACTAGCATAGTATCCGACGTCCACGCGCAGATCGGT
>TARA_R110000822_G_scaffold79445_2_pt1 | contig 14590 bp, 10 predicted proteins | sample TARA_R110000822 | Tara Oceans TARA_R110000822 (sample SAMEA4397666) | marine metagenome | biome: Polar Biome; feature: [SRF] surface water layer (ENVO:00010504); material: water (ENVO:00002006), including particulate matter (ENVO:01000060) such as... | depth 5 m | reverse complement strand
CCCAGCTTAGATTCCACTTGGTCGATCAGCTCGCAGACCTGGATTTCGTCACGGGCATCGGAGTGAAAGGCCGTTGCACTCGATCCCAACGCGCTGATTTCCGCGCTGAGTCCATCCAGGTCTCCTCGGCGACGGGTGATCACAAGATGAAACCCCTCCTGGGCAAAGCGCCGAGCTATAGCCGACCCGAGATGGTCTCCTGCCCCGATCACCAAAGCGATTGGTTTGTCTGTGATAGTCATTTTCTTCTCCTGATCCATTTAACGTACTGGTAAAAGCGTAGCGCACTGACTACCATATATAAAATCGATTGCTTTTATGCAAACCACAACCAATGGTTATGATATGGAGCTGCAGCAACTGCGCCTGTTCCTGGCGGCCGCGGAATCGGAGAGTTTCACCCGGGGAGCCAAAAGAGCCTTCGTTTCGCAACCGGCTCTTTCTGCATCGATCGCGAAGCTGGAGGGCGAACTCGGCGTCAAACTGTTCACCCGAAACAAGCGCAACGTTGTGTTGACGCCAGCCGGTCGAACGCTGTTTAATCGCGCCACGCGAATTGTTGAAGAATGTAATAAGGCGAGAGACGAACTAAAACACCACGATCAACAACGTATGGTGAGACTGGGAGTCATCAACACCTTGTCCATTGCGCATATTGCCCGCCTGATTGAACCTTACCGCCGCGAGAATCGCAGGCTCCGACTACAGGTGTTCGATGCTACCAAAGAAGAAATGGAGACATTGGCTGAGAGCGGCCGAATCGATATAGCACTAACCTTGCTCCCTGATCGACCCGACAGCGGGCGCCGATTCACTTATTCCAAGCCCTTGTTTTCTGAGTCTTATATGGTGGCCATGGCAGCCCATCATCATCTGAGTGAGGCGCCGTCACTGAGTCTTTCAGACCTGGAAAACGAACCTTTTGTCTCTCGCTCCCATTGTGAATACCGTCTCATGCTGCAGGAGTTAATGAAATCGACCGGCACACGACTGAACGTGTCTTACGTTACTAATCAGGATGATCGGGCTCTTTCCCTGGTCGAACAGGGGGTTGGGATTGCAATCGTTCCCGAGCATTACGATTCACCCCATATTGTAAAACGGCCGCTTACAGAGCTGTCGGCGACACGGTCGATTGGTTTTGAATGGGGCACCAGTGAGAATCAGGAAGAAATTGATCGATTTGTCGACTTCGCCTCTACGGTTCGATGGCCTGATTAAGGAGCACGGAAATAATGGCCGATGACTACTCCGGGACTAAAGGTCCAGTACCAGCACGTCACTCTTTGCTCGCGAAACACACGGGCACATCAAACCAAGGTCCTCCCGCTCTTTTACGGTTAGTGAGGAATCTTTGTGGTCAGGCTCGCCGTCCAGTACCCTCACAGCGCATGACCTGCAATGGCCGAGTTTACAGCTGTGCGGAACTGCAACTCCGGCTTCCAGAGCAGCATCAAGAATGGTTTGTTCGGGGGTAACCTGAATGACGATGCCGGAGCGGGCAAACTTTACCTCGACCGGTTTTGCGTCGGCTTCGATCCCGGGCTTAAATCGCTCGAAACGCACACGCCCTGCATCAATTCCCAAATGGGCAGCTGTTTTAACCACTCCATCAATGAGCCTGGAGGGGCCGCAAACGTAGATAACCGCATCTGCCGGAGCATTTTCCAGAATCGCATCGAGATCCATACGTTGACCCTGGTCACTGATGTAGCTCGTGAACCTGTTGCCAAATTCCCGTTGCAGACGATCCAGGTAAGCCATTCGGACTGAATCCCGGCCTGCATAGTGCAGCTGAAAGTCAGCGCCGCGAAATGCGAGTGCCTGGGCCATCGGCTTGATGGGCGTAATGCCGATACCGCCGGCAATAAGAATAGAGGCTCGGTTATCACCGTGCAGTGCAAAATGGCTGATGGGCCTGGATACCTTCAAAACGGTACCCAGGTGATAATTATCGTGTATTGACCTTGAACCTCCGCTTCCGTCGGATTCAAGCAAGACCGCTATCTCGAACACGTCCCGACGGTTTGGGTTAGAGGCAATGGAATACCGCCTGGTCACGATCGTACCATCCGGCATGGGTACCGGCACTTCCAAATGGGCACCGGGCTCGAATTCTGGAAGGTCTCCTCCAGACGGTCGCCTGAGTTCAAAAGCCCTGACCTTCTCGGCCAGTTGACGAACCCCGGTAATCACCAACTCCAGCTCACCACTCCCGACATCCAGCTTGGTACTCGGTTCGGCTTGCGCACGGGAAGCTTTTAGACGTCGATTTTCCTGAAGTATCGGTTCGACCAGTGTGTCTAGCTCGGATTGGCTGTAGCGTGGCGTAATGTGTTGCGGACAGTTCCAGTCAAAGGCCTCAACATGAATCAGCATCCCCCGCTCGATTCTGGCCCGATAGTGATTGTCTTCCAGTAGCGCAAGCCGATCCATCTCATCGGGGTCAACAATCTCCATGCGGCCAAGCAGTTTGAGTCTGGCCCGGTTTGGGTAATCCATAAAAAAGAGCGCGACCCGGTTATTGCTCAACACGTTTCCAGTCGTGATGTATTGGCTGTTACCAGAGTAGTCAGCAAAGCCGATAGTCGATGCCCCCAGAACCTTCATAAAGCCGACTGGGCCGCCACGATGCTGCAGGTATGGCCATCCGGTCTCACTCACGCTGGCCATATAAAAGCTGTCCCGCGCATGGATGAATGCCCGCTCACGCTCACCAAGAAGGAAGTTATAGCCCTCGCCCTGATCCATGCTGGCGTAGCCTGCGCGACTGCCCATTTTTTCCTGGACATCTCTCACGCTGTTGGTGAAAGCGATCTCCGCAAATTTATGCGCCATGACATCTCTCCCGCTACTTAATCGCTTTAATTAGGCTGCGAAGGTGATTCGGCCGCAAAACGTTCGTAACACCTTCACAGCGAACCATTAGTGAGAAAGTTCAAGATCAACTGATGGGAAATCGATCTTCACGCGACTGGCCTTTCCCAGAATATTGGTCAGCACATTCATGCCCACATGGGTGATGATTTCGACGACGTCCGAATCCGAGAAACCTGAATCACGCACCTCCTGCAGTTCGGCGTTGGTAACTTCTCCATTGTGTTCAACCAGAGCGCGTGCAAATTTTACGGCTGAGGCTGCTTTGGCATCCTCACTGGTGCCGGCCCTGTTCGCCTCAATTTCAGAACCACTCAGTCCGGCTTTTCGTCCAATTGCGGTATGGGCTGACACACAATACTGACACGCGTTTTGCTGCGCCACGGCCAGGGCAATGCGCTCCCTGGTTTGCGGGTCGAGACTGCCCTCTTCCGAAATACTGTGAAGTCCCAGGAACGCCCGCAAGGCCGAGGGCGAATTGGCGAATACCTTCAGAAAGTTGGGGATCATACCCAGCTTTGCCTCAATGGCTTCCAGAAGTTCAGCTTGTTCAACAGTTGCGCTATTTTTTTCGATGACACCGATGCGACTCATGATTGCTATCCTCTCAATGTTTATTGAACGTTCCGAATCTCTGTGTTGCGGAACGTGTAATGACTATGGCCATTTCTCATGCAGAGGTGAATAATCAGAAATCACAGAACTTTATTTCACTGGGAGTAATAATCGAATGGATCGGTTTAGTCAGATGGAGGTATTCATGACCGTTGCGGACGAAGGAGGATTCTCCTCCGCAGCACGACGATTGGGTCTTTCCGCCCCGGCGATCACGCGGGCAATTTCCTCTCTGGAGAGGAACCTGGGGGTTCAGCTATTTAAACGCACAACCCGCCACGTAAAAATCACTGAAGCGGGTGCAAGATATCTTGACGATGTGAGACGAATCCTTGGGGAGATTACTGCGGCAGATGAGGCGGTATCAGGTATAAACGCAACGCCAAGAGGTCATCTTGTGGTGACGGCGCCCGTATTGTTCGGCCGTTTACATGTCATGCCTGGTATCACTGATTATCTGAAAGAGTACCCGGCTATGACCGTTGACGCCCTCTTTCTTGATCGTGTCGTGGATATGCTGGGCGAAGGCGTAGACGTTGGGGTAAGGATTGGTCAGTTACCGGACTCAGGTATTCGAGCCCGTAAGGTTGGAGAGGTTCGCAGTGTTCTGGTCGCATCGCCGGATTACCTAAACCGCTCAGGCATTCCTCGTTCTCCGAATGATCTGACAAAACATACATTGGTTGCCGCAAGGGCCGGAGATTTTTCACCAAGCTGGAAATTTACGGTAGAGAACAAAGACTTTACCTTGAAGATAAGGCCCAGATTGACAGTAACATCCAACGATTCCGCCATCGAAGCGGCAAGAGAGGGTTTGGGAATAACACGGGTTTTGTCCTACCAGGTAGCTTCTGACCTGGCTGATGCACGGTTGAATCTTGTACTTGATGAGTGGGAACAACCGCCCTTACCCATTCACATTGTTCATCGTGAAAACCTCAACGTGCCCGTTAAAGTTCGAGCGTTCATTGACCTGCTCTCAGAGCAGCTGAAGGGTAACGCTACCCTACACCCGAGAGCGGCCTGACACATTCTCAAATGCTGGCCTAAGCCTACGTACTCCATGCCCCATCTGGAGCTCCTGAATCCGTAGCACCGGCCAGAAAATCCTGTTTCGGCAGCAAGAGCTCCACTCCAGGTGCTGGAATCCTTCCAAGCAAATGACGATGTTACTGAATTTCTTTTTCGTTAAGTTATTGAAGCGCGTCTTCTACGGCGCTCAGAAAACCTGCCATATCCACAACCCGCTCCGAATCCGGGTCGACGGTCTTGCCCTTGAGGTCGGCAGTAACAATGCCGCTGTCAACGGTGTCGGTCAGTGCTGCCTTGAGGTTGACGGCGTATTCGGTGAGGGGCGTGTTTCCCTCGCGGTTGCCCAGGGTTTCCAGAGCGTTAGCGAGGGCGAAGATCAGGGCGGAGGGGTTAAAGTGTGCTTCGCGACCGTCACTCTCCAGGTATTTCAAATACAAGTCATGGGCGGTGCCATGGGGCGCCTCGAAGAGCATGGTGCCATCTTTGCTCGCGATGATAGAGCTGGCGGTAGCCAGGCTACCGCCGAGAGCAGCGGAGATGTCAGAGAAGATGTCGCCGTCCAGATTCTGGGAAGGATAGAGGGCGTTTCTCGGAGGATCGGTGATCATCTTCTTAAGCTGGCTCGATGGCCGCATGATCATGAAGGACGGCGGTGGCGTGTCCTCCCGCGCCAGTTCCCGACGCACTTCGGTGATAACGTTGCTAAAGACTTCGTCGTATTCCATGTACTCGCGCTTGAGGCCAAAGTAGACCTCTTTGTCCTTGCGCGAGGCGTCGCGGAAAACCTGGGCCACCCAATCCTTGATGGCCTCGTGGTCGTTGGACATGAGCAGTATGGGGTCGCCCTTCCTGACGCTGCGGGCATGTTTTTCTTCGCCGTCAACGATCACCTTGAGGATGCCGTCTTCTTGCGCCGGCATGTTGAAACTGCCGTACTGATCGCCACCGCCGGCGCTCATTCGGGAGATGGAAACGTGGGCACTGCGACTGGGAATGCCGAACTTCCGCAGCTGGTTGACCAGTTTGAACAGCTTGCGCCCGGTGGTGTTGTCAGGCACGCCCCAAAGCGCATGCTGTGGTGGATTCGAGACGATGCGCGCGGCTTGGGCATCTATGAGTTCGTAGTAGTAGCCCAGCCCCAGATCCTTAATCTGCTGGCTGTAGTCGCTGTGGTAGATATCTTCAATCACCGTGCGCATGGCCCCATCGTAACCAGGGATAACGGTGTCTTTCAGGCCCAGGTAGACGTCCCGTTTCTCGTCGATGGCGCGCTGGAAAAAGCGGTGTGCCCAGGCTTTGACGTCCGCCATATCGTTTGTGGCCAGCAGCCAGGGGTCTCCCTTTCGAACCTCTCGGCGGTGCAATTCCACCGGGTCGCCGCTGCTGCCTACAAACATCAGCTTGACCACGCCCGTGGCCTGGGAGAGCTGGTTGAAGCTGTTTTTGATGCCACCGAACTCCATGGTGTCCACTTCAATGTCGCGGCCGATCCAGTCAGGCCGGCTGATCTTCAGGTTGCGAAACTGGATGTCCTCACGAGTAATGTTGCCGCTGATGCCCTTGCGGATGGCACCGTTCGGGGATTTGATAGCCAGTGGATCAAGGTTGCCGGAGTCCACGTCTGGGTGCTTGCGGAGTAGCTCTTCCAGTTGCTGGCGGTTGACGGTCATGCCGGCGTTCTTCACCCCTACGCCATGGCGCTGAAGGGCGTCGATAGCGTCAATCACCACCTGGCCATTGGTCAGCAGGCGATGTTCTGCAGACAGGTCGATTTCCTCGAGCTGGATATTCAGGCGCGCCGTCACGAATTTCTCAAGAATCTGATCGAAAGCAACCTGAGCCATTTCGTCGCCGTGGAGGATGACCAAGGGCGAAGTTACATTAATCCTGTTTTCCATAGATTACTCTCCACAGTATTGGCGGTGTAGGTCGATCTCATTGTACCTTGGGCTGCGTTATCCCCAACTGCTTGTTGGCTGCATCGCGAATTTCCCGGTAACGATCGGGCTGGTTGATTAATGTATCCAGATCATCCTCGGGGAAAATCTGATTCTTCTTTATCCTGGCTTCTTCTGTAGAAAAGATAGACGGTATCAATTGCTCCAGACAGCGCAACATTACCTCGGGCGAAACCGACGCCCCAGGCGATGCCCCCAGTAAAGTCCCGTAAGTCTTGTCCCTGGACACAAGTATTTCTGTGCCCATCTGCAAATCACCGTCTTTGATGATTTGCACTCGCTGGCCAGCTTGAATGGGTTTCCAGTCAAACCTTTTGCCCATGCCCGGAGCAAAACTTTCAAGCTCCTCAAACATGCTCTTTTCGCCTTTTAAGGTCTCTGAGATCAGATATTTAACCAAGGGGAAATTCTCTACGGCAACATTCAGCAAGCCCGGGATATCATGCAGGCGAATGGATTTGAGGTAGTCGAAAAACCCCCGGTCTCTCTCGAGACGAAGCTTGAATGAGGCGAAAGGGCCAAACAACAGATAGTGCTTTCCGTCAATCACCCGCAAATCCAGATGCGGTACGGACATAGGAGGCGCGCCCACTTCCGCTTTGCCATAGGTTTTAGCGCGGTAATATCCGGCTTGTTCTTCGCTGATCGGCGCCATAAGAAAACGCCCACCAACCGGAAAGCCGGTGAAACGGGTTCGAAACGGCAAGTGGCTTTTTTTCAGAAGGGGAAATGCGCCCCCGCCTGCACCCACAAAAAGCACATCCGCTTTGTGCTGAACCGGTTTTCCTTTGCTCTCAGCCTTTATAACCCATCGCCCCGTCGGGCTCCTGTGGACGCGCTTAACGTGGGTGCCATACTCAAATTTCACACCCAGGTCCTGCTTGGCGTGGGCCGCCATTTGCTCTGTTAACGCACCAAAATTAACGTCCGTACCGGTTTCAATAACGGTAGCCGCCATTTTTTCATGGCGTGGGCGCTCGTCCATGATGTAAGGAATCCAGCTCTTTATTTCATCAAAGTCTTCTGAGTAACGCATGTGGTCGAAAAAATGATGGGCCGACATTTCCTTGAACCGCAGTCGCAGCTCTTCAATAGCGGATTCGGAAACTATGGTGCAGTGCCTGGTTTGATTGATAAACGTTTTAGGGTCTTTGATGGCGCCCTTCCCGATCAAATAAGCCCAGAACTGCTTGGCAACATTGAACTGAGCATGGATCTTGAAAGCTTTATCAATCGAAACAACCTCCCCATCCACTGGGGTGTAGTTGAGCTCACAGTTTGCTTCATGCCCTGTGCCGGCGTTCCAGAATGGGGACGAGTTTCCCGCCCCGGCGCTGTCCAGTCTCTCTAAAATAGTGATATCCAGATCCGGAGCCAGCTCTTTTGCCAAAGTGGCAAAGGTGGTTCCCATAATTCCTGCGCCTATGATGACTACGTTCATAACGTTTACTCGCCAGCGTCAAATTTCAGATATTCATCAAAAGCTACTCAATTTGCAGACGCGTTAGCTCAGCTGGTTCCCGACAGGGAGACGCCGGATGCGTTTCCCTGTGGCAGCGTAAATAGCATTGCACAATGCCGGAGCAACCGGCGGCAGGCCGGGTTCGCCCACACCGCCCATGGCGTCGTCGGGATTGTCGATCAGATGCACCCTGACCAGTTTCGGCGCGTCCGGCATGCGTGGGATCAGGTAGCTGTCAAAGTTATCCTGCTGGGCAACGCCATCCTTGAACGACACCTCGCTTTGCAGAGCGACACCAATCCCCATCACGCAGGAACCCTCCATCTGCGACCGAATTCGTTCCGGATTGACTTGGGGCCCACAGTCGAAGGCAATGTCCGCCCGATGAATGGTCAGTTCGCCCTTATCGTCTACTTCCACATCAAAGACAACAGCGGTGTAAGAGACAAAGCTGTGGTGGAAGGCAAGGCCCAAGCCACGCCCCTTTCCAGTCGTACGCCCCCAACCTGCCTCTTCAGTGGCACGCTCAATCACCCGACGCATCCGGCCCACGTCTATCGGGTAGATGTCTGGATCCTCACCGTAGTTCCAGCCATCGCCGACGGTCAGATTGTGAATTTCCCGATCCGGCCCAAGCAGGTCCAAAACATAGTCCCGGTGGTCCTTGCCGGCCGCCACGGCCATTTCATGCGCAAAACTCTGAATCGCCCAGGCATGAGGCAGATTGTAGACTGAACGGAACCAACCAATGCGAACATGCGCAGGCGCAGGCGGGTTTTCCAGCCGGATAGCGGGAATACTGAATGGCATGGTGTTGAAGCCCATGCCCTGCTCAAATTCCGCTATATGTTTGGGATCCGGGGCAAAGAGCGAGGTGATGCTGGGCGACAGGGTCCGGTGGCGCCAGCAGGTCGCTTTGCCTTCCTCATCCAAGCCGGCTTCCAGATGATCGACCGAGGCCGTATGGAAGTAAGCATGGCTGATATCATCCTCGCGGGACCACTGCAGTTTGATGGGCTGGCCCTCAAACTCCTTCGCAAGTCGGGCCGCCTCAATCACAAAATCCGGTTTCGACTTACGCCCGAAGCCACCGCCAAGCAGGGTCTGATGAACGATCACGTTTTCCATGTCCATCTCCAGTATTCCGGCAATACCCTCGCGGGTCGCCCTCGGATTCTGAACCGGTGCCCAGGCCTCGGCCTTGCCATCCTTGATCCTGACCACTGCCACTGGCGGCTCCATGGGGGCCTGCGCCATGTGAGGCATATAGTAGGTTGCCGACACACGCTTTTTGGCCTCTTGCAGGGCGGTCTCGACATCGCCGGATTGGCGGATAACTTTGCCGGGAGATTGCGCCGCCTTTTCAAGCGACCTCCGGTAAGTATCTGAGGTGTAGTCGGCATTGTCGCCAGCCGGAGCGGTATCCCAGTCGATCTTCAGAGCCCTACGGCCTTCCATAGCGGCCCAGGTATTGGTGGCCACCACGGCAACGCCACCAAGCGGGCTGAATGCCGCGGGTTGTCCAGTGCCTTCTATGCGGATCACCTTTTTGACGCCGGCAACTTTCAATGCATCGGCATCATCAACGCTTTTCACCTTGGAGCCATAGACTGGTGGACGAGCCACGACCGCGTAGAGGGTATTCTCCAAGTCGATATCGGCGCCAAAAATCGCCTTGCCGGTGACAATGTCTTCACCATCGATGGCTTTGGGGTGGGCGGATTTCAGTTCACCGTTAATCAGTCCGGATTCCTTGCCGATAAAGCGCAGCTCGCTGTCGGACTTCAGAACCAGAGCATCCCGACCGGGGACATCCAGCTCTCTCGCTGCTTCTGCGAGATCGCCAAAACCAAGTTCCCGGCCTGTGGCTGAGTGCACTACCTTGTGGATCCCGGTTCGCACCTCATGTACCGGCACATTCCACTGATTGGCTGCGGCCTGCTCAAGCATCAGTCTCGCCGCAGCTGCCGCCCGTCGCATAGGTTCATACCAGTGGCGCATGCTGCGGGAACCATCGGTATTCTGGTTGCCGTACTTGTCTTGATCCGCATTCGCCTGCTGCGCCCGGGCCTGATCCCAGTCCGCGCCCAACTCGTCGGCAGCCACCATAGCCAGGCTTGTACGGATACCCTGCCCCATTTCGGCACGATTGTTAAAGATAGTGACCAGACCGTCGGAATCGATGTGGATAAACACATTGGGGTTATCAATCCAGCCACCGGGCATGGCGCCGGCGCCAAACTGGGCCTGTTCATTCGCCAGTCCCAAATCCCAGCGAGCTGCCAGCAGGAGCGCAGCCCCCCCGGCCAATCCTTTCAAAAGCCCGCGACGACTGACATTAGCGAGTAACAGTGTATCGTCTGATCGGCTCATGAGCTGGCCCCCTCTTTGTCTGCGGCCCGCTCAATAGCGGCCAGGATGCGGTTGTAGGTGCCACATCGACACAGGTTGCCCGCCATGGCATCGATAATTTCCCGGGTTTGTGGTGCCGGGATATTCTTCAGTAGTGCCGTGGCGTTCATGATTTGGCCACCCTGACAATAACCGCATTGCGCCACGCCCAAATCAAGCCAGGCTTGCTGGACTTTCTGGCCAACGGGATCGTCGGCCATGGCCTCAATGGTTGTAACTTCACCCTTGGCGGCGGAGACCGGTGTGACACAGGACCGTATCGCTTCCCCGTTCAGGTGAACGGTGCAGGCACCGCATTGAGCAATACCGCACCCAAATTTGGTGCCTTTCATGCCAACAACATCTCGAATGGCCCAGAGCAGAGGCATATTGTCGGAGACGTCGAGTTCATGCTGTTGCCCGTTAATAGTCAGGTTAATCATTGGTCTGTGCCTCCAGGGTCTGTTGTTTAGCTCACGCAGTTGTTAATAGAAGGGACATGTTTCTCCGTCCTTGCTGATATACAGATTAGTATCGATTTCAGACCACTGAGGAGCGAGCCCCGTATTCGCCATAACCGCACAGATGCAGCCGCGCCCCGCCAGCCTTGGCACCGGTAAAGTCTGAAACAGGGGCCTTCTCTCCCGGTCCACAGATTTATGGATGTTCCGCGTCTTCCTCATAACCTACCGCCCAACTGGAGCGGCCTAGCTCTGTAGCTCGTGCAACCTCTGTTTCGGGAATCGCATACATGTCCCCCACTTCTCTGGAATCATAATGAAAGACACACAAACGTGATGCAAACTCCGCGAACGGCAGTGATGCTTCGCCATGGCGTTCTCCATAACTCTGGGTTGAGCAGTTAATACCCTGGCCCCAATCCTGGCCGCTATCATTATTGGGGTTATAAAAGTAGATGCGCATCTCTCCAAGGCGGTCAAGGCTCACGCGTCGAACTGTTATGGCATGGCGCCCAACCATGCGCCCACCACTGTCGGTGGCTACGATGCCCGCGGGTTGCGGGTGAATAACAGGTATGCTGCCGTTGTAATACGGGTGATAACAGGCGTAAAAATGGCGAATAAAGTGCTCATAGTCATCGATCTTCCCCGTTTCCTGGCTAATTACGCTGAGGAATGCATGCCCTACCCACCAGCCATACATTTCCGGGTTGATCCAGCGGTGCAAATCATCGTCGCGCTCGCCGCACAAGCGGCCCATCTCTGCATAAATACGGTCGAGGTGAGGCACCAAAATCAATGAAACCGGATCCACATCAGTGGGAGGTTCTTTCGCAAGGCCTGGCTCCAGATGCTGTGAGGTAATTTGATGACCCTCGAAGCGCATGAGGACATCGTCATCGCGGGCAGCCCAGGCCACCAACTGCAACAGGTAATCGGCGTCGTTGAAGGCCCACATGGAAAGCCCGATAACAGACTGACAGGTCGGGTTATTGCCTTGGCCAACACCATTCGGCTGCCCCAGCAGGCTCATAACACCGGCGAGTAAATACACCCGTGGAGGATGTGCATCGCCGAAAGCCTCTGTCAGCGTATTGCAGGCAGTCGCACATAACTTTAGCTCGACTTGCCGCCACAGGCCCGAAGCCACTGCAGGCGTGAACAGGCCTCCGCGTTCAAGAAACATGGCCAGGCCGTATACCGCCTGACAGGTTTCCGGGTGCACGGCGTCATCGATCAGCTTGTGAACAATCTCCTGGTAGCATTGAAAAACATCGTTTCCGGTGATGCTCAGGCCCAATGCCAAAGGTATAAGGTCGTCCTGGTGCCCGCGCAGATGGCGCAACAGCATCGGGTGGTATGGAGAAACCATGCCGGTCTCGTCCATGGCAGCAGCAAAATTGATGGCCTCGTCCGTGAGTGCCGGTTCATCCATCGCAGCCAGACGTTCACCGTAGACCGCTAAACCCGGGTCATCACGGCAGCCTTTCGTTGGGCCATATAGAGCGCTGACAAGGCGCGCGGCCCTGTGCATACCCTCGGTCTCGATTTCAGGGTCAAACAGGCACTTGGCTATTTGGCCAACCATCTGTTTGATACTGCCTGTTTGTATCGGGCGCTGGGCCAGCAAACGGCGCACTTCGCCCACCAGACTATCGAGAATGCTTTCATAGCCCAGCCTGCCGAGCAGGTACTGATAGAGCGAATTAACGATCTGGCCTAGCCCCTGGGGCCGCTCCCGATCGGCTTCGCTCATCTGTCCGGACAGCATATCCAGATTCAATGCCGTTACCTGGGTCAGAAAGTGCCGGGCCTGCTCTGCAGAAATTCCGGGGTGGCGATAATCGCCCATAGCCACGGCCAGCAGACGAAGCTCACTCAGGGCTTCGATGGCCGTAAAGTCTGGCGCTCCCTGGCGTAGGGTTCGCACGGCAATCGCAGGCCTCAAAATCGCAGGTTTGCCCCAATCACCGTTGGTAAACACACCCTTGGCTTCAATCGCCGGTACTCGTGCATACAACGCGTCCAGTCCGTCAGGAGCTGCCATGACGTGAAGTGCCGCCTTCAGCACCTCCCTGTTAGGCGCCATAGGGGCAGTCTTACGGGCAAGCGCAAGCTGCTCCAGAGCCTCGTCAAACCTTGCAACAGCGGCGTTGATATCTGGACCGGAACCGAGATCCGTCATAGTGTTTTCCTTAACTATTCGATATGCGATTTAGTATCACCCAAAGATGCTCTTAAGGCGTTTTCGAAGCAAACTTTTCCGTGGGTTTCGTTTCAAATTGTAACCGATGCGACTATATTGAACCGTGCAGTACGATAAATCGCTCAGTTTACTTGGTGCGTTCGTCAGCGCCTTGTCTGGGTTCATCAGCCAGGAGAACATTGAATGTCGATAACGCCACAAGAACAATTGCCCAGCGATGTGTCCGCGTGGCTCGATCCAAATATGGACTCTGTTAAAGGAACCGAAACCCCCAAAGATCCAAACAAGGGCTACATCGCCCTGCTTGGATGGAGCGTTAACGCCATTAAGGCGGCACAGAAGTTTGACCGTCGCTACATCGTGGTTGCTCCGGAGTGGGCTGCGGATTTCTGTACCGCAAACAAAATACCGTTCATCCCCTGGGACTTTATTCGCTTGAATGATCGCTCGTTCGAGATTGCGCAAAGGCTTAAAGCAGAAGGCGTCGACGTGGCGATTCCCCTATTCGAGGAAACCGTCGAGTGGTCAGGGGCGATCAACTCCGTCCTCCTCGATAGCCCTCGTATGTTTGGGCAGTCTATTCTGTTCCGGGACAAGGCGTTGATGAAGCGCCGTGCCCAGCTTGGCGGTATTCGCGTCGGGATCTTCGAGGAAGCCCACGAAAAAGATGACATCGTCCGATTCATGAAGCGAGTCAACCAGACGCTGCTCAAGCTGGATGGTGACCCCGATGACCCGATTCACGTCAAGGCCTTCGACAAGGCCGGGTGCCTCGGCCACCGGATGATTCGCAAGATCGAAGAAATAGATTCCATTCCGGCCGAAGAATATCCCCTGCTGATGGAGAGTCACCTGGATGGCTGGGAGTTTGCCGTCGAGGCCTGGATCCACGATGGGAAAATCAAGTTCCTCAACATTTCTGAATACGTAACGCTGGGCTACTCGGTATTTGTGCCCGCAACTGAGCAACTTGAGAGCTGGCGTAATGCGATCACCAAGCAGATCGAGCTGCTGATCAAAACGTTCGAAATCAAGTTCGGGTTGATTCACCCTGAGTACTTTGTCACGGCTGATGGCGAAATGTACTTTGGCGAAGTTGCGTACCGTCCTCCTGGGTTCAAGGCTTTCGAACTTATTGAGAAAGCCTACGGGTTCAGTGCGTATCAAGCCTCAATGCTGGTGTTCGATCCCAAAAGCACCAAAGAAGAGGTGGATGCCTTCTTCCCACGCGAAGTGGTCGACGCGAAAGGCTACGCAGGTTGCTTCGGTGTTTACCCAAGACGCCGCGTAGTGAGCAAGCTGGAGATGCCCAAAGAAACCATCGAGCATCCCTACTTCGAGTCCCACGAATTGGTTGCACCGACAGAAGAGACGGTTCCTGACCGGTCAGCCTTCGGCACTCATTGGGGTCTGATCTTCTTCTTTGGGGACGATCCCATCAAGATGCGGGACTTGTTGAAAGCTCAGGAGGAGCTGGACTTCTACGTTTAGAGGCCAGTAAACGTAATTTGCTGCAGTTGTGACGTCCATGATTCTGGCTATCTGAACGCCGGAATCATGGATCTTCTGTTTGATACCTTCAGAAATT
>TARA_R110000822_G_scaffold305127_1_pt1 | contig 14641 bp, 4 predicted proteins | sample TARA_R110000822 | Tara Oceans TARA_R110000822 (sample SAMEA4397666) | marine metagenome | biome: Polar Biome; feature: [SRF] surface water layer (ENVO:00010504); material: water (ENVO:00002006), including particulate matter (ENVO:01000060) such as... | depth 5 m | reverse complement strand
AATCTTTCTTTTACCCAATCTGGAATCCATACCTTAAATTGAAATGCAGCTTTACCTATTTCTCCACGCATGATATTTCTACGGTCCTCGTCAGGATATTTACCTTGTATATCAGTAACTCTATTCTTAATAGCTACCATTTTAGCTTTTAAATCCTCTTCAGTTATCTTGCTATTAGGTTTAACGGTTAATATTTCATTACCATATTTATCCTTAGTATATTCAAATGAATTAAATTCTTCTTCTGTCATTAACCCTAATCCTAAAGAACCTTGTATTTGATATTCACCTACTTGAGTTCCTATGGTAGCTATTCTACTAAATATTGTATTAGCTTTAATTATAGGTTGAGAGTCGTAATCTTGATTTACGATATTATATTTCTTGATAATATCTAAAGCGTATTGATTAACAACTCCGAAGACAGCTCTCTCTCCCTTTCCTCCAAATAATCTAGCATTACCTTTAGCTAATACAGCTCCATTCTCTTGTCTCCAAGAGTTATAGTTACCTACTGCCACGTTAATAGCATTAGCAGGAATATTAAACCACATTGTAGTACTTGCCACTAATTTACGTAGATACTTAATACTAGCGTCTAATACTGGGTCGTTTACATAAGGCTCTTTGAATATGTGAAGTGCTTTCCATTGCTTAATCCATTCTTCTACATGAGGTTTAGCTTTAATGCCTTTCTCCATGTAGCCACTCTTATTTAAGTACTCTACAGATTCAACTAATGGCATAACCTTACTCATGTGTTTTACGTGCGCCGACTCATCAATAAATTGATTCATTGCTCTGTAAAAATCTTTAGAGTAACCTCTATCTTTAGTTCTAGGCTTATCGAATTTACTTACAAGTTGGCCCTTATTATTTAATGAGTATTCAGCCATTCCTTTTACTTGTAAAGGATTCTCTTTCTCATCTACATTAAAACCTCTTTTTAATTGTCTTCTCGCGGATACGTTAGCTACTAATAATTCAAATAAAGCCTTAATGGTGCCTACAATATCATTCTTTTTAACCTTAGATATAATTTCTTTCTCTATCTCAGCATAAGACATTGGAGTGCCATTGTGCATGATTCTAACTTGACCTAAGTTAGCGCCACCGCCACCAAGATAATAACTAAAAGCAGTTATGAATCCTTCTGATTTAAAAGCTTCCATGAAACCTTTATCTACCTTAATAGAATCCATTACAGCATTCTCGAAATCATTATTAACTAATTCATCTTTAAAGTCAGCTATTGTTTCGCGTGTAAACTTCAAGTAATTAATCTTAGCTTCAGATAATCCCATTTTTTGAGCTTCATCTATTGTTAATAAAGCTGGCTCATAACCAATAACCTCTCCAGTTTCTTTATCCTTAATTTCTTTACCTTCAGGATTCTCCATCCAATCAAAGTATTTAACAGAGTCAGAACTAAATCTATTAGCTGCCGAGCCTGTAATACCTAATCTCTTGTTCTCTTCTTTAATAATCTTTACTGCTAATTTCTCATGTGTATCTTTACGAGTATTAGCATCAGTTATCTTATCCATAAATGCGTTACCAATAGCTTTACTAGCAGCTTGCATTTCAGGTTGATGTTCTGTAAAGTGAGATATATGTAATAAATGCTTATCTATTGCTCCAATATCTTTAGTGTCAGCAACAGATTCAATATAACTATCATTCTTTTCTTTTAAAAACTCTTGTTGCTTCTTTCTAACTACATAAGCTAATCTAAGCATAGCATCTTCCTTAACTGCTTTAGCAGCCTTATTATCAAAGCCATGAATTTTAGATATTAAATCTTGTAATTCTTCTGTAGTGTAGTTTTCTAAATCATTTTGTTTTAAAATATCTTGAATAGCATAAAAATCATTCTTATACTGCTTATATTCAAATGAACGTTTACCAGCAATAGAGTAAGCTTTTCTAGCTAATCTTAATTCTTCTTTAGCCGCATCATGTTCTTCTTGAGTTCCATTAACTAAAGCTTCTTGCTCTGCATCTCTAGCCTCTTGTAATAAAACTTTAGCTTCATCAATTTTATCAGTTTCCTTTTCATAAGAGAAACCTTGTTCTGTTGCGTATTGAGCAAATGATAAAGCTTTTACTCCAATAGGATTCTTTTTCTTGTCCTTATCAGTCTTCTGTAATTGTTCTTTTCCAGTATTAGTACCTTCTAAGTTCTTAGTTTTAACACCTCCGATAATTTGTTTAGCAAGACTCTTAGCTATGTTTTTATCTAAACCTAACTTCTGCTTCAGCCAATCAAATATATAGTCTAAGTAAGCTTTAAACTTACTTCTATCTTCAGCTTTATCAAATATGTCAGCGCCTTCTCTTCCGATTGCTTCTGCTAATACTTCTTTATCTAATTCTTGTTCACTTAATTCTTTGTAACGCTCTTTAGTTTCTGCGTATAAAGGAGTGGTTCTTAATTGTTTAATAGCCGCTTGTATAATTCTATTATTATATCCCATAGCATCAATTAAGATATGTCCTGCCTCGTGGATAGGAGTGTCTAATCCTGCGTAGTTAGGATTAATGTATATGAATTTACCATCCGCCGACACTTTACCTGCAACTGTAGATTGCTCTCCTTTAAATTTATCAGCATTTACTTCTACATTAATTCCTTCAAATGCGTTTTGAATAGATTTTAATACTTTACTAAAATCTCCTTTACGTTGTGATACTTTTTGGAATAACTCTCCTTGATTACTTCCAGCATTAAGATACTTTCCTTTATCTTGATATAATTGAAGTAATTTAAGGTTTAAGTCTTTTTGTTCTTTATTTAATTTAGCCGATTTTTCATCTGCCAATTTTTTAATGTTTTTATAATCTTTATCTGATGGATTTACATATTTATCATTTTTAGGATTAACAAATCTATCATTAATTAAATTAATCTCTTTTTGTTTTTCATCAATTTTATTTTTCAATGAATTAACTTCACTATTATAAACATTCTCTCCTTCTGTTATATTTTTAAATCTACTTATATTTAAAGGTTTTAAATAATCAAAGTCAAGTGTTCCAACTATTGAAGATACCTTCTGCTTAAACTCAGATTTAGTTGTAATTCTTTTAGCGTCTCCTTTAAACAAAAAGTTAAATAACTCTTGCTCATGCTCATTCGTTAATTCAGAATAAGAACGTCTAATATCACCAATCCAATCTAATATCTTTTCAACTTCTTTTTGAGTTGATTTATCTTCAGATGTTTTAAATGAATTATAAGTACTTATAGCCATTCCATCATGATTTAAAGCCGCTATGTTTAAATAGAAACTAGCGTTCTTTCCTTCGTTTTGTTTAGCTTGTTCCTCAACCGATTTTTTACTTTCTCCTCTAGCTAATTTATCTCTATAAATCTTAGCTCTTTCTACTGGGTTTTCTAAAGTTCTATTAGCGTTACTTTTCTCTCTAGCAAATTCAACAGCCTTAGATTCTTCTCCTTCAAAATAGCGAACCTTAACTGATTTTTTTCCAGCTAATTTAGCTCCTTCAAATCTATGATGTCCAGCTAATACGAATGTTTTATCTCCGTCTTTCCAAACTACAATTGGATCAAATTGATTCTCATCAAAGTTTTCTGAAATACTTTTAACAATATCCTTATCTAATTCATCTCTATTCTGAAAGCGTTTTTCGTCTGTGCTTATTTCAGAAATAGGCATATTGATAACATCAGTAGCTTTCTCTATTAAGTCGTTTGCTTCTCTTGCTGCTTCAGCAAGTTCAGCCTTCTTATTGCTTCTTGCTTTGCGCTTAATAGCTGCGATAATTGGCTCTTGCTCAACGTTATCTTCTCCGTTGACTTTTCCGTTTGCGATTTCATTTTCTGCTCCATCTTCGTTTATAATTAATTTTTTAGGTTCACCTAATATTATTATTCTTTCTTCATTCTTATCCCTGTTTTCTTTAGCTAGTTCTTTCGCTCTATCGTGAGCGTCTATAGCAGTCATTCCAACAATAGATTCTAATTTCTTTACCCTATCCATAGCAACAGGTTTTTTTGCGCTAGTAGATAATGTAAAGTTTTTTTTAATTCTACTTCCACTTTGAATCAACTCTATTAAATCCTCATCTCCAACTAACCATACCGCTTCATAATAAGCTCCTTGTCCAAATCTTAATTGATTTTTAGGCTGATACTTATTTCTTTCAGGAGCATCATAAGGAATAACCTCCGTAACCCCAAAATCTTTTGAAGCTGTGGGTAAATTTGGCTTAACCTTTTCTTTCGGATTAATATCTTTTTCAACAACATCAGAAGGCCTATTTTCGGAACCATCTTCTTTCTTATTTGTTTCTTGTTTATTAATAATATCCAATGCTCTTTCAGGCTTCATATTATCTACATTAACCTTACTATATCCTAAGTCAAGTAATTGTTGTCTTACTGCTTTTGTAATAGTTAATGGAATAGATACTTTAGCTTCTTTAATTTTATTTAATAAAGGAGTAATTAATTTATCATAAGCATCATAAATCTTTTGTCTTGCTACTTCATCATTAGGATTAGGCATAGCAGCATATTCCGCTTTTTCATCTGCTCTAAGTTTAGCAACTTGTTCTTCGTCTTTAAGAGTTGTTTTAGATTCTTTTTTTTCTTTTGATTTATTTTCAGATAATTCAAGTAATATATTTTCTAACTCTTTATTTAATTCGCTTTCCTCATTATTACTAAGTTTTTTTCTGTCTTTAAATAATTCAAATATCTCTAATCTCCTTTTATTTAAACTTTGATTTTTTACTTTAACCTTAGCATCTTCCACTATCTTATCGGTAGCTACTTTAGCTTTCTCTGTAGGAGTTTTAGGAATTATCGGTACAATAGGAGTATTTCTTAATCTCTCTACTTCTTCTGGCGGTAATGGCTTCTCATCTTGTAATTTAAGATCTTCTAACTCTCCACTTATCTGCTCTTCAGTATATAATGGATTGCCGTTTTTATCAGTAGCTTTCTTTTGCCCTGTATGTGTTTCTTTTACATAAGCTAAATACTTACCACTACTCTTTTGGTAAATCTTAATTACCTTTTTCTTAACTCCATTCTCATCGGGAGCTAACTCTACAACCTTTACACCTACAGGCTCATTAGTTAAATTGCCTTTAAGTCTTTCTGTATGAAAGTAACCGCTTAGTCCGCTATCATCTACAATCTTAGATGAACCTAATTTTAATATTTTACCATCTTCAAGTTTAACTCGAATAGTTCTATTTTTAGTTCCGTTATATTCGTATAGATGTAAGTATAGTTGTCCATTAACCTCTTGTCCAGGTTGCTCAGAGATATACTTTCTAGCAGCCTTATGAAGTAATCTTTCGTCAGTCTTAGAATGATTCCATTCTTCGGCAGGTATTTCTTCATAAGTTCTTTTATCTGTTATCCACGCCTTCTCAGGTTTAGCTTCAACTTTAGGTTCAATAGGATAGTCAGGATTAGGCTCTTTAGCACTCTTTTTCTGATTCAACTTTGAGTTAATTTCCTTCTCTTTTTTGAGAGTTTCTTCCGCCTTAATTTCCTTCTCTTTTTCCTTTTTAATACGCTCTTCTTCCTTCTTAGGAATAACAGGTTCACCTTTAATTTCTCCTTGACGGATAATATCATTTAATTCAGATTGAAGCTCTTTAGCTTGTTTCTGTTTACTCTCAACTTTAGCCCTAGCAATTGGGTCAAGCTTAGAGATTTCATTCTCATTAGTTGGTATCTCAGTTTTAATACCTTGTATTTGGAATGATAGTTCAAACGCCTTTTTTTCATCTTCGGGTTTTAAATTAACATCTTTTGTTTCTTGATGATATTTCTCATAAGAATCTATTTTAAATATTGCTTGTTCGTATTCAGACTGATTAATATCACCTGATTTAAGATTAGCTGATAAATCCGCCTTTAATGCTTTTACTGCTTCGGGGCCTTGCTTAACTCTTTCGTAAGCATTTATAGATTGCTCATTATGCTTGTTTCTTAACACTTGAGTAGCTATAGACATTCCGCCTCCTGGTCCTGTTGAAGTAGCAAAGCTATTAATATAATCTCCGAATGATTTAGCACTAAAAGCATCTGTTCCGAATTGACCTCTCTCATCGGGAGTCATTTTATCCCATAATTGCTCTCCAGCCTTTTGACTAAAATCTTGAGCCGCCTCTTGAGTTCCTTCACTTACAGCATCCTTAACAACTTCTTTAACTCCTTTTTTAGCTAACTCAGAATAACCAACAGTCATTTGTTTAGTCAACTGCTTAAATCCATTTGCAGTAATATTCCCAGCAGCATCTTTCTCTACTGACTTAATTACATTCTTTAATAAAGTTCTTTTTTCATTTTGGAATATAGTAGACATTAACTTACCGTCTAATCCCCAAAAAGCATCTAAAGCAGCCATTGGAGCTGTTATAGCTGATGCAACTGCCGCTTTATCTCTTCCTGTTAATCCCGCTTCTTCTGCGCTATCTAAATTATCTCCTAATTGAGTAGCGAATGAACCTGCGAATATTGTTGCCTTAGTAGCATTACCGCCTAGATTTATTGCATTTTGAACCACCCCTGCGTCATCTATAAATTCTTTTCCAATTCCTTTTAACCCTTGAGCGAAACCCTTTCCGCTTTTAGCAACAGTGACAGCTCCTTTAGTTCCTCCGTAAAAAGAAGCAAGTGACTCTGCCGCCATATTAAAAGAACCCCATAATGCTTTAGGACTTAAATCAAATCTATCTTTATCTAATAAATCACTCCACTTAGTTATTCCTTCTGAGTCAAACATTGGAGTATCTAATTCAGAATCTTTCTTAAACTTTAATGCCTCGGCAGTATTACCTAATTTATTTAAGTATTTACTTTCTTCTCCTGTTACTAATGTAGTTCCCACTTGAGCTAAATCTACTACCCCTTGCGCGGCACCTAATACTCCATTGCCTAAACTCTTACCTAAATCAGTGTACCAACTATCATCTTCAGCATCTTTCTGATTACCCCACACACTTGCTACTTTATATCCCTTTGGTGGATTCTCTCCATAAGCTAATGCTGTAGGCACATAAACTCCATTCTCTTCACGCTTATTGTAATACATGGTGTTATTATCATCATGCTTTGCATCGTAACCTTGGATAGTTAATATAGCTTTCTCGCGCTGTTCCTTTGTAGCTCTTGGGTCTTTTAATACATCTTTAAGCACATCCCATTCAGAATCTAATACAGTAGAACCGTTACGTCCACCTTTTTCTTTAAGAAAGTTAATTGCACTATCAGCCTCTATTTCTTGAGGAGTTGTGTATTTAGGTAACTCTACATTACTATCTCTATCAAAAGTTCTAGTATCTACAACTTCCTTCTTTACAATATTATTAGGATTGTATTCAGGAATATCAGAATTAGAATTAACTTTTTCTTTACGAACTATGTTGTTTGGATTGTATATTGGATCTGGCATATTATCTTGATTTACCTAAATATTGTTTTGTTTGAGCGTCAAACATATTACCTTGATTATCGTACTCTATTTCTCTTGTTGGGATATTTTCAACATCACCCATTTCTCCTATTTGCTTAGAAGTTTCACCTACAGCATTATTTAATTTAAAAGCATAAGCTTGATTTTTCTCAGGGTCAAATACGTGTTGTGTTTTTAACTTATAAACAGGCTCTTTATCTTTACCGCTTTCATAAGAAACTTCAATATTCTTTTTCATAGAAGGCTCATCTAACCACCCTAATTCATCCATTTCTTTTTTAGAATAAACAGAATAACCATGTATAACTCCAACACCTTTATTTGAACCTTTAGCATATTGAGTCATTCTACCCTCTTTATTCATATATGGTTTTACTCTAGTAACATCATTAGACCTTACATAACTTCCTATAGGAATAAACTCACGTCCACTCTCGTCTTTTACATAATTTCCATCAGCATCATAAATCTTAACAGTAGGTTTAACTCCAATCATTTTAGTTAAATTTTCAGCTCCAGGATAAGAAGAGCCTTCATCTCTAATCATTTTATTATATGTATCAATAGGTCTTCCTGCGCCTCCTTTAGCGTCTTCAATTTCCATTTTACGTTTCCATTGAGCTGCTATTAAAGCATGATTAGGTTCTCCAAATTTACGCTCTAATTTAATACCTGCTCTTATCATATCAGCAGCAGCTTGTATTCCTTCTTCGTCAGTCTTAACTCCATTTTGAACTTGGAATTGTCTCTGTCTTTGTCTATATAAATTTTCTGCTAATGGACGTAAAGTAGCATCATCTATTAATTGATGGTATCCACCGTTTCCGTCTTGTTGGTATTTATCAGAACGATATTTATTACCTACTTCTATTGCAGTAGTTGGTAAATCAATAAAGTCTTCAGGCTTATCATAAACGAATGCTTGTGGGCCGAACTTCTCAGCAGCTTCTTTCCCATCTTGATTACCGTATTGTAAATAGTTTTGTTTCTTAGCAAGTAACTCTTGGTAAGCTCCTGCATCGTATTGATTAGGATTCTTTGCTACTTTAGCTAAATCATCATTTAATCTTTTAAAAGACTCATCTGATGCCATTCCTCTAATAACATTTTGATTAGATTTAAGATACTTCTTTTTCTCGTTAATTTGTCTTCTTATATCTGGGTTGTATCTAAAGTCAGGATTATCTCTAATAATAGTTCCTATCTCACGAATTGTTTTATCCGCCTCTCCTTTAATTAAATTATAGTCATAAGAGTTGGCTGCATTCATGTAATCTAAGTCATCCTCAAATGCTTTTAACTCAGCCGTATTCTCAGCTTGAGCGCGTTTCATTTGTTGATCTTGATAGCGGGCATCAGCGATGCGATTATTATAATCCATTGACTGAGCGAGTCCAGTAGCTATTCCAATTTCCATGTGTAAAATATTTGTTGTTAAAGATATAAAATTTTATAACTCCTTATAAACAAAAAATAGGAATATTTCTACTCCTATATTTTATTCATTTATTGATTATTTAATCAATTACATTCAGAACAAGTGGTTTTTTCTGTATTAGTTATCTCAGTATAACCTTGATTTCTTAATTCAATAGTTTTACTTTGCATAGCTTCTTTACCTTCAGCACAACCTCTAAATACATGAGTATTATAATCGTTAGTGAACATACAGTAAACCGTTGGAGATAATGATTTATTACCACTTTTATTACATCCAAATACTACTAAAGCAATCGCGAATATTAAAATTATTTTTTTCATGTTTTCTATTTTTTAATTGATTTATATAGTTTAACGTAAATAAATTTAAAAGGTTACACTGTAGGGTTATAATTATTTAAACTATATCCTCTAGCCTCGTCCGCCTTCAACCTAGCCTGTTGGTCTTGCTTAAATCTATATGCTCCAATAGTATTAGCTAATCCTGCGCCAACCAACTCACTTCCTGCTTGTTGTTTTTGCTGAAAGGTATTCATAGCATCATTGAAAGCAGTTCTTCTATTACCCGCTAAGATACTAGCTCTATCCGCCGCCATTACATCAGCATACTTTTGCTTATTCATTCTCATTTCAGAATCCGCTTGTTTCAATCCTAATTTATTTCTCCAAGCATCATTAATGGCAGCTCTGTTACGATTAAATGAATCAGATGCACTAGAGTTTAATCCTGCAAATTTAGCATCGTTTAATCCTCCTTGTATATCCTGCTCTGCCATGAATCTTTGCTCAGGAGTTAATCCAAATAAAGCGTCTTGTTGAGCGCGGTTAACAGCAGCGTTATAAGTTGGGTCAATTACAGCATTATCAATAGGACGTTTCTCTTTACCTAGCATATTTAATCCTAATGCAGCTTGCCCTATTCCTACGAATGCAGTTGGATCAACGTTATTAAGTTTATTAGCCCAAGCGTTTTTAGATTTAGGTTTTGCAGCTAAATAATTTTCGTTATTAGTTACATTAGCATCGTTTATAACAGCTTGTCTTGTAGGAGCATTAGCAATAGAAGCCTCTTGCATAGCAGCTTGATTAGCAACCTTTAACTCAGCATCTTGTTTTAAGCCTTGTAAAGATAAATCATTAGTAGGTAAATTATCTACCGTTACTTTAGAAGTATTTACTTTAGGTGCTTTTAAAGATGGTTTAGTAGGAGCTACATTCTCGGTAACTACACTTGGCTTAACTTCTATTTTAGGGACTGTCGTAGCCGTCTTAGGCTTAGTTTTAATATTTCCACTAGCATCATAATTATTATCGTCCTTAATATAATTATAAGTTCTTTCAGCATTATCAAATTCTGATTTAGCTTCTTGTATTTTCTTTAATAAGCCTTCTTGATACTTTCTTTGAGTATCATTTAAAGCTCCTGCCTTTACTCCTTTAGCTTTTTGTGCCGCAGTTGGAGTGTTAGCTGCTTCAAATTCTTTAGAAGCATCTTCATAAGATTTATTTAAAGCATCTAATTTAGTTTTAGAGTCATTACGTTTTTTATCCCATTCAGAAGCCTTGTCTTTTCTATCAGCTTTTCTATCATAAGATGCTACCTTAGCATTAAAGTCAGCTATCTTTTTATCTCTTGCTGCTTTAGCTGCATCAGACTCAACCTTACCTGCTTTTTCATTATCTTGTTTTTCTTTATTTAATCTAGCTAATTCTTTTATTGGGTCAACTTCATCAACTTCTCCACCTGCGGCATATCCTTTCATCTTAGGAGCCATAATCTCACCTCCTTCTGCCCACGTTGTTCTTGCGTAAGCTCTGAAATGAGGATTGTTATCTAAGTTATCTTTATGTCTTGCGTAGAAAGCTTTTTTTCTTTCAAGGTCTTTAGGGTGTTGTCCTAAGTTAGGGTCTCCAAAGTATTTTACAGTTCCATCGGGTCCTGTTACTTTATGAGTTTTACCTTCTCTATCACTTGATGCTTGAACTACATATCCACCTCCTGCATAACTATCTTTAATCTTTTTTTCTTGTTTAAGCATTTCAGTAGTTGGAGCTTTACCACTACCTGTATTAGCTCTAATATTATCCCATAACCCTCTTTCAGAATAAGAACCATCTGCTCTTTTTAGCATGCCGCCCATTCTCATCTCTTCATTATTCTCTTCTGAGTTAGGAGCTAAATCTTCTAATTCAATACCAATAGATTCTAAGTATTCATTCTCTTCAGGAGTAAATAATTCTTCTCCGCGAGATAAGTAAACACTCTCTCCGTCTTCTTGATTAAGATTAGCTTTCTTGTTAGGAGCTTTTAAATATAGTTTACGAATACCTTTAGCTAGTTCTGCATTCTCAGCAGGAACTACAAAAGAACCTTCTTTTACTTTCGCCTTAATACTATCTGATTTAGCAGTTCCTTTACCTTTAATCTCTCCACCATCAGCATATCCCATAGCTTTACTAACTAATCCGCCTTTTTTATACATAGGTCTATTAGGGTCAAACTGTTGGTTGTTAGCTAAAACCATATTCTGATTCTCGTCAAATGTAACTCCTGATAAATTATAAGGATTAGTTATTGTAGGATTTTCTTCTTGGTTATTTCTAGCTGCTATAGCTTGTTGTTGTTTAGATGCAACGTTAGCAGCATTTACTTCAGCTAACTGAGCTTTTGTTTTCTTTTCAATAGAATCAATGTATTTCTGTCCTGTAATATCAGTTAATCCTCCTTCGTAAGTTAATCTCTTAGATGGACTAAAAGTTATTCCAATAGCAGCATTTCTTTTAGCTTTACCTTCATCTAGTAATTCTCCACTAGCATCAACTTTTTCACTTGCTGTTTTAGTAGGCTTCCCTGCCTTGTCACCAATAGCTGCTATGCCACCAATCATTCCACCTATTGGCCCCATTTGAGAAGCGGCTGCTAATCCTGCATTACGCGTAGCCTCGCCTTCATTTTGTGAAGTTTGTGAATTATAGTAAGCTGAACCAACTCCTCCTAATGCTTGTCCTGCCATATTAGCACCAGCTCTAGCTTTATCTTGATTAGCCTTCTTTTGCCCCGCGTCTTTAGTTTTTTGTTCTTCTATTTGTTTCTGAGCTGAATATTGGTCGTTCTGACCTACTACACCACTGTTTAAATCAGTTGTTTCTAATGGCTTATAAGAACTAACTCCATCTCCATAAGTTCCATCAATATTTTTATTTGGGTCATAAACATTACCACCTTCATAATATCCTTTAATCTTGCTTATAACTCCACCCTTAGCGTACTTACCTTTAATCTCAATAGGCTTTTCTACATCGTACATTCTACCTACTTCTTTAGTATTAGCGATACCTGTTCCTAATGGTTGTAATCCTGTATTTGGAGTAATTATTTCTTTACCAAGTAAATCATATCTCTTAGGAATATAAGTGTCAGTAGCGCCTTTTAAATCAGTTCCTAATGTAGATTTATTTACACCTATTCCGCCACTTGCATTCTTATCAAATGTAATCCCTTGCTCAGAAAACTCTTGTATTTTATTAGGATTAGGTTTATTAACACCACTCATCATTGGAGTCTCTATTTGTTGAATAGATTTATTTCTAAAATCTTCTAGTGTTTTACCTGTGAAAATCTTATTCCCTTTATCGTCAAAAGTAATCTCTTTATCACCTTCAAAATTAGCTTTTAAAGCCTTATTTGTAGTATTACCTGTTGAATCAGCAAATTCAAAAGTATCAAATGTTTGATTAGCATCTCTTCTAGGAAGTCTATTTCCATAAGTTTGAACACTGCTTTTTAATACAGTTTCTTTTGGAGTAGGTTCTTCTAAATAAACAACATCTTCCTCACTTACAAAGTCAGGCTCAACAGGCTTAGGTTTAGGTGGCGGAAACTTTTTAGGAGTTCCGCTTGGCTTATAGTTAGTAGGCTTAGGTTTTACTGGAACTGGCTCTTTAGGTATAGGTTTTTCTGATTTACGAACATAAACCTTTTTACCGTTTCTTATCTCTTCTTTATATTCAGAAGAAGGAACCTCTTTTACTAATCTTGGAGTAGTTTGTAAGCTATCTTTCTTTGCCATGTTGTTGTTATTATACAAACAAAAATAGCAAAAAAATACTTATGTTTAATTATAAATACTTAAAGAAGTCAGAGAAGTAGTTTTTATCGAATTTATCGTACTTAGCAATACCTCTAAATAATACAAATGAAACCTTATTTTTTATAAGTCCATTGATTTCTCCAATAACTTCATAACTAGCACAATTAGATTCTTTATCAAAAGCATACTTTTGCAATACAGTTTGAGTACCATCAGCAAATCCTACAATAATTGCATCATTTCCAACTTTTATCTTTTCAGGGTAATAAACATATACATTAAATGTAATAGTCTTAGAATCTACACTGTCAGACATTAAATTAAGGAAAATAGTATCCTTGCTAATTAATGGACTTTTAAAACAAAGAGAGTTTGATGTAAATCTTTTAGTTACACCATTCTCATTAATTCGCTCAACTTGCCCGAAAGCACAACTAGCTAATAATAAGAATCCAAATGATAATAATAAAACTAAAATGTTTATTCTACGAGATTTAATAGCTTCCATAATTTCTAATATTAATTGGTTTATAAAGTACTTGTACGGTAGTTCTCCGCAAAAAGTTACAAAATAATTCAACCTTGAGTTATTTTTTATAAATAAACATAGTTTTTAGCCACTGGCTTATCTTCTGTACGTTAATAGCAGACGTTGGGTCAGTTACATAATTCTGTAAAGTAAACTTTATCTTAACATAATAATCAGTCAATCTTCCATTAGAAGGCAATGCAACGGAACTAAACCAAGACTTATCAATCCACCTATGGTTTCTGTTCGTTGCGGATATGTTTTGGTCTTGGCTAGTTTGGTCATCATTACTGTATTCTATACTTGTAAAGTTTCTTCCTGTTGATTTGAATTGAATGTTTTGTGGAGTAACCGCCTTATCTGTCTTAAAATTAACTACTACTTCATGCTCGTAACCCCAAACTTTACCATAGAACTTACATAATTCTGTGCCAAATGTTTGTAAATAAATCTCATTCTGCTGATTAATAGCTAACCAAGACGCACTATTTGGAGCTAATGGACTAGTTCCCGTAATATTAGTTAATGTTCCTGGATATGAAGCTATTGTTACAGGCGCTATGCAAATATATTCTACATTAGCATCTTTAATTGTATCTCCAATTACATAATCAGTAGACAACATATCTACATTATAACTCTTAGTATTCTTTGCGTTATTAGCTGATAAAACTAAGTCATTATGATTGTGCCATATTGCAGGAGTAAAGTCATAGAAAGCTACAAAAGCATTTAATATATGATTGTACCCTAAAGTAAAATCTCTATTAATATTTACCGTATAGTCAATAGCATCCATTGTAGTTTCATTATCTTCGTAAGTGTACTTAAATGTAAGATAAGTCATCTTAAATCTTGGATCATAAACTCCTGTAATACCATATCCCATTAATGGCATCTCATTAATATTTAAGTCATTTGTATTATAAATCTTAGATAAAGTATTTGGAAAGAATACATCTCCTTCATTAAACTCATTCATAAAGAATACTTGCATACCTTTAACCATAGATACTTCTTCAGGCTTAGTTCCTATCCCCATTACCATAAAAGCTCTTCTGCGCATATCAAACCATGCAAATCCGTATTCCGTCTCTACTAAACCATGTTGGTGCTGATTA
>TARA_R110000822_G_scaffold129163_1_pt1 | contig 14672 bp, 11 predicted proteins | sample TARA_R110000822 | Tara Oceans TARA_R110000822 (sample SAMEA4397666) | marine metagenome | biome: Polar Biome; feature: [SRF] surface water layer (ENVO:00010504); material: water (ENVO:00002006), including particulate matter (ENVO:01000060) such as... | depth 5 m | reverse complement strand
TCGTCGGTGCCGCGGTTGGTCAGGCGCTCGCGCAACGCGTCGCGCGACGGCGGCAGGATAAAGATCGAACGGGCCTGAGGCAGCGCGTGGCGTACCTGCTGCGCGCCTTGCCAGTCGATTTCCAGAATCAGGTCGTGGCCCTGGGCCAGGGTTTTTTCCACGGCACTCTGGGAGGTGCCATAGAGGTTGCCGAACACTTCGGCATGCTCAAGAAAATCGCCCTGCTTCACCTGGTCGATAAAGGCGTCACGACTGACAAAGTGGTAATTGACGCCATCCAGTTCGCCAGGACGCATGGCCCGGGTGGTGTGCGAGACAGATACCCGCAGGCTGTCGAGTTGATCGATCAGCGCTTTCACCAGGCTGGTTTTGCCTGCGCCAGAGGGGGCAGAAACGATGTACAGGGTGCCAGTGGCTTGGGTCATCAGGGGGAGTCCTGCGGGTCAACGGCTTGAATAATCGGGTGATTATAGGGACATTGCGCGGCTGCGTCATGACTCTGCGCTTTACCTGCGCGCCGTTGGCGCTATTCTAGCGGCTCCTGGCCCGCGCGCCGTCCTGTTCCGGAGTACTGCATGATCTCGAAATGGCAATGGCTGCTGGCCCAGTTGACGCGGATGCTCTGGGTGCGCGCGGCACTGTTCGCCCTGCTGGCGGTGTTTGCTGCGCTATTGGCGACCGCGGCTGAGCGGGCGATGCCTGAAGGCTTGCCGGTGAGCATTGGCGCCGATTCGGTGGAAACCATTCTCAATATTCTCGCCTCGAGCATGCTGACGGTTACCACCTTCTCGCTGACGGTCATGGTCTCGGCCTATGCTGCGGCCACCTCCAGCGTCACGCCGCGGGCCATACGGCTGCTGATGCAGGACACCACCACGCAGAACGTACTCGGCACCTTTATCGGCTCCTTTCTGTTCAGCCTGGTCGGCATTATTGCGCTCAGCACAGAGGCTTACGGCGAGCGGGGGCGGGTGGTGTTGTTCGCCTTCACGTTGCTGGTGATCCTGATCATCGTGATCACCATGCTGCGCTGGATTGATCATCTGTCGTTATTCGGCAGGGTGGGTGATACAACGGATCGGGTAGAGCAGGCAGCGCTCAAGGCGCTTCAGGATCGTGTCGATGATCCCTGTATTGGCGGCCACCCCTGGCTGGACGGACAGCTCCCTGATGGTTTGACTCCGCTTTACGCTGCCAGCATCGGTTATGTGCAGCACCTGGATGCGAGCGAGCTGTCGAGTTGTGCTCAGGAGCACGGCTTACAGGTTTATGTGAGCAGCTTACCGGGCAGTTTTGTCCACGAGGCGCGCCCGCTGGCCTGGATAACCGCTGGTGCGGATGACGCATGCATGGACGATCTGCGCGCTGCCTTCACCGTGGGCAAGGAGCGCTCATTCGATCAGGATCCGCGCTTCGGTCTGGCCGTGCTGGCCGAAATTGCTTCCCGGGCGCTGTCGCCTTCGATGAACGATCCTGGCACAGCCATTGATGTGATTGGCCGCGCCGTACGTATTCTCTCCTGTTGGCCAGGTAACGCACAGCCGCAGCCAAGCGAAGAGACCTGCTGCCCGCAGGTGTGGATCCCGGCTCTGCGGCTGGAAGACCTTTTCGAGGATATCTTCACGCCAATCGCCCGCGATGGTGCTGCCCTGGTCGAGGTGCAGGTGCGCCTGCAAAAGGCCCTGCAGGCGCTGGCTGAGCGCGGCGAGCAGTTTCGTACCATCGCCGAACAGCATGCCGAGGTGGCGTTCCGCCGGGCGGAAGCGGTTCTGGTGCTGGAGGATGATGTTGCGTTACTGCGTAAGCTGATCGGCAAGCCTCAGGCTTGAGTCGAGCCGTCGGTGCGATTCGCCGGCGAGGCGTCTTCAAAGCGATTCACTTGGCGCAGGGATTTGAAGCCCAGCGCCAGCCCGCCGGCCACACCCAAAGTACACAGGCTGCCGATAATCGCTGCCGGCACCACGCCAACCCAGGCGGCACTGGTGCCGCCACGAAACACCCCCAACTCATTTGATGAGCCGATAAACAGCATATTCACCGCATTGACGCGGCCGCGCATGCTGTCTGGAGTGGAAAACTGGATCAGCGCCGAGCGGATATACATGCTCACCATGTCCGCTGCGCCAGCGACCATCAGCGCGATAAACGAGAGCCAGAACAGGGTCGATAGCGCAAACACCAGATTGGCCACGCCGAAGATCGCTACCGCGATAAACATGGTGCGCCCCACATGGCGGTTGAAGGGCCGCGCGCTGAGATACATGCCGACCATGATCTCGCCGATGGCCATGGCGCTGCGCAGTGCGCCCAGGCCCTCCGGCCCGACGTGCAGCACTTCCTTGGCGTAGATAGGCAGGAGCGCGACCACGCCGCCGAGCAGTACCGCAAACAGATCCAGTGAAATGGTGCCGAGAATGATCGGCCGTGAGCGTATAAAACCGATCCCGGCGGTAAAGCGTTTCCAGGCCGTGGCCTCCAGGGCCTGCATTTTCTCCGCATAGTGCACCGGCACCCGGTATAGCAGCACCAGGCCGCCGGCGAAACACAGCAGGCAAACAGAGTAGGTCAGCTCACCGCCGCCAAGGGCAAACAGCAGGCCGCCGAGCACCGGGCCGAGGATGGTCGCGGTGCGCATGATCATGCTGTTGGCGGCAATCGCCTGGGCCAGGTGATCACGTGGGACGATCTGCGGTAGCAGGCTCTGCAGCGCTGGGCCGATAAAGGCCCGCGCGCTGCCATACAGCGCCAGCGCCAGATAGAACCAGTAGACTTCCTGGGTATCGCTCAGCGACAGCCAGAGCAGGGCCGCGCTGCACAGCGCTGCCCCGGCCCAGCTCAGCGCCAGAATGCGCTTGCGGTCGAAGCGGTCGATTAGATCGCCGGCCGGCATCAGCAGCAGCACCATGGGTACAAACTGCGCCAATCCGACGTAGGCTAGCGACAGCGGATCATTGGTCAGCTCGTAGACCTGCCAGGCCACCACGATGGCCTGGATCTGCATGGCGAATACCGCGATCAGCCGGGCAATGACAAAGGGCAGAAAGCCTGGCTGACGGTAGACGTTGGGGCGCTGTAGCGTTGCTCTGGCCAAAGTGATGCTCTAAAGGGGCAGCGGATAATGTGCCCGGGTCATTCGATATTCTGCACCTGAATATTGATCTGAGAACAAATATTGTTATATATCAGTAGTATAAAATATTTTTTGTGCTCATTCGTTGTTGATAACCACCGATTTACCCACCGATTGGCCCCGCGATCATAGCCTTGGCTGAAGAAATCGCCAGCGCTCTTCTGCCGTTTTGATGGCTTTCTTGATAACCCTGATTTTTTTCTTACTTGTTTTGTCCAGCACATCCTCATCGATAGGGATTTCGGGGTGCTCCGCCTCCAGAGCCAGCTCCCAGGTAGAGAGCCGTGTCGTGAGCATTTGAATCTGCCTCATAGCTTCGTGGTGTTTGACTTGGAGTACCTCGATGCGTTGCTTCGCTAGTTTGAGCTCAAGCTCGTGCTTTTCCTTAAGTCTTTGCTCCTGCTGACGGTATTCCTCAATCAATTTATCAGACTGATCAAGGGCTTCGGCAACCAAGCTGCTTTCACTTTTGCCTTGGTGTCGTGCATTGTCGTGCAGGGTTTGCTTGGTTTGGGTTGGCAATGCAAAGGTGCTGATCTTCTTGCCGTTCGATGCCGAGCGATACCTGTGCTGACGAAGTGCATTTCGTAGTCGCCTTATGAAGTCCCGACCGTACTCTGTTTTAAGCAGATCATGAATGATCTCCTCGACTATCTCATGGCTGGGCTCTCTGCCACTGAGGACGTTCTTGATGTTCCGATCTGTTGCCAGGTAGGCGTTGTCCTTCATGTACCGGAATGCCCACAGCCACTCGGCGTGCTCTTTTTTTAGCCAACGAATCTTGTCTGCACTGGGCACCGTCACTCTCCGTCTCAACGAAACGCCATTCTGAACGATAGGCGAATTTCAGTATGGCTCTGTCTATAAAGTGTTACTAGTATATGTTACTAGTAACACTAAATGAATTTGTTTAAATTAAAACAGGGTGTAAAATGTCTGCTTTGGGGTGCTGGTATCCAATATGTCACTGAATTTTGAGCGGTATCTGAAGGTGGCTTCCGCGTGTGGTCCGGCTGCTCGTTTTCTGCTGGAGGTCATTCTTGGTCTGCCGGAGCTCAGACATAAGCCGAGGCAATCTATAAGCGTAAAGTCGTTTGCGAAGACTTTGGGTCTGGATGAGACGGTCGTATCTGGTCAGTTGAGAGAGTTGGTCAGCGTTGGTGTTTTGGAGCGACTTATCGCCCCTCGGAGTGGGGAGGTAGGGCGAGGGAAGGTTACTTACGAACTATGCCCTAGTAATGAGGCTTGGCTTGCCGGTTATACCTATCCCCAGCATGCCGAGCTATTGCAGGCTTTGTTCTCGGGAGAAGATATGGCTTTCTCTGTGCTCGGGCAGGAGCTGCGTAAGGCAGAGCCTGATGAGCCGGGCGAGGATGAAGATGTCACAAAGCCTAAGAAGGGAAAACACCTGCTGTCCGGTGGGCGGGGCCGATTGAGCATTCGGAATCGCCTGCTTTTCGCGGTGCTGCTCTCACGTTCGGACCAATTTGGTGAGGTGCAGATCGGAGTCCCGAGGCTGGCGGAGCTCACCGGCATGAAGCCTGAGCAAGTGAAGACACGTCTTGATCGTCTGAAGATGCTGGGGCTGATTCGACGTCATATTCCTGGCCTATCTAGCAAGATTTTTGCTTCGGGTCGGATCGAAAGTACTTACTTTCTGAATATTGACGCTTTCCGGCCGCAAGGGGCGATTGCCGTCCACATAACCTGTGATGGAGAAGGTAAGGGGTTTACCCATGCGGACCTTCTACGAGGAAATTGCATGAATTCTAAGGGTGGGGTTCTTGGGGTAGAGGCTCCAAACTGCCTTGTTCGCCTCCTTGCCGGTCAGCAGTGGGGGGTTTTTCTTGTATTCCAGAATCTGCTTTATCGGTATGCCTCACGCCTCTTGTCGTGCCATTGGCAAACATTGGCTGCTGACCTACCTGTTGACGACTCGGAGCTGATTGCATTGATAGCAAACGATTTCATCAAGTTTCCAAAATCTGGGCCGGCAATTGAAAACGACCCTGAGTATGAAGCAGGGCCCGACGATGTGGAGGCGAGTTTTCTAAAGGATGGCGCTGGTGGTGCGGCTGATCAGACCTGCGCCCAGATTTACAAGTTGGCGTTGGAGGTTGCACATGAGTATCGGTCAAGATTCAGCCAAGTTAACTGGGTCGATTTTGCTACGGCTGACATTCGTATTCTTCCGACAATGGACGATCTTGGTTACCGAGCGATCACGATTCTGTTTCAGCCAGTTCTTGTGGGGCTCGACCGTCTTTCTGTGTTTTGTGAGAGGACGCCGGGAGTTGGGGGGCTATTGCCGGTAGCGAACGAGACAGATCTAGCGTTGCGGAATCGCTTGGATTTTGGCCTTGTCAGTTTGCCACGCAAGGTAAGAAGGGCGATGAGAAAGCAGTAAAAAAATACTTTGTTTGCAGATCCTCTGAGCCATACAGAGGAGCCTGCTCATGCGAATCATGCGATTGAAAGAGGTGGTTGATACAACCGGTCTTGCCAGATCAACCATTTACAAATACATAGGGGACGGCATCTTTCCCAAGCCAGTTAGTCTGGCACCCAGTGGAGTCGATCTCCCAAGTACTCGTGGTGTGGGCTGGCTCGACTCTGAGATCTTTGATTGGATCCTGGCCAGGATCGAGGAGCGTGATCTAGCTGAGGCAGCTACACGGCTAAACAACCATTTGAGCGTCGCCAAATAAATGATATCGCCATGACCTGCTAGGGCTGGTCATGGCGCTTATGCTGCTGCTTAAGAGGGGGTCTCTGATCTCAGCTAACTCTCCCAGTGCTCGGTGCGGAAAATCTCTCGACAGGCTTGGCAATGTTGCTCCCCATTGCCCGGCCTGATCGGGAGGTCCTGAGGCAGATAGGGCTGCATCTATTGATATAGCAATTAACTATCTGCTCTAGCTATCCAATAGTCACAGTCACTATCCATTACTACTAACTACCACCAGAGGGAAAGAAGACAAGTAAAAAAAAATACATCACGTACCTGATATGCACCGACAACCTACCAGGTACTGAACCATGAACAACCGCAAGCTAAACATTCATCCCTCCCAATCTGAGATAGCCCTGAAGATCGAATCACTCGTCAAGGCTATAGAACGCAGCGATACACCTGCATTCAGGATCAGGCATAACCGATCTGGCTATGAGCGTCTCGATAACACCAGAATCTCCCGCTACTGCACTCACGTGCAGCAGATGTACAACCTGTTCGACGATCGTGTGCCATACGACTACAGCGAGCATTTGCAAGCGTTCCGGGTTGCCTGGGAAGAAATCGGTCTTGAACCATCACCTGCTGGTCCTATCTGCCTGAATGACAGGGGCTCGTACTGGCTCAGTCATCCAGAGAGCATGAACGTCCTCACTGAGCGGATCCGTGAGTTGACTCGTCAGCGTTGGTATAAGCGCAGGGCTGGGGATCGAGCCTATGAGGCTCGCAAGCAGGAGAGGGAAATCACCGCATACACGGATGCTGTGATGAGTATTTATTCCCGCACTATTGTCATCAGACTGAACCTCTACTACCGCCCTGAAGCTCAGGTCAGGCAGCGAGTCGAGCACGTCTTTAACCATCTAGATGTCTTGATCTCCAAGCACAGCCGCCATCCGATCTTTGAGCGCCTTGTCGGATACATTTATGCAGTGGAGCAGGGAGACCGCAATGACGGGAGGGGTTACCACATCCATGCGGCCTACTTCTTCAATGGCAATCACGTGGGCCGGGATGTCTTGAAGGCGATTGAGATTAGCGAGTTGTGGGAGGCGATCACGCGTGGTCAAGGTTATGCTCACAGCTGCAACCATAACAAGGAGGGGTATGGCAAAAAGTGCGGTATTGGCCGGCTCCAGAGGGACAATCAGTCGGTAAGGCCTAATGTCCACGAAGCGATGAAGTATCTAGTCAAGGACGGTCAGCACCTGCGTTTGAGGCCTGTGGGGGCACGTTGCCTGCGAAAGGGCGCGCTGGGGCGTTTTCGTCGGGGTTAACGGGGCCTCAGATGCGGAGTAACTCTCACAGCAGGTTTGGTGGCTATGCTGGTTGCGGTTGTTGTTGATTTCGATCAGCCGCAAGCTGTCACAACGGATCACATGTGTTTCGTCAATTCAGTACTGCAGAGCGTATCGGTGAGCTATGGCGTGAGATCACTCAGAATCGTGGATAAGGGCACGATAGCAGCCGAGATTACATGGGTGACGAGGATCTACGAGGAACGGGCATGTTCCGTCGCTCAGACAAGAAGGCTCGTCAGTCGGTAGCTACGGTAATGACCTACCTGGTCAGGGATAAGCAGCAGCACTTGAGGATCAAGCCTGCAGGTGCTTGAGCCTATCGGACAAGCTTAAACTTCTAGCGTCAAGCGCTTATGGCCCACAACTGATCAAGCCGCGTGGTGTGTGAGTGCTAATGTCGTGGTCGATTGCTCTAGGATTTTTAGAGCGGTGAACTGCTGTCGGGTCATGATAAAGTCACTGTCATCTATCCATACAGCCACACCCTTTAGGCACCATAAAAGGATTTCTGATGTCAGCCCTGTCTTCCTTGCTGGACTCATTTCGCAGCGCCTCAGTCACCGAGCGAGAAAAAGGTACCTATTTTGAAGAGCTCATTGTTGCCTATTTGCGTAACGAGGCAACGTACCGTGACCTTTACGAGCAGGTATGGACCTATGCGGACTGGGCGAAAGAAAGAGGGTTGAGCGGCAAGGATGCAGGCATCGACCTGGTAGCGCGTACCCAGGGCACCGGCGAGTACCATGCCATTCAGTGCAAGCTGTACGCTGAGGGCTATCGGGTCCAGAAAAAGGATATAGACAGTTTCTTTACCGCCTCGGGTAAGGCGCCGTTCTCTCATCGCATCATTGTCACCACGACCAACAACTGGAGTGAACACGCGGAGGACGCGCTCCAGGGGCAGCAGCCACCGGTCAGCAAGATTGACCTGCAAGCCTTGGAAGATAGCCAGATCGATTGGGCAAAATACCAGTCCAATCAAACTGTGGCCCTCAAGGCCAAGAAACAACTGCGAGATCATCAACAAACCGCCCTGAATGCGGTGTCTGTTGGCCTAAAGACCGCTGAGCGTGGCAAGCTGATTATGGCTTGCGGTACAGGCAAAACCTTTACCAGTCTGAAAATTGCCGAACAACAGGCAGGTAAGGGTAAGCGGGTGCTGTTTTTGGTGCCTAGCCTGTCTCTATTGTCGCAAACCCTGACTGAATGGACGCAGGAAAGTGAAATCCCGCTCCACAGCTTTGCTGTTTGCTCCGATAGCGACGTAGGCAAGAAGCGCAAAGCGGATGAGGACACCGTTCAGGTGTTCACCCATGAATTACGCTACCCAGCCACCACCAAGGCGGATCGGCTGGCTTCTGAAATGCTCAAACGCCACGATGATGAGCACATGAGCGTGGTGTTCTCCACCTACCACTCCATCGACGTTATCAGCCGTGCCCAGCACGAGCATGGTTTGGCAGCTTTTGATCTGGTGATTTGCGACGAAGCACACCGCACCACCGGCGCAACCTTCGGTGAGGATGATGAAAGCACCTTCGTGCGCATCCACGATGCCGATTACATACGCTCGGCCAAGCGGATCTACATGACGGCTACCCCACGCATCTATGGTGATGCGGCTAAGGTCAAAGCTGAGTCCGGCGAAGTCGCACTCTGCTCAATGGATGACGAAGCGCTGTATGGCAAAGAACTGTATGTCATCAACTTCTCCGAGGCCGTTCAGCGTGGATTGCTCACCGATTACAAGGTCCTAGTGCTGACGGTTGAAGAGAGCGTCATCAGTCGTCGCCTTCAGGACTTGCTGAAAGACGAAGACAACCAGCTCAAGGTAGACGATGCCGCCAAAATCGTTGGGTGTTGGAAAGCATTGGCCAAGCAGGGTCTTCATGAACAGCTGATTGGTGACGCCGAGCCTATGAAGCGTGCCGTGGCCTTCTGCCAAGTCATTTCCCCCAACTACAAAGGCTCCAAGCACAAGGTCAGCTCCATCAACATCGCCAGTATGTTCCAGTCAGTGGTGGAGGCCTATCAGGAGGCCGAAGATATCGAGGAGGCCTCTCGCTTGATCTGCGAAGCCGCGCACGTTGACGGCGGCATGAACGCCAGTCAGAAGGAAGCGAAGCTTAACTGGCTGAAAGAAGAGCCGCCGGCCAACACCTGCCGTATCCTCAGCAACGTGCGTTGCCTGTCTGAAGGCGTAGACGTGCCCGCGTTGGACGCTGTGTTGTTCCTAACACCCCGTAACTCCCAGGTGGACGTAGTGCAATCCGTTGGTCGTGTCATGCGCAACGCACCAGGCAAGAAGCGTGGCTATGTGGTGCTTCCGGTTGTTATTCCGGCAGGTATGGAAGCGCATGAAGCGCTTAACGACAATCAGACATATAAAGTCGTCTGGCAGGTGTTGCAGGCGTTGCGCTCGCACGATGATAGCTTCGATGCCATGGTCAATAAACTGGATCTGATCGGCTCCGACCCGCGCAAGATGGAAGTTATCGCCATCACGGACAAGGCTGATAAAAAGTCAAAGAGCAGCAGCAAGAAAGAGGCAGGAAAAGGCCAGTATGGCATCGGTGAAAAACGCAAAAAATACGATGCCGAGGGCCAGTTGAGTCAGCAGGCCGAGCTGACTTACGAAGTGGGTGAAATCGAAAAGGCCATCTACGCCAAGATCGTCGATAAGTGTGGCAACCGTCACCACTGGGAAGACTGGGCCAACGACATCGCCAAGATCGCCCGCACTCATATCGACCGCATCCAGGGCATTCTGGAGAACCCGGTCAATACCCGCGAGAAGGCCGCCTTCAATGCTTTCGCTGCCGAGCTACGCGACGACCTCAACGACAGCATCAGCGACGGTGAAATTGTCGAAATGCTCGCCCAGCACCTGGTAACCAAGCCGGTGTTCGATGCGCTGTTTGAGGAATACAGTTTCGCCAGCCATAACCCCATGTCCAAGGCCATGCAAGGCGTGCTAGATGCGCTCCATGAGCACAGCTTGGGCAAAGAAGCGGATACCCTGGATAAGTTCTATGCCAGCGTACGTCAACGCGCTGCCGGTATCGATAATGCCCAGGGCAAGCAGAAGATCATCGTCGAGCTGTACGACAAGTTCTTCCGCAACGCCTTCCCGAAGATGACCGAGCGTCTAGGCATCGTTTACACCCCGGTCGAGGTCGTGGACTTCATACTCCACAGCGTCAATCACCTGCTGCAAAAGGAGTTCGGCCAGACCCTGGGCAGCAAAGGCGTCCATATCATCGACCCTTTTACCGGGACCGGCACCTTCATCACTCGCCTGATCCAGTCGGGCCTGATCAAACCGGAAGAGCTGCCGCACAAATACAAGCACGAGATCCATGCCAACGAATTAGTGCTACTCGCCTACTACATCGCTGCCATCAATATCGAAGCGGCTTACCACGACGAAGTTATCGACGAGTACACGCCGTTTGAAGGTATCTGTCTGACCGACACCTTCCAAATGTATGAGAAGGACGACTTGGTAGACGCGCTGCTGGAGGACAATAGCGCTCGCCGTAAACGGCAGAAAGCGCTGGATATCCGGGTAATTGTGGGCAATCCACCGTATTCAGCGAAGCAAGAGAGCGCTAACGACAATAACGCCAATATTGCCTATCCAAGTTTAGATGAATGCATCCGCAGTTCTTACGCTGAGCGCTCGACTGCAAGCAATAAAAATGCGCTTTACGATAGCTACATTCGCGCCATACGTTGGGCCTCCGACCGTATTGGAAATGCAGGCGTGATTGGCTTTGTGACCAATGCGGGCTGGTTGGATACCAGTACCGCTGATGGCTTGCGTAAATGCCTAGCAGAAGAGTTCTCAAGTATCCATGTATTTCATTTGAGAGGAAACCAGCGCACTTCGGGCGAGCTATCGCGCAAGGAAGGTGGGAAGATTTTTGATAGCGGCAGCCGTGCCCCGATTGCCATCACGCTGCTGGTAAAAAACCCCGACACGGACGATCATGGCCGAATTCTGTTTCACGATATTGGCGACTACCTCAGCCGCAAAGAAAAGCTGGAAAAAATCGCCAATTTTGGCAGTTTGGTAGGTATACCAGACTGGCAGGTTATTACCCCGGATGCCCATGGCGATTGGCTCAAGCAGCGCAATGACAGCTTTTCCGACCACATTGTTCTGGGTGATAAGAAAAGTGAAAAGATGGCTATATTCAAAATTTACTCAAATGGAGTGAAAACCAATAGGGATAATTGGGTTTATAATTACTCAAAGAGTAATTTAATTGAAAATATAAAAAGTACTGTTGACTTTTATAACTCCGAACGCTTGCGCTACAGCAAGAGCTTTTCCAGCGCAGAGGGTGGTGCGCGTCCATTAGTTGAGGAGTTTATCTCTTTCAATGACGAAAAGATTAGCTGGTCAAGAGCTTTGCGCGAAGGTGTTCAAAGAGGACGCACGATCTCCTATGTTAATGACGCCTTAACAATTGGCGTATACAGGCCATTCATAAAATCGAATTTGTATTTCCATCGCAGCTTAATCAATGACGTCGCCCTTATTCCGAAGATATTTCCTGAGTGTGGCTCAAAAAATCTCTCTATAACTGTCACGTCTAAAGGTGCAAAAAGCTTTAGTGCTTTTATTGTAGGGCTAATACCAGACCTGAATATAATGGAGGCAGGCTCGCAATGCTTCCCCCTCTATTTTTACGACGAAGCCGCACAAGAATCCAAAGACGACCTCTTTGCTGAGCCAATTGAAGGTGGTTTGCGCCGCCGTGATGCCATCACCGATGCTGGTCTTGCGCACTTTGCCAGCGCCTATCCGAGCGAGGCCATTGGCAAGGAAGATCTGTTCTTCTACATCTACGGCATCCTGCATTCGCCTGACTACCGAGAGCGTTTTGCCGACAACCTGAGCAAGGAACTGCCGCGTATACCAGCGGTAAAGAAAGCCGCCGACTTCTGGGCTTTCAGCAAAGCCGGTCGCGCCCTGGCTGATCTTCACCTGAACTACGAAACTGTTGAGCCGTTCCCGCTGATCATCGAGGCCAAGGGCACCCTCACCGACGCTGACTACCGCGTAGAGAAGATGAAGTTCGCCAAGAAGGGCGACAAGACCACCGTCATTTACAACCCCCGCATCACGCTCAAAGGTATCCCCGAGGCGGCCTGGGATTACGTGGTCAATGGCAAGGCCGCACTCGACTGGGTCATGGAGCGCCAGGCAGTGCGTACAGACAAGGCCAGTGGCATCGTAAACGACGCGAATGACTGGGCCATCGAAACCATGGGCAACCCCAGGTACCCACTGGAGCTGTTCCAGCGTGTGGTCACCGTCAGCTTGGAAACCCAGAAGATCGTCAACAGCCTGCCGGCTCTCGATATCTGATACCCAGGAGGCCAAGGACAGGGCTATGACAGATTCGGCTATTCCTCTGGGTGAACGTGACGGCCTCATGCTGCGCGCCTATGAGGTCGAAAACGGCCTGCGTTGTGGCTGTGTGTGCCCTGGTTGCCGTCGTCCTTTGGTGGCAGCCAATCAGGGTGAGAAGCGCCTTCCATATTTCAGGCATGCCGAATTGGAGGGATGTAGCAATGGTCGATCAGAGGGTATTAGACGCTCTGCTGTGCAAGTGATCGCAGAGCACCAGCGACTGTTATTGCCATCCTTCACTGAGCGAGTGAGTCAATTTCTAAAGAGCGGCAGAAGTATCGTCAAGGAAGTAGGGTTCGATGCTGCATCCATTATCCCTGAACAGGTGGAAAAGTTCGTCGATCTTGATGGTCTTAGAGCCCACGTAAGGTTGACATTGCAAGGCCATAGCCTGATTGTCCGCATCAAATGCTCGGTTCGCCAGGAGCACGAACGAAAACGCCGGCTGCAGGGTATGGAGGTCTCCAGTATTGAGATCGACTTGAACTTGCTCACGGATGCACAGATCAACGATCAGGCGGTATTCGCGCATGCCGTTTTGGATGATCCGCATAACCGCGCCTGGATTCGTTCGATGAAGGGTGAGGCTTTGATTAGCCGGGCCCGTGCCGAGCTGAAAACTGAGGCGGCACGCCTGAATACAGAGTGGCAGCAGGCCGAGGATGAACGTATTGCGGCGGCACCCACGGTTGAAGCCCAGCCAGATGTGCAGCAACAGGAGTATTTGGACGCTCTTGTCTTGCACCGTAACGCTCAAGTTGAGTTGGCGCGTTCAACAACGCGCGGCTGCGCGGGTATCGAGCACACCTGGAAAGAGCGGGAAGCACTGATTGTAGCGACAATGTTTCAAGCCGTGCGAGAGTGGGGCTGTGTAGGTGCTGAGTGTTCAAGCTGCAGGCTAGTGAGCTCTCCTGGTTCGCGCTTCTGTCAGTACTGCGCGTCTGATTCCCAACGTCTGCGGGAGCTTCGGTTTTCTCCTGACCTGGAGCTGACAATCGAGCAGATTAAGCGTTGCTGGGTTACACCGCATGAGTCTTTGCGAGGGGCGCGGTATTTGATTGTCTTGCCAGATGTGAGCTGAAATCACGAAAAATAAAAGCACCCCATCTAACTCAGTACGTAGTTTTGCCTGTGATGCACACGGCTGGGAGTTAGGGCGTATTTTGGTCTAGGACATGGAGGACTCGTCATGCAAAGAGACATGGACTTGCTGAGGGAAATACTGCTGAAGCTTGAGGGCATGAATCAGCAGGCGAATGCAATTCTGACCTTCAAGGCTGGGGATCTTGGTATTGAGGGTTTCACTGATGATCAGGTGATTTATCACTTTAGGCTATTGGCTGATGAGGGGTATATCGATCAGGGCGGACGTCCGCCATTGAGCGGTCTGATGTTCCGTCAGCTGACATGGAAAGGGCACGACTTTGCTGACTCGGTGAGGGACTCGGAGATCTGGAGGAAAACGCGGGGTGGTGCGCTGGCAGCAGGTGGCTGGACCCTGGATTTGATAAAGGATCTTGCAAAGGGATATGTACGAAAGAAGCTCAGTGATACCACTGATATTGAGCTTTAAGAGCCGTGTGGATTTTATCAGTCCTGAAAATTTACTGGAAAAGCAGCTGGTTGGTTTTCTATTCCGGATGCCAAAAATTAGAGCTGTGTTATATCCGAGGCCAAGAGGCCCCGGATTCACTTGTTACATCTCACTGCATTGCAATCCAGCCATCATGGCCGCTTCCATGAACTCCTGGGTAGGCATACTGCGCCGGCTCATACGCTCTAGAGCTTCTGTTCCATATCGTTCGTTTAGCCGCTCGAACGCACAGCTACAGATCCTCCTGTCCGCGCCGCCTTGCATACATCCAGACACGAACTCACCTCTGAACTTGTCCTCAGGGCTTGAGCAGCCAGCCATGAGCAGGCTGATCGCTATTCCTACTGATGCGATTGTAGATTTCATTGTCTGGTCTCCTACATTCTGGAAAGTACTTGGGATACACCGAGTGCAACGCCAATACCGAGACCAATCAACTGAGGTTGCGGATTCCACGCCATTCGGACACTCAGCCCACGCTGATCCGG
>TARA_R110000822_G_scaffold36278_15_pt1 | contig 14715 bp, 30 predicted proteins | sample TARA_R110000822 | Tara Oceans TARA_R110000822 (sample SAMEA4397666) | marine metagenome | biome: Polar Biome; feature: [SRF] surface water layer (ENVO:00010504); material: water (ENVO:00002006), including particulate matter (ENVO:01000060) such as... | depth 5 m | reverse complement strand
GTAATTACTGACTTAAATGATAATAGTGCTGGTCTTAATCATAGAAACTTAATTGATGATTTAATGAACGAAATAAGAGAAGTACAAAGTAAAGTACAGGGCGCACAAGGTTGTGCTGAGGAGGCAAAAAGCCAAGCAGACTATGCTTGTGATGAAGCAGGGGATGCAGATGATACGTGTGATAGTGTTTTAGAGATGTGTAGAGATATTATCAAAGACATAGAGTCTAAAGAAGTAAAAGAAGAAGAAGTATCAGAAGAGCAAAAAGAAATAGACAATAGCAACCAATACGAAGCTACAAATAACTAAACTAGAGAGGACTAAAGCCCGTACATTAATTTGTGCGGGTTTTTTTATATCAATATGAAATTTAAAATAATAGAAGATAAAAGAATTTTAAAAGCAATGGAAAAAAGAGGACTTATAAGTCAATCAGAATATAGCGAATTTCCGCAAGTAGATGCGGATTTAAGCCAATTTGTATATAAAGATAGAACGTATTGGATAAAGTATTATGATGGTTCATTCTTTCCATTTGTAGTGACATTATCAGATTTATATATAAAAGAAAATTGGAACAATTTAAAAGAACAATACAGAAGATAAAAGAAAAGTAAAGGCTATGGTGTATGGTCACATTTGGGAATATTACACATAAACAAGTAGAGTTGCATAGCCTTAATAAAAAGAAAAGGAAAATAATATGAGTAAAGTAAAATTTGAAAGTATAAATATGGTAGAATTAGCAGTAAAAGCAGAGAAAAAGGCAATGAAAAAAATAATAGAAAAGGAAAATAATATGAGTAAAGTAAAATTTAAAACAACAATAAAGAAAATAGAAAATATATGTTTGGACTACTCTTGGGGCAGTACAGAAAGAGAAGAAAAAGAAATAACATATAACATAGAAGTTAATGCAATAAAACAATATGGTTCATTTGAAATGTATTGTGATGGTGATGAAGCTTATTATGCAGAAGGCGGTCTATGGTTCACACGTGGTGTACTTACAGACTATGATGGTATATTTGATTTACCTAGACCAATTAAAGAACAATTAAAAAAGTGGGGTTTTGATACCTCAGAAATGGAGTAAAATAATATGAAAAAAGAGCTAAGAAAAAGAATAGTAGAAGAAGCAGAAGAATGTTTAAAGGAAAGAATAAGAAAAGGTGTTAATACTAGCGAAATAGACTTTTTATGCGGTGTAGCACAAGCAATGGTATCAATGGAAAGAGATAACGGATTAGATGAAGATACAGTTATGGGTTGTGTACCACCAAGATGGATATTTAGTGCAATAAGAAATGAATCAATATTTGAAGAAAGTGAGGTGTAATATGGAAAAGAAAGAAATTTTAAACGCATTAGAAGAGACTATTGATTCATTAAACATATATTATGATTTAGTGTTTGATGAGTCGGGAAAAATAATAGTAAATGATGCAATAGATACTATGAGGTCTGTGCAATGGGCAATTAACATAAAAATGGAGGATAAGTAAATGAAAATTACATTAAATTTTGACGGATTTGAAAGAGCATTTCAAAGATACGGAAGAGGAGAACAATTTTCATATGAAGGCTTACAAGCATTATTTGAACATATAGAATTATTAGAATCAGATATGGGCGAAGAAATAGAGCTTGATGTGATTGGTCTTTGTTGTGAATATACAGAATATGATAATCTACAAATATTTCAAGATGAACACGGAAAAGATTACGAGTGTATTGAAGATATAGAAAACGAGACAATAGTAATACCAATTGATAAAGAATCATTCATAGTAGGTAATTTTTAGAAAGGATAATATGAAAAGAAGATTTAAATACTTAACCAATAGAGGATTAATAAATAGAATAAATGATAGATTTCAAAATGGTTTAAATGATGATGATGAAGTCTATGAATTATTTGAAAGAAAAAGACAACAAGGATTTAGAGTTATAATTGGATATGATACATATGATATTGTAGAAAGGGGCAAATAATATGATAATAGAAGACTATTACACAAAAGATGAGATTGATTATATTTGTATGTATTACGGGCAAATACCCGAAAATTTAACATACAATATAAAAGTTATGTTAGTAGAAAAACTAGAGAATGAAATTGTTAGTAAAGTAGAAAAAATAAAAAGAGAAAGGTCGTAATATGGAAAAAGAATATTTATTTCATTGTGCGGGTTGTAAAAAACCCGACAAAGAATATCCAATTAGATTTCAAGATTATGAGGTTGGTGAGCCTATATATAATACACCAAGAGTAGCAGAACACAAATGGGCAAGAAATGATGCATATGGTATATATACGGGACTATACTGTGATAAGTGCTACAATCATAACTACCCGTACAAAAAATACAGATACCACGATGAATCTTATTGTGGTGAAAGGATAGAGCCAAATGAGTAAAAGAAAAAAAGAAGAGTTTAAGATACTAGAATACGCAAATAAATTATTTGATTTAGGTAAACCAATAAATGTAATAAAGACAAAGCAAAAAGAAAAAGGAGAGCAATTAAATGGAAAATAAAAAACTATTATTTCATATACCAAGAGAAAATAAAGAAGACTTTCAATCTATAATGAATAGTGTAGATATGAATGAACTTTATAAAGCAGAAGATAAAATGAAACAATTAGAATATTTAAAGAAAGATTCTATGCGAGATAATGGAATTTTAAATAATATAGACTGGGATAGTGAGCCAAAGAAACTAATCTATTCAAATAAGATGTTATATGCATTTGTACATCATGGAGCTGATTATGCTTTATGGACAAAAAGAGCTACGCAGACTATGGACACAAAAGAATGGACTGAAGTTAGTTCATTACTTGATGTGCCTATGTTCTCATATCTTGAGCTGAGAAAATATGCAAAAGCAATAGGTTGGATAAATGAAGATAATCACAATTGGTTAATAGAGAGGTAGGTTAAAATGAACATTAATAAACTATCAAAATGGCTAGAAGAGAGTGGACTAGTAGCCTTAACAGGTACTGATTTAGAGCTTGTCAAAGACTACATAGATGACAAGTGTATAATCATAATACCAACAAAATATTTTAACGAGGCTAATGCAGATTTAGCTTCATCACACATAGAAGAAACACACAAAAGGAGAAAGTAATGGAGTATAAGTCAATACAAATACCTATAACAGAAGAAGATATAAGAATGTTCCAAGAGTTAGTACATCATGGTAGAGAGCCATTTCTGTGGACATTTGATGGAGTCAATGTTGAATTTATAAAAGAAGAAGAGGAGGAGGAATAATGGACGCTAGAACTTCATATTTTAGCAGTGAAATTAAAGACCTACAGTTTAAGTTTAAATCATTGCGTAATGACCACGAAGAACTTAAAAAGAAACATGAAAAACTACAAAAACAAGTAAAGACCTTAAAGGAGAAAGATGATGAATAAAAAACAAAAAAAGATGATTATGGACGAAGTTGGAGCTTATCATGATATTGTTTCAGACTATAAAGATATTTTTACAGAAATAAATAATATACTTGATTATTCAATACCAAAAGAACAATTTATTTTAGATGGATTACAATCTATTACAGATGGTTTTGAAGAAGAAATTAATGAATCATTATCATTAATACATAAAATACAGGAGGTAAAATGAGAGTACCAGACTACAGAGAAATGAGAGATATGCTATCTTTTAGGGAAGCAGAAGACATGACATACAGAGACATACAAGAAATATTATTGTTTGGAACTAAGCCATATGCAGAGATTCCAGATGATGATATTATGGATATGTTTATAGCAACATTTGGATTACAACATATTCCAAAGAAAAAAGTAAAGGAGGTTAAATGACAGAATTAGTATTAGGAATAATGGTATTATTTATCTTTTATGATTTTATTAGAAGATTATTATAATAAATGTTGTTTATTAACTTAAGCATTAATAAGATGTATAACAATATGTGGGGTAATTACTTAGATTGCCCTACATATACAAAAAAAAGGAGAGTAATTAAATAATGAGAAATCTTGAGAATCAAGACCAGAATAAAACAAAAAAGAACGTAATCATAACAAATATGGATAAGAATCTTTGGAATAAATTCAAAGGAACGTGCTATTCTCGTGGAACTTCCATGAATAAAGCTATAGCAGAGCTTATCGAATCATTTGTTTCTGAAAATTAGGAGAATCCTTGAAATATAAATGTCCTGTTGATGTAGAATCTATCTACAACGACCATATTGTAAGAAAAAATGAAGAAAACTACAAAGAAAGATATGATGGTAAAGAAAACCATTATCATGCTTCTGGAGCGGGTATTTGTTCAAGGAAGTTGTATTACGAATCTGTTGAAGTAATCCCTACTACAAACCCAGCTAATGAAAAATCATCTAGAATTATGCGTTTAGGTACAATTGTACATGATGATTTACAACAAGCTCTTTCCGATACTACTATATATAGTAATACTATAAGTAGTAATACTACATATGAAGAATCTATATATAGTAAAGAAAAAGATATATATAATATACAAAAAGAAACTTTTAAATATCATATTGAGGGCGAAGTGTTTATTGAATCTTTAAACGTCAGAGGTTTTTACGATTTGGTGGCGGTAAGTGATGTTGATGGTAGTGTTCATTTGATTGATTTTAAAACTATGGCTAGCTATTCTTGGTCAAGAAAGTTTGGCTATAAGAATAAAGACCCACATGCTTCTGTGCATCAAGAATTGCAATTAGCTACTTATGGGTTAGCTATAAAAGAAAAATTTGGTAGACTTGATAGTATGTGGTTGTACTATTATAATAAAGACAATTCACAAATGAGGTCTTACCAAGTTCCAATGCATATGCTCGATAGGGCAAAAGCATTTTGGACTAACGTAAACGAAGAACATAAAAAAGGTCTTCCAATGTTTAGAGAAAAGATAAGTCCTGTAGAAGATTGGGCTTGTAACTATTGTAGATTTCTAGACCATTGTAAACCGCCTTTTTTTAAGAAAAAGTAAAGGAGATAAACGTGAGTGTATTTCAAAAACTAAAAGACGTTGACATCTCTAAATTAGCAGAGCAAAAGGGTAAGTTTGATTACTTGTCTTGGGCGCATGCTGTAAGAGAGATGTTAAAAGTATTTCCAGAGGCAACTTGGGAAGTACACGAATATGATAGTATGCCTTATATGCAAACAGCTACAGGCTACTATACAAAAGTAAGTGTAACAATTGAAGGTCTTACAAGAACTCAGATACATCCTGTTCTTGATAACAAGAATCAGACTATTGATACACCTAATGCTTTTCAAATAAACACATCAATTCAAAGGTGTTTAGCAAAGGCAATAGCATTACATGGTCTTGGTCTTTCATTGTTTGCTGGTGAAGATTTACCAGATAACATAACAGATAAGCAAGAAAAAGAGTTTACTAAGCTTGCTAATCAAGTTAAAGATGAAAAAGCTAAAAAAGCTATGTTAAGCGCTCTTAATAGCGGTAGAATAAACGAATCAAACTATGCAAAAAGTTTGGAACATTGTAAAACAATCATAAAAAAACAAAAAGAAGGAGATAAGTAATGGCTACTGAAACAGCTAAAATGTTTGACGACATGTTAAATGATACAGAAAGTTTCTTTGTTCCAGGCGAAGAGACAGATACAAAACCTAAAAACGCACCAAATGTAAGAGGTGAGTTCTATGGACACATGCAAAATGCAACAAGTAGAGAAGTAGAGTGGACAAAAGATGGTAAAACTTTTAAGGCTTTGGTTTATAACTACGAGTTTGTTGTTGATGCTAAAAACTCAGAGCAGTCCTATGAAGGTAAAAATGGGAAAATTAAAGGTGAAGAGTATGTTGGTAGAACTTACAGGTCTAATGGTATTTTTAGATTCTTAGAGCCTCAAAAAGGTGATAAATTTGAATCAAATTCTACAGGCAACAAAAGATATTTTCAGTTTTGTGAAACTATCGGTGTAGAAATACCTAGAAAAGTGGTTAAAATGAAAGGACAAGATGTTGAAGTCCAAGTCTTACCACCACTTAGAGGAACTGATATTGATGGAGCGCCAGCTGTAGCATTAATAGATGCTGGAAAACCGTATAAAAACAAAGAAGGTGAAGAGAGAACACCTTTTATTGTTAAATTCGTAAAACAGTGGGAAGGAGGTGTTAAGAAAGATGCAGACATCCCATTCTAAAAGAAGATACAGAAAAGTAGGATGGCCTAGAGAGCTGATTATCAACACCTTATATGGTTTTGGTATGAAAGGCAAAAGAATAAGTAAAATTGTTGGTGTATCACAAGCAACAGTTTATAGACATATAAAAAGATAATAATATGGGAGACTTTGTATATCGTGAGAATACATGGGGGGTTTTAATGCGGTCCTCTCTACCGCAGTTCTTTTCCGCCTTTCAAGTCTCCCCTTTTTTAAAAGGAGAAAATTATGCAGTGTTGGCATTGTAGTTCAGAATTGATTTGGGGAGGAGACCATGATTATGAGGATTATGGAAAGGAAGGCGAAGGAATAGTGAGTAACTTCAGTTGTCCAGATTGTGATTCATATTACGAGTGTTATTTACCACTAGGAGGTCAAGATGATAAAATGGACTAATGTTTTTATGTGGGGCGGAATAACAGTTATAAGTGTTTCAATTTGGGCAGTAATAATATTATTTATAATTAATTTATTAAACTAAAAGGAGATAAAGTGAAGAATAAAAAAAATAGTACCTGGAAGAAAATACAAAAAATAAGGGAAGAATTAGAGAAAAGTCCTAATGGATGGCCTTTATGTAAAATAGTAGGAGCTGAATACATTAATACAAGAGTGTACAAAAGGATGCGTGATGCGTAGAAAAGATATGCAAACTTTGATGAATGAAATTATGGATGGAGTTTCTGAAACTAGAGATGCTGGTCAGAAGGAATATGCTAGAGATTTAGATAACGTATTTGCTAATTTTGAAAGAGTTGCAACTTTTGTTGGGGTAAGTAGAGAAAAAGCATTACTTACTTATATGATAAAACATGTGGACGGACTATGCGCTTATGCTGATGGCCATGAATCTCAGAGAGAAGATGTTCGGGGAAGGTTAACAGACATTATAGTCTATTGTATTTTAATGTGGGGTATGGTAAAAGATAACCAAGCAATTAGAGAGAATAAAGATTAAGAAATGCAATCATTGTGAAAAAATATATAAAATATCCGATTTTAGTTGGAAGATTAAGAGACTCAATAAGAGAAGTAACAAGTGTAAACAATGCACAAATAAGTACTCTAGAAAACATTATCTTAAACATGGGGAAAAATATAAAAGAAGTAATAAAATTAATACTGAAAAATATAAAAGGGAAAGGAGAGATTTAGTTTATGAATTTAAGCTTAGTAATCCTTGTACTTCTTGTGGTGAAAGCAACCCTATCGTCCTGGAATTTCACCATCTTAACCCGAAAGAGAAAAGAAATGATGTATCGAATATGGCTTCGCATGGATATTCGGTCAAAAGTATTGAAGAAGAAATCGAAAAATGTATTATACTATGCGCAAACTGTCATAGAAAAAAAACAGCCAAGCAACAAAATTGGCACTCACACAAACGTAAAGAAAGAGGTAAGGCATGGGAAGAGCAATAGATATGGAAAACGATATTTCCAAACTGAAACAGGAAGTATCAGAACTAAAAAAAGTATTACAAGAAATATTAAATGAGGTAAAAAAAGATGAAAAGAAAAAAACCAACGTCAAAGGAAGTACAAACAGTAATAGAAAAGTTAATACTGGAACTGTCAAGTCTAAACCAGATGATAACGGGTCTGACTAATGCTTTTATGGAGTATATAGATTTTAAGAAAGATACTAAAAAGTTTGAAGATTATTTAATAAAGAAGGAGAAACCTAGTGTTAGAAAAAAAAGTTCTAGAAAAAATACTAGCAGAAAATAGCTGGGGTCTATATTTAAAAGGTAGGCCGCTTGAAGAAATTAATACCAATGTAGGTGTTATTTATAAAATATGTGAAGTGTCAACAGAAAAATTAGTTGACGAATATAATGAACATGTTATAAATATGAAAAATGAACAACTGAAGAAAATGCAAAAAGAAGAATAAAAAAAGGAGATAAAATGCAGGAGATAGCTGATGTGACCACAGAAGATGTGGTTTTAGGGAGTGTTATCTTTTACCCAAAAGAATATAGTAGAGTAGCTCAATATATACCAGATAGAAAAGTTTTTACACAAATAAAGGCTAAAAATTTGTGGGACAAACTTACTAAAATGATTAAAGAAGGAAAAAGTATAGACATTCCTCTTTTATGTGCTTCATTAACAAATGAAGATAATTTAAATGGTATAACAACTTCGTATATTTTAGATATAACTGGAGATGTGTGTGGTATGGGTATGATGGAACCATATGCTCAGATGATATACGAAAAGTATTTGCTTAGAAAAACAATAGAAGCGACAGAAAATATAAAAAAAGATGCGCTTCATAAAGGTGGTGATGTATACACACTAATAAACGAAGCACATTCTCTTATGGGAGAGTTAATAAGAGTTAGGCCTGGTGAAAAGTTTACTATAGATAAAGCAATGACTGATACCCTTAACACTATGCAAGAGGGTAATAAAAAGATGATTAAAACAGGTTACAAAGAAATTGACAGTTTAGCAGGAGGGCTTACAAGAGGAGAGATAACAATAGTTGGGGGTAGACCAGGTCATGGTAAGACAACTTTTCTTGTCAACCTCTTAGCCTCTCTTGTTAAAGGTGGATATAAAGTAGCTATGTTTAATAGAGAGTTACCTAACAGTGAAGTAATTAAGAAATTGATATGTATTGAAAACCCAAGACTTAAGTATAGAGATGTTAGAAAAGGTATAGTAGATAAAAGTAATATTGGTTTTATTGAAGAACTAAAAAAAGCTTCCAGGAAAATAGCTGATATATATGGTGAAGATAGATTCATTATGTTTGACAATATTAGAGACTTACCTAAAACTGCATCTGAAGTTAAAAAGTTTGAACCAGACGTTATTATAGATGATTATATACAGCTTGTAACTCCAAGTGGTAAAGAAACTGAAAGAAGATTACAACTTGAACGTATTTGTAATGAGTATAAATGGTTAGCTAAAGAAACAAAATGTGCAGTAATACTTGCTTCTCAGCTTAACAGGTCACTAGAATCACGAACTAAGGAAGCTAGAAGACCTCAATTGTCTGATTTAGCTGAATCTGGAGCTATAGAGCAGGTAGCAGAGAATGTTTTCTTTGTCTACTACTCTTATAAGGTTGACCCTTCTATGCACTCTAAAAACGAAATTAGACTAATTGCAAGTAAGGTTAGGTATGGAGAGTCTTCTGAAATAACCCTTAACTATAATGGCGATATTTGTACTATTTATGACAATTGGACAATACCGCATGCAAAGGAGCTAGATGTTACAAAAGAATTACCGTTTTAAAACCTATATAGGTATAGACCCAGGAAAATCTGGAGGCATATGTTCTATTGAAGATAATAGATTAAGAGCGAATAAGTGTCCAGATTCTGTGCAAGGTATGGCAGAATTGTTTAAAGATATATTACAAGATACTTCTCCTAAAGATGTGTTTTTGTATATAGAAAAAGTATGGGCTATGCCACATGATGGTAAGAGTTCGATATTTACTTTCGGACAAAACTATGGCCAATGGGAGGGGGTTATTGCATCATTTAACATAATCCCTATTTATGTAACCCCTTCCGTTTGGATGAGACACCACGAAGTACAAAAGGGATTGAAAAAACAAGAAAGAAAAAACATACTTAAACAAATGGCGCAAGAATTTATTGATTCAAATAACTATATGTCATATCAATGGAAAGGAGTCGCTACCTTAGCTACTGCAGATGCAATTATGATAGCGAAATACGCAATTGCTAAAACTGACTGATATATATGATGTTTTTGGAGACCTTAGTTTATTAACAAATGACGGAAGGAAAATACCATTGGATTACGAAGAAATGAAAAAGTTTGACCTTGATTTAAAGTTTGGGAAAATGGGAGAGAAATTTGTAGAAGATTTGCAAAATGGTAACACCATGATTGAGGTAAAAACAGAGAGAGATATATGGAAAAATACAGGCAATATAGCTATAGAAATAAGATGTAGCGGGAAACCTAGTGGCATATCTACTACAGGTTCTGCTATATGGATTCACTTATTGTCTGATAACGGGAAAATTGTAGGTGGATATATATTTAGTGTAGACTATTTAAAACAAAAGATAATAGACCTTAAAAAAGAAGGTAGATTAAAGCTCATAATGGGCGGTGATTTTAATGTTAGCCAAATGGCATTAATACCTAGGACAGAATTATTCAAATAAATCGTACATTGCTGAATATTTTCTTTTGTTTTGAAGACTACTAGCTCTATTAACAAGTTTTCTTTTTCTGTACTCAAACTCTATTTTAGCTTTTTTGTACCTATCTAAAAGTTTTCTATCTTTTAAATACTTTTTAAATTCTTTTTCTGGAACAATACCTCCATTTTTAACATCAAATGTTTCAGATAATGATGAAACTGAATATGAACTTAAAGACCTATTTAAGTTAGACATAGCTTTTTTGTGTATTTTTTTTAAATCTAAACCTTTACCTGTTCTTCTATAATTTTTTATCATATCTGTAATAATATAATTATATGCGGCCCAATAAGCTCTGTCAAAATCTTTTTGGTTTCCATTATAAAATGAATTTCTTAAACTTCTGTAGTATGGGGTAATTGTTGACTGGCCATGTAAATGAGTTTGTTTGTAATTATTTTCTGATTTCCATCTTCTTGCGTAAGTAGAAAATTCTTTTTGAGTTTTATAAAGTTTGTCATTTTTAAACCCTGGACCAAATGGTTCTTGAAAATTTTTTCTATATTGTGCGTATAAAACAACAGTATTGCTCATAAAATCATCTAATGCTTGCCCTTTAAATTTTCTTTCGTCAGCAAAGCCTAAAGATGGTAAAAAAGTATGCCCAAACAAAGAAGCTGCTGAAGATAAATTTCTAAAAACAGCAGTACCATAAATTGGGTTAAAAGAACTAGCCATCATTTGGTCGTTAAAATCTAAAAAATCAAAAGCACTTTTTTTAGAGTATAAATTTGCTCCATAGGGGTTTAACATATCAGAACCTAATTGTAAAAATTCAGCTCTCCATAAAAATGAAGCTATTTGAGTTAATGCATCTTCATTTTCTGTGGGATTTTTAGTGTCAAATAAAGCATCGTACATTGCCCATAAAGCCCAGCCAGATAAAGCGCTACCCATAGTTGCTTTTGCTAAAGGAGCTATGTTACCATTTTTAAATATTGGTCTTATATGGTTTATTCCCATATCAAAAGTTGTAGAATATGCCATACGATAAAACAATGACATAGGTTTTACATATTTGTTATTCATCCATGAAGGTAGTAATTGCGCACCTGTTCCTCCAGAAACTGACACATGAGAGTAATGAGCAACTTTAGCTCTTATATAATCCATTTTACCTGTCATCTCTGTATCAGATAAACCATTTTGAATTTTTCTGTAACTTTCTTTGTCAAACAAAAATTCAATTTCATCATCAGATAGTTTAAAAACATTCTTCCAAAAATCTCTAACTTTATCTTTTCCACCTTTATTTAAAATGTTTTTAACACCATGGCTTTTAGCTAACTGTTGTTCAAATGTCATAAGTCCAGATTGTACTTGAGCTACCCTACCTATACCTTCTGTTTGAGTCATTAAATTTACTTTAAATAAACTTTCCATACTAAATGTGCCTAAATTAAATGGCAATTTTATGGCTTTATCTTGTAAAGCTAATGTTTTTGTTTGATATGTAGTAAAACCTTTTCTTCTAGCATCTGTCATAAGTTCACCATAGTTGTTAAATAAATCTAAAGTAGCTTTAGCTGTATTTAACATAGGAAATGTCCCTAAAGTTCTTGGTATAGTAATTAAAAGATTTTTAATACCAGAAGTTGGAGATGATAATCCAGTTGCTGCAGACAATGTACTAGTTGTTGCTAAAAAATTAGTTATAGCATTTGAATCTTTAGTTGACAAACCTAAAAGTTCATCAATATGATTAGCTATATATTGATGTTGTTTATTTGAAGAATTTTGCATGTCAAATAAATTACTTTTTGCTCCACCTGATATTTTGTATTTAGTGCCAAAATTAGTAAACTCTGGGAAAAATTTTGTTGTAGATATAAATTTAGATGTTACTGTAGAATATCTGTCCATAACACTATTATAATCACTTTCATATGATTGTACTTTCTTTTTTTTACCAAACAAAGTAGTAATTTCTGTTTCAAATGGAAGTAAAATCCCTCTTTTTTTAAAATGTTCAAGAACAACCCTAGCTGGATTATAAGTCATTATATTAATTGCTTCTTCTTTTATAGACCTTAATAGCTCTGTATCTTTTAAATTTTTATCATACTCTGCTTCCCATTTATCTGGGTTTTTGTCTTTTTTAAATTTTTTAGAAGCAAGTTCAGAAGCTCTAGATTTTAATCTTTCGTTTGCAATTTTAACAATAACAGGACTTGCAGTTGAATGTTTTTGTATGTCCATTAGCACTTCTCTACTAACAGCTCTAGTCATATAATTTTGAATATATTTTCCATCAAATTCCGCTAAAAATTCTTCATATTGAAATTTGTTTGATTTTGCTTTCATTTCAGTTTTAATTCTTTTCCAATAAAAATCAGTCATTTGTCTATGATATTCCCTTGCAACAATATGTTTTTTTGTAAAAGTATCTAAACTTTGAAAACCATCATCTTTCATAGACCATAATTTTTTTGTTTTAGGGTTTATTAAATCAAAAGCTTCTGTTGCTTTTTTCTCAGAACCAGACAAAACTCTTCCTTTTTGTTTCCTCATCTCAGGCTCTAATAAATTCATATTTTTAACATCTTTGCCTAAAATATTAACAACTTGGTCTATAGTTTCGTCAGCAAAAGCTTTATCTCTTGTATACACAACATCAAAATCTAACAATTTGTCAGCTAATTTTTTAGAAGATTTCCCTCCTTTTTGAAGTACATAATAAACAGGAGCAATTAATTTTAATCCTCTAAATCCAGGAATTGTTTCATCAGCTATATCTCTCAAAGAAGGAGAATCATAATTAGAATCAGCAACTTTTTGTTTATATTCTTTAAAAAATTGAGTTGCCATATCAATAGTTTTTTCACTTTGAATATTGTCTATAGCCCCATCCTTAACACCCAAACTTTCCAAAAAACTAACAGAGTCTGATGCAGGAATTTCTTTATCTTTTCTTAGTTGCTCTAAACTAAATTTAGATATATGCATAGAATCATTGTCTGATTCTATAATATTAATACATGCTCCTTTTATTGCCATTTAATAACCTTTATTTACAATTTGTATATTTAATTATTTTTTGCAAAACAGATTCATCAATTATATTATCTTTTAAACTAATTGATTTCATGTTTTTAATTTCATCTTTTGTTAATATTTTACCTTTAAGCAAAATATCTTTCAACTTGCTTTCATAAGCTTTGTTTCCTAAATTTTTTCGTGTAACTTCTTTATTCATATTTCCAGATAACAATATTTTAGCTTTAGCTCTTAAAGATTTTTTATTGTCTATTGCGTTTCTTTCTAAAGAACTTTCTCTGAATACATCTATTTGTTTCTTTGTAAAGCTAAATTCTTGATTTTTGACTTCCAATTGTGTTGCATATTGTATAACTCCAGCTTTTTGTAAAAGCTCTTCAAGTGGAGCGAATTTTTTAGATATAGGTATACCTAGTATTTTTTCTGTACCAATATTTGCAAACTGTTCAATTATTCTTGATGAACCTTCTGACATTGTCCTAAAGGTTGCCTCTAATACATTTTTATGTATTTTATAAACATCAGCTTTTCTTCCTTTAACATTTGTAGGTTCAATAGAAATAAATCCATCTTTATCAGCAGCTTTTGATATAAGCGCAATATTTTCAAAACCTTTTTTAAGCCTGTAAATAGAAGCTGTACTTGCTAAATCTAAATTACCTTCTGTTAAGCCATATTTTTCAAGTTGTGCATTTTTCATTTTTTTCATTTGTTCAGAAGTAGCACTATCAAATATTAAATTTTGATACTCTTTTTGGATAGATTTAAACATATCTAAATATTTCCCTGTAGGCATTCCATTTTTGTCTGTTTTAAATTTAGCTTGATAAGATTGATATATTTTATCATTAACATTTCTATGAGTTAACCCAAAATAATCTACTAATTGAAACTGGTCACTTTTTCTACCATATTTATTATCAACCCAAGTAGAAAAACCTTTTCTAAAAGTTGTTCCTGTAATTTTATCGCCAAAGAGTTGTTTTGATAATGCTGTTACCGTATCACCCGAAAGAGCAACATTTACAAAATCATCACCCTCCTGTTTTTTTATAAAAAATATAGACTCATATTCTATTTTTTTGTTATTTATATATCCTATAACCTTATTAGACTTGTTTTGAACTAATTTAATTACTTTTTTTAGTAAAGATTTTGTATTTAAGTTAGAATGTTTACTTTTAGTATCAGACCAGTCAATATTTTTTCTTGTACCAGTTTTGCTTGTTACAATATCTAAACCACCGCCACCTTTTATATCACTAGTTGTTAATCCTCTAGGA
>TARA_R110000822_G_scaffold64187_3_pt1 | contig 14738 bp, 18 predicted proteins | sample TARA_R110000822 | Tara Oceans TARA_R110000822 (sample SAMEA4397666) | marine metagenome | biome: Polar Biome; feature: [SRF] surface water layer (ENVO:00010504); material: water (ENVO:00002006), including particulate matter (ENVO:01000060) such as... | depth 5 m | reverse complement strand
CTTCCCAATTTGGGATGTCCCTTGGGTCACAATCCCAAGACCTTGTGGTGAATATGTCATGTCATTTTCTCCGTTATATTTTTGTTTTCTATAATATTATACACTTATACTATGAACCAATTGCTATTGTCTGACATCAAAGTAATAGACTCGTTTTGATGGCTCAAAGTAATGGTTGTAACCCCGTCAATTGTTTCGCTTCCAGACCTGATAATATCCACAGTGTTACTACTACTATCTGTTTTCTTTATGATTAAGGTCTTTCCTCCGTTTGATGTAGCCGCATATGTAGTTACATCTATAGCTCCGCCTGTAGCATTTGCAAAAATGGCCACATTTGAAGCTGTGGCTATTGTATTGCCGGTGATTGTCGCATAAGGAACAACCGGCGATTTAGAAAAAGTAAGTATCCCATTTGAATCAAGAAAAGTAGCTTTTCCAGCGGGGTACGTTCCAAATACTGTATGATTACCAACGGTAAGAGATATGACACTTCCACTATTGCTACTAGCAAGAATTGTGGTTCGGGCAAGAGTGTCTGGAGAAGCGTCAGTAATGGTGCCGATGCCTACTTCCCATGCAGACCCATCAGCGTCTTCAATTGCATAGTAAGTAGTGTTTCCATTACCAACAGCGGCTACAAAACTTTGAAATCCAGTAGCTGCGCCCGCAAGGCTGATAGTACCTGTACCATCAGTCTCGGTGGTTTCTTTTACTCTATCTTTTATTACTAAAGCCATAATAGCTCCCTAAAATAGGTTTTTTAGAGACACTAGGCAAAAGTAATATCTAGATCGCCCGCATTAAACTTAAATACATCACCGCTATTCACGTCTCTGACGGATGTTAAAGATCCGTGCAACAAAACGTTACCAGAAGTTAAAGCGTCTGCAACAAAAACTCCAGACACCATCCCCCAATCCGCTGTTGATGTTGGAAATGTTGTGGCTCCGGTATTTTGTGTAGCCCCATTAGATGGAGCGTCCCATGCTGTTACTTGAACTCTAGCATAAGAACCGCCACTTACCTCTTGCGTTAATGTTCCGGCTTCTAGCTTATCTGTTTCGTAAAATTTGATAAGACCCACATAAACGCTAGCTCCCGGAGTGGTAAGCGCTGTGTTTCTTAATACGTGATTTATTAATGCATTTTCTAAATAATTGGAAAGTGCTGACATTTTTTATCTCCAACTTAAAAGGAAACTAATTCCGTTCTTCTCCATGTGTCGGTCGACACGCACACATAGAGGTGATATATCGTTGTGCTTTCTATTGTAGTTCCACCAAATCTCATTTCACCAGCAGAGCATGTAGCAGTAGCACTGGAAGCTACACTGCTGTCCCAAAAGACTACTGAATCTGCGGTGTCGGAAAATGATGACCTTACGTCTGAAGGGCTTATTTGACCATTAGAATTGTCTGGTAAAATGCTTGCTATTTGACTCGATAGCTCTGTTTTTGTTCTTTTGGTCACTCTGTTTCCTCCCCAATCTTTTTAGGTAAAATACATATTATTATACACCATATATAAAAAACCGCCCCTAAAAAACTCTAGGGGCGGCTTATTGAGACAGGAAACTGTTACTGATTAGAAGGAGCCAAGAAGGATTCTTCTATTATCAAGTACAGCGAACCCTACTTCAGCCCAACCGTAGAAGCCAGCTCTTTGGTGTCGATGAAGAGCATCATCTTCAAAGATCTGAACGTCTTGTTTGATAGGCATGATGAAGCTGTCATTAGCTGTTCTATCAATACCTACAACAAGTTCTGGATCAGTACCATTCAACGAAGCAGCCAATTGGTTGCTGAAGAATTTCTGGTACTCTTGGTTTTCACCCATTTCATCCATGTCGTGCAGATTTACACCAAAAATGCGAGTGATAGCAGAAGCGTCGTCGCCTGCTTGGTAAATCTCTCGTCTCGTGGTTTCATCAACTTGGTCTACACCCCAGTTACGGATATCTTCCAGAGCTTCTGGAGATAGGTATAGATCAGTCATTTTGCCACGATTCAAGGAACCAGTGTTACCACCTGCATTACGACGCATAACGGTTTTCATCAAAGAAATCACTCTCTTCGTGAATTGTCCATCAGCTGCGTCGCCATCGTAAACCAAGATGTTTCTGTCAACGCCAGCGGCTAGCAGTGTGTGCCATCCGTCGTCGTTCATCTTCTTTACGAATCCTGCTTCGAGAACTTGCATTGCTCGACCCACTACGTCCCAACGGGCTTCGCGAGCGTATCGAAGTAGGTAATCAATCGATGATGCAACCGTATAGGTTGGAACCATGACATAATCACCTTCAACGGCACGTTCAGGAATACGGCCATGGCCGGGATTCGTGTAAGCAACATGCTCGTTCTCAGTTCCGGGAGCCAAAAGATCAAGTGGGAATTCCACTGATGTTCCGGGTTCCATGGAAAGTCTTTCAAAAATGCCATCAAGAACATCGCCCACTAAAACACCCTTACGTAAAGGTTGCTCTAATGCGGTGGCTAGTTCATGTTGAGCTTCAAGGGCAATAACCTTGTCAGCACTACCGGAGCGCTTGATAAGCTCAATAAAATGATCATCAGGTCGATTCATTCTATTCATTACTAATCTCCTTATTAAGGGGTTAATTATTCTAACGTACCAGCGTTGTCAGTCGCGGCAGGTAAGTTAACTTCTAGTTTAACGTAGCCGTCTTCATCCGGATTGGATAGAAAACGTCCCACGACAATCTTGTGACTACCACTAACGGCTGAACATAGTTCTACCTTGCCAGCGGTGGTATCGCCCACGCATGCCAGTCCACCAACGGTTGGTGTGCCATCATACATGTTTGTAACAACATAACCCTTTTTAAGGATGCTAACTTTGCCACCCTTTTGGACTTCGTCTTGATGCCAGTTAATATGTTGACGTGTGAGGTCAAGATCAACTACATCATTCAGTAAGACTCCAGCAGCAACGTCTCCAGCTACTCCAGTCTTATATTTTACTTTTGCACCAGCTTGATCCATTGCCGCGCCAGAACCACCGGTGACGATAGTAACGACACCACCACGTTCTACTGCTACGTCATTGTAGAAAAAACTAATATCGACATCTAACTCATGTCTGTCAGCTTTTAAAGCCATGATATATACTCCTTGTTAAATTAAATTATTCTTGAATTCTTGCTGTGGAACGAAGAACATTGCTCTCTAACCAATCGCTTGCAGCGGTTTTGGCTTCCAAAGAGGAGTCTTCACCAGCATCAGTTAATGCAGCTTCAACTTCTTCTTCGGCTGTTTCGAGAACTTCATCGGACGCTTCGGCTTCTGCTTCGTCAACTTCGTCAGCTTCTTCAGCTTCCGTAGCTTCATCAGCACTCGCACCTTTTTTCTTCAACCAAGGTGGAAGCTTCTTGTCTTTGTCTTCGTCTTTGTTATCGTCTTTTTTGCTGTCGTCTTTTTTGTCATCTTCTTTAGAAGATTTCTCGTCAGCTTTTTTCTTATACATTGCTGCTAAGATTTGAACGATTTCTTTAAACATTTCGTCACTAGCTTCTGCAAATCTTTCGATAGCAGCTTCGGCGCCTTCGCCTTCTACTCCAGCTTCAAGAAGTGCGGTCTTTCGAGCCAACAGTTTCTTTTCAGCTTGATGAGCTTCAATGCTTTCGCTGGCGGTTGCCAATTCTGCATCTTTACTCGCGACAACTTCTTCAAGCTCAGTGACTTTTGCTTCAGCAGCTTCAAGAGCTTCTTTAGCTTGGACAATAGCTTCTTCTTTTTTAGCAACAGTTGCTTCAAAAGCTTCGATCTTAGACTGAAGTTCTTCGTCTTTTTGACTAATAACTTCTGTCTTCAGGGCTTCTGCCGCAGATTTAGCTTGCACTAATTCTGCTTTTAGCTCTGCAATTTGGTTTTCTAATACATTATCGGACATATCAGATATCTCCTTAATACTTGATTCTGAAATTAGTTTGGCTTCACTGGTTCCGGCAAAAGATAATAAATCTGAGGAATTGTCATTAAGAATGACGCTCCTCGGATTGGCAGGATTACTGACCAAACCTTTACCGGAGAAATTGATGTTCCGTAGTAATCTACCTACTGTATATCCATCATACTGTCCATATCCTCCATACGCTCTAAGGTGTTTAGTTAAAAAAGCGGACTCTTCGTTTCTTGCTATAGTCTTATGTTCACCGTCAGGTGTAACTACGGCATAATCAAAATCGCTGAAGAGAGCTTCCATACTAACAAACCATTTGCCTGATTGTATATCGGCAATGATAGTATTCATTCTCTCTCGGCGTTCTAGATCAGTCCAACTATTGTATAAAACTGCGCTTGTTACAATATCAAAGTCATTTTCTGGAGTAGACCCCATACCAATGACTTCTTTTCCATCTCTATCAATAACAATACTACCAGTGATGTGTCCTATAATATCACTTTCGTCATGCATAAAATTAAACTGCTTATCTTCAGGTGTGTCTTTAGCAGCCCATGTTTCTTTTAGATCAAAAACATCATCGTTTTTATTCCAGCCTGTTGAAACTAAGACCGACCTTAAGTAAAAAAGGTCAAATTGGTCTTTGTTTTCAGCTATGACTTCATTATCACTAAGCATTAACTGCTTAATGTTATCTTGTTGTTCTGGATCTGGAATGTATGTATCAACGGGAGAAGAGTACGCAATACTTGCTGTTGATAAAATCAACTCTTCTAAACCGTGAGTTTTCTCAGATTTATATATTGGAATATTCATATAGATGCCTCATAAAATTATACACCATAAGTCAAAATTATTCTTAAAAACATTAGGTAGTATGGAACGACGCGTAGGCCGTCACACACATCTGACGCTTCTCTTCAATGTTAGGTTTACGTTGATTACCTTCAACAAAACCAGACACTAAAGATTTAATGATGCTAGCTATAGAGCTATCAACACCAGATCCGACTTTTAGAATTTGACTTATGATGTCAGCATCAATGTCTATATAGGGGTTAAGATTGCAAAGTATGCAAAGCTTAATGTATTCCAACTCGTCTGATTGCTGCTTATTTAAACCACGTAAATTCTTCTTATTATAATGAGCAAGCAATGCTGGATGCACAGTTTCAGCTATAATCTTTTGAGAATCAGAAGCCCAAAGCATTAGATTAACAAAATCAGACTTAACCGTTTGTCTTGGTTGTACATCTTTTTGTTTTCTCTTTTGTTTATCCTTTGCGTTTTTGGGTCTTCCGTCCTCAGGTCTGCCTTGTGGGGCAAACTTATCTTTGCTTTGTTGTTGATTATTAAGCTTACTCTCTTCCCTCTTGGCTTGTTTTTCTTCTATCTTATCATGCTTCTCTTCTATTATTTTATCACTTCTCCTGTCGTTAGGATCTGTGAATGGATGACTACCTGTTTCATCAGAAGGAACGATTCCCAAGTCTTCTGGGGAGATAGAGTCTTTAGTAAGAGCAATCTTCTCAAGATCATTACGATGTTGAGGATTGTGATAAGGACTAGCTTTCTGAGGCATGGATTCGTTATTACGAGATTTTTCTTCTCTCTTAATTCTAATTTTTTCGATTTCTGGAATTTCGCCAAATCGTTCGACAAGAGTTTCAGTACTAACAATATTCCTGTCAGCCAACTGAATTAATAGATTTTTCTCTGAAGCTTCATCTGCCAAAATCATTTGATCAAAGTGAACAGTAGCAGGAATTCTAAAACCCATAGCCTTTTGAACAATTTCTATCTCTTGATTAAGCCATGTAACAAGAACATCTCGTCCATACTCTAATCTTTCAACAAGAGTTTTGAGACTGATAAAATTATTAGTAAAGCCACCACCGCCAGAGCTGGCCATACCGGTGAGGGTAGGAGGAATGCCAAGACCAGCGTAAATGTTTGTGAGTACCGGCTCATATTTTTCCTTACCTAAAAATCTATATACCTGAGTGCTGGATTCTGTGAATTTTAATTCCGGCCCCCATACTAAGTCCATTGTTCCGCCGCCCACATTACTCGAAAGAATGTTTCTTAGCTTATTGATGGCGTTCTTTGTAGGAAGAATCTTGTTATCTAAATCACCAAGGCTCCAGAGACGTATGTTAGAAATAGCTCCATCTAATGCCGAGATGTCCGCAAGCTTCATCTTTTCTAACATAATGATATCGTCAAGAATGGCGTAAATCATTGGACTAGCCCAAACAAGCCAGTCGTCCTTTTTGTAGAAGTATGCAGATACCTTGTTTTCGTCTAGAGGGATTAGCTCTTGACCGTTCTTAATGGCTTCTATGATGTCTGGAGGAAGCATTGAAGATAGTCTTGCGTTATTGAGGCTTGTGCTAGAAAAGCCTGTTTTAGCTTGTTGTCTAATAATCTTAGACACCTTTATTGCGTATTTAGGCTGACCAATAAACGTAGCTAATTCGTTTCCAATTACTTCTATGGATAGTGGGTTTAAAAAGTCAAACTTCCACGGGATCTCTCTTTTTTTGTATATGAGATCTTGAATGTCCATGTCTGTAGAGGAAGAAGACCTTAATTGACGCTCTGCCTTTTTACTGATTTTTGCCGTTCGTCTTTTTACTACAACATTTCCACATCTGTATAACATGTTGAGGAATCGTTCTGTTCGCTCTTTTCCATTTACCTTTTGGAACCATTTACGATAGAACTTTTCTATTCGTTTGTTAGGATGAACTAGATTAATTCCTTGAGATGCAAAGTCCGACATAAGATCTATAACATTGCGAATGATACCTACCTTGTCATAAGCAGCCATACACATTTGCATAGCTTCTTTTTGTTTTTGAGGAACAGCTTCTCCGCTTCTAAATCTATTGTAATCCCCTCTATTGAATCCATTTCTGACAGACTTACCGGGTTCTATATCTAGAAAGGAACTTCTTCCATAGGCTTGAGCCTTTTGTATCCCTTCATAATGGTCAACATTATCCGCTGTTTGCATTAGAACTTGCTGTTTTTCAGACTCATCAGCCCAAGTTACAAATCCGGGTGTCTTTGTCGATTCTGGAATCTTGTCTGCCATTTTTACCTCAATCATATTGTAATTGGAATGATCATAGAATTAATCTAATTGATTATACACCAAACTAATAAACATCTTTCATACCTTCTGTGAACCAAGATGGTCCTATGAAGCTTTCACCGTCTGAACCAATTACTTTTCCTGCCCATCCACCTACAGGACTATAGTCTCTAGGCTTAGGAGTTCTTTGTATTTTACGTGCTGACATGTTAGCCATAATCAACGCAGAGTAACGATCTTTTCTGAGTCTATCTTTCTTGCCTCCGGGAAGCTTAACTTCTGGAGTATCCCATTTGTCACGCCCAGAAGTAGTCTGACTCATTATAATCATTGATAGTTCATCTTTGAGTTCTTCAATTTCCATAACACAATCTTCTAATGTGTCATATAGTCTATTCTTTAGTTTATCATCAGATATAGCAAGACCAATAGTTGCGGAGTCAAAGTACGGGAACAAGACTACATTGTCTTCAAAGTCTTTTCTAAGTCCATGATTAGCCTCTGATACCCAATCGGCCTTAGCAAACTGCACCATTTCCACAATATGTAAACCAACATCACCATCTGTATCTTTTTCTTTATCTTCGTTAATGGTTGGCCATATAGGAAGTTCACCCTCTTGAATTTTGTCTTTATCGTGTAATGCTTCAATGATAGCAATACCGCCGCCTTGAGCATCTAAAGCAATTTCCTCACAGGGGAATATCTTCATTAGATCTCGTATTTTTCTAGCACAATAAGAGTAGAAGTCTGTCTCACTAACAACTCCCGCTTTAATCTTTTCTTTATGTTCAGACCTATTTGTAGTCCAACAGTAAACAATTCTGGTATGCTCTTCATGTAATTCCATCACGATGATAGAGAAGTTATCTACCTCAGATGCTGGATCAATACCAAATACATATCTCCCATTAGGATTTCCCCTAACAGAAGCGTGATAGTTCACTTCTCCGCTAGGGAAGCTAATAGGATTCTCTGGAGACGCAACACACTTCTCAATGAGAGATCTCTTAAAAAATCCGTTACTATCAGTGGAGAAGCATGCCCCAAATTCCATCTGGTAGATACCAGAATGCACAGTAGCCCTAGAACGAGCCACTTGCCCCGCATCCATAAAGCCGTCAGGTAACAACTCAAATGGTATACGAATAATAGAATACTCAGTCCAGTCAAAGTCTTTAGGAACCTCAGAGTCTCCAAATATTTCGGCTAATTTTTTAGGATTACCCTGTGTTTTGATTATCTGTTTCCATTTTTTCCAGTATTCCGCAAAATGATTGAAATCATAATATGCAGTTCCTGAAAGGATGATCTGGTTTCCTATGTGATTTTTTTCGTATAGGGTTTCTTCTAACTCTATACCTTTCTTTTTGGCTAATTTCTTGGTAGCCATTCGTTTTACATTTTCAATTGGTGACGCACTAACAGCCGCAAAACCAGCTACTACATTCTCAAAGATGCTACGAGGGATAGATGCAAATTCATCTGCAATGATATCGTTTGCACGTTGACCACGAATCTTAGAACCGTCACCTAAAGGTAGGCATGTAATAGTGCTATCCCCAATGATCATACGGCACATGTCCACACTTCTACGTGGCCCGCCATTGGTTCCCGCTATATCTCTTAAGATAGGAGCATTTCTCCATATAGTGTCCATGTATTCAAACAGGACTTTAGATTGACGAAAAGCCGCACCAACAACGACGATTTTTCTTCCGGGCATAAGCAAAGCCCGAATCATAGCGTAAAGAGATAGTATAAAACTCTTCCCAAAGCCACGACTTGCTATTAGCATTGGGAACTTTCTACTCCAAGCTTCTCTTAGCATGAGAGCCTGTGCTGGTAGTATCTCTATATTAAATATATACTTGCAAATAAAGGAGAAGTATTCTGGGTTAGCTAAAAGCCAAGTAAGCTTTATATGAAACTCTTCTTCAGTCTCCATGGAAAATGGATTGACTAGACTAGAGTCTTCTACATCTAAATTGAGCCATGCATCTTCTAGTATTTTAGAAGTATTAGTAGTACTGTTCACGTATCAATATCTCCGTAACTTCATCGAATATACTCATGGCGCGACTTTCGGCATCTTCTTTATTGTTACAAAACAAAAACACCACATCAAAATTTTCTTCCAGCTCCCGTATTCTCCGCCATATGAACTTTCCATTCATACGCATGTGTTTCCATTTCTTTCTTGGGATACCTGAGTTCTCAGGGAACGACATAATGTCGTCTATAGAGAACTCACATACTATGTATGCCCAGCGGAAATCTGACATACGGGCCATTTCTGCTTCGAACGCCTTCTTCTTCTGCCCAAGATTCATAGCTATTTCGCCCGTGCTAGCCTTGCGTTCAATTACTAGGCTCTTTTCCAAGCCAGCTACGGTATAATCACCCGTCTTCAGTCCTCTACTCTTAACGGTCTTACACCGCTCATGAGAGCTGAAATCCCAGCCATTCTTCTCTCTTGTGTCTCGTAAGATTACGTGTTCATTTTTCATTGTCTCTTAGTATGTCCCAAAAAAGAGGCGCATAAGTTCTTTCTGAACCTGTCACTTCCTTGTGACATTTCCAGCATAAAGTTATTCCATTGTTTAAATCATAACGCATGTGTGGTGATTCTGACCATTTTATTATATGATGAGCATTCAGCCTTGATCGTTTCTTCTTGCATCCTGGCATTTGACACTTATGAGAATCTCTCTTATAGACTCTCTTGCGCCACTCTGCATATACCGGGTCTTCATAGTCTCTTCCCATAGTGACCTCTTATAAAGTTTGCTCTTTTATATACACATTGGATATGATCTTGTCTTGGTTTTCCTGTAAATGCTTCTGGCATTCAGGACAACTTTCATATTCACCATTCTCATGGGGTTCCAAAAAATGATGAAGGCTCAGAATCCTAAGAAAGTTTAATCTTTGATTCTCTAAGACTCTTACCATTCCTTGGTATCCGTTTTTTCTAAATTCTCTCTGTTCTTTTAAATCCGGCACTTCAATTGTTAATTCAATATCTTGCTGGCTTTTTTCATAGAACATGTATCCGACTGTTAAGGTTGCTACAAAGTTCAGTAACAAAAGTGCTATAATCAATTTTCTCATCGGTGACTCATTTCGCTTATGGAATTGTTTTTAGAATCCTCCGTTAGCTTGTGGCCCAATCCTTGTAATCTTAGTGACTCTTACTAAAAAGTGTAATTCAGTTATTAAATCTCTTACTGCTAGAGTATCATTTGTGATAATAAGATCCCTACCAAATTGAAGTATAGCAAAGGCGCAAGCTTCATCTGGGTCTTCCGCCTTTATAAATACATAGGTTTTGCTCCTAGAATATTTAGATATTCCCAACTTATTCAAAAGAGGTAATATCTTCGTGATATCTATCTCTGCTTTGTATGTCATTGATCACCATCTTATCTATTAGTTCCTCAAATGTAACCTTTGGCTCCCATCCTAGATCGTATTTAGCCTTAGAGGAATCTCCTCGTAGGTAGGGTACTTCAAAAGGCCTACGCAACTTTTCATCAATTTCGATATAATCTTGGTACTCATATATATTTATACACTGAAATGCCTGCTTTACGAACTCTTTTACAGAATGTGACTGACCGGTGCAGATCACATAATCCTCCGGCCTATCTAACTGTAGCATCTCCCACATTGCCTCTACATAATCCGGCGAATAGCCCCAGTCTCGCCTCGCCTTTAAATTCCCTAGCTTAAGTTTGGGTATACTAATTCCTTCTAAAAATGAGATATGCAAGTCAGCTACATGCTTAGTCACCTTACGCGTCAGAAACTCTTCTCCGCGCCTTTCGCTCTCATGGTTAAACAGAATGCCAGAACATGCAAACAGACCGTAGGCGTCTCTGTAGAGGCTCGTAGCTTGATGAGCCGCCACCTTTGCGATAGCATAAGGAGATCGCGGATTAAAAGAAGTTGACTCATCCTGATAACTACAGCCGTCACTATCGTAATCAAAGTTATCGCCGAACATCTCCGATGACGATGCTTGATAGAATCGAGGCTGCCTAGACATGCTGCGAATCACCTCTAGTATATTCATGCATCCTTGTGCAGTTATATCCCAAGTGGTAGTTGGTTGTTCAAAGGAAGTTCCAACGTGAGACTGGGCGGCTAAATTATACACTTCGTGTGGTTGGTACTTATTTAGTAGTCGGTAGATGCTTGCGGGGTCTGTCACATCACCCTGTACCAACTTGAATCTTTTATTATTTAGAGATAAGGGTAATCTGGACACGTTGCTGTTACTGGATCTTCGTGTGACTCCAATAACTTTATATCCCTTATCTAATAGGAACTCAGATAAGTATGATCCGTCTTGTCCTGTTACTCCGTATATGATTGCTTGTTTCATATATATTTACCGAATACCTCATTACTAAGTGATAATACATTACTGTGTTGTTGGAGGATGGCTTTATAGTAAGGGTGATCTTCCATCTCTTTATACCGCTTGTCTGTGTTCATACTACTTGCGGTTTTAATATGTTTCATTCCGTCAAAAGAACTACCGCCTCCAAATATAGACAGTTGGTCAATTGCGGCATCAGTAAAGGTTAATCCGAGCAGTTCACAAACTTCCCGCCTGTAGTCCGGACTTTTTACCCACTGGTTGTATAATATGTAATGTATTCCGTGCATGTCATTGTGTGCATACCTGAAGTGATCTTTGTATATCTTTATTTTGTCTTTGTTTATTATTTCTTCAACCGGCTTGCCGTCCCTCTCTGCCATTTTAATGCAACTGGCTACCCAATTTTTAAAATCACGTAAAACAATGACTAATTCAGGCTTCTTGTCGTGCCTCCACACGGCGTTAGAAGTTGCACATGCTTTGGCTACGTTTGATATCGTTTCTTGTTCGTGCGTCAGTATGATGCGATGTGGGGACGCCTCAAGCATGATAGAGTCAAACTTCTCCTTATCTGGATGTTCTTCCCGGCCTCTCTTAAGGGGATTGTTAGCGAGGATGCTTATTCCATCTTCACCTTCAACTTGAAAAAGCCATGGCGATATTGTTTGTATGGCGAATTCATGTATGTGGGCTTGCTGATGGAGTAACCATATAGCAATAGGGTGATGGCCGGTTCTATGCATACCAGCTACCAATATGTCATTAGTCATCTTTTACAGTTTCTGGAGTTAAGAATGGCTGGTCTACAGTATGATCTTCGTATTGATGGTATTCCGACAGCCTTTTTTCTTCTTCATAAGCAGCTAGTCGCATTTTTTCCATCTCAATACCCATATCATGTCTTGTCTCGGGGTCAGACATTAAATTTCTCACCCAGCCTATGAAGGTTTCTTTAGAGTCTTCGAGTCTTTTTACTCTTTGTTCTCTTGTGGCCTTCAAATCTTTGAGCATTGTTGATTTCTTTGACTGTAAATCCCGATATTCACGGGTAAGACTTTCCTGAGCAGCTCTACATACAGCAATCTGGCGCTCTAAGGTATAGATATAGTCTTTGTCTTGGACTTCAAGCTCTTTTCTTTTCTCTTCGGTTGCCAGCTCTTCAAACCTGCCGACGTCTTTCATGTTACTTTGTTGTTCTGTTAATGCGCGATTCATTAGAACTTCAAGTTTAATGGCATCTAGCACTTGTAATTCTTCGGTAGGAAGTACGTCATCTCGGAACTGTCCGATAATTCTTCCCCAGTGGTAAATTAGAATTGCCAACTCTCTCTCGGAGAATTGGTCTTTAAGGTCTGCCCAATATGGTCTAGCCTTCAAATCGTAGTAAGCTTCAATTTCTCGGGCGTCAAGTGCCGTCTTACCTAACTTAGACTTCACGTAAGACTCAACGGAATCGGGGTCTCTGTCGAGTTCCGTACCCATTTGCTCCATCGAAAGATCTTTGTGATTATCTTTGATGTATTTTTGTTCTTCTTTAGAAAATCTGCCCTTCTTCATACCCATTGTCTCGCAATATGTTGTCTATCTCTTCTAGTATCTTCTCTCTTTGCGGCTTAGGGACGTAACATCCGTCTCTCATCCGCAAGTAGTCACCTCTAAGATTGACATCTAGTGTCGCATTTATTATATCGAATATTTCTTTTTCTTCAAACTCTTTTACAAACTTGTCATCAACTCTCATGTTTTGTTCGTCTTCATCTCTAATGTTAGAAATGTCGAGCGGTTCCATCAGATGTTTTTTGCTACTGTTGTGTTGCTCTTGTGTATTAGAGTCTGCTTTAGTTTGGCGATAGTATTTATCTCGTTTGAAATTATTCAGTCTGTTTTTGACGTGTACTGCTAGGAAGTTTTCTAAAGGGCGAGTTTCGTCATAGCGGCTTAAGGCTTCCATGGCGATAATCTTTGCTTCTTGCCGTATGTCGTCAGCTTCAAAGTATCCAAATCGAAACTTGTAAGCATAACGTTCGGCAATCTTATCAATTATCTGTAGAACTTCCTTCTCCGTCATGCCTTTTGGTATCTCCATCTTCACCTTTTAAAATAGCTTCTACTTTTTCTTGGTTAGGATCTTCAACTTTGAGTTCTTCCGCAATGCGTTTTTCTAGATTAGCGGTTGCCTTGATAGATAGACTCAATGCAATTTTGTCTGACATGTCGATGTCCTCTGTGTGAAATTAAAATTCTTCTAGTATAGTACTATACACTAAAGGCTTTTCTAAAGCACAGTTCAGGAATAACGATGAAGCTTAGCGAACAAGAACACAAGTATGTTAGAAAAATGGCTCATGTCTTCATGGACTCTAGGATTGCTGATGAATTAACTCGCATCAGAATTGATTTGGGAATAAAAGATAGAGTCACCGCGAAACAGGTCTTATGTTCTCGTCATAGTCAAAACATTAAAAAGAAACGTGGGCAAAGTTGTCAAATAGACAAAAAGAAGGAGAATTAATATGGAAAACTACGCAGAGATTCATTTAGGTGGAGTAGCAGGGGCGGGGAAACATGCTAGAGTGAGTGCAGAAGACTATCCACTCTTGATGAAGTACAAATGGCATTTAAACAAGAACGGCTACGCCATTACTAAGGTGCAAGGGAGACACAAAGCCATGCATCGTCTCGTGATGGGGACAATAAGCCCTTATACGTTTGTTGACCATATCGATAGAGACAGACTGAATAACACCCGTGACAACCTTCGTGAGCTGACTCCGAAGGAAAATGCTAACAACATGAAGTCTAATGTAAAGATTGAGGCATTTGGGGAAGAAAAGAATATTTCTGAGTGGGTAGATGATAAAAGATGCGAAGTATCTTATGCCGCATTTTATAACAGACTGAATAAGGGCGTCGATCCAGAGGTTGCCATGCAAAAGAATGGAAATAAGAGATCTATTAGTGGCTAATCCTTATGAGCCGCCAAATGCTCCTCAGGAAGAAGAAGAGACAGTAGAAGATTCTACGACGCTGTGGCCGGAGGTTATGTTCGCCTTCTGCATTGCTATCATTATGTTCTTTGGCGAAGTTATGGTGAGTATCCTTGCGGACCTTCTACGGGGCTTGTTTAGTTAAGACAACGGGGAGAAGTTGTTTCAATTTTGTCTAGACCACCCCACGTTCCATGCCATAAGTCTATAACCGCCAATCCAGTCAAAAAACCCCACCCCTACTGAGACCGGGTCTCATTAAGGAAAATAAACGGATTTATTTCTAGAAAATTCAAATTTGCTATTGACACGCACCTAATGACACTAGGTATCAACA
>TARA_R110000822_G_scaffold60323_1_pt1 | contig 14772 bp, 19 predicted proteins | sample TARA_R110000822 | Tara Oceans TARA_R110000822 (sample SAMEA4397666) | marine metagenome | biome: Polar Biome; feature: [SRF] surface water layer (ENVO:00010504); material: water (ENVO:00002006), including particulate matter (ENVO:01000060) such as... | depth 5 m | reverse complement strand
CGCCTGAGCAATCAACTGAAGAGTTGACAGGTATGATGATAAGCACTTGCGTGTTAGCTTATTTATCATTGGTTCGAGTCCCAAGAACTCGCAGACAACAACACGAAGGTCAACCGTCTCAACGGTACAGTAGGGGATATCCGTCCTTGCATTAGAAAGAAAATACTGTCAATTCTGCCCTTGTGGTAAGTTTGACCTTGGCGTTAAAGTCGTAGGTATCTTCTTTCTTTTCTTTTAAAACTGTAATCAAACCTTATAAATAATATAAAATCATGAAGTATTACTCAATTCACAATGTATTTTTTGTTACTATTTCTAATGAGCTTGACTATATTGCTACAATTGTTGATGGTAAACTTAGCAGTGCAGCTTTACAAGATGAATCCTTATTGTTACGACTCTGTGTTAAAATGGGAGATGAAATACAGGCAATTGTATTTGAATCATTACTAGCAACAGTATCATCTTCAATAGACGCAAAAGAATTATTAACTTACTTTAAAGTAAAAGAAAACGAAAAAGATGGAAACATTATATAAGGAGGGTGTTATAGAGTGCTTGATACGTTTAAAAGTGTTCGAACTAAGACGTTGTAGGGGAAGTAATGACAGTAATGTCACCGTATGAAATCAAGTTAAATGGTAAGAGCTCAAACAATTCAGCTCTATAACACTCAACCTTGACGGGTTGACAGATGATAATTTATTGAGTACGATCATAAGGAAGCTATGGGTAGAGATATCACCTTGAAGTAATCTTGGGCAGTAGCACAGAGGTAATTACTTCCGTACTCATCTTATTGTGGTGTATTCCACACTGATTGGCACCTTCAGTAAATAAGGTGTACTCGCTAAACATTGAGAGTATAAATAGATACCAATAGTAATATTGGATGTGTTGTTCCCTTGAGAAAGGAATAGAATAGATATGGGGTGAGTAATTCGCTTATACAACACAAATGAGTTCTCAGCAAGTAGTTACTCTCGTCAGAAAACCAGAGGTTAATAAACTACGTGACCCTACTCTTATTTCGAACGTGCTCTGAAACAAGGCATTCAGTACAGGTAAGAAAGAGGGTGCTAATAACAATTAAAACAATCAAATCAATAAAACAACCATGAAATACCTATTAATAGTATTTATCGCAGTATTCACATCTTGTTCAGATGAGGCGTGTTGTATTGTATCAGATGAAGCAGCTAATGACGCACTGTATTCTGGTCAAACGGAAGTGTGCTACGGTGACCCTGATGTGTCTAATAGACTATCTAAAGACGAATGGGTTATTCATATGGAAAGATTAAACTGTAAATGCATTTATTAACCATATATTTAAACAATGAAAACAGTAAGAGAATTTTTACAAATATTACCGGAGCCTTATGCTTCGGCTGCAATACTTATTGCTTCTATAGAAGAGGTGATAAGTAGTCCGTGTAGTAGTCTTTCTGACGCTATAATCAGCTTCGATTGGAATGAATGGGCCATAGAAGACGCTGATAAATCTTGGGCAGAGCTGTATTCAATGGCTTTGCTTATGGAAACTGATATCGATACTATGTGGGATGTACCACAAGAAAATATTATTGCGGCACAATTAGCTGCTTTAGAAGATATGGGGTTTGGAATGCATCCTTTATATCTTAATTGAATTAACCAAAATATCTGGACATCTTTAGAAAAGCCAATGATTGCATAGGCATTCTAAGAACACCCTAAATTGAAAGGTTATAGGTGTGGTGGCACCTTAAGTCACTAGAAATAATCATTTAAATAATCATTTTAAAAAACAATTGTTATGAATATCGAACAAAAATTAAGTGCATTGCAGACAGGTGAAACATTATTGGTACAAGCCTTAAAAACTAAAAATCCTAATAAGGTTCAGCTTGAATTTGCCGAAAAAGTTAGAGATACGACAGGAAATGCAGGGTCATTACTGGGTATGTTAAACAAATCGGATGATAGATTTTCAAGTGGGGCACGTAGAGCGTGGTTAACTGCTGAAATCAATGACGTATCTGAATTGCTAAACATTAATGTAGGTGATGATGCTGACTGGGGATTAACTCCAACAGGTAAAGATGCTCTACCTATTGGTATCTTGAATCCAATGATTCATGGTATGAGAGCACGTTTGCAAATCAATGAAACTGTTGTACCAACTGAGTACCAAGCAGATAACATTGATACTGCAGCTAAGAGAAAAGGTGCAAGTGGAGATTTTATTACATTTAAAGGACAACACATCTTTAGTAATACTGATGTAGTTCTTATGAAAGGTGATGATGCTCCAGAGCATACTGTTCTTAAGGCAGACAGTGTATCAATTAAAGCTGCAACTCCAGTTACTGATGAAGTAGGATTGTAGGTTAAAAAGTATCGTTGTATTTAGTTAATAATTAGTTTGAACAGCTATATGTGGAGAGGTTGGCAACGAGCCTCTCCTATATAACACTTATAATATTAAAGTACTTACTGATGATAGATTTAAGAAAAATATTTAGAAGAAAAAATACTGTTGAAATAGAACCTTTAACAGTTGATGAATTATTTGAAGATAAGCTCAAAGAAAATACTGATCCTGATATTATGTGTGAGAATGCTCTTATTGCTATGATAGAAGAGTATGAAGAAGAAAGAGTTTTGTCTCAAGATACAATAGATGGCCCACATGAAAGAGGATAAACAACATGAGAACTACGGGCTTTACATAACTCAGAACACTTACACGATGGAGTTCTATTGCTTCCACCGTGATGCTGCAGAGGCTTACTGGAACGGAGACCCTTGCAAGAAAGCATCAGGTAAGACCTCTAATGAGGCATTGAGTAATTATAAGAGGGGAAACTTTCAGACGAGTAAGGATTAACAGTTAATATAAACCACATGAGTTTAACTAAAAGATGGGCTGAAAAGATAGGGTGGTTTGAAGACCAACAGTATCCTCAGTCTGAAATTGAATATCAAGAATATTTAAAAAATAAAAATGAAAAAGATAGCGCAATTAATAGACAAAATGTTAGTATTCATACTTCTACAGACAAGAGAGAGAATTACAGTACAAAAGACTCTTGAAAAGTCCTTGACATATGAAGAGTACACAAGAGCTATGATGTATGCAGATAGAGTGACTATCACTCACACTGCTAATTCAAGAGCATCTGCACTTAGATGGGCATTTAACTGGGACCAAACTGATGAAGGTTTTAGGTACTGGGAAAATATACATGATGTTTTATGGTTGCAGGATAAAAAAGATAAGAGACTTGTAAAGCTTCGTAAGATTTCTTTTGCAGTATGCATAATGCTTTTATGTTTTTCAGTATATAAACTAATTACACTATGAGTGAAATAGAACTTGTAAACAGAATAAATACAGACTTTAATAATAAGGTGCGTAAAAGACCTTCATGGTCACGCACCGAGTTATTTAAGGTGCATAAGAATATATGTGCTGTGTATTTAAATCCTGTAAAAAGAAAGAATCTTGCTATGGTTAGAACTAACTATGATAATATAAACTAATGGATGTACGATTCATAGGACCAGACCGGCAATTCTCTAAGTTTTCTTCTGCTAGTATAGAAGAGTGTGTAGAGTATTGTGCAAGTAAACGTATTCTTGGTGTAGATACTGAGACTGAAGGTCTTAGTTTTATTACCAAGAAGATGATCATGTTTCAGATAGGTGATATGGATCGACAGTATGTAATTGATACACGCTTTCAGTCCATTGAATCCCTGAGAGATGTTCTAGAGTCAGAGACTATAGTTAAGGTGTTTCATAATGCCAAGTTTGACTATAAGTTTATACGTGCTGTAGGTATATGTACTGAAAATGTATGGGATACCTTTCTTGTAGAGAAGATACTGCATTGTGGTAAGGATAACGTTAGGTTTAGTCTTGCACATGTAGTTAAGAGGTATCTTAACAAAACTCTTACTAAAGAAGTGCGTAGTCAGTTTGTAGGGTTGACAGGTCAACCTTTTACTGATAGTCAAGTGTTATATGGTGCTAAGGATGTAGTATATCTCCTTGGTATTGTTGAGCATCAACAAGAAAAGCTTGATAAGTATAACCTTAATGATGTAGCACAGCTTGAAAATGATGCTGTTTTAGCATTCTCTGATATAGAGTATGAAGGTCTTAATATCAATCAAAGTGAATGGTTAGAGATTAGTGCAGAAGTTGAGATTAATATGGATAAGGTTGAAAAGGATATGGATGAAACACTTGTTACTGATGCTAAATTCCAGTCTTTTGTATCAAACTATGTGCAAGGAGATTTGTTTACAGCGTTTGAGGAGTTACGTAAGATAGATGTAAAATGGTCATCCCCTAAACAAGCTTTAGAGGTATTTAAAGTACTCATACCTGACTTAGAGAAAGTAGACGCTAAGTTCTTGTATAAACACAGGAAAAAGCATCCTCTTATCCCTGCATATATGAAGTATAAGGAGCAGGCTAAAGTTGTATCATCTTATGGGAAAAAATTCCTAGAGAATGTACACTCAGACGGTAAAATACACACCAGTTTCAATCAGATTCTTAATACAGGACGAGTAAGCTCTAGTGAGCCTAATATGCAGCAAATGCCTGCATCTAATAGATTCCGTAACTGTATTAAAGCACCTGAAGGATGGGTGTTTGTATCTAGTGACTATAGCTCTCAAGAATTGAATGTTATAGCTTATGGTTCTCAAGATCCTGTATGGCTTGAGGCACTTAAGAAGAGTCAAGATTTGCATTCAGTATGTGCCTCTCTTGTATATGGGGATAAGTGGATTGATGCTGCAAAAGATGATTGTGCTTATATAAAAAGTAAGGCTAAGTGTAACTGCCCAGAACATAAAAGTCTTAGGACTAAGGTTAAGACAGTAAACTTCGGTTTAGCTTACGGTATGGGCCCTAACAAACTTGCAGATACTCTTGAGATATCTCTAGGTGAGGCTAAGGAATTGATTGGGGGGTATTTTAAGGTGTTTCCTAACATAGGTAATTTCCTTACTAAGCTTGAAAGATTTGGTGTTAAATATGGTTATGCTAGAACTTTCCCACCTTACAACAGACGAAGGTGGTTTTCTGAGTGGTTTAATGGGATAGGGGCAGAACCTTCTCTTAAAGGTATATCCGGTACTATAGGTAGAGCATCGAAAAATACTCCTATTCAAGGTGCTTCAGCTGACATGACTAAGCTTGCTCTTGTAATTGTAAGAGATTTTATCCGTAAGAATGATGTACCTGTTAAAATAGTAATGACAGTGCATGATCAGATTGATACTGTATGTTCTCGTGAGTATGCTGAGACTTGGAAGGTAAAGATGACTGAACTTATGGAGGAAGCAGCTATAAAGGTTATACCTAATGGCTTATTAAAAGCAGAAACTAACATCTCAGATTGCTGGGAGAAATAAACTATTAATATGGAATTTGAAATAAAAATAGAAAAGGCACTTGTAAGTATTGATTTTGATTTTCAACCAGAGGAAGCAATGGTTATGTACTACGCAGATGGAAGTGGGTATCCAGGATTTCCAGCAAGCATTGATAGCGTTAATGTCCACTGGAAAACTCAAAAGTTTAATTCTACAACACGTAAACAAGAAGATGTAGAGATTGACATTACTGAGTTGCTTACCGAATTGGGGTATGATATTGAGGAGATGTGTTGGGAGTATTTAAACAAGGGAGATCTTTAAAATGAAGAAATTAACAGTTAAAGACACTGAGCAGCGTATAGCTTATAGGAACTACGTACATAATAAGTACGTAGGTTCTATTATAGCTGGTACAGGATTCGGTAAGACAAGAGTAGGTGTGTTTGCTGTTGTAGAGGCATTGAATAACTCTGATCTTGATGCGATTGTACTTGTACCTTTTGAACACCTCAAAGATAACTTCAAAGAGGAGATGAAAAAGACAGGTCAAGAGAAGTATATAGATAGGATACAATTCTATTGTTATGCTTCAGTGAAAAAGCTACTTAAATCATCTGATAAGTATTGTGTATTGGTGTGTGATGAGATACATCTTGGTCTAACTGATCCGTGTTTTGAATTTTATAATACAGATAAGTTTGATAAAAAGATGTTTCTCACTGCTACTCTCCCAGAGGACCCGTTGTACCGGGTAAGGCTGCAAAGAGTAGCTCCTCCTGTGTACACTATAACTATAGATGAGTGTGTAGCTAAAGATCTTATAGCACCTTACAAAATAAAGTGTGTAGCTTTAGAACTCACAAAGGAAGAGAAAGCAGAATATAAAACTGTTAATGCAAACTTTGGGTATTGGAAAGGTAAGCTAGGTTTTGACGCTTTTAACATGGCTCAAGCCGTACTTGCAAATAAAAGTAAGTATGGTAATGAAATGATGCAAGCAGCATTAGGATTCTATAGAGCTATTCGTCAACGTAAAACAATTGTAGATCATGCAAAAAACAAAATCAAACTTGCACAATTATTTGCTAATAGCACTGACGGGAGGATTCTGGTGTTTGGTGGCGATAATGCTTTTACCGACTCTCTTGCTGATTCTATCACTGGATCTGTTATCTATCACTCTAAGAAGACAAAAAAAGTTAGGGAGGCGGCCTTAAAGGCTTTTAAGAATGGTGAAGCTAAAGTGCTATGTAGTACAAAAGCTTTGAACCAAGGTCTTGATATCCCTAATGCTTCAATAGGACTTATATGCGGACTTACAAGTAAAGCACTCACTATGATACAGAGGGTGGGTAGACTTGTAAGGATTGACCCAGATGATCCTAAGAAGATAGGTAGTATAGTTATATTATATGTAAAAGATTCACAAGAAGAAAAATGGCTAATAAATTCACTCAAAACGACAGATCCAAGCAATATAGTTTGGACAAACCAGCAAGAGTTGTTAGAAAGCGCATAAGTAATGCTGAACTTGTACGTATAGGTACGGATAACTTAAGAAAAATTACTCCTGTTAATTCAGAATACAGGTTTGAAGAAGAGAAGTGTAAAGGTGTGGAGATATTAGAAAAACTTATAATAATGTCAGATAACATATCCGATATTACATAACAATTTTGTATCTTCATACCTTCTGGCTTCCAAAGTTTAACATTTAAGAATTTTAATTATGAACATTGATATTGAACATATCATAGGGCTAAAGCTGTCTCCTGACGAGTATGTTTTTCTTCTACTGCAGCATAGACAAGAGTATGACAGTTACGTAGCTAGTGGTATAAGATTGCGTGTTAATCTTACTAAACTTCAAGAGATGGATTATATCAAAATCCTTGAAGATAAGAAGGTTGCTATACGCCAAAAATTTGTAAATCTTATAGAGACAGATTTTGATAGGCAGTTTGCAGAGCTTATAGCTACATATCCTATGAAAGTAGGGGGAACTGGTAAGTATCGTGTACTGCATGCTGCCGACCCTACTGCTAAAGCAAACGCTAAGTCTAAAGCAAAGTATAGGGATATACTTAAAAAAGATCCATCCTTACATAACAAGATTATAAAGTTACTTAATGTACAACTTGTACAGCAGAGAGAGAGTTTACAGTATTTAAATGCTCTTGATGTGTGGTTAAATCAATCTATGTGGGAGAAATGGGAGGGAATAGATATAAACACAGAAGAAGATAATGGCGAAAGAAACACAAGAGTCCTCGATTGAGGTGTTAAAAAAGCTAGGGTTTCAACCTATACGTACAGCCGTAAGACAGTCTATAGCTATTGTAGATAAAGCAAAGAAGGGGTTACGAGATATATACATTACTTCTTGGCCTAGATTAAATAGGCACCTATTGGGTGGGCTACAGCCAGGTAAATTGTATATTATAGCGGGGAGGCCTGGTACAGGTAAATCAGCATTTAGTAATCAATTAATCTTTGACTTATTGGACAATGCTGCACAGCTTAATAAAAAGATGGTGGTATTTTACTGGTCTTTTGAGATGCCAGGCTACCAGCAGATAATGCGGAGTGCATCAAAGGATACAGGTAAACAAATGTCAGATCTTTACTCCGTAGACAGTACGTTAGGAGAACAAGACTTTCAGACATTTATAAATAGTGTATCTAAGTATGTAAAGTACCCTGTATATTTTCAGAATAAACCTAAGAATGCAGAATTTATAGAGGCGGCTTGTGAAAAGTTTACTCATCTACATCCTGATATACAGATCCTTAACCTTATTGATCATACTAGACTTGTTCCTGGGTCAGAAGATATAGAGATGAAAAGGCTTGACACCCTCTCTAAAACATGTATGAGGATGCAATCTAATATGGGTATTATAAATTTACTACTGTCACAGTTAAATAGAAACATAGAGAAGGAGGATAGGGCTAAGAACCAGTACCAACCTATGCTATCTGATTTGTTTGGGGGTGACAGTATAGGTCAGGATGCTCATGTAGTTATGATGATACAAAGACCTCATGACCTCTATGGTATTACAGCAAGGTATTCAGGTGAGGACCCAATAGGATTGCTTGCATTACATCTTGAGAAAAATCGTGATGGTATATTGGGTATGATCCCATATGACTTTGACGGTGCAAAATTCACAATAACAGAACGTAAATCTAAAACTAAAACTAAATAATAATGGCAAACACAAATGCAATAGTATTACCTACTGCACTAGTACCTGGCACTACAAAGAGCCCGGAAAATCTTATTATCTATTCTAAGCCTAAAACAGGTAAGACTACGATGCTTTCTAAATTGAAAGATTGTCTTATTATAGACTTAGAGAAGGGTACTAATAAGATAGATGCAATGAAAGTACAGGCTAGTAACCTGACAGAACTTCATAATATTATAAAAGCTGTTGAAGCTTCCCCCCATAAATACAAATACGTTGCAGTTGACACTGTAACAGAGCTAGAAGCTTGGTGTGAGTGGGATGCTACAGTTATGTATATGAAAACCCCTATGGGTAAAAACTTTAATCGTGTCCAAGATCCAAAGACCGGAGAACTAAAGGTTCTGCCAAAGAGTCAGTGGGACAGTGTATTAAGTTTAGCTAAGGGCGCAGGATATCTGTATCTGCGTAATAGTTTCAAGAAGTGGATGAATATGCTTCTCAATTTGGCCCCACATGTAATATTTGTAGCGCATGTAAAAGACTCTCATATAGAGAAGAAGGGTAAAGAAGTATCAGTCAAAGACCTTGATCTTACAGGTAAAATAAAAATGATAACTGCTCAGAAGGCAGATGCTATTGGGTATGTGTATTGGGAGGGAGAAGAGTTAACAATTTCATTCTCTTCTGAAGACGGTTTAGAAGCAGGATCTCGTTGCACACACCTAAAAGACAGTGTAATTCCATTTGAATGGAATAGAATTTTTATCGATTAATAAATAACCATTTAATTTTTATAAAACATGAGTATTGAAACGAGGGATTCTCAGAACCCTGAAACAACTGAGAACAGAGATCTATCTAACTGCACTATCGTAACAGAAATGACGGTTGATATGATTCTTAAGGAGCTTGCACAAGGTGTAAACAAAACCCAAATGCAAAAGAAGTTTGCATACAGAGACGCGGATGGAAACATTCAATCTTTTGAGAAGTGGATGATAGATGAAATGTTTAAAGACCCTAATCTTAGAGGCAAAAAGCCTGCAAGAAGAAAGGTTTTACCATTTACATTTAAAGGTACAACTGAAACTACTAAAGTAACTATGACTGCTGATAGCAATGGTTCTATAGAAGTAACGCATACTGTGTCAGAAGAGCCTAAGGATAGTATCCCAGGAACAGAAGGGGGGCATCAGATGACTGTTCCTACATCTAATAACGGATACGTAGAGATTAATGTAGAAGAAGAAGAAGAAGAAGAAGAAGCAAGTGAAAGAGATACTAACCAATACAATTATTAATAATGGCAATTAAATCAAATAGTTCCGAACAAGAAGTAGCTAGTGGAGGCAAAAAGCTTTACACAGGTATTTCTCCTATGAGTGTAGTAGCGGTAAATCCAACATTGGAAGAACTGCATGCAATGGATATCATGTATCAATCAGAGCCTAACTACACTGTAGATTTTGGTACTGGTGCAGTACAGAAAGTTGTGCTTTGGCTTAAGAACGAGGATATAACCGTACCTATGGAAATCCTTATTACTCCTGGAGCATGGAAATCTAAGACGGGTAAGTACAAATGGCTTAACAGCCAAGGCCAAGAGACTTGGGCGGAGGAAAATGCAGACGGTACTGTAGATACTTCAGCTCTTATGGATTGGTTTAAGAATCCTGAGAGCTGCTACAAGGTTGCGCGTGGTGCCGACACTCTTACAGAGTTTGTAAAAGTATGGGCTAACGTTGCTCCTGGCGATGAAGTTCAGCTTGACACCCTTTCTAAAATAGAGACAGGTGACATGGCAGAGCTTAAGCAGCTTATCAAAGTGCTTGCAAATAACAAATTACGTGTACTTGTATTTGTGCGTGATGGTAAATATCAAGGGGTGTATACACGCCACTTCGGTAGACTTATGCCACAAAGAAATGATTTATTCCTAAAAGCTATGAATCAAGATTATGGTCAAGTGAAAGGTGAGTATAGTATTGAGTGGGGAGAGCACACACCGGGTGTTCTCACTCCAGATGCGATAGATGCTACAGATATTTCTGAAGATGCAGATTGGCTTACCGATCCTGTAGGAGAAGAGGCTTCTCCATTTTAAGTAGAGTTTAGTCTATAATCAAGGGGAGGGTACATGAAGTGTATCTTCCCCTTTTTATTATTTTACACATGGGGATAGATTTAAGAAGTAGCGATGTAGTATTGTCGGTGGATACCATTTTAAGTAAGGTAACGGATTATGATATATTTAGATTCTACTGCCCACCATTTAAACAGGTAGGTAAAAAGTTCAGTAGTGAATTAAGAGAAGACCCTGTACCAAGTGCACATATAACTACTAAGAATAACAGGTTGAGGTATATCGATTATGGATATGCAGAACATAGGTTCGACAGTATAGGCTATGTGCAGTACAAGTACAATGTATCTTTTAGAGATGCTTTGATAACTATTGACCATGATTTTAATTTAGGTCTTGCAGGTAAAAACAATCTTAGTACACTAGGGCAGTCAGGTAAAACTTATGGGGTGAAAAAGTTCCAAAAGATACCTTGTCTTATACAAATACGTACAAGAGAATTTAATACCTACGATAGTTCGTATTGGGGAGATTACTGCATTAGTAAGGAAACCTTACAAGAATTTGAAGTAAAACCTGTCACTAACTATTGGATAAATGGGACAAGATATCCTGCACATAAGGTTGCGTATGCATACTGTGAACATCCTGGAAAGTACAAATTATACTCTCCATTAAAACAGGAAGGTAAATGGTTTGGTAATATGCAAAGTAATCATATACAGGGTATTACAATGCTCCCAATATTTGGAGGGCTGTGCCTTTTAGCATCATCATTAAAAGATGTTATGTGCCTTTATGAACTTGGAATCCCTGCAGTAGCCTTGCAGAGTGAATCTTTTATGCCTCAAAAGAAGCTTATTGAGTTTCTTAAGAGGAAGTTTGATAAAGTAAAGGTACTGTATGATAATGATTTTACAAAAGACACTAACCCAGGACAAACTATGGCTTTAGCAATCTGTAAAGAGTACGAACTCGAGAATATCTGCATTCCTACTGAGTTAGGAGCTAAGGATATATCAGATGTAATGCAAGTACATGGTCCTATTAAAGCAATATCACTAATAAAATGGCATTCAAAAGAAAAGGTAGAAAGAAAGGAGTAAAGCTAATTAAAAGTAAATCCTCAGTTGTAGATGGCATCAAGTTTAAAAGTCAACTTGAGGTCTATGCCTATAAGGAACTTCAAAAAGCCAAGATAAAATTCAAGTATGAAGAGGATAAGTTTAGTCTTATAAACGGATTTTCTCCAATCTCAGAATCTTGGGAGTTCAGGTATAAAAAGTTTGCTCCTGTGCAAAATGCAATTAGAGGAATAACCTATACTCCTGACTTTACATGTCCAAACATGCGGTGGGTAATAGAAACAAAAGGTAGACCTAATGAATCTTTTCCATTAAGATGGAAGCTATTCAAGAGATATATACACTCTACAGGTAAACCTACACTTTTATTCCTCCCCACTAACAGGTCTCAAGTAGATGTCTGTATAGAACAAATTTTAAAATTATGATACTTAGTGACCAACATTTAAACTGGTTAAGATCTTTAAAAGAAGGGGACCTTATAGGTCTATCATATTACAACGGTATTCAACCTGGTATAATTCAAAGAGTACGTAGACTCGATTGCAAACTTTGGACTTGGCCGACAAATGGAAGTTACCCCTCTAGAACAGATGTAGTAGAAAATCTACCTTATGAGGTGGATTGGATACCTGTGCAGGAAGGTCAATATGACTTACCTAACCAAGACCATACTGTACGATTGAGGTACATAAAAGCTCGTGCTTATGAACGACTTGTACCCTACCCTAAAGATTTTATTAGTAAAGAAACAACTAAAATTATTAATCATGTTAAAGAAAGATTATTTTAAATGAGTATAAAAACTATTGATCGGCAAGACACCGGAACTAAAGGTGTCAAAAAGAGGATAGATGCAGGAGCTGAAAAGCTTGTGTATGACATTCTACAGCAATCTCAATATTCTACCCCTATTCAATCCTCTGTAAGAGAGTTAACCACAAATGCGTGGGATTCTCAGAGGGAAAAAGAAGTAGCAATTGAGGTCCTTACAGGCAAAGCCAAGTCTGAGGATTACTATATCGAGAGACATGGGGAACAGTATGAAGACAGCAATTTTGATGCTTCATATTATGACCTAAAGTATCTTGATACTGAGAACAACACAGTTGAGCTCACATATATACAGGAAGAAGGTGCAGGGTTCTGTGACACGTTTAAAGTCCAGGATTTTGGTGTGGGACTTGGAGGTAAAAGACTTGAAGGTATATTAAACCTTGGGTATTCTACTAAAAGGAACACATCAGAGGGTTTTGGTGCTTTCGGTTTGGGTGCAAAGGTTGCATTCTCTACAGGTGTTGCCATGTACACAGTAGAAACTTCGCATAATGGTAAAAGATTCAAATGTGTATGTTATCCGTATCGTACTGAGTTCATCATTTCTAAGTTTGCCAAAGACGGTACTATGAATGACTTTATAACATTCAGTGATGGTACTAAGGTATACTATGAGAAGACATCTGAAAAGAATAATACTATTGTAAGCTTTGGTGTTAAGAAGCACAACCGGTATTCTTATCGTGATGCTGTTGACCAGCAACTAATCTATATTGATGGTGTGAATTTTACCATTAAAGATATAGAGGAGAATGGGGAAGAGTTTGTGTACAGAAGTAAGTCTACTAAGGCTGAAGTAATATACAACTCTGAGTCTCTCATAATTAGTAATGGTACAGTGTTTAACAGGCCTCATATTGTTCTTGTAAAAGACACATCTGATGAGTCAGGTATCAATTATGGTTATGTAGATTTCCGTGAGTTGGAGCTGCAGGATATGTATGGTTCTATAGGGTTTAAATGCCCTATGCGTCAGACATATCGTGATGAGTCAGGTGTAGAGATTGTCATACAAGATGGTGTAAGTGTTACTCCGTCTCGTGAGAAGGTTATCTGGGATGATGCTACAAAAGCTTATATCCTATCTGTTATAGAGACAGCTACAAAGGAAGCATCTGATATTGTACAAGACAGGTTACAGAACTCAACTGAGTTGTTTGACTGGCTTGAGCAGTGTGCTAAGATATTCCATAAAAATGACTCTGAGGATATCATTAATAAGATGTCTAACATCATTAATAGTGATGATCTGTCTCCGGTATTTGTCAGTGACTCTAGCATAAAGTATTTACCTATAAGCAATTTCTTTACGAGTAGAATTAAAATAGAGAAAGTGTCTGTAGATTATAGAGGTAAGATTAACAGGGAAGAAGTAAGCTCTTGGAAATCTTTCAACTTTGATGCTATTTATGTTAAGGATACTGTGTACAGCCCTGTAAAGGATTTGTATATCTGTAAAGGCTTGGATAAAGGAACTTTCATATCTATTAGTCTGAAAGGATGGAAAGAGAATGAGTCTAAAGATGAGTCTATACTAAAGCTTGAAGATAGTTTATCTGATCTTATACCTGTGCAGAAAAAGAAGTACGAGGCATTAGAAGAGTTCATATTGAATGGTCCTAAAGTTGAGTCTTATGCTAATGTTGAGGTACCTGCTGATTTTCTAAAAACTGCTAAGATTATAGAAGAGAGAGAAGGCTCATTAAGCCCTGCAGATCAACGTGCTCTTGAGAACAAAGAGGTAGGTTTTAGTCTGAGGTATGATCCAGATGCTCATAGAAGTTCTTCTCGTAAGACATGGACATGGGATAAGGTGGAACCAAAGGGTATAGATCTTATAACTACAGATAAGGAGGTGTATTATGGTGGTAAAGAAGATGAGGAGTCTCTTATTCTTGCTGCAGGTATATTGTATCCTTCTGCTCCCGCAGTTAATCGTCATAGTCATTGGGGACATGCTCCTAGAGCCTTGTTTACACTTAGCCCTCCTGTACACTATACGGATTATCTTAGAAATGAAGGAGACTATGTAGACGATGATAACTACCCTCAGCTAATTAAACTTAGTGGTTCTACAGTTAAGAAAGTAGAGAAGGTAGATGCTCTGTCTCACATTGAGAACTTCTTCTTCTTTAGAACTGCGGACAACTTCATGGAGACACATCCAATGGTTAGACGTGCTTATACTG
>TARA_R110000822_G_scaffold110654_3_pt1 | contig 14867 bp, 27 predicted proteins | sample TARA_R110000822 | Tara Oceans TARA_R110000822 (sample SAMEA4397666) | marine metagenome | biome: Polar Biome; feature: [SRF] surface water layer (ENVO:00010504); material: water (ENVO:00002006), including particulate matter (ENVO:01000060) such as... | depth 5 m | reverse complement strand
TGGGTCAAGTAAAGACCCGATAAGCGAAAAAAGAATTAGCATTCCGTGCAACAAGCCATAAAAGAATCCATACACTTCATGCCCGCCCTCTACGGGGACACTTTGTGCGCAACCCGTCATCAGTAACAGTGAGATAGTTATTAGTGCGATTTTCATAGACTGTAAGGTGCCCCGTTTGAAGGTGAATAAGCGAGAGTCGCGGTATAAAGGTCACCAGCAAGGGCCTTATCCATATCTCTTCCATAGGTGCTCCCCGCACAGTCTTCCATCTCGTGGAACTTCGTGAGGAGTACTCTTAATTGGTCAATTTCTTCGTTTGTCATGTTATGTCCTTTCTGACTTGATTCTATGGACGAAGTCCTCTCCTCGATAGTCATGTGGTCGCATATTTGGGTGAAGGCACTGCCCGCGTAAACGGGTTGCACAAAAAACCTCATATTAAGTTCCTTCACACGTCTCTGGAAAGTCTGGGGTCTCGCCACAGAACGGGCAGGGGAGAGGAATTAAATTCTCTTTCTCCATCAGAGCAAGCTTGCACTTGTGAAGCTCCCCAATGGCGAAGCTAATCTCAAACACTTCTGGATGAAAGCTTCCTTTATCTGGGTCGTCCTCAATAGCGTGCATTTTAACAGCCAGCGCGGCGCACTGCTCATTTATGATCTGTTCGGTCGTTTTCATTAGTTTAACGATTCAAGTAGTAGTTCGGCCAAGACCGCCTCCAGAGGACTTACATCTCCCGAATCGTCCTCCAGAATTTTGCGGCACGAGGACCATATAATGCATTCTGCACCATCCTCGGGTTCTGTTCCGCGCCTGACGTCATCTAGATCTTGATATATAGCTTTAATCCAAGTTTTCATGACTACAGTGTAACATAGCAAACGGGGGCTGTCAATACTTTATTCCACCGTCCTTTTTCCCATACAGCTTTTCAAGTTGGATGAGGGAACGGCAGTCATTAGACAGGAACCCAAAACCTGTAATATCTTTATGTTTCTTTACTATTTTCATTTATAGTTTACCTCTGCTTCTTTCTTAACCCACTGGGGGAAGTTTTTAAATGACAATTTATGCCCGTTTTTGCTGAATATCTTGTTTAGTTGTGTGATTTTTTGGGCAATGGTTGTATTCTCATCATCGTTGATTTTCATTGCGTTCTCCGCAAGTGTGCTGTTGTCAAGACTAATGAAACTCTTTTTAGTGAAAGTTGACCTTGGCTTATTTGGGTGTTCATGCAGTTTGCAATCATAAGGTGCACCTTTACCCTTCAAAAAGGAGGCTGTGTGCCCCTCTTGTTTCATAAACTGCCCAATGCAACATGAGTAGCCCTTTTCGTTATGCAAGGATGTCTTGCCAACACCATGCCTATTTTTGGCTGGGGCTTTGTCCTGCCAAAAGGGACCATTACCACAGCTCCATTTTTTATAATCTAATATTAATTCCATTATTTAATCTCCACTCTTAACGTTCCAGATCTTAACACATCTGAAGTGAAAAATACAAAGGACTCGATGTCGCGTGCGTCTTCTACCAGATTGCAGGTCCAATCTGTTTTGCACTTAGCGCAATTTAAAATCGCCCCTCTGACTACGCTCGCTTCGTCTTGGTTGGGGCGGAAAAATGAGGCTACCATTTGGCCGTTTATATATACGTGTATTGATTTCATAATTTATCCTAAAGAGGGAGTTTCTGGCAGATTCATCCAGTGGGTAACGCCGCCACCAACAATCTTTTTATCGTTAAGCCAGAATGACCAACCTTGCGCCTCACTAGGGTTAGCGTAGGCGCTTAGGTGGCAACAGGTTCTCTTCGTCATCCTCGACTTCAAGACCCTCTGATTCGCGCAATTTGTCACACGTTGCACAGGTCAGACTAAACTCGTTCTCATGCGGCTCTTCGCAGTACACGCATATGTATTCATTCCGTTTCGTTTTCATGACTAAGTATAGCACATCATGGGCTGCATGTCGAATAAAAGATCATTCATAATTACCAAACATCCTCACTAAATAACCCGTGTGCCCAAGTGCCTGCTGATTGTTTTATTACTTGCCCCGCATTCTGTGCAATCGTCAAGGCTTGCTTGCGTCTTAAAAATCTACCTTTATTATCTACGAATCCTTGCTTATCTCCTTCTAGGAACTCTTTGATACCTTCGTCACGGATTTTCCGTATTATATTGTGATGTCGGTTGGGCGGGGCCATAGTGTATATTTCCCCATTGTCCAGTCTTATAGCCGCAAATGTCGCAGGGACGTCACACTGCACAATAAATTGCAATTAGTGCAATCTTATGTATAGTTGTTCCATCCAGCCCACCCGTCAACTTACACAGCTTTTCTTGGATAGGATTAAGTTCTTTGTGTGTCATTATATTCCTTCATTTCTCGTAAATGGCTCAGTTCATCCATTAACCACAGGCTTTCTTCTATATCCCCAACTTTCAACTTTGCAAGCCTCTCTTCTCTGGATGGGATTGAATATTCAACTAACACTTTATATTGATCCTCGTTAAGAGTTGTGGTACTCGGAATCATTTTGTCGCTTGGTCCATTCATAACTGAGCGAAGCGCGGGAAACGGGGTGAGTCAAGCCCCTTATTTGGCAAATCGCAAAAAAGCGGGCAAAAAAATAGCGCCGCATTAAATGCAATATTTAAAACGCCGTCTCAAAGTTCTTTAAGCTTGTGTCTTATAAAGGGTGCCCCTTACCCTTATTGTTGGCAAGCGGTCCTAATGCACAGTATCACACCTAAAGTATGTCGCCGTTTTTTGTTCCCACAACGAGTGACTTTCTTCGTATCGTATGCTGCGAGCGGGCTAGCTCGCTATATTATACACGAATTTGGCCACAACAGGGGCAATAATCTGGTTCAGGTTCAATTATATTAGCGTTGCCAGTGATAAGGGCTAAAAACTCAGTAAAATCAACAAAATTTGATTCTATAGAATCCCTGCTCAACACCCTTTTCCAAAACCACGCGCATTTATTATGCGAATCGTATGAGGCTCCCCCTTGGCCTATATATTTTTGCCCGTCGATGCTTGGCTTCACCGCTAGAATTATTCGAGATTCCTCACAAGTTAAATCTTTATCAAGGATGAAAACGCTGCCTTCTGTTTTTTTTCTAATATCCACAACTAAGTATAGCACCGACCTCGCCCCAAGTCAAGCCCCTTATTTGCGATATTCTGAAAAAGCGGGCGTTTTTTGAATCGGGGCAAATCATGTCAAATTCCTTTATTTGTGGGGTTTTGTAGACCTTTTCAGTCGTATTCAGCGATACCAATGCTTTTGCTCAATCATTACTCCAACCACCATTGTCATCATTAAAGCAGGCAGAAGAACAACCCTTCCCCCCGCCACCACGAATAAAAGAATAATCATTGCCGCAAGGTTGAGTGCGCGTATTGTGTTTATGTTTTTCATAATCTTGTGTGACATAATGTCTCTATCGGTTAAAAAGCCTTATTTTTTGGGGGTTTTTAGTGTGTCATTTTGTCCCATGTGCAAAAATTGTAGGTCCGTGTGCATTATTTGCACTTCGCGTGGGTGCGGTACCACCCCTCCACCCTTCACCTTCCCCTTTTTCACCCCTCCACACCTTCACATTTTTATGTCTTGTTACTATAGTATTCTCCTATTGTTTGTTGGGGGCAATGGGTACGTACTGATTAGTACGTAAACATTGGGTTTTTTGCAAAAATAAGCTCAAATAAACCCTCATTTTTAAGAGGCATAATCGGTACCTTTTTAAAGCTCCTGTAGTGCCGTATACGGCCATATTTTTGGGGCGATATTGGGGGTGGTTTATCCTCAAAAAGAGCCTGTAAGGGCTGGGAGAGAGGCTTAGTTCCTTAATTCATCAAACTACCGAGTTTATTAGGGAATAACAATTACATCCCCCTTTACAATTACAATAATTGCTCAGTAATTATAAGCTATAATTTCTGGCCTATTTTGGGTTGGCGTAAAACTGCCATGTTGCCTCAATATCGGCTTGTCTTTTTAGCTGGAGAACTCTCTTTACCACATCTTCAACACTAACACCTAAAGCAAATACAGGAGGGCTGTCTGAAAGCGCAGATGATAAGGGATTGAACTCACTACTTTTGCCGCCGCCAAAACCCCTGAACTCGGAGGCTATAACTTCCACTATGTCTTTTTTGGTTTCTATCTTCATGTTAGTAATCCTTCCAAGTGTCCAAGATGAAAGAGTATTCTTCGCCCTTGGATCTCTTTTCGAGGTTTGTCTCGTCAATGTGGCTTATTTTAAGTTCTTCGGGATTTATGCCAGACTTGGGCAGAACGTGTTCTGCTAGGTCTCTGGCCCCAACAGCCAGCATGTCATTGATCTCATTTTCTTTAATCTTTATTGTTATTATCATTTCTTTCCTTCTTTTTGGACGCCAGAAATTTCTGTGCGCGGCAGATTTGTTCGAGAACCTTGTACGATTCATCTATCCCTCTGCGGTGAACAAGTTTTGGGGGTTAAGGTTTGCAGGGTTCATCATTCGGAAAGCATGGGTCGATACCTGTTAGGTTTGACTCGTTTACTCTGATACTTTGCCAAATGTCACCTCTAGCATTCCACAGGGAATCGTTAATCATATCCATTTCTTCGTCAGTTATCTCTATCTTCATGGTTTTTTCTTTCTGTATTCTTTATCCTTAGAGAAGGCTATCCGAACGATACAAAGTATGATAAAAGCCTCCATTTTTATGTCTATCAGTAGTTTTTTAAATTTGTTCATTAATACACAGAAGCATTTACTTCTTTGAGTTGATTAGTTGAAACATCGCTGTTATTAAGGCTTCTGTTTGATTGTTCTTTTTAAGGAGTTCTTCTTTTCCCTTTTTCAGGCACTCGCAGTCTGGATGATGTTTAAAGGAGGACCTTACCTCCTGATCCCCAACCGATCTTACCCTTCCCATGTGAATGACCCAAGTATGGTTGTCGTGTTTTATGGTTTTGAGCCACCCCATAGAATACTCAGTGGTCTCTTCGGACCAAGATTGGGGCAGCATGATGCTGACAAAACAAACGACGATAAACTTCAACATCACGCGCCCCGAACAGGAATTACTAAACAATAAGCTTACTTGCGTACCTCTCAGCGGCGGCTTCAATAGGCCAGACCGCCCTGCTCCCAGCCTTCCTGCTCTTTAAAATCTTGTTTCTAAAGAATAGCTGAAGGGCTTTTTTGGGTTGGTCTGTATTTTTCAAGTACATATAGCCGTCACTGTTAACAGGGGAGGATACGTCAGAGTAATTGTATACGATATTGGCAATGCGCTCTTCGGCAGCGGGATTTTCACCCGCGCCAAAGAATGCAGCAGTCTTGCCTTTGTACGATACGATGTTAATCATAGGTACACAACGGCCTTTGAACCGCAACCGTCAACCCAATAACCGAGATTGGTAACGATTGTAACAATTTCATCACAGGAGAGGGGGGTTCCCTTCATTCTGCTCTGAATTTGTTTAACCGACACTTCAGACCTATCCTCACACTTTTTCCAGACATAATTGTCAATAGTGTCAACAGTATCGCTGTAGTCAGTAGGCTCGTCGGGATAAGGATCTTGAACACCAGTGAATACGGCGGTATCAATCTCGCGCTCAAGGTCAGCAATGACGGTGTACTCGCACACACGCAGCTTTTGACACGCTGAATTTTTAGGTACGGATACCGCATCCTTGGGGTTGAATTTTACCACAACGGTTCTTTGACTCCAGTTTTTGGCGTAATCCAAAGACCCAACATGAAGACCGTGAGAACATTCATTTTCCCTGTTGTCATCTACACAGCCACGGTCCACGATAATGGTAGAGCCAACCGTGTTGAGGATTTGCCCTCTTTCGTTTACAATCCCTTGAACCACAACGGTATTGGGGTTGCCTCTCTGCGACATATAGTTATCCATAACACCTTTGTAGGCGATAATATCACCTTCCTCGGTGATAGGGAGTTCCTTATAAGCGAGGAAGTCGCACAGTTCTTCTCTGGATTGACTGGACAGGTTCTGATAAACCTTGTCCAAGCAACGTACCAACGGCAGATAGTTATCTGAACCTTGAGACAGCATCGACAAAATCTTCTGCGTAAAGACGTTATCAATTTCGGCCTGCTTGTAAAGGACAGTATCACCTGAAACCGTGATAGAACCCTCAGAAAGCTCCTTGATGGATTCTTTGACACTCATGAGCTTTACAGCCTTTTCAAAGTCACCTTCGTTACAGGCTTTCAGCACTACGTTGAAGTTTGGTTGTCCTCGACGTACAGTCAAGGGGCGAAAGTCCACCATGATGGTTACAGACTCGTCAGTTATGATTTTTGCATTAATGTTCATTTGTTTATACCTTTCTTTCTACTGTTTTTTTAAGTAATTCTGTTTTGTTTACCTTACTCCAATCAATATACTCTAATATTGGTTCAGAGTCAAGTGTCTTCTTTATATTTTCTACAACTTGCGTTGCGATCTTTTCTACTTCCTTCTTCAAGTCCAACCCAACCAAAGATGCGTGTTTATCGAGACTGTCTTTTTTATATTCCCAATCACCCTGATCGCCCCACTGATTAATAGCATAATTGTCATCAAACCCACCATATTCAAGAACCTTTCTATCATGTTTGTGAATGAGTATTTTTTTAGACATAGCCTTCTTGTCTTTAATCTTGGATTTTATATCATCCTTTTTCGAGTTTAAAAAATCAGAGATTTCAATAAAACTGGATGGAATATCCTTTAGTTGGGCCGTTTTTACACCAATCAATTCTATATTCAAGCCAATGTACGCAAACGCCTGAAGCATGTGATGGACCTTAATCCCGCTATACTTTACAGGCTTGTGCCGACAAATCTCTATATAGACCTTGTTTAATGGGAGGTCGGCTTCAGAAACCTCGGCCCACTTGTAAGACCAATCTTGATCTGTAGCAAAGCTTCGATACTCTGATGTATCTCTGGCTATTTGGTACTTTGTAGTGATCTTGTTGCGTGGACCTCCACCGCCGCCGCTTCTAGGGACCTTCTTTTCTTTTACGTCTGCAAATTTAAAGAATACCTCTGGAAAGCTTTTGGCCGCGCTCTCTACTTTTTTTAGAATCTCATTTATAAAGATAACCTTGTGAAAACCTTCCTCCTGAATGAGGTGTCTGGCCCTTGTAAGCATCTGCCCCTTGGTGCCGTCAGGCTTCAAAATAAAGCAAGTACTCTTCTTTATCAAGTCCGCAAGCATTACAGAATCCTTTCGATAACAGTTCCACCTGCTTGAAGTGTTAAGGGTACAGGCTTTCAGTTCCCCATTATCTTCCTTAAAGTAGCACTTTGAGTCGTAGGGCAACGGAACTTGACTGGACATATCAGAAAACTTTATACCATTCCAAACGGCGTCTTTGTCCAGAAAGCTAGAGTCATTCCAGACACCATAAGCCTCAAGGGCAGTTTGAGCTTTTTGGAACTTATCTGCCTCCACCTTTTTTAGCTCTTCAATGATCTCTTTAATTCTGTGTTTAAAGTTAATCTTGGTGACATTTATATAGTCAAGAGCCTCTCTGGACGGGTTCATTTTTAAGGGGTGAGTTGAAATGTCGAACTCAACATCAACAAGGTTTCTGGCGAAAAACTTGTGAAAAAGGTTCTTCATGTCTTCTGTGTAATCAATCCCTTCAAACATCTTTTGGAGTTCGATTGGATAAGACACTCCCCCAAGAATAACACTACTTTCGCCAAACGATTGGGGTTTTTTGTAGACCCCTTTGCTGATCTCTTGCCCCTTTTTGTAGCTTTCAATATCAAGAGGGACCGAAAAAAGTGGCTTGACGGGGAAATATTTGCATATAACCCGTATTTTTTCACGAAAGGTTTGGACGTCCCTGTCTGCAACAGCTATCTCAATCTCTAACCCTGTTTCTTTGGTGGGTTTTTGATATAGCCGAATTATATCGCCAACACCGTCACCACCAATCTGAGCTAAAAAAGCAGTCTCAAATCCTTTGTTGAAGGTCCTGACAGTAAAAGAGTCACCATAAGCGAATCCAGCCTTGCACCCCAGCCCGAAAAAGCCGATCTCTTCTGCGCTGTTTCTTTTGTCTGACTTCCCATACTTTACAAATTTGTTTGGAATGTCTTCTTCTGGAATACCGTGGCCATAGTCGCGGATCTTGAAGACAGGTTCCATCTGAGTTGGAACGGTGATGAAGATGGGTTTAGTGCCTTGACCGCTTTTCTTGTGTGCGTCCAAGCCGTTGGTGGAATATTCCCGAACCACCGCCTTGATTTTGTCGCTATATATATCGTCACGCAGGATTTTAAAAATAAAGCCAGCGTCGGAGCTATCAATACCGAACTTGCCAGTAGAGGTTACTCCATCGAGTGAAATGTTCCGTTGTTTGTCGTTTATTTTCATGAGTTCATCTTAGCATATTAAAAAGAGATGGGTCAACACTATTATGAAAGTTTTTACAAAAAAAAGAGAGAATGCTCACTTTTGCACCAGAAAAAGACCTATTGCGACAAAAATAACGCCGATAATGTTGAAGCAATTTACCTTTACACCCATGAATATAACGGGAAATATAAAAAAGGTAAGTATAACCATACTGTCCCAAGCGACAGCAGAGAAATAAATGTTAGATGAGTGTCTGGCAACCCAATACCAAAGAATCGCGCCAAAAACGTTAAAAGATATACCTAAAGAATAGTATGCAGGTTGATTTGCGTGGATACCTTTATGAAAGCTCAACCAAGCTTGAAAACACACTATAAAAAAGCCAAAAAGAAACGCCCATACCATTACAATACCTCATCAGCGAACCCCCAGCTAACCGCTTCTTTTGCGGTGAGATATACATTCTCTTTTTTATCCATCTCTTCAACCAGCATATTTTTAATCTTTTTTCTGCCCCAGCTAGAGAAGATCCCTTTTTCTTTTAAGCTGTCAACATATATGTCAAGCATGGCTACTCCGATTTTATCGTAAAAGTCGAAATTAGACCTAACGGTTTTTACCGTGCCTTCATCTCCATAATCCCCATCGTGGAACATATAAACCGAATTGGGCATCATTACCCTCCAGTCTGCCGCCTGTAATATAATCGAGGACATGGATCTAGCGTGGGTATAAACTATAGAAGTTATATGGCAGGGAGAAAGCTTGATGGCGTCATAAATGGCCATACCCTCATGCCAATCTCCACCACAAGTCTTCATGTGAATCGTGATAGGCTCGTCGCTTATAGATTCGAGAATCTTTAAATTGTAAATTAAACGGGAGGATAGAGTGTTCTCAACCCCAGATTCCTCGTAGTATTCGGGGCATCCAGCTTTAAGATAAATCCAAGGGAAGAGAAAAATGTCTCTCGTAGCTACATTTAACCCGTACTCATGCACGTTCTCTACGGTGTAGTGGGACTCTTCATTCATTATTTGGGCTTTCTTGGTTCTAGTTTAAATCAAACGTTCCGCGAAATTTAGATCCCGCCTGTGTGGTTTTTATATTTCCAGATAAAACGGTGCCATCTTCCAATGTAACCTCAACAGGGGAGCCAGCAAACGTTACGGCCAGAGCGTTGTTCCTCCAATGCTCTCTTTTACCATTTGGCAACCTTTCCCAGTCCGTTGATTGAACAAAAGGGGTGCCATTAACCTTGACACTTTTCACAAGGCCAGTGTACTCGGCAGAAATGAGGACCACAGACCCTCTGGATTGAGTTTCCGCCTCGTCCATGAATGATTGTTTGAATAAGTTTGAGGAATCCCCATCAGTGACAACTGGGTCTCCTTTCGTATCGTTTATTTCGCCAACTTCAATTCGCTTTTTCCTTTCGTCAAGCTCTTTTTGAGCTTCTTTCAGGAACTCGGTGAAGTCTCTTAGATCTTTGTCACTTTTTTTTAAGGTTTCTTTTATATCCCCCATAACCTTTTGGTGTCTGTTTGTGGAGAACTCAATATTCTGTGTGTTATTTACTTCCTCTGCTCTGTCGGTCTGTGCAGCTTCAACCTCAAACACCTTACTCGCAATATTCTCTGCCGCTTGCGAGTCAATATCACCCTCTGCGCTTGCCCACATGATTTCACTAAATGTTCTGTTGGCTTGTGTTGTCGGTCTAAAGATTTTCTCTAAAGTTTTGAGACCCAAGAAACCAACACCACCAGTAGATTCTTGAACATCTCCTTTTATAGCTAGGCGAAGATCCTGTAAGTCATTAACCTGACTTATTGTGTTGGGGTCCGTTTTGGTTGAATGTCTAACATAGAACATGGAACCCGTTTTTGGGGATTTTATATTGCGAGGGGAAACGGAAGAGTTTGCCGTAAGTGAGCCGCACCCAACCATAAACATAGGTGCGAGTGCAATTATAAGTAGAATTTTAAGTGTTTTGTGCATATCTTATAATACACCGCCCCTTAGACAGACGCAACTCGTTTAATCCCTTTATTACCTCTTTTATACCTTTTTCCCCAGCTTTTTCTTGAAATTCAAAAAGGCTGTCGCATTCAACTATCTCTTTGGCCAGAGCGATTGCATCAAAATACTCCGTATAATGACAGCCTTCGCCAATATAGTCCATTAAAATGTTAGAATTGTTCATCTAGTAATAAATCCACATACTTCTTTATTTTCTTATAAGAACCGCTTTTTAATGAGAAATTGTATTTTTTTGTGGCTTTATTTTTAATCCAGTCCCTAAGATCTGTGCCAAATTCGGTAGCCCTGCTGTAAATATCACAAACAAATTCAGCTATTTGCAGATCATTCATCTCTGAAATGCCCCCGACAAAGTATTCTGGATGGTGATCGTTCGTCTGTTGGTGTTGGTGGACACTTACATTTAGCATATCTCCTGCCTCTTTGTTTAAAGATTCCCACTCGATACCCTCAAATTTGGACATATCGTGCCGCCTAGCCCTTTGAACAAGCCTTCTGGCCATGTCGAGATCTTCCTGTGTCTCTGCTTTTTCTATAATCTTTTCGGCTAGTTTTTGAGCCGCAGCATTGACCGTATCAATGTGTCTTGTTATGGAGAAGAGTCTTTTTCTGTACTCGTCTTTTTCTTCTAAAGAAATTGTTTTCATATACTTAACTTACACTATTTAATCAAATATCGCCGTTACAGTAGGTTAAGTCTAGAAAACTTAAAGAGTCTACAAAAAAGAATTTATAATGACGGGGGTTAAATTCGTAATCAATGAACCCTCCCAAGAGGTTTAACCCGTTTACAGACTCCACAATTTCCCATTGTTTCAAGTCTGTTGACCCAAAAATATAATACTTCAACGGACTTCTTTGAAAGAACAATAAGTCTTGCGCTGAGATTTTGGCAGACTCAGCATCTATAGAAAAGCTGAGTATGATTGGGCACAATATAGCGTTGATCCACTTCATTTTTGTCTCGATATTTTTGAGTTAGTGCATTCTTCATCTATATAGTCTTTAGGTATTTTCGGTATATTTAAAAGGTTTAAAAAAGATTCAGTGGAGATCTCTCCATTTACAAGGTCGTGGAACATCGAAACAACGTTTTTGGAAGCGGATTGGGGATTAGCTTTTAAAAAAGCAACTAATTCCCTCCCGTCGCTTGTCTTTTCCAGAGATTCTATTGCTGAGTTAACCTTTTTTTGTTCGTCCCTTCTTAACCTTCGCATATAGCCTCGGCGGCGCGTCTTAGGTTTTCAAAATCTATTCCCATTAAATCGCTATCATCTTGGTATATAATCACGCGGTCTTTTTTTATTGTGACTTCTCTGTCACCAACGCAATTACAGATAATGGACAACATATCGCCCATAGCTAAATGCTTTTGATCTCTTCCTGCCTGTTTTCCTACTTGTCTTTCCATTTTTGTTTCCTTTATTTGGCTATTATATATTTTGAATCTGATCTTATATATACGCGAGCGCCGCAACTAAGAGGTTTGTGAGGGCTGTATATCATCTTCGCTACAATCTTACCACAACTATCTTTAAAGTCAAGCTCATTGATACGCTCTTTTAAAGATCCGTTTTCATACACGTCCAAAACAGGTTGAATGATTTGAGAATTTATGTTGTGGCGTATGTTCGCTGCATTAACCTTGATGGTTTTATTTCCATACTTAACGCTTATGCTGGAACTGTCTGTTTGCTCTACGGTTGCACAAACCTCTTCACCTGATATTATTTGAACTTTTCTGTGATATGTTGGGCCTTTATACGTTCTGGATATTATGCAGGGTTCATTGCCGCCGCGAAACAGATTTTTTCGCAAGATGTGTTGGTTAACATGAATTACATTGTTCATATTGTTACCTTTATTTTTGGAAGTTAAAAAGAAATAAAAAAAAGGCTAACACAAGATCTAACCTTTTGCATCCGTGATCCCTTAAGGGCTGTGTACGACGCGGTAAAACGTCTTCACGAACTTCACCATTGGTTTTGTCCCTTTGGGAGACGCTGGCCAACAAGCAATACTAAAACAAACATTTATACGTTTCCGTCAACGAGGCAGCAAACCTCTCTTCGGTCGCGTGTTGCTTTTTCCCCACTTGGGATGGAGTCTAAGCAACCCCTTTCGGGCAGCAGGCCGAGTTTCCTCAACCCCTGTAGGCGCTTCAAGCCTGTTCTAGCTAATTTTGCACCCTTTCGGGCCGCTTCCCAAGACACTTTAGCAAAGTACCATGCCGTATTGCGGTAAATTAGTAAATCCGTTATTCTATTTTTGGACCGTTGGACCTAAGTGATACTAAGTCTCGCTTCCTCAAGCCTCTTGCCCTCTCTAGGTTATCACCCCTATGATAGGCCACATTCTTGACAATATCAACCCGAAAGAAATCAAGCCTCAACTGTCTGTGTTTTATCTATCTAGATAAATCTAGCAACCACCCGACATATCGAATTGGTAAGTTGTTTATCCTCCCGATAACAAAGGGAGTTAAATCTGTCTAATAAAAATTATACTTTAAATTGGTCTAATTGTCAACTGTTAATTACAACTTTTATTCCATCAAAGGTTTCTGTACTATAAAGGTTGTCGTAACTGCTACTGGTTTTTGTTATCTCAGACACGCTTATATTGTCCAAGCTGTACGCATTTGCTTGGCAATGTTTTTCTAGATAATCAAAAACCGCCTGCTTAACATCCTTCAAACTTAATTGGTAAGTGGTTGTAATAGTTCTTTTCATAAACCGACGGTTAATTCCATAAAAGGCTCAAGAATCCAATAACAAGATTTGCGGCCATGAACGCCCACAAAGTCGCAGAAAATAAAGTAAAAAACGAAAGGCAAGAGGGGGCGGGGTTAGCCGTTCCCTTTGCAACAATCATGTGACCTTTGCAGATTGGGCATTTTACCTTGTCGCCTATTGACGTCTCTTTGCAAAACTTTAATTCAGTCTCGCAATATGGGCACGTTCTCTTTATTTGCTCGTTTCGTCTTTTTACTTCTATGTTTTTCATTTGTCTTTCTTTGATTTGCTATAAATAAGTATAGCATACCTTTTATTCAATGTCAAACTCAAAAACAGGATTAATTGGCTCATAATTCACTGTATTAAAACTACAATTTATGTACTTTGTATTTCCAATATTAACTTGGCCATACCCTTCGTGAATATGACCGCATATAAAATACTCTGGGTCAACAGTCTTCACAACCTCTGCGAGGATGTTGCACCCAACATTAAAGCCTCCCCTATACACTTTGTCCAAGATGCCAAAAGCGGGGCCGTGGCTAATCAAAATATCCGTATCGCTGGGAATTTGAGAGAATCGGTGCATTGAGACCATTTCATCGCGATTATGGAAGGCCCAGTACGGCAGATTCGGAACATAAGGGGTACCCCAAAACTTAATGCCGTCAATCTCTACTCCAGAATCTTCAAGGTAATGGCAGTTACTAGGCCACTTTGGAAGCATATGACGACCCTCTTCAAAGATATAGTCGTGATTGCCTGCGATAAAAACGATGTCCTCTGCTGGAACGCTATTGAGCCAAGGGATAAACTTATTTATAAGCTTATATTTGCTTTTTATAAGTCTGTGATTTCTAGGATCTCCTTCGTGACAGATATCGCCAGCTATAATTAGCGTATCGCACTCTGGTATTTCTGGATAACTCCCGTGCAAATCTGATGTTGCTACAATTTTCATTTTATAATCCTACCAAAAAGGGTCTTCCGACACCATCACGTTTTCTTTGTTAAGGTTCTTTGTTTCTTCTAACTCTGTTTTTAAGAGTTTAATCTCTCGTTCAATTTCTTTTATCCGTGCTTTTTTAGCCTCTCCAAGAGATGTAAAAACAGTATCAAAGAGTTCGCCCGTGTCTTCGTCTATATAGTATTCCGACTGACGAAACCTTCTTTCAAAAAGAACTATACCTTCTTCTTCCATTGTGGTGAACTCTCTGTTTCTCTCGCTATAACTTTAATTATCATTTTTATTTTGCGCCTCGCCGCAGACATCCACAACCCCAGAGACCTGCGCATCGCCACCGACCGTCGAATTGCCAGAGACCTGCGCATCGCCACCGACCACCGCATTGCCATATACCACCGCATTGCCAGAGACACCCGCATTGCCAGAGAATTGCGCATTTTCAGAGACCACCGCATTGCCAGAGACTAGCGCATCGTCGAAGACCCGCGCATTACCAGAGACCCACGCATTGCCAGAGACTAGCGCATTGCCATAGACTTGCGCATCGCCAGAGACCCCCGCATTATCGAGGACCTGCGCATTGTCATAGACCCGCGCATTGCCAGAGATCAGCGCATTGCCAGAGACCCCCGCATTATCGAGGATCTGCGCTTTGCCATAGACCCGCGCATTGCCATGGACCCGCGCATCTCCAGAGATCCAAGCCAAACCTTCTTGGCTCAAATTG
>TARA_R110000822_G_scaffold132199_3_pt1 | contig 14908 bp, 29 predicted proteins | sample TARA_R110000822 | Tara Oceans TARA_R110000822 (sample SAMEA4397666) | marine metagenome | biome: Polar Biome; feature: [SRF] surface water layer (ENVO:00010504); material: water (ENVO:00002006), including particulate matter (ENVO:01000060) such as... | depth 5 m | reverse complement strand
CGGTCATGGCAGGGCTTGGACATCGCCTGCCAGTTGTTGCGATCCCAGAACAGCGCGCGGTCACCACGGTGCGGCACCACGTGGTCAACCACTGTCGCGGCAAGCACCCTGCCTGCCTGCTGGCATTCAGTGCATTCGCAGATCGGATGCCGAACCAAGAAAGCCTTGGCCGTCATGCGCCAGCGGTAGGTGTAGAGCTTGCGCGCCTCGGTGTCGCGGTTGCGATCCACCTCGCGTCGCACGGCTGACTGATGCCGTTCGCAGTACCCAGCTCGCTCGGCGTTGTAGACCAGTGCACCGCATGCCGGATACCTGCACGGCCTTGGTGCTGCTGCGCCCATGTCGTAAGCCCTTAACGCAAAAGCCCAGCGCTTGGCCGGGCTTTGTATTTGTTGCGGGTGCTGAATCCACCGATGGCGTTTTATGCCATGCGTTTACCGGCGATGCAACCAACATGCTCGTGATACAGACCCAAGCCCATGACTCTGTTGAGAATTATGACCGTTTCACCCAATCCATAGACCCGCATCATCAACGTCTGTCGCGCAATTGCCAGCAACTCACTCACGAATTGCTGACGCACACCCAAGGCATCACCCACCTGCGCCTGGGGCACCTTGAGTGCGGTGCCCAGCAGCACCAGCTGGTGGGCCTTGGGCATGTCGCAGACCGCCGCATGGATGCTCGCCGGCCAACTGCACTGCCGCCGCTCATCACTCAGCAGCCCAGCCAGCACCGCGTCGGCGTGCTCAGTGTTCGACCGCGCCGCACGCGACACCGCCGCCCACACATCACCGTCACCCTCACCCGCAGCAGGCCCAGCGGTCGACGCACGCGGCGGCGCATAGAACTGCATCAGCCACTCAGACCAACGCTCAAGCACCAGGGCAAACACCCTGTCGTCAACAGACTTCAGGCGCACGCCCATCACTCGCTCCCGTTCATGGATGACCGCGACGCGCGGCGGCTCTTGCCGTTAATCACCACCTTCATCCCCGCGTCACGCAAACGGTCGAAAGCGCGCTCACCAATCACCGGGATCAGGTTCGCGGGGCTCAGGTTGCTCACCACCACCGTCGGGCGCAGCTGGTCATACCGCTCACCCAGCAACCCGGCCAACCGCCAGGCATCGTTCTCCACGCCACGGCTCGCGCCCACGTCATCCAGAACCAGCACGTCGGCAGCCAGATACGGCGCCAACACCTGGTCCTCGCGCTGCTGGGCCAATCTGCCCCACGTGGCGCGGATGGCATCCAGCAACCCGGCAGCCGTCACGTACCTCACCCGCTTGCCACCGCCAATCAGCTCACGCAGCAACGCCGCCGCCGCTGCCGTCTTGCCCACACCCACCGGGCCCAACAGCACCAGCGCACCATCACCACCGGCCAGCGCATCCGCCAACCAGACACCCAACGCCTCCGCATCATCGGCCCGCAGATCGGCCATGCCGAAGCACTGATAGCGCGGTGGCAACCCGCAGGCCTGCATCGCCGCATCCACCCACCCCGCCCGAGCCTGCAACTGCTCCTCGCGAGACACCGCCGCCATATCCGCAGCGGCACACGCGGCGCAGCCGCTCGCACGGCCAGCAAACACCCGCACCCGGTACTCGTGCCGGTGCACCACGCAGCAGGCCAACCCAGCCACCTCGGACAACCGCTCCGTCAGCGGCAACGGCAACACGTTCGACAGGCGACGCGCCTCGCTCATAGCGGCGCCCCGTAGTCCTGCTCCCCCAGCATCAGCGGGTTACTCGCAGCCCGCCGTTGCCGAGGATCAAGCTCAGCCCGCGCCAACCACGACTGCACCATCCGCTCGATCCCCGCTGGTGTCTTGCGCCGCTTCGGGTTCGCCTCACACCACGCCACCATCCGCCGAAGCTGCGCGGCCACATCGCAACCGGGAAACGCCATGCGGTACTTCGCCAACGCCGCGTCACTCGGCCACCACGACTCCCCGTTTTTCAGCGGGATGCCGGTTGGCCGTGGAGACAGTTGCTCAGCACCAACAGCCGCCGAAACCGTTTGCTCCGGACAAGCTGTTAATGGTTCCTTTACGGTTCCTTTACGGTTAAGCCCCGTCACTGTGACGGGGGTGGGGTGCCACTGTGACGGGGGTCCCCCGTCACTCTGACGGGGGTGGGGGTGACACTGTGACGGGGGTGACACTGTGACGGGGGTGACACTGTGACGGGGGTTGGGCTGTGAATAACTCGCCTCGCGGGATACCGAAATCCGGTAAATCGTGCTCCTGCCCGAGCGCTGATCCACCGCCACAAAACCCGACTCAATCAGACAAGCAAGCGCCCGCTGAACAGAGCGCGGCGACAGGCACGTCCGCTCACAAAGCGTCGTCACTGATGGCCAGCAAACACCATCATCATTCGCCTGATCGGCCAAACTCACCAACACCGCCTTCTGTGCCGCACTCATCTGCAACGGCCACACCAACGACATAATTCGCGTACTCATCGGCGCCCCCCTGCAAAGTGCCGTCCAACCCGCTCAATTGCCTCCGCACACGGCACACACAACACCGCCCCAAGCGCACGCCGCCGCTCAGGAATGTCATTGCCGCAATCACCACACTCCGGTGGCCCCATAGGCCGCACTGGCAACTGCGCGGCCCGGCTCAACGCCTCCTGGCGCTCCAAGGCCAGCGCCTGCGCTGCATCCATAAGGTCAGGCATCTTTCGACGCATCCATCACCGCCTGGGCGCGGTTACGCATCACCACCGCCGCCGCGCACAGGTTGTCCAACTGATCAATCAGCTTTGGCAAATGCGGCAAGTCCTGCTCGTCAATGCGGCCATCGGCCAGCGCGGGCGCCATCGCATTCAGCACCTCGCCAAACTCACCCGTCAGCGCACTCGCCTCACGCAGCTCAGCGCCCGGCGCGAGCGATGAAATCGAAACACCCAAAAAGCCATAGCGGCGCGCCAAATCGCGACGGCAACGGTCGGTGTACTCACCGCCCAACGCCGCCACCCACGCCTCTTCCAGATCCACCGGCATCCGCGTTGTCGCGTCAGGGTTCATAAACCGCGCCACGTGCTGCGCGTTCGTCGTGGCATCGCGAAACACATCGCCACCCACCTTGAACGTCACCGCCCGCAAAGGCTCCGGCACCGACGCGTGGTAATGCTCCACCAGCCGCGCCGCAAACGTCTGCATGCTGCAGCCCGTCGCCTGGTGCATCTCAAACCAGGCACGAAACAACACCGCCGAGCGCGGCTCCTGTGAATCACCAAACATAGTCAAGCACTCCGGCAGTGAATAACGTGAGCCCATGACCACTGGGCCTGCCACGCAAACGAATAAAAAACCCGCCGCCGGAAACCGGAAGCGGGAGGCCACGTGCAGGCGCAGAGGGCCCAAGGAAGTGAAAACCCAACTGCACGCGGGAGGAGAGCAAAACGCATCAGCAGACCCCCACAAAGAGGCCTGCACCCCGGTGATACGCTCGGGCTCTCACACCAACGAACACACCACCAGGGGCAGACATGGAAGACGTCATTGCAGCCGTCCGCGAGGGCATCTCAAACACCCCCATCGGGAAGACATTCACCATCAATTTCAGCGGCAGACCCACGCCCATTCGTGTCCAAATCGTATTTTCTGGCGGATGGGCGCTCGACTTCGTTCTGCCGGCCGGTCAGCCCCTCGAAATCGTCAAAGGCGCCGATGGATATCTCAAGGAACTGTCCATCACCCTTCTCGACCGAACAGGCCCGCACTGACAGACCGGTCTCGTTGCGAACAAGAACGTTCACAGTTCGAGCCTCGACTTGATAGTGATTCGGCTCATGTGCGCCCCCGGCATGCAGCCAGAAGCCACGCTCGCAATCGCCCCACCACTGCAATCCCCTTCGGCGGCGCGCGAACCTCCGCCTCCAAAGCAGAAATAGCCGAAGCGTTTGCGTTGATCTGCGCCGCTCGGGCCTCGACATCGCGCGCCAGTGCAGCAATGGCCCGGCTGGTCATGGCAAACACCGATCGGCGAGTGGCAGGGAGAGCAGGGGCATCAGGCGGCTTGGCTACTGGGTGGCTGCTTCGCCCCAGACCGCACAACGTGCCAAGGCACATCGTCGCGGAGGTCCTCACAGCGGACCGCTCCAGCGGTTTCGCGCTCGATGCGAATGCAAAGGGCCTCACCCGGACGAGCGTTTCCGCTGGCCACAAGGTTCAGATACCCGGCAGTGCTTTCAACGCGCCTCGCGAAATCAGTGCGGGGCGCCCCCGGGCGAAGCTGTTGGTACCAATAAGCGCGGAAGTCCATTCGCCAACTGTAGTGTTCACTATTGTTGCCGTCAATAGTGTTTGCTATTTCCGGGCTCGCAAGCGGACGCGGATAATTGGAGCATGAGCAGTCAAGATGCAAAAGAGGACGATCCGATGCCCGCGATTCGCCGCGCGCGCCTCGCTGAATGGATGAGCACGAAGGGCCTCAGCAAGGCCGAAATGGACCGCTTCTACGGCGTGGCGTCGTCCTATACCTACCAGCTTCTGACAGGTCGCTCGCCTTTCCGGGAGGTCGCTGCGCGCAACCTTGAGCACCAACTCAAAATGACACCCGGCTATCTGGACATGCGCTCAGGTCGCGATCCCGACCTTTTATCGACTCAATTTTCCCGGATCGAAAGCGAACAGGTCAAAAAAATGGTGCTCCGCGCGGCGGAGCTGGGCGCCGACCAGCAAATCAGCGACCAAGACGCCTCAATGTTCCTTGCGATAATGGAGCGCATTGCGCAATACGATGCCCGCCCTCCCGGCGCACATCAATCCCAGGACAAGCCGCCCGGCTCGAAATGAAGCGTGCGCTGTCCATCGCGGAAAAAAGTCAGCCCGACCACCACCTTCTCCGCGCCCTTCAAACGACGAACAAAGCCATCAACCTCTCGCAGAAATAGCGATTCGGAGCTGTGATCCGCAGGTTCGATGCCGGTGTAGCGCAGCGGACTTGCCTCATCAAACCTGACCGGCACATCGCAACCCTGAGAGGCCGAGCACAGTATTTGCCCACGGAACAATCTGATCATCACGTCATGTCCGTGCGTGGGATGCCTGCGAAGCACAATCCTCCCGAGCTGGGGCTTGGCGTACGGCCGGGTCAATTCAACCGTGTTGGTCGAATAAAGTGTCGCCGTCTTGACCGTCTTACCAGTCAGCTCGTCGATGTATTCCTCATACTTCCACGCCTTTCCTTGAAGAATTTCTGCGGCCTCGATTGCCTCCGGAGACCGCTCACTGCCGACGTCAGAACCCGCTGCCTCCGCTACCGACGGCTCAACGGTGTCAGCCACGCGGGTCGCCATGTAAGCACACGAAAAAACCATCACCGCCAGCGGCGCCACGAAAATCCATTTGATCACCTGGCCCACCGTCACACCCCGCTTGCGCGGGTGGGCGCATGTCGGGCAAGCCGCCGCCTCGCTGCTCATCTGGCCCCCGCATGCGGCACACTTAATTAGCGCCATGCAAATGTCTCCCCGTAACTAATCGCTTTGAATCTGCAATTTTAAGCTTACGCGAGGGCGCGGCAGATCGGGCGGCGCCCAAAAGCTGTCAACGCACGCCTCAAGGCGCGAGCCTCGATCCATGAGCTTGGCCAGCCCAACAGCCCTCGGTGCTTTGACGTACCCGATTTTTACCGCACGCCTTGGGATCAATCCCAGAAATGGCCCCCGTCGGAGAAGCACCGCAATCGCGTTGGGATCGTGGGGATTATCTGGCTCACGCCGAAGGGTGACGCGGGCGCCGACGGCGCAGTAAAGCCGGATCAGCTTGGCTCGGTCATCGTGGCCCGTGCCTGCCACGATCATGCTCATTATTTTCATGGCCGCCTGACGGCAGAAAGTGAATCTCAGCATGCCGTAGTGCGCATTTATTTTCACCAAGACTAGCGTTTACTATTGACACCATTATTAGTGTTCACTACTGTGCAGCTCTCAACCGGAGCCGCCCATGCAAACCCAGCAACCGCAACACCCCCAAAGCCCCGCCGCCACCTGCATTGCCCGCGCCCTTATAGAGCTGCCGCGCGGCACCCGAGTGGTCGACTTTGAGCGCGACCTTGCCGCCCTGGCCAACCGCTACGGCTGCAACCTGCAGCGCAGCAACGACCCCCGAATGCCACTCAACTACGAGCTGCGGCAATTGCCACAGCAGGCGGCGCGGGCATGAACGGCCTACGCATCAGCATTGGCCGCATCAGCGGCAATCCGGCGCTGACGGTCACCGACCGGCACCGCAGCACCCTCACCGTCTACGCCGCCTGCGGCGGTCAGCCAACCATGGCGGTCGTGAATGCCTGGGCGGGCGATGACTACATCGCCGGGCTGTCAATCACCGGCAGCGCCGCCGAGATTCACACAGAGCGGGCGCTGCGCAAACTGCTGCCCTGGGCGTTCCGACAGCCCCCACCACCCGGCAGCAACCCGCAGCAAGCCGCACAACAGGCGATGGCCGCATGAGCATCACCAAAGGCTTCGGCACCCGCTACGACGCCCAAACCGGCGTTGCGCGCAGCTACTACTACCGCGACGGCGTCATGCGCTGGTCCGACAACGACCAACCCCTACCCAATGCCGAGCAACTGCCCGGCGACCGCGCCAAGCCGCAGGCCTCGCCCCCCAACCCCGGCATGCTCAACGCCAGAATCAAATGGCTTGAAAAGCACATCGCCATCGAGCGGCACAACTGCGCGCGGCGCGTAAAGCTCAACAAAATGCACCCCCACACCGCAGACGAAATCATCAGCTCGCTCGAAGGCATACACACCACCCTCATCGCCTACCGCGACAGCCTGCAAGCGCAGCAGGTGGGCCCGCAATGACACCCGACGACGTCGCCCGCCTGCAGCGCTTCGCCTGCGACATGGCCCGCAGCGAGATTGAGTGCATGTGCCTGCACCAATCACCCGACGGCGGCCCCGCAACGCTGGCCAACACATGGCTCAACACCCGGGACGAAATGGACGACTACGAAGCCCAACAAATCGCCGAGTGCATCTGGGTGCTGGAGCAACACCGACAGCTCATCCGCCATCCCGAAAAAACCCATCTGGTGCGACATGTCGCACACCCCACAAATCCGCACCTGGTGCGGCTCAAACCCGCTGCACCCATCACCACCGGAGACACCCCCAATGGCTGACAGCCACAACACCGACATCGCCCAGCTGTTGGGCGAGCTTAACGGGGGCGTGCTTGAGCAAATGATCAACCACGCCCTGTCCGACGTCGCCGCCAACGTTTGCCAGACCGGCAAAAAGGGCACCGTCGTTCTCAGCTTCACGCTTGAGCGCATTCAGGAGAGCAGCCAAATCACCCTGAAGCACGGCCTCAAAACCACCACGCCGAAACAGCGCGGAAAAATCGTGGAAGAACACGAAACCGCCACCCCGCTGCACGTGGGCCGCGGCGGCACCCTCACCCTTTTCCCCAACACCCAAACCTCGCTCGAAATGGGCGCAGGGGCCGCCACCGGCCGCACCGACGGAGGTCGATAACATGCTCCCCATAGAAACCCTCACCCGCATCGAAAAGCTCGTCACCGAAGCCGCCGCGCCGGTCTTTCTCGAAACTCACAAGCCCGCCCTGCTGATCGACGGCAAAGTGGTCGACATCGAACACCTCAGCGAAGGCCGCAGCCGCTTCCGGGGCCAGTTCAGCACCAGCGTGCTGAGCGAGTTCGCCGCCTACCTGCGCGACCACTCCGGCGAAGTAACGTCAGACCTGTTCATCAGCCCTGACAAAGCCATCGCCATTGCCTACCTCAACCTGGGCGACGCCAACGACCCCGGCCATGGTGACTGGAAGGCCCAACTCAGCCTCAAAGAAACCGCCGCCTATGCCGCCGCCCTCATGGCCTGCGGCAGCCGCTTCACCCAGCGCGAAATGGCCGAATGGGCCGAAGACTGGGCAGGCAACCTTACCGCCTTCAACGGCGAAAACCAGGTGCCGCTGAGCGCCGCCATTGCCGCCATTCGCAACATCACCATCGCGGCCAAAAAAGACGTCACCAACACCGACGAAGACTTCGGCGCCAGCCGCAGCGCGCTGGAGCAAATCGAAGCCCGGGGCGCCGGCGGAATGCCCACGCATTTCTTGCTGACCACCGTGCCGTACACAGGCTTCACCGTGCGCGACATCAAGCTGCGCCTGTCCGTCATCACCGGCGACAGCCCCGCACTCAAGCTGCGCATCGTCGGCAAAGAGCAGGAGCAAGAAAACATCCTCACCGAGTTCAAAGAGCGCCTGCAAGAGGCCACTCGCGAACACGTCACCACCGCCGTCATCGGCAGCTTCTCACCCTAAGCCCACCGGAGACCGCCTCGGCAACGGGGCGCGTACCTCATGCGCCAGCGCCTCACCACCGATCTATTCCACCGCCTCGCCACCTGGGCCAACAAACGCCCGGCCAACTTCATCATTGGCCACGCCACAGCCCCCTACATGCGCCGCTGGTACGTGCTGCCGCGCAACCCACTGCTCAACATCTACCTGCACCAGATTCTCCGCAGCGACGAAGACCGCGCCCTGCACTGCCATCCCTGGGCAAGCATCAGCATCATCCTCAACGGCGAATACACCGAAGTGCTGCCCGCCCGCCAGACGCAAGACGCCGCGCTGGACTACCGCCCCGGCTGCACCCGTCACCTCGTCCGCAAGGCGGGTGACATCACCCTGCGCCGCAGCGGCAGCCATCGCCACCGCCTCGTCATCACCCCCGGCGGCAAACCCTGCTGGAGCCTCTTCATCACCGGCCCCGTGTACCGCCGCTGGGGCTTCTGGTGCGCCAAAGGCTGGGTGTACTGGCAGCACTTCGTGAGCGACACCAATCGTGGCGTCACCGGCCGGGGGTGCGGCTGATGAGCAACCACCGCCCCGCGCAACCCGGCGACCAGATCGACGTGGCCGACTACGTGCACCACAAGCCCAGCGGCGAAGACTGGATGGTCGGCGCCGTATCCAACGGCCAAGTCATACCCTGCGGCTGGCCACTCAGCTACGCGCCCATCACCGACTGCACCCTTACCGACAAAGCGTCCGATGAAGAGCGCCAAAAGCTGCTCACCGAACTCTGCGCCATGCAGAACAGCAGCGACCCCCGCTGCCGTCTCGCCCGCGAACGCCACAGCCGCGAAACCACCACCCCGGAAGCCCCGCAATGCTGACACTGCAAACCCAACAGGGCCTGTACTGGATCAACGTGGGCCGCATCAACCTGGGCGACGACTGGCAACCCCGCCTCGACGCCCTGCGCGAAGTCGCCATCGCAACCAATCAGGCCTACCGCGTCGTCGACGCCGCCGGCACTCTCAACGCCTTCGTCATCGCCCACCTGCACGCCGATGGGCGGATTGAGCGGGTTGCGGATGAGCAGGGTGAGGGAGCGGAGGGGGCAAACGCCTAACCATGCGCACCCACATCAACAACACCTTCGCCGAAATCCAATCCGATGTCCTGCGCGCCCTCGACGGCATCGGCGTCCGCAGCATCGACAGCCTGCGCGACCTTACCGAGCGCCGCTACACCGCCGACCAACTGCAAGCCGCCGTCCGCAACCTCGTGGCCGAGGGCCGCGTGGCCGTCGACCACAACAAAGGCATCCACCGCCCCGACGCCGCGCCCAACTGCGAAGCCGCAAACGACCACGCACCACGGCCCCCGCGCCAACCCAAAAAGCGCCAGCCAATCGACCAACTGGCCCAAAAACTCCACACCCTCGAAACGCTCGCAAGAGCACTCGACCCACAAATAAAAATCGTTCTGCACGCCATCCGCCACGACCTCATGCGGCTCAACAACAACAGCGCAACCACATGACCAACCACTACAAATCCGGCGAAGCCAACCCAAGAACCCGCCACAGCGACCAAATCGTGCGCCGCGCCCGCCTCATTTACGCCCGCGGCTACACCCAGCAAGAGACGCGGCAGCACCTGGCCGACGAAGGCATCGAGGTCGATCGCTACACCCTGTCCGGCTGGCTGCACTGGCATAGCCGCGTTGATGCCGGCGGGGCCTTGCGCGAGGGGGTGGCCGCATGACGTTCATCTTCCGCCACCACGAAGCCGATGGCATTCGGTCTGAGGCCGTATTCAGCGACTGCGAACGCTACCGGTACCTGCTGTCTCGCCGGTGGTCGGACGAGCCCAAGGCTGTGTTGCTCGCGATGAACCCCAGCACAGCCACCGAGGTGCAGAACGACCCAACAATCGAGCGCTTCATGCGTCGTGTGGGCCTCTGGAACTCGGCGGGCGCAGATTACGGCGCCGTCTCTGTCGTCAACGTCTTCGCGTGGCGCGAGACCGACAGCAAGCAACTGCCGAAGCGCATCGCCGAGGGTCGGGACATCGTCGGTCGGCACAACGACACGGCAATCACCGAGGCCTGCACTGATGCCGGGATCGTCATCTGCGGATGGGGCCAGCCCGGAAACCTGATGGGCCGAGGCCCGGCGGTCATGCAGATGCTGCGGCGTCAGGGCATCCGACTTCATGCGCTGGCCATCAACGCTGACGGAACGCCCAAGCACCCTCTTTACATCGGCTACGCAGCCACTCCGGTGGAGATCGAGGCATGAGCCTATCCACCACCCTACGCCTTCCGCCCACCATCGCCGAAATGGTCCGCCACCGTGACCAGGCTGTCGCTCATCTGCGCGAGGCCGGTCGCTGCATCGAACAGGCTGCAGAAGCTGCGACGATGATCCGCGAACACGCCATGCCCTTCGGTGCGCGCTTTCAGCAACCGCTCGAAACGCTGATTGCCGAGTTGGATCGCAAGGCATGGCGTGAAGCATTCCGCATCGGCGGCTTCGAGGCGGTTTGGGATGCGAAGGCGCGGAAAGAGTTTGACGACTCGCTCGAAAAGAACCCGCCCGAGTTCAATGCAGCGAACCTGCGCGCCAACCTGATGGAGTACCTGCCGCAGAAAGACCACCTGTTCGCGCGTGGCTTGGTGGCCATCTTCCGCAAGCTCAGCGGCGACTACAAACGCCACGCCGATGCCGGGTTCAGCGTGCCGCAGAAGATGATCGTGCGGAGCTGGTCAAGCGCCAGTTATTTCCGTGGCCGGCAGATCGCCTGCTACTACGACGGCGAAGTCCGCGACTTCATGCGCGTGCTCTACAAGCTCACCGAGCGCGAGTTCGACTACGGCCCGGTGCAGTCGCTCATCAACGCCGCATGGGCCCAGGGCGAGCCATTCCACGACGAATACGTCGTGCTGAAGGCGCACAAAAACGGGAACGTCCACATTCACATCAAGGACCGCGCGTTGCTGGCGCGAATCAACACCGTTGTCGCCGATTACTACGGCGGCAACGCATTGGGAGAGGCCGCATGAAAACCAAGAAGCGAGACGTGCGTAAAGCCCGTCGTCAAAAGGAACAGCGGAAGTGGGGGCAGGCGAGGTGAACTACCCAACCAAAGACCACCACCGCGTCAGCCCCACCGGCCAGCACATGGGCCGCAACGCCGCGCGCCTGGCAGCACTCGGGCAATCCCGGCTCAAGGCTGCGGGCCTCGAAAACCACAACGTCCCGGCAGTGCGCGGCGAGATGTGCGCCACCTGCGCATGTCGGGAAGGCACGGTGCCGAATGGCTGCCTTCAGACGCAGCTGGACTTTCTCAAGTCGGTGACCGAGGGCAAGGGCTTCTACTGCCACTCGCCGAAAGACGGCCGCCTGTGTGCAGGCTGGATCGCAGCCCGCGCCGAAGTCGTTGCGCGGCCGCTGCCCGAAGCCGCGCTCAAGCTGATCGAAAAGTGGGAATACAGCCCGGCTGATGAGGCCGCCGCATGACCACCGATCGCACAACCGACAACCGGATCAAATACAGCGACGCCACCGTCCGCCGCGCCCGATTCCTGCACGCCAGAAACATCTGGTCGATCTCTGAAATACAGGGTCACTTAGCCGATGAGGGTGTGACCGTCGGCATGTCATGCCTCAAGGCGTGGCTGCGCGGTGATACCCGGCGAAATGTTGGGGGGATGGGATGACCCTCGCCCTCGCCATCGCCTGCGCCGCCTTGGGCGGCTACTGCATCGGCCACGCGATCGGGCGCTTAAACGATGCCGCTGCGGCGGAAATCGAGCGCCTCAATTCCGAGCGCATGAACGACCGACAGATGATCGAAGCCCTTGAGCGCCGGGTGTCTGTGCGCGCCAATTACGAACAGGAGTGTGGCTGATGCCAACGCTATCAGAAGTGCAGGAACACGCAGCCGATGCCGAACACCAGGCATTCCAGCGGGCATACGACGCCCTGCTCAACGTTGCCAAGGACCCGATCACCTGTCGGCATTTTTGGGATGCGGGCTTTACCGCTGGACAGGCTGACGCGAACGACATGCTGACCGTGGCGCACATGGACGGCTATGCCAAGGGCCGGGATGCGATGCGGGCTGAACTGGCGCGGCAGGAGCCCGTTGCATACGGCTACCCGAACACGGCGATCACCGGCAAGCGCCACGCCATGATGATGGTCCGGCTCGACATCCTATCAGACGATCAGTACGGCGGCGCTCAGTGGGTGCCGTTGTATGCCGCCCCGCCTGATATGTGGGAGTTGGTGGAGGCGTTGCAATATTGCCGAAACCTGATCGGAGCATCGCGCATCAAGGGATCAGACCAAACATTACGGATGGCAGACGCCGCCCTCACAAAGCATCGGGGGCAATCATGACCCGCGACGAAGCACGCGCAATCCTTGAGGCCCACAACAAATGGCGGCGCGGGACGGAAGGTCCGCCGAAAGCCGATCCGAAGGCGATAGGTTTGGCCATCGACGTGGCCGTGGCCGAACTCGCCAAGCCTGCGGCAGTGCCGTACTTGGAATCGGCCATGGCTGTTATCCGCATCCGAAAAGCCATAAAGGACTGGGAGTCTGGCCTCGATGACGGCATGTCTGCGCTTGCCAAGATCAAGACCGCGCTCGCCGCATCGCCACAACCCCCAGAACCAGCCGCTGATGTTGAGGCGGCGCGGGTGGATGCTAACCGGTACAGGTTCATCAGGAGCCTCAACGCAGAGCAGTTTGATTCTGTGTTTGGCAATTGTCCACGGGCCGCAAAAAACGAGGCGCTCGATCGGTATATCGACGCCGCCATGAACCAGGAGGCCGGCCCATGACCCCCGCACATCACGCCATCATCGCCGCCCTGGCACAGCGCGCCGTGGCCGATCATCTCACCCCCAAACCAGCATCAGAACAGGCTGAGTCCGCACAGCGACCGAATCACCCCGCATTGCCAGACCGGCAGCGGGCGGCATAACTTCGGCTATGAGAGTCGCCGCCTACGCCAGATATTCGTCCGATCAACAACGTGCAGCATCGCTGGATGATCAGCTGCGCAACGTGCGGCACTGGTGCCAGCGCAACGGCGTGCCCGAGCCCGTCGCCTACACCGACGCCGCCATCAGCGGCGCCAGCGACAACCGCCCCGGCTACCGCGCGCTGGTGGCCGACATCACCGGCGGGCGCGTTGATCTGGTAGTGGTCGACGACCTCAGCCGGCTCAGCCGCGACAGCAGCGAAATAGGCCAACTGCTCAAGCGCGTGCGGTTCGCCGGAGCGCGCCTGGTGGGCGCCAGCGATGGCGTCGACACCGCCCGCAAGGGCCACAAAATCGACGTGGGCCTGCGCGGCCTCATGGGCGAAATGTACCTCGACGAACTGGCCGACAAAACCCATCGAGGACTCACCGGCCGCGCCCTTGCCGGCGCCAGCGCGGGCGGCCTGCCCTACGGCTACCGGGTAGCAGGAACCGGCCAGCGCACCATCGACCCCGATCACGCCCAGGTCGTCCGCCGCATCTACAACATGGCCGCAGCCGGGCACACACCCCGGCAAATCGCCGCCGCGCTCAATGCCGACGGCGTGCCCAGCCCGCGCGGCAGCAGCTGGGCCATGAGCGTGATCTACGGCGACCGAAAACGCGGCATCGGCATCCTCGCCAACCCCATCTACCGGGGCCGCCAAATCTGGAACCGCAGCACCTGGACCAAACATCCCGACACCGGCCGCCGCCTGCGCTCAGAGCGGCCCGAAAACGAATGGATCATCACCGAGCACCCCGAGCTGCGCATCATCACCGACGCGCAATGGCAGGCCGCCGACGCCACGCTGCAAAACCGGCGCAGCCGATCAGGCGCCCCACCCGGAAGATCGCCCAGGCACATGCTCAGCGGCCTGCTCAAATGCTGCGACTGTGGCGGCCCCATGGTCGCCGTCGACGCCTACCGCTACGGCTGCGCCCGCGCCAAAGATCGCGGCCCCACCGTCTGCGCCAGCCGCCTGCGCGTCGCCCGCACACACGTTGAAAGCGCCCTTCTCGCCGGCATCAAACGCGATCTGCTCAGCGAAGCCGCCTACCACGCATTCGAGCGCGAGGCCCGGCGCCTACTCACGCAAGCGGCCCCCGACACCGGCAACATCGAAAAACGAATCAGAGACGCGGAGCGCACGCGCGAAAACATCATGGCTGCACTCAAGGCCGGCATCATCACTGCCGGCACGCGCCAGGCCCTCATCGATGCCGAGCAAGGCGTGACCGACGCAAGGGCCGAACTAAAAGCCGCCCGCAACTACCAGCCCGCGCAAATTCTGCCGCGCGCCCGCGAAACATGGCGGCGCCTGGTTGAGCAACTCGCAGACGCACGCGACACACCCGAAATCAGAAGCGCCGTGCGCGAACTGCTTGGGGATGAGATTGTTTTGGGGGAGGACGCCGGGGGAGTGTTCGCGGAAGCGCGAAACGGCAGTCAGATATTAGTGGTAGCGGGGGCACGCTCCGAACAATATCTGAGCATCCCGTACCGCATCATGATCCCCACGAACGGGCGCGGAGTATAGCGGCGGAGGGGCGGCAAGTACAACAGGCGGCGGCACCCGGTCGC
>TARA_R110000822_G_scaffold75510_2_pt1 | contig 14991 bp, 22 predicted proteins | sample TARA_R110000822 | Tara Oceans TARA_R110000822 (sample SAMEA4397666) | marine metagenome | biome: Polar Biome; feature: [SRF] surface water layer (ENVO:00010504); material: water (ENVO:00002006), including particulate matter (ENVO:01000060) such as... | depth 5 m | reverse complement strand
TCGACCACGCCAACCGGCGACGGTACAGATGTGAGTGACATGGCCGGCACGAACGCCGCCCTCTCTCTCGCCAAAATCGATGCGGCGATGAAGGCTGCGTACGACGACGGTGGTCAGCCCGACATGATGGTCTGCTCGCCGGCGAACAAGGTTGCGTTCTCCGATCTGTCATCTGGCAGCGCGGTCACCAACCAGTTGCACATGACGGCAGGTGCGCCGACCGAAGCCATCATCATCGGCAGCGTGTCGATGTATCTGACGGATTTTGGCACACTGAATGTGACGATCGACCGTCAGGCTTCGAACGCGGAGGTGTTCCTGCTCGACAGTGACTACTACTCGATCGGGACACTTCCCGGTCGCAACATGGCAGTCAGCGACATCGCTGCGACCGGAGACGCGACTAAGTTCTCCATCGTGACCGAATGGACTTTGATCCTGAAAGCTCCCAAGGCTCACGCTGCGGTGGTGGATCTGTCCACGACGTAAAGACTAGGGGCTTGCCCCTTACCAATGAAGGGTCAGCACCTCCGGGTGCTGGCCCTTTTTTATTGAGGTAAAAATGAAACTTCCCCTATCGCAAGATAAAGCGGCCGGCAAATCGACTTATATGCACTTCAGCGGCGACGACGTCACCGCAGTGACAGAGCAAAAGGTCGATGGAATTCTTGACCAGAACAAGCGCCAAGCGAACGATTGGAAATACGGCAGCTTGATCGGCAACACGCAGCGGCACCAGCAGAAGGTCGCCGACATACCGTCGAGCGTCTACTACGACATGGTGCAGAAACTCGGCGAGCCGCGCCACAATCCGAAGGGTTGGAAACGCTGGCTCAACGACCCGGAAAACCGATTTTTTAGAACAACCGGCGGCAATCTCTGATGGCAATCAGCACATACGCGGAGCTTCAGACGGCGGTCGATAACTGGCTCGCGCGTACCGACCTAGCTGGTCGCTCGCCTGAGTTTATCGCACTCGCCGAAGCGCGTATGAGCCGCGAGTTGGAAACACAAAGTCAGGAAAAGCGCGTGGTCAGCACGATGACCGCCGACGACGCTTACGTGACACTGCCGACAGACGCGCGTCAGATTCGCAGCGTCCGGCTGAACACAAACCCGATCACGGTATTACAGTATCAGTCGCCGACGGCGGCAGACGATAACTTCCCCGGCACAGGAACTGGCAAGCCACGATATTATAGTGTGGTGGGCGGGGAGTTATATTTTCGTCCGTCGCCCGACAGTGGTTACGAGGTCGAAATTCTTTTCGTCGGCAGCGTCCCGGCACTGAGCGACACCAACACAACAAACATAATGTTGCAGCGCAATCCTGATCTGTACTTGCACGGTACGCTTGCCGAGGCATTCGGTTTTTTGATGGATGAGCAGCGCCAGGCGCAGCACGACGCGCTGTTCACGCGCACGATTGCGGCGGTAAACGCCGACGAAGACCGCGTCAAATACGGCGGGTCACCACTCCAAGTCCAATCTAAATATGGTGAAATACAATGAGCGCAATGAGCGATTATCTCGAAGCAAAGATCCTTGACCATGTACTAAGCACGACGGCCTACACAATGCCGACCGCCGTCTACGTCGGCCTGTCTACGGTCAGTTTTGCCGATGACAATTCCGGCACGGAACTGTCAGGCAGCAGCTACGCTCGGCAAGGTGACGTCGCGTTTGACGCCGCCGCCGCCGGTGTTGCCGATAATACGAGCAACATCGAGTTCCCGGCAGCATCGGGAAGCTGGGGAACAGTCGCCTTCTGGGGGATTTTTGACGCCGCGAGTAGCGGCAACCTGCTGATCCACGGCGCTCTGTCGTCAAGCAAAACTATCTCGACCGGCGATATCCTCCGCATTAGCGCGGGCGATTTGGATGTCACTGCCGCCTAATGGCAACGCTTGACCAACTCGATGCGTGGGGGTCGATGGACGCCCTCGACAGCTACGGCACCCTGGAGGAGCTAGACAACCTTGTCCTGCACCTTGGCAGTGGCAGCGCGACCGTTGCCATTACGGGTGCGGCCGCTGCCGATCGTGTTCGCACGGCGGCAGGATCAGCGTCAATGGCGCTCACGGGCGCCGCATCGGCCGGCCTAGTCGTCACCAGGTCAGCGTCTGCCACAATTGCAATCACGGGAGCGGCGGCGGCTGAGAAACTGCGTACCGCGTCGGGCAGCGCCAGCATTGCAATCACCGGCTCCGCAGTCGCCAAAATGCTCTACCTGTCAGGCGGAAGCGGAGCGATTTCGCTAACTGCCACCGCCACGCCGATCGGTGTATTTGCCGGTGCGGGAGCCGCGACGATTGAATTAAATGGCGTCGCGGCAGCCGATTATTTGTGGAGCAAAAAACTAAAAGACAACGAAACCTGGACGGACGCGGCATGATAAATTTTGGCGAGTTCATCCCTGACCAGCCGGCGCTGAATAACGCCGGCGCGACGGTCGCGAAAAACGTGATCCCGGCGGCGACCGGCTATCGTTGTTTCAACGACTTTTCTCCGCTTTCAGGCGCGGCGGATAGCAAGATTCTTGGCATGTTTGCCGGCAAGGCCGACGACGGCAGCGTGGCGCTTTACGCAGGTGATGCTGCGAAACTGTACGAAATGAACGCCAGCGACAGCGCGCTGACAGATCTCAGTCTCGCCGGTGGTTACTCGACCAGCACAGACAACCGCTGGCGTTTTTTACAATTTGGCGAGACGCTGATCGCAACGAACTATAACGACAACGTACAGACCGGAACGGTTGCCAGCAGCTCGGCGTTTACTAATTTAAGCGGGACGCCGCCGAAGGCAAAATTCATCGCCGCCGTGCGCGATCAGGTAATGCTCGGATACACGAACGACGGCACGGACGGCGAGAAGCCATACCGCCTCTGGTGGTCAGGCATAAACAGCGCGACCAGTTGGACGCCAGGCACGGGCCTGTCAGACTATCAGGATGTGGTCGATGCCGGCGACCTCACCGGGCTGATCGGCGGCGAGTACGCGATCGCACTGTTTGAGCGTGCAATCGTGCGGTTAAGTTTTGTCGGCGCCCCGTTGATTTATCAAGTTGATCGACTAACCAATCAGCGCGGCTGCTCAGTGCCTGGCAGCGTGGCAAGCGTCGGCAGTGCGATGGTCTTCTTTCTGTCCGATGACGGGTTTTGGATGCTGCGCGGCAACGAGCTAATGCCGATCGGTGCCGAGAAAATTAATCGATGGTTTTTAAATCGCTTCAAGCTGGCGAGTGCCGAAAACATGGTGTCGGCCGTAGACCCGATCAACCAGAATGTGATTTGGTCATACGCCAGCACCGACAGCGCAAGCGGCGAAAACGACGAAATTCTGATTTATAATTACAATCTAAATCGGTGGTCATTCGGGCAGGCGGGCTGTGACGCTCTCGCGCAACTTTTTACCGTTGGCTATACCCTTGAGCAGCTCGACAACATCTCTGCAAATATCGACACCCTACCGGCCAGTTTGGACAGCGCAGTTTATCAGGGCGGATCGTTTTTCTTCGCCGCCGCCAAAAACGCCAAAGTTCAAACTTTTACGGGCGACTGCCTGCCGGCCACGATCGAGACGGGCGAGTTCGCTGTCTCGCCTGGAAAGCGCGCGCTGATCAGCACGGTTATCCCCTACCTCACCGGTGTGTCGCCGACAGTCACGGTTTCCGTCGGATCGCGCCAGCGCCAAATCGACGACGCGGTATTCGGGGCGGCTGCTGGCCTGAACGCTGACGGCTACTGTCCGACGCGATCATTAGGCGCGTTTCACCGAGTGCGAATGAACATCACTGGCGAGTGGGCGGTCGCCCAGGGCGTGGATGTTGATGCCAAAATGATGGGTATGCGCTGATGGCGACGACAAGTTTCCGCGCGCTGACGCTATTTTCTGACCCGCGTGACGTGGCGACCGTCGTCAACAATATTCTGGCCGGCAAGCAAAACAACACCGGCACGCTGACGCTTACGACATCGGCCACGTCGTCCGCGATCATCGACTACATCGTCGGGCCGGAAAGCGTGATTTTGTTTATGCCGACCAACGCCGCAGGAGCGGCGGAACTTGCGGCCGGTGGCATGTACGTTTCAGCCCGCGCCAAAAATACTTTCACGATCACGCACGCCAGTGCCGGCACCACACGCACCTTTGACTATGTGGTCATCGGGTAATTTTGCTGCCGATTGGCAGCGCGCGGAGCCGCACATAATCGCGGCACTGCACCACGCCGGCGACACGCATGAGCCGGCCGATGTTGTTGAGATGATCATGGAGGGCCGCGCGGCTCTGTGGGTTGGCGATCGATGCGCGGTGGTGACACAGGAAATTGATCTGCCGCGCGAGACGCAGTTGCACTTCTGGCTGGCGGGCGGCGACCTCGATGAGGTCGTCGAGATCGTCGGCGACGTAGAGGCTGCCGCGCGCGCGGGCGGTATCACACGAATTTCGATTATTGGGCGGCGCGGGTGGCGCGCAAAATTAGACGGCTACCGCGAGGCAGGGGTAATTATGACTAAGGAAATAAAATGAGTTTTTTAGGTGATCTTTTCGGCGGTGGTTCTAAGCAGACGTCAATCGCGACGTCGTCAAGCGCGCCACCGTCGTATGCGCAGCCCTTTCTCACTAGTGGGATGGAGCGCGCAGAGGAACTCTACAACACGCCGCGAGAGTATTTCCCCGGCCAGACATTCGTGGATTTCAGCCCCGCAACCGCAGACGCGCTAAACCGTGGCGAGGCGCGCGCTGCTGCTGGCAGCCCGCTGACCACCAACGCGCAGAATTTCACGAACACTGCAATGCTCGGCGGTTTTCTAAACCCATCTGCGGCGATGCTGCAGGGCACCGCGCAGGGCGACTATCTTGATAGCGGCAACCCGTATTTAAGCGCCGCATTGCAGCCCGCAATCGATCAGATACAGGGCCAGTTCTCGCAGGCCGGGCGTCTTGGTTCGGGTGCGAACATGTCTGCCATGACATCTGCCCTTGCGCCAGTTTTCGCGCAAAACTATGCGACAGAACGCACCAACCAATTAGCCGCGCAGCGTTCAATCGGCGATCTCGCGCAGACAGATTTTGCAAACCGTGCTGGCGCGGCTGCGATGGCGCCTGGCATGGCGGCAGAAGATTACACAGATATTGGCAGGCAGGCCGCGTTCGGCCTCGCACGCGAGCAGAAAACAGCGGAGCAGTTGGCTGACGAGGTCGCTCGGTTCAACTTCCTGCAGAACGAGCCGCAGCAGCGCCTGGCAAACTACATGGCGACCGTGAAGGGTGGCGCGCTTGGCGGGCAGAACTCGCAGCCAATTTACAGCGACCCGACCGGATCAGCGATCGGCAACATTGCTGCGCTGGGCCAAGGGGCCAAGTTCGCCAACGACGCCGGGCTGTTTGATAGTTCGACCTATTCCGGGATCGGTTCTGCGGTCAGGAGCCTGTTTTCCTGATGGCAAATTACAACGATCTGATTAAGGCCGGATTGCTCAACGCCGGCGACCGCCGCACAGCCGGCCTGCAAGGATTGATCGCGCTTGGGCAGAGCATCGGAACCAGATCCGCGCCACGCCTGTCACCGACGCCTCCGCCGCTCGACCTGGCGGGACCAATGGCGGTCTACCAAAACTCGATGAACACGGCGCTTCAGCGCGGTGCGTTGGCCAAGAAAATGCGCGACGATGAAGGGATGCGCGCCATGATGGCGCCGCAGCCGGTCAACGAGGCGACGGCGCGGCGGAGGGCAACCGGCGTGGTGAACCCCATCATGGCGCAGCCGGCAATGGACGATCCCGGTGCGTTTGGCAGCGATTACGACGGCTGGCGGCAGGGTTACATGGACAGGGCGCTGCCTCTGGCGCGCGAGCAGACGACCGTGCCGACCGCTTTGCAGGGTGTGCCGGCGTCGTTGCGGCCATTTCTTGGCGCGGTTGGTCAGGTAAACCCGACGGCTGCGATTAAGATGGCCGGCAATTTGATGGCGAAACAATTTACTAAGCCATCTTATAAGATCGAAAAAATTGGAGAGAACCAATACGGCAGGGTCAATTCAAACACGGGAGTAGTAACTCCAATTGAGGGCGTCACGCCAAGCACCGGGTTCGGCGGCACAGGGATTGATAATCAAACCTATAATGCGATTTTAAGCATCGGGCCAAAAATTAGAGCGGGAACGGCATCGCAAGAAGAGGTCGATAAATACACACTCGCCTACGGGCGCATAGGACGAGAAAGAATTGAAACCAGACAAGATTCAGGCACCGGCGCGTCGTACCAGGTTCGGGTTCCTGCGCAAGATTTGAGAGCATTTCCATTGCCGCCGGGCGTTGCCGCTTCTGATTCTGGCTCTCCATCTGCTCCCGAAGGAGACAACGGCAGAAGAGTGGGAGGGGGGTTGCCGCCGAAGCCGTCAGATGGGCAGGCGAAATCCCTTTCGTTTTTTAAACGCTTTGAGTTGCACAACCCGATTTTGGATAGGTTGGAGAAGTCGTTTGGTGCGGATGTGTTTCTGTCGCAGGCCCAAGTTATGGCAGAGGCGATTCCGGGCATTGGTGAGTATCTTCAACAAGTGACGATGACCCCCGCTCAGAAAGAATATGCCACGGCAGCAATGGATTGGATTCGCGCAAAATTGCGGAAAGATTCTGGTGCAGTTATCGGGCCGCAAGAAGCGAAGGACGAATACAAAACCCATTTTCCGGTTCCGGGTAACGATGTAAACCAAATTGCCCAAAAAAGACGACTCCGGGAAGTCGTGACCCAAGGGATGAAAGATGAGGCATTGCCAGCTTCAATTTACACAAATGCTGTTCGAAATGCGCAAGGCGTCACGCCACAAAACAAGGAACCCGAAAAGTTGCCGACGCTTGACGAATTATCTAAAAAATTCGGATTAGTGGAAGAGGAAGACTGATGGCTGATTTCAATGTTGTCACCGAAAATTACAACCGAATGGAAAAGGGCGGTGCGACCAAGGCGGAGGTTGAGGCATATCTTGGGCATAACGGCTTTACGTTTCCCCAGTTTATTACGCGGGTCGGCAGGAATGCGAAGGCTGGAGGGAAAACAGTCGAGGCAGGATTCGGAAGACTTTTTGCGCAAGGAATTAGCCTTGGTTTCGCTGATGAGCTAGAGGCACACGTCAGGGAATTGAACGGCCAAGATTACGACAAGAGCCTGCAAGCTATCCGCAATGGCATTGCAGACTATCGCGAAGAGAATGGCGGGACCGCGCTTGTTGCAGAAATGGCGGGGGCGTTAGCGCCAACAATAGGCGCCCTGATCGCGGCCCCATTCACGGGCGGGTCGAGCGCCGCCGTCGTTGCGCCAACCTTGGGCCGATTGGCATTAAGGGGCGCGGGGGTCGGGGGCGGGACGGGGCTTGTCGCTGGTTTTAATGCTGGAGAGGGTGGCGTTGCAAATCGCCTCAAGAGCGGCGCCCTAAGCGGTGCTATTGGTGCCGTGGGCGGTTTCGCGTTGCCAGTTGCGGCCACGTCAGTAAAGGGAGCGTACAATGCGTTGAGGCCGATATTTAGTAACAATTCTTCCCGCGAGATCGTTGGCGACGCGCTGAACTCTGTGGCAACAAACCCGCAAGCCGTGCCGGCGAGGCTGCGCGGCGCGCCAGAATATGTCCCAGGGTCGCGTCCGACGACGGCGCAGGCCGCACAAGATCCGGGCATCGCCGCTCTCCAGACGCCGGTGCGCAGCAACTACGACACGCAGAACCGAATTGCGCAGCAGTTGTCGGAACAGAACAGTGCGAGACAGTCAGTCTTGGGCAGGATTTCGGGCGAGAGCGATGAAGCCATCAAGTACGCAGAACGAAAACGTAATGCGATCACCGGGCCGAAACGCGAAAATGCCTTCGATAGCTCACAGATATCGGACGAAATAATCCCCGGATCGGTCACGCTTGTTGTTAAAAAAATGATCAATGATTTGATCAAAACTCCCGCAGGAAAGCGGCGCACCGTCGCCAGCGCACTTAATTCGGCTAAGAAAGATCTTGAGAAGGCTGACAGCTTGCGTGCGCTTTATGAAATCCGAAAAGACCTGCGCCTTGCGGCACAAGGAAAGCTATCGGGGCCACGCTCAGATTTCAGACTTGCCAAAAGACAACTGCAAGAAGTGATCGACGAAGTAGACAACATCATAGAATCCGGCGCTCCGGGGTATAGAGAATACATGAACAGCTATCGGAAAATGAGCCGGCCGATTGATCAGATGAAAATGTTGCAAGAGCTTCGCCGCAAGAGCGAGCAAGCTGGCCCTGATGTTCTGACCGGACAAAATGTCTTGAGCCAAGCAAAGATGAAAAGTCAGATGGTGGGTGTCCCTGACGGTGTTCTTTCGCAAAGTCAGACCCGCCAACTTAATAATGTTATGACAGACCTAAACCGTAGCACCGCGCCCACGGCCCCCTTCATCAAGGTGCCAGGATCAGAAACGGCAAAGAATCTGACGGTTGGCAATGTGATGGGGCGGATGCTTAGTAATCCCAACAGTTCGTTCGCCAGAGTCGTCGGCGATAAGTTGGGATTTCTATACGGGCTTGGGCCAGAATCGAGGGTGCGTGAATTGTTGATTGACGCGATGCAAGACCCTCGCCTTGCCGCCGACCTGATGGAAGAGGCAACAGACTCTTCAATGGCGCGCTTGGGTGCCGCCCTTCGCAGTAAAATGCGAATGACCGGAGGGGCTGCGTCTATCGGCACCGCAGGCGGCCTGCTCGACTTTTAACTAACCCGGACACCACCACCACAACCCGCCGCTGGCGGGTTTTTTTGTGAGGAAAAATGGCTAAAGCAAACTGGAACGAATACTCGGCCACACCGGCCAGTAACACCGTGGTCGATGACGTGAACATTGATGAGGGATGCCCGCCGTCTGGCATCAATAACGCGATCCGAGAGTTGATGGCACATACCGCAGACGTGGTCGCCGGCACGGTAGCCCTCTCAAGCATCAACATCGACGGCGGTTCAATCACCGGCATAACGGACCTCGCGGTAGCTGATGGGGGAACTGGTGCAAGCGATGCCGCTGGAGCTAGATCAAATATAAGTGCTGCTGCATTGGGGGCTAATACCTTTACGGGTACTCAGAGTTTTGCAGATAATATTGCCAGTCGCCCTCTGCTGCAAGACTACGGTGAAGTCAATAACGCCATCGGCTCAACAGGCGGCGGCACACAAGACATTGACCTAACCCTTGGCAACTCAGTCTCAGCAACGGTCGATACGTCTGCAAATACCTTCACGTTCAGCAATCCTTCACCAACTGGCAACCTTTGCGCCTTTACACTAACGCTCACCAACGGCGGTTCACAAACAGTCGCATGGCCCGCTAGTGTGGACTGGCCCGCTGCAACTGCACCAACGCTAACGGCGGCTGGTATTGACGTTCTGGTGTTTTATACACTGGACGCTGGCACGACTTGGTATGGCTTCGTGTCTGGTCAGGAGATGGGCTAATGAGTAATGCTAGTAAACTTATGATGGCAGCGGCAGGCCAAGGCGGGGCGGCTACAGATGAAAATACGGTCCTACTTATTCGCTCAGATACAACAGACGGAAGTACCACGTTTGAGGATTTAAGTAGCTATGGCCATACAATCTTGCAGCCTAGAGGAACAGTAGATCATCAAACAGAACAGTTCAAAATGGGAGCATCATCCTTCCTTATGGATTCTAGTTCTGACGGTTTGGTGGTGTCAGCTAGTTCGGCTTTTAATTTTGGTACGGGTGATTTTACGATTGAGTGTTGGCTTCGGCCAACTGCGACTGCAAGTAATGACTGGATGTTTGAGCTGTATAACTTTGCAGGAAATTTTGCAGCGGGCCAGAACATATCAGTTTTGTACGAAAATTCTACGCGCGCAAAAGCGAATATTGCCAACAGGTATAATACTCACGTCTTCATTTTCACTAACTGGCTAACCGTAAACACGTGGTCCCATGTGGCCCTGGTTAGGTACGGTAACTACGTGAATTTGTACCATAACGGTGTGGCCGCCTCGAATATTTATAATGCAACGGGCGTTGATTTCTTTTCTTCTGGTGACCCATACATAGTCATTGGGAACAGGACAAATACTACGCTGGAGTGGCCATACAACAATGTACTACCCGGATACTATGATGAGTTTAAAGTCTCAAACATAGCGCGTTACACGGGCAACTTCACTCCTTCCAGTAATTTTGATTATATACCTTAAAGGGGAAACATAATGTACGCACTTGTTGAAAATGGTAGTGTAACTCGCATCGGTGGGTTACCTAAGAACTGGAAGAATGTCAGTGGTCTTCGGATGGCTGACGATGCAACTTTGCTATCACTTGGTTGGTATCCTGTAGTTGAAACCAATGTGACGGCTGGTGCCAATGAGGTGAAGACACCGGACACAGTCACGGTGGTCGACAACACAGTCACTAAGGTTGAGCAGGTTCGCACGATGACTGACGAGGAAATCGCAGAACGTCTGTCCGGTCAGTTGGAAAGTTTGCGCTTTGAGCGTAACGAACTTTTAGCGGAAACAGATTGGATGGCTGCGTCAGACCGCACAATGACAGACGCACAGACAGCTTATCGTCAAGCTCTTCGTGACCTTCCGGCAAACACAACCGACCCAGCTAGCCCCGCTTGGCCTACGAAGCCTGAGTAGTTAGCTTGAGATTTAAATATAAAACAGATGATCCGGCTAACCCGGACTGGCCTGAGTTATGACCACTCGGGCGACCATAGTTTTCTTGATGGCTGTCATTCTGACAGCCTTTTTTGTGCGCAGCCCACACGCGCACGATCTTCCGTGTTTCAAGCCGGAACAGGCTGACCTAATCCAACCGCGCGACACACTGCGCGGGTACGGGCTGACGACTGAGGGGCTGATCAAACTGTCGGTTACAGCAACCGGCGCGTTCATGCTCACGTTCAGCCCGCCCAAAAACGACGGCATGGTGTGCCTGGTGTGGATGGGAGATGGTTGGGAGTTCGTCACGCCGCGTGGGGATGAGGCTCGATTGAATGACTGACCATATGAAGACCGCCGTTGACGTTTCCAGCTTGTTCGTCGCCTGGGCCGCGCTGATCGATTGGCTGCCTGCCTTGGCTGCGCTGTTGTCCATCATCTGGACCGGCATTCGAATATATGAGTGGGCCAAACGTAAATGGAGCTAGATGCTCGCATGATCCTGACCGCGGCGGGTATGCTGGTATCCGTAGTAAGCGCAGCGGCTATCGTCCGCCAGAAATTGGCTACTGTCATCGATCAACTCGCCGATACCGAGGTCAGGCTTCGCGGCTTGGATCGCCGCATCGATGCGTTGGATACCCGCACGGAAAAGCAAGAGCAGCGCATAAATATATTGGCACAAATGTCATCGCCGGAGAACCTGCGCCGCGAGCATCGGGCCGCTGCTGTGATGCAAACGGATATCGAGTATCTGAAAGCCGAAACGGCGTCTCTCCGCAAACTCCATAATGGTGTCCATCCTCCTGTGTCGAGCGAAAGGGTTGCAAAATGATTGGATTAATCGGCGCCGTTCTCCCTGCGGTCACCGACATCGTCGGCAGGTTCCTGCCGGAAGATGCGGAGGAGCGGGCGAAGGCGGAACGCGCGATCAAGGCGCAGCTCACAGAACACCTCGCCAAGGTGGATCTCGCGCAGATTGACGTGAACAAGGAAGAGGCGCGGGGCAACTGGTTTCAGTCGTCCTGGCGCCCGCTTACCGGGTGGACGTGCGCCTCGTCCCTCGCATGGACATATTTATTCCAACCAATGGCGTCGTTCGTGCTGGCGCAGACCGGCCACCTGGTTGATCTGCCGGCGCTGGATATGAGCCAGATGATGCCGATACTTTTGGGCATGTTAGGACTTGGCGGGCTGCGAAGCTGGGAGCGTACCAAGGGGGTAGGCAAGTGATTAGCGCCAACCTGATCAACAGCATCAAGCTCGGCGAAGGCTTTAGCGCGACCGCATACCGTTGCCCCACAAATCGGCTAACGATCGGCTTTGGCAGGTGCGTCGATGCCGACGAACCTGGCACCGGCATCACCGAAGCGGAAGCCGAAATGCTGCTGGCAAATGATCTGGCGCGTTTCGAGTTAGCCGCGCAACGCGTGGTCGGAGATGCTACGTGGTCACTGCTCGACCAGGTCCGCCGCGAGGCGCTGATCGAGATGTGCTTCAACATGGGGCCGGGCAACCTCGCTAAATTTCGCTTGATGCTTTCCTCGCTGGCGGCAGAGGATTATTCAGCCGCGGCTGACGAGGCACTGTCGTCACGATGGGCCGACCAAGTTGGCAAGCGCGCCGACCGTATCGCCGATCGCATCAGGTTGGGAATCTACGCTGCCTGATTTCCGGCAGCAGCAAGGTCAAATCTGCGAGACGATCCTCACCGAGTGGCTGCTGCGGCAGGGCTATTATGTGCTGCGTCCGCTGGCCGGCCAGGGTCCGGTGGATTGCGTTGCGTATAACGACGACGGCGAGATCCTGTTGCTCGACAGCAAGCAGGACGCAAGCCGCGTCAGCACCGGGCGAAAGGTTGCCTCGCGAATCCACCGCCCGCGTTCAGCGTTGCAAAAACTTCTGGGCGTGCGCACGGCGTACGTGAATTTTGACACGCGAGACGTTCACATCGTGCCGCCGATCGACAATTTGTGACGGTTTGCGTGACCCATTGAATAGGGACGGCCATTGCCAAAATATTCATGCAAATTATTCCCTTGTCAGTTTTACAAATCCCCTATATAAAAATCTTTGTCTTTTGATCAACGGGTTAAACCGCTAAACCTTTGATTTTAAATGAGATTTGAGCGGGGCTTACACGCTCTTTTAATCAGTGGGTCCCAGGTTCAAGTCCTGGTGGGCGCACCATTTAATATCAAGCACTTAGCGGTGTTTTTAGAACCCCTCGATCTCAGGATCGGGGGGTTTTTTGCGTTTTGCTGCCATTTAAAATTTCCCGAAATTAAACAGAAGGTCATTTGGTTATATTTAGTCTGTTAAACGTCATTAATAATGAATATATAAGATGACGAAGAGTGACCTGATATAAGGAGAGAGAGAAAACATGAACTACGACATCATCGCCTCCCGCCCCACTCGCCGCGACCAGGCAGTCATCGCCCTGCGCCGCGACCATCAATCGCCGCGCTGGCCGTTTGCAACGTCCTACCTGCGCGACGACGGTCAGGAGCTATGGACCGCGCTGCACGACACATTTGATCAGGCAGTTGACCATTACCGCGAGCGGTGCCGTCAGCACCGCTGCATTTAGGAGAGAGAGACATGAAAAAGAAACTAGACAACATCACGAAACGGCGGCGGTGGCGTCAGGACATGAGCGAAACTTTTGTCCTTGACCTACGCTCAATCGGCGGTGGCCGCGAGATTTTTAACACCCTTGAAGAGGCACAGGATGTCCGTGATCAGGCGCTCGCAGATGCGCAAAACAAAGAGTACATCCCGCGCACGACCAACCCACGCACGGTTGATGTGGCGCAGTTATTCATCGATAACGTGCGCACGAAAATAGATAGCAGCGAAGAGAAGACTCAAACGCATCGGCGCAACACGCAGTTTATGTTCAATAACGTGCCTGGCTTGCGTGACCGCAAGGTCATGGACGTCACCACCGCGTACATTGAAGCCGAAATCATTCCGGTAATTTTTCGGCAAGCGCATAGCACCGGCCTCAATCGTTTTGACACGCTTCGCCAATTGCTCAAGTTCGCGGTCAAAAACAACCTCACGCGTGCAAACCCGTGCAGCGGTAAAAACGTCGATTTACCCAAGAGGGAAATAAAATTCGAGGGATCGCCACGCATCAGCAAGGCCGACATCCAAGCGATTATCGACAACGCGGGCGAGTACGCGCTGCGCATCAAATTTGCGGCGTACACTGGCGCGCGTTGCGGTGAGCAAATCGCGACCGGCTGGGGTGATCTCGACCTCGATGGTTCCGCATATCACATACGAAACAATGCCCGTCACGGACAAATGAAGACGGTAAAAACAAAGGCCGGCATCAGGTCAATCGCGTTACCAGATCACCTTGTTGCGGATCTGCGCAAGTGGAAGATCGCGCAGCCGCTCAAGCAGCGCGCTATTATGCCAAACAAGGGGCTTGTGTTTCCCACGACCGAGGGCCATCTGGCCGACGGTGGGAACTGGCGGAAGCGCGGTCTTCATCCGGCCTGTGACCGTGCCAGGATACCGAGGATCAGGTGGCACGACTTGCGTCACTACTACGCGAGTGTTTTACTTTTCGAAACAAATTTGACCGACGCGCAGATCACGCAATTTATAGGTCACAAGTCGATTGATTTCACCAGAAAGCAGTACGCGCATTGGCGGGACGATCCCCGGCGCGACGAGGCGCTGGCGAAGATGATGTCTAAAGCATTTAGTTAGGGAGAGAAAAAATGGCGAAAAAAATACCAGTCACAACGCTAGACGTCAGCAATGTCGGCACGTTAATCACGCAAGCACCAGTCGAGCAGTATGCCGAATTTACAGAGTATCGAGAAACGATGGCCGCGTACTGCAAGGCGCGCGTTTGGTTCGCGGACGCTGTTGCCAGCCCGGCGGCCGAACCGCCGATCAAATTCTGGTTCGCGAATAGCGCTCGGCGCTCAATATTCGCTAGCCTGATGCACGATTGGTATGCCGGTTACTGGCCTGCGCGGCATGATCTTTTGGCGTCGAGCAGGGGCGTCGGCGAGGCCACGTTTGGCCGCATCCTAAAAGAGGCCGTGGATGGCGGATTTATGATCATCGACACAGACGACGACGACGGGCGCACGAAGATCATCAAGCCGACCAGACAGTCAATTTTGTCGATGGAGCGATTGACGACCGCTTTTTTTGTTGTGCTGCGCGATGCCAACCATCCGGGTTCGGACGGCTACCGCGCCATCGACACGCGCGTAGCGGCTATGTCTGCGTGCATGTCCTCGCGCGTGGCAAACGGATTTTTGATGGAATAAAAAATA
>TARA_R110000822_G_scaffold142245_4_pt1 | contig 14998 bp, 24 predicted proteins | sample TARA_R110000822 | Tara Oceans TARA_R110000822 (sample SAMEA4397666) | marine metagenome | biome: Polar Biome; feature: [SRF] surface water layer (ENVO:00010504); material: water (ENVO:00002006), including particulate matter (ENVO:01000060) such as... | depth 5 m | reverse complement strand
CCCGCCCCGCCCAGCTTCGGCTCGGCGGGGCTTTAACTTTCTCAGATAAAGCATTGACAGGCTGAGAGCTTTGTCTTATTGTCTATTCAGCGCTGACGAACAGCGCACAAGGAGACAGAGACAATGACCCTCGCAGCCAACGTAACCGCCGCAATCGCCCCAATCCTCAACATCGTGGCAGGCACGCATGTAATCGAAGCTCCGACTGCGGACACCAAGTTCGCCATTGAGGTTTGGAGCTTCGACGCTGGCGCGATCGTCGTCCGCAACTTGCGACGGCGTGAGGCAACCACAATCCAGAACCACCTCCGCAGCCGCATCAAGGCGGCGGGGCTGCACAAGGGGCTTCGCCGGGCGATCGTCACAGTGTTCCCGCAGTAGAGGCGACAGGACGCGCGCCCCGCTTCGGCGGGGCTTTCGTCGTTCTAGGGCTTTCTGTAACTTTCTCGCACAAAGCATTGACAGTCGAAATGCTTTGTATTAATGTCTACTTGTTGCTGACGAACAGCACAAGGAGACAGAGACAATGCCCATCACCGCCCGAGACCTCACCCCCGCCGAACGACTCGCCAACGCGGACGCCTGCCGCTGGTCGCTCCTTCGAGTCCTCGCCATTCACGAGCAGGCGAGCGGACTGCGCCGCGAGGCGCTTAACCGATACGCCCGCTCCGCGCGCTGGACCCTCGCGAACGCTGACCTCACGAGCCACGCCGAGCGTCGGGCCGCTTACTTCGCGCTTCACGCCGTGGGGGAGATCGCGCGGCTCTACCCGACTCAGCGCTTCCCGGCTGTTTAACAGCGCCGAGCGCCCCGTCCAGCTTCGGCTCGGCGGGGCTTCGTCGTTCTAGGTGCTAGCGTGCCGCCCGTGCTTGCATTGAACCACGCGCTCTCTCGTCGCGCTGCTAACCCTCTCCTGCGCTATCGCCCTGGGCCGACACAGGGGCGCTTCGCTGAGGCTGTCCTAAGCGCAGCGGCTCGCGTGCTGCTCCTGAGAGCGCCTAATCAGTCGGGCAAGACCACGGTGTGCTCGTTCGTCTTTTGGAAGATGATGGCGCGCGCGGTTGTGGACGGTCGCGTGCTCTGTAAAACGAAGGACCAGAGCCTCGTCATCCAGCGCAAGCTCCACGAGATGATGCCGCCCGGGTCGCTTGCTGACGGGTGCTGGTTCGATCAGGACCGGGGATTCCGCCTGGGCGGGCGCAACGGCATCCGGTGTCGAAACGGGTCCCACGCCGACTTCGTGACAACGGAGCAGGGGAGCATCGCAGTCGCCGCCGCGACGCTCGACTTCGTGTGGATTGACGAGCCGACGAAGGAGACGATCTTCTCGGAGTGCGTCTCGCGCGTGACCGCGACGGGCGGGCTCGTGTTCACTTCTCTCACGCCCATCGGCGCCCCGCTCAAGTATCTGCGCAGCGCCGTCGAGGACGGAGCGGTGATGGAGTTCAGCTACGGGCTCACCGTCGAGGAATGTCCGTGGTTCAGCCAGCATCGCATCGACGAGACGGAGGCGATGTGCTTGCCGTCACAGCGCCCCCAACGCCTCTATGGAGCGTGGGACGGGGTGACGCCTGACCGCTTCTACGGGGCGTGGGAGGACTCTCTTGTGCTGCCTACCGACTTCGATCTGCCCGAGGGTGACTACTGGGTCGGGCTCGGCTTCGACCACGGCGAGGGTGCGCAGCGGCAGACGGCGCACCTCGTACTGATTGACCGCTCGAAGGATGTGCTCTACGCCTGGGACGAGGAGATATCCACAGGCAAGACCGACTCGGCACGCGATGCGGTCGCGATTGTGGATATGTTGGCGCGTCATAGCCTCGTGCCAGAGGCGGTCGATGATGCGCGAGGCGACACGAACAGCGCGGGCAAAGCCGAGGCGGGGATGCTCGTCAATCAGTTGCTCCAGCAGGAGATCGCGAAGTACCTCGGACAGTGGCCGCGCGTCCCGCTACGCATCGCGAACGCGAAGAAAGGCCCCGGCTCAGTGCTTACCGGATGCGCCCTCATTCACCGCGCGATGGCTCGCGCCGAGCTTCGCGTCCACCCGCGCTGTACCGCGCTCGTTGAACACTTCCGCCACTGGAAGGGGCCGCGCGACGGTGGCGCAGAGAATAAAGCGCTCAGCCACGCGGGCGACGGATTCCGCTACATCGTGCGCGGCCAGCTTGATACGCGTGAGCGCCGCATCGAACGCATCCGGCGATCGTAACTTAATCGCAGAAAGCTATTGACGGGCGGGATGCTTTGTCTTATTGTCTAGACGTTGCTGACGAACAGCACGGGAGACAGAGACAATGCCTAACACGACGACGAACAGAGCCCTCGGATTCCTCGCGCTGTCCTCAATGATCGACCGCATGATGAACGAGTCGAGCAGTTGCGTGCCACAGCGCATCATCGACGCGGCACCCGCGAACTTGCGCGAGGCGCTTGAAAGCGCCAGCGACCAGTTCGAGGCTTTCCTCGCCCTCACCGGCGTTGTGCAGCAACCTGACCGCCCGCAGTTCGATGGATTGCCGGAAGAGGCATAAGGAGAGCGCCGCATCGAACGCATCCGACGCTTGTAACTTTCTCAGATAAAGCATTGACACGGGGAATGCTTTGTCTTAATGTCTAGACGTTGCTGACGAACAGCGCAGGAGACGAAAGACAATGACCAGCACGATGACCCGCAAGCAGCGCAACGCCCTCAAGACCATCCCAGGCGTGACCATCACGAGCGGTCGCGAGGTTGAGATCTTCATCGACAACGGCGAAGGCCGAGCGGACGACGACGCCACCGAGGCCGTGCTAGTCAAGGTCGCCGCGCTAATCGGTTGGGGCGGATACCGCAGCGGCTATGGGTCGTGGGTCCTGCGCGCCGGGTACGCCGCCGACACCGCCGACTACTGCGACCCGTCCGCGCGCTGCCACTACTAGCGCCCGCAGTCGAGCCTCGACGGGGCGGACGATCTGTCTGCCCCGTCCGACCTACTCGACTGGCACCGTCGTTTGTAACTTTCTCAGATAAAGCATTGACACGGGGAATGCTTTATCTTATTGTCTTATCAGCGCTGACGAACAGCGCGGGAGACAGAGACCATGAACATCACCGAGCACACCGACCGCGCCGACCTCGAAGCCATCGCCCTTGAGAACGGCATCATCGCCGGTCACGCCGCTGTCCAAAGCATGAGCGACCGCGACCTCTACGACGCAATCCTCGAATGGGTCGAAGCTGGCGACGAGTGCCACGGGTCCTGCTACTAGCAGACCGCAGCCGCGCGCGCGATCTTCGATCGTCGTTCGTAACTTTCTCAGATAAAGCATTGACACCTCGAGATGCTTTGTAATACTCTCTAATCAGCGCTGAGGAACAGCGCACTAGGAGACAGAGATCATGCCCGACTGCTTCATCGTCATCGACGCCTACGAAAATGGCATCGCCGCCGACGGCAACGTCCGCCAACTCTGCATCGCAGACGCCGCCCACCGATGGGTCCCACCCTGCGCTACCCCGAAGGTTTGGAAGACCCGCAAGGGCGCGCAGCGAGCAGCCGAGAGGTACGCCCGCAGCTTCTACATGAACTTCCGAGCCGTCCCTTACGCCTCCTCGGAGGCGGCGGCTGTCTAAGCGCTCGCCCGCGCAGCGACCTTCGGTCGTCGCTTGTAACTTTCTCAGATAAAGCATTGACACCTGGGATGCTTCGTACTACTCTCTATTTAGCGCTGAGGAACAGCGTAGGAGACGAAAGACAATGACCAACGCCGCTGCCAAGTTGAACGCCCTTTGGAACGCCGCAGGCAAGACGGTGACCATCGACGACGGAACGGGCATCACTGCCTCCCGCGTCATCGTGAGTCGCCGTCACTGCTACGGACACGCTCTTGAGTTGACCCTCAGCGCCCCGCTACCGGGCCAGACGAGCCGCCTGTTCACGGTCGATGCCGACAATGCCTGGAGGGTGACGGCGTAGACAGCCCGCCCACCGGCCCCGCACGGTTCGCCGTCGGGGCTTCGGCGTTCTGGCGTCTGACAATGTAGCGCTTGACGCCGCGAGCACGAGACGCCCACAATGGGCGCGCATTGTCAGACGCACTATCCACAAACCGCGCTGGACTACCTACGACGCCCCCGCTGCCCGGTGGCGACTGGGAGGCGCGTCGCCGTTCCCATAGCGCCCTGCGGTATCGGATGCTCTCTGGCGAGTGGCAGGGCGATATGAACGCCGCCATCCAAGCCCGCTTCTCCGAGGCGCGCGTGGTGCAGATGGGGCAGCCGACGATCAGTCGCAACCTGCTCAAGACCGTCGTTCAGCAAACCGCCGTCCTGTATGACCGCGCCCCGCTGGTCAGCAACAAAGACGAGGCCGACGACGAGTTCGCAGAGCACTTGCTCCGCGCTGGCGTTTGGGCGCAAGCGCAGCGGCACCAGCTTTGGACTACCGGCATTCGCCAGGGCATCCGGCGCGTGGACTGGTCGGGCAGCCCGCCCTCAGCGCTCCGCGTTCGGAACGTCCAGACCTCGCACGTCTACGCCGAGTTCCCGCCCGACGATCCCCGCCAGCCCTGGCTCGTTGTCGAAGCCGTCCCGCGCGTCCGCACGCTCGACAACGGCAAGCCCGCTCCCTGCTGGACCTGGGAGGTCATCGACCTCACCGACCCGGCAGACCCTCAATACCGCATCATGAAGGCGCGCGACGGCTCGCGGGACAAGGCGGTCGATCTGACAGCCGAGTTCCTGGGCGGGGCGAGCAACGACGCTTGGAGCGGTGACAGCTTCCCGTTCCGGCACGCCGACGGCTCCGCGTTTATGCCCTACGTCTGGTACCACGCGCAGGACACCGGGCACTCCTGGGACGCCTGGGATATGTGCGAGGTCGTCTCGGGCGCGATGGACGTGGCCGCGCTGTGGACCTTCTGGATGCACGGCGTCAAGGATGCGTCCTGGCCCCAGCGCTACGTCGTCAACGCGATCCTGCGCGGGCTCTCGCAGTCTGATAGCAACTTCGGCAAGCATCGCAGCGTCGAGGCAGACCCCGGCTCCATCCTTCAGTTTATGCAGGACGATGCGCTCGGCGCGGTCACTGTTGGACAGTGGAACGCGGGCGTGGACCCCGAGCGGCTGGAGGTCGCCGTCGCCTCGTTTGAGCGCGCGCTTATGGCGTCGTTCGGGCTCGGCGCTGCGGACCTACAGCGAGACAGCGGCAGCGCGGAGAGCGGATACGCTATCGCGCTCCGCAAGTCGTCTCAGCGCGAGCTACAGCGCCGACAGGCCCCTCAGTATGGGCGCTCCGACCGCTTGCTCTTGTCGCGGCTTGCTGCGCTGTGGAACAGGTTTGGTCTCGGCGTCGCAGTGCCCGAGGATGGTTGGGATGTGTCCTACCCCGCGCTTCCGCTCGGTCCCGACGAGCGCAAGGGCATCGAGGATAAGGTCAAGGCTCTGGCTGAGATCGGCATCGCGCCGAGCCGGGTGTGGGTGCTTGAGCAGATCGAGCAGATCGACCGCGCGCAGGCTCTCGCCTTGATTCAGCGCTGGCGCGAAGATGAAGATGAACTAGCAGCCACCGCCCCCGCGCCCGCCCCGGTGCCGGTGCCTGACGAGATCGCCCCCGACGGGGCAGAGGACGAAGCATGAGCGACCCCGAAGCGATGCAGGCAAAGATCGCCGCCCTGGAGAGTGAGATCGGCGGGCTCAAGGGCGCGCTAGGCGCAGAGCGCACGAAGCGGCAGGCAGCCGAGCAGTCGCTAGCTGAAACAACGACAGCCGCGACCGCTGCGCAGGGCGAGGTCACCGGGCTTGCTGCGCAGATGAAGTCGTTTGCCGACGAGCGCACCGCGTTCGAGGCGTTCAAGGCGGACGCGACGAAGAACGCCGAGGCGTGGTCGCGTGAGAAGGCTGTAATCCAGGCGGGCTTTCCCATCGACAAGGCCGAGCAGGTGCTCACGATCGCCCAGTCGCTTCACAAGGACGGCGATTTTACGGAGTTCCTAGCAGCGCAGAAGGCCGAGCCCTGGGCGCAGGGGTATCTAGCAGCTTCTCAGGGCGCTCCTACCGCGTCCGTCCCTGCTGACGCGAGCACGACAGCGCCGACGAGTGGCGTCGCGTCTGCGAGCGGCACAGCGCCCCAGGTTAGCGCTCCGATAGTGCCCGCCCCGCGCACCGCTGCCGGTACGCTTCCGGCTGGCGGACCGGGCGGACAGACCGGCTCTCCCGGCTCCATCCTCGCGGCTGCGGCCGCAGACCCCGGCGCGTTTCTGAAGCGCGCGATGGGTCCCGGCTACAAGCTCGGGCGACTGAGCAACGGCGAGGGCTAGAACGACAAGAGCCCGCCGAAGCGGGCTCGGTCTGCGCGCTCTCTGCTAGGCGGTGGCGTTGTTGAAGCAGTCCCCGAGGAAGCCGCAGATCGGCGCGGCGGCGTGCGCGCTGACCACGGCGAAGGGCAGCACGAGGCGAACCACGATCCCCATCTCCGGGTGGACCATCTCAACGTCCACGCCGAGCGTGTCCGCATCAAACGACGCGCGGAAATCCACACCCGTGAAGTAACCGCCCCCGACCTCGCCGGGGTTGAGGGCGAGAAGGGCGGCGGCGGAAAGGTGGTCGATCTCGATGGTCATGTTCTGTCTCCCTGGCGCGCTGTTCCTCAGCGCTGAAAGAAGATTACGACAATGCATCTAGACTGTCAATGCTTCGTGCGAGAAAGCTAAAGAAAGTCCTAGAACGACAAGGGCCGCCCCGAAGGACGACCGATGCCGAGGGCGGACTAGAGGCTCGTGTAGAGCCCGGTGGTGTCCTCGATGACAGCGTGGAGGCTGTCTACATAGACCCCGCTGACCTCGTGGATGGACTTGAAGTCGTATCCGCGAATCTTGATGAACGTCATCGTGTAGGTGTCATCGCCCGCAAGCGCGATCTTCAGGTGGTTCGCCTTGCGGCTGCCCTTGAACTTGAAGCTGAGCGCGTCTCCGTGGTCGATCAGGTTGTAAGCGCCGAGCATGTAGAGGGCGCGGCTTCCGACTTGCTTCTGAATAGTGGCGGCGATGGTCATTCTCAGTGTCTCCCTGCGTCGCTGTCCTCAGCAACATCTAGACAATAAGACAAAGCATTTCAGGTGTCAATGCTCTTTCTGAGAAAGTTAAAGCCACGCCCCGCACTCTCGGCAAGCAGGATGCCGTCGTAGACGCTGGCGCATAGTGCGGAGCAAAAGGCTAGGTCGGGCGCGTACACGAGATCGTCCGTGTCCTCGTCGTGGTTTGCCGCTCCGCACATGGGGCAGACGATCGCCTCTGGCTCGTCGGGCGGGTCGCTGCGTCCAGGGTTCGCCATCACAGCCCTCGCATGAGGTCGTTGTAATCGAAGCGCGCGCCGAGCGCGTCGGTGATCGAAACGTACGGTCCCGCCTCGGCGTCGATCTGGACCGGCGACCCGTTGTATACGTGGACATACTTGCCGACGCGCCGCTCGCACCCTACGAACTGTCCGCCCTCGACCGTCGGTCGCCAGAGCCCCGCCGTGCCGTCGCCCTTCGGAGCCTGCTCTAGCAGCCCCCAAAACCGGAGCTTCGCGTAGTCGCCGCCCCGGACGTTCGGGATCTCTCGGATGTCTACCCATCCCGCCGTGCTCGGGCTGTCCTGGGACGCGCGATAGATGCGAATCAGCGCCGCCGCCATCCCGGCGTTGATGCTGCGTCGGTATAGCTTGACGAACTGCCCGCACGCTCCGCACGTCGTTCCGTCGTGGACTTCCGCGCGGAGGCGGATCTTCTCTTCTGCGATTGTGGTCATCGTGTCTCCTTCACCCACAAAGCCCCGACCCTTTCGGGTACGGGGCGGGGCTCGGGGCGGGTCGGGCTAGGCCGTTTAGAGGCCGGGGCCACCGACCCGGGCGCCTGGGGCTATCGCGCCCCCCAGAACTCGACGATGGCCTCAACCATCTCGACAACCGCTGCCAGTTCGTCCGGCTGTAGCGTCCCCGCAGCGTGATCCTCGACCCACACACGCCCGCGCTCGTCCGTTGAAACAGCGAAGCGGACCGACCACTCACCATTGTCCAGCTCGGGGTGGCCTACGATGACGACCGCCGCAGCGTCATTTTGTGGCTGCCTAATGCAGTCCCACGCTCGCACGCCGCGCCCCACCGGGCGGTAGGTCGGGCGAAAGTCCGTGTGTGTGAGCGGGATTCGGGTGAGGTTCGTGTGCTTCATGGTCTCTGTCTCCTTGTGCTGCTGTTCGTCAGCAACATCTAGACAATAAGATAAAGCATTCGGACTGTCAATGCTTTGTCTGAGAAAGTTTAGATCGCCTCGCCTTCGGGGGCGGGGCGCTAGCTCATTCGTCAGACTCCAGGGCGCTGCGCACTTCATAAGCTGTCCGCGTTGTCGCCTTGAGCAGCGGGGCGAGTAAGTCCTTGGCTTCCAGCGGCAGGGCTGCAATCCACTCGGCTGTCGATCCCTTCGGCGCGAACAAGTCAGCGAACGGGACGCCGTGATCTCTTGCGATCTTCGCCACGCTCAACAGCAATTGGCTCCGGTCGGGTGCGCCCTTGCCCCGAGGCAGCGCGACACCGGGCCGGATGACCTCCTCAAGAATCCGCCCGCCGACCTCCAGGGCAGAGGTACGAAGATCAAGCCGCTCCTTGAGATAGCCTCTCAGTTCCTTTGCGAACGTCTCCTGCTTCTCAGTGAAGCGCCACAGCGTCAGGTCGTCGAGGTCGCCGTCCACCACTTCGGGTCCGGTCCGCAAGCAAGAGGCGCGGAAGTCGCACATTCCACAATGAGCGCCCGGTCGGTAGTCCTCCTCGATCTCTGCGGCGGACTGCTGGTCGCGGGCGATGCACTCGTCCCACAAAGCCTGCGCGCGCTCGATGAACCACTCAGCGGGCCAGTCCACAGTTCGCCCTCCCCGAGCGTGGACGTAGCGCAGATACCAGAGGGTCACGTCCACGCGCTCGACGGGCACGAGCGACCGCTGCTCGGCTAGGAGCGCGGCGGCTGCCCCGTAGCAGATGACTTGTGGACTGTCTGAAATGCTGCCGGGTTCCCCCATCGCCGTTTTCCAGTCCCATACGACGGCGCGGTCGGACTCAGCCCACATGACATCGAACGCCAGCCGGAACCAGCTACCCTCCTCGAACTGAGCCGGGTCGAAGTTTGGCCCGCGCGCGGCGGGGTGGTCGATGCCGATGGGCTCGAAGATCGGCCGCTCGCCAGGGATTAGCTCCGCGAGGTATTGCTGCTCCCACTCGGCGCCTTCGGGCACCGACTCCACGAGCCCCGCCCGTTCCTCCATCGCGAGAAGTCTGCGGGCTTCCGCCCGCTCAGTGACTGAGAGATGCACCATCGGGGGCTCGGGCCGTCGCTCTCCCTTGGCGTGTAGGGCGTCGTGGACCCACGAGCCGACGCGGTAGCCCGCCCAGGGTGCGCCGTGCTTTCCTTGACGACGCCAGAGCGCCTGACGAGGGCAGCGGGATTCGGCGGATAGATTACTGCTAGACCAAAGGCTCATTTCTCTGTCTCCCTGCGTCGCCGTTCGTCAGCAACAGGCGAAGATTAAGACAAAGCATCCAGGGTGTCAATACTGAATCACAGAAAGTTAAAACAAGTCGCGCCCCGGCGCTACGATGCAGCTATAGCGGCGAAGTTTAGGCTATTGCATAGCTTCGCTCCAACCTACTGCATATCAAGAGCATGAGCAGGAGCAAGAACAGGAACAGCGCGCGAGCATTCTCACAAAGGCTTGACCGACCGAAGCGCGCGCGACTACTGTGGGCGTGGTTGCCGCCGGACCTAATCGGGCGTGGTTGCTCGCCGGACCTTTTCAATCGGGCGCACATGAAGCCACACCACCCGACGACACTCGGGGCCGAACGCATGACAGCGGGGCGCTACGAGGTCGAACTTAGAGGTCTCCGATGCCCTTGAACTTTGCAGGAGAAGGCGGCAGCCTTCGTAGCCCCGAATACCTCCACGCCCTCGTCCACTACCAGCTGGTCGATCGTACCGATCTGTTCAGCCTCGGCAACGTGATCTCCCTGGGAGACGCTGCTGGCATGGGCTCGGACACGGCGAACATCGCCAGCGTGGACGTTAACGACGCGATGACCGCGCCCGGTGAGGCCGCTGCCGTTGCCGTGACTGCGCTCGCCGTGACTGCCGTGCAGCCCGCCGTTGCTCGGCAGGCTATCCGTCGGCAGATCACCGACCTGATGAAGTTGACCGGGCCGTCTGGTTCGTTCAACTACGACCCCGCGCAGATCGCGCTCGACGTGGTTACCGCTGTCATCCTGCGCCGCACCGCCCTGATCGCCACTGAGTTCGCGAACTGGTCGAACTCGGTTGGCACGACGACCGTGGACCTGACCGTCTCGGACATCTACTCGGCCATGTTCCAGTTGCAGAGCACGCTCAACGAGCCGCCCTTCGACTGCGTGCTACATCAGGTCCAGCTAAACGACTTCCAGACCGACCTTCGCGGCGAGACTGGCGCCTCGGCGTTCAGCCCCGCCACCAACGCGATGCTCGGCGCGAAGCCTCCGGGGTTCGTCGGAACGTGGAACAACATCCGATTCTGGACGTGCGATCAGGTCCCGACGGCCAACGCCGCCGCCGACCGAAACGGCGCCATGTTCGGCCCGAGCGCCTATGGCTATCTGGAGGCTTCGGTCGCCGGTATGCTGTCGGCTGACGGCTCGCGTATCGCGCCGATCACCGTCCCCGAGGGCTCGCCCGTCTTTGTCGAGTTCGCTCGTCAGTCGGCCGAGGCCATGAGCCAGTACACCGCGAACTACTACGTCGGCGTGGTTGAGATGGAAGATGACCGTGGGGTCGCCATCATCACCGACGCCTGATAACTAAGGAGACCCCCCACCGTGGCACTACAGATCCAAGGCGAACGCCAAAAGGCCGAAGAAGTAATCGGCGGCACGCGGCACCCTGCTCGACAGGTCCCGTCGCGTCCTCCGTTTGTTTTCGTCCACTTCCCGACGAATTGGGATTTTGATCCCGCGACGGGTGGCTTCGTTCCTGGGGTGCGCACGGTGGGGATCGTCGCCGGGGCTGGAGGCGTCCGCAGCAACGGGGACGCCTCCACCAAGCTCGGCTATCTCAGGCGCAAGGGTGCGATCGTCATCGACCCGACCGACACCCGCCTGGGCGACTATCGGCTCTACGGTACGAAGATCAAAAACGACCGTGGTCGCGATGTGAACATGAGCATATTCGAGCGGTACGAGCGCGTCGGCAATCGCTCGTTCCACGACCACGACATCAACGAGTTCCGAAAGTTTCAAAGCGTGCTCGTTGACACGGGCGTCATCCCTGCGATGCACGATCGAGTCAAGTCGCTTGAGATCGACAAGGCGCGGGCGGCGGCGGCGAAGATGGAGGAGCTTTACGGTTCGTCTCCGACCGAGCCGGTCGCCCGTGAGCGCGTGCTAAAGACGAGCGCGATGCTACTCGCGATGGAGCAGGGCATCCCGCTTGATGACGCGCGCAAGCGCATCACCGAGCCCACGCCCTCCGTCGCCCCCACGCTCTCCAAGGGGAAGTCGCGGAAATGAGTGAGACCAAGGGCGCGCGTCGGAAGATCGACCAGATGACGGGGAACCTCGTCCGCTCTGGTAGTTCGCCCGACTACGCCCGCGCTGTCACGCTCGACGCCGCACGGCGCGCAGACCGTGGCGCAGTCACGAAGCGCGCGAAGGGCAAGCCGAGCCGCGCGCAGATGCTCAAGGAAGCGCAGGCGCAGGCCAGCCAGCTTCTCAGCGGCCCGCCCAAGGGCACGCGAATCGAAGTCCGCGACTGGATGAACGGAGCGAAGTAATGGCGATCCGCCTCTCAGATATTCCCGACCCGCAAGTCCTCGCGCTCGTTGAGCAGTGCCGGCTCAAGACCGCCCGCAGCTTCACAGGGGCAGACGGGCAGCGACACGCCCTCCCGATGCTAAAGCGAAGCCATGCGCCCCGCGTCGATGTCTCGCCCGTTGAGGGCAAGCCAGGGCGCTTCCTGATTCACTTCCTTGGCACTCGCGGCAAGACGCCGCTGGTATCCTTTGAGGCTGGAAAGTTTGGCGGCTCCGTCGGAGTCACCCTGATTCTCGATAACAGGGGGGCAGCCGTCTAGCCGACGACTGAGCCACCCCGCACGCGGATAATCCGCCCGCCCCAGGAGGGCACGCAGAATGGCACGACCTACCAACGCAGTCTCCCGACTCTCAGCCCTGAAGCGCGGAGTCGCCGCACGTCGCATCGCGCTCACGCCCGACGGCGGCAGCCACGCGATCGACTTCGCGATGGAGATGGCGCACCCCGCCGACCGCAAGACCTTCCTCTACACGTTCGAGGGCGCGTCGGCTCCCCCCGCGCTGACTGTCTCGGACACGTCTGCCGGTGGCTCGCCCACGCTAGGCACCGTCTCCGCGCACGGCGGCGAGTTCCAGATGGCGACGGACGCGACCAGCGAGGCGCAGAATCTCGCCCTGTATGGCGGCGATGTGCTGTCCATCGACCCGACCAAAAACGTCTATTTCGAGTGCCGATTCAAGGTCAACTTCGCGGGTGCTGCGTTCAGCGCAGACCAGCGGCTCGTCGTTGGTCTCGCAGCGGCTCGGAACGCCTCGCTGGACGCGAACACTGACCACGTTTGGTTCCGCATCGACGGCGCGTCGCTGGCTATCGTGCTGGAGGGCGACGACTCGACCACGAACACGGACGATCAGGCGACCTCGCCTGCTACCTCGATCGTGGACGACACCTACATCACCGTGGCGATCGACCTCTCGGACACGAGCGCGGTCAAGTTCTACATCGATCAGGTGTTCGTGGGGACGGTCGCCATCGCCGCAATCGCCTCGACCGATCTGCTCCAGCCCTACATCGAGATCCAGCGAGACGCGGGCACTGAGGTCGAGGACCTCCGTATCTCGTACATCCTGATCTCGTCCGACGCATAAGGGACAACGATGGCAATCACCGCAGTTAGCGCAAAGGACAAGATCAAATCCGTTGCCACCCTCGCGCTCTCCACGTCGTTCCTCGGCGCGGGGAACTACATCACCGTGGCGCGCGCGTCGAAGGTGGACATCTGGTCAGACGATCCAGCAATCGCCTTGACCTATAAGTTTTCCTACGACGGCGGGACCACGTTTACCCCCGAGATGGCGCTGGCTGCGGGATCTGTCTACACGGCAGAGCCGCCGAAAGGGGCACTGCTGACGGTGGACGCCAAGAGCGCAAGCGGCACGCCCAACCTCGGGGTCCTGGCCTTTTAATGCCTGTCAAGATGTCGCCAGCGGGCGGGAGCAATGTAACAGCGGTGGCCGTCACCCTCGCCCCCGCCGCTGGCACGCCGTCTAGCGTGGCGGACGAGGCGACCCTAGACGCTGGGCTGCTCCGAGGCTGGAAGGTCAAAGACGCGAACGGGGCGCTCGTTTCGATTGTCGATGGCGGGACGACGTGCGATGTCGTCGTCAATGCCGTCTCGGGCGACTCCGAAAGCAGCACCGGCAACTTTTGGCTCACCAACCCGCGTCTGTATCTCGACACGCCGCTCATGGGTGATTTCACCTATTCGATGCGTTTCGACAGCGACGCGAACATGGGTAGCGCCATATCCCACTTCGCGCTCATGGTCGGAGACGGGGACACGTCGGGCGAGTGTCACGGCGTATGCGCGCGCTTCGGGCGATGGTCCACCTCCCTCGGGCGGAACACGGCCTACTACCTCGCGGCCACTGACGACACTCTCGAATCCGCAACGGACGCCTTGGCGTGGACGACGGCGCGCGAGATTCAGATCAAGCGAGTTGCCGGGACGATCACCGTGTCCACGCGCGTCGGGACGGGCGACTCCTGGGTCGCTTACTCGACGCAGAAGCTCGACGTAGCGGGCGGGCACTGTTATGCGGCACTCGTCTTTTACGCAGCGACGAACGGCGAGACGTTCCGGTTCTACGCGGGCTCGCTCACCGGGTCGGAGTACACCGCGAGCCCATGAGCACCAACGTCACCGAGTACAGCGCGCGGTTCCCGCTCCCTACGATGCTCGTCCGAGGGCGGGCTAACACGCTCACGCTTCAGATCAACCGCGCCGGAAGCGGCATCACGCCGACCTCGGGCACCGTCACGGTTATCGACGGCGGCGGCACGATCATCGTCAGCGCTGCGTCCATCACGGCGGCGGACCCTTCGACGTACCTGATCGGCGCGGGCGTGCTGCCTACGACGACGGCGCTGTCCGACCAGTGGATGATCAAGTGGTCGATCGTGTTCGCCAGCGGCGAGATCGCGGAGTTTCAGAACAACGGCTATGTGGTGCGTCGTGACCTCCATCCGGTGCTGACTCAGACCGACGTGACCGACGCTGACGCGCGCTATGCGGAGGCGAGTTTCCTCGCGTCGGGCGCGACGGTGCAGGAGTTTATGGACCGCGCCTGGGAGCGCATCCAGCGCAAGCTGATTGGCATGGGTCGGCGTCCTGACTTGATCCTCTCCCCGTGGTCGCTGTGGGATCTACATCTCGCAGAGACGGCGCAAGACCTCGACAAGCAAGCCGCCTCCGCGCTCAACAGCAACGGGCGTCTACGCGATGCGATCGAGGAACGGCGCGGCGACCTGTCCCGCATGTGGGGCGAACTCGTGCTGGTGTACGACGACGACCAGCAGGACGACATCGACAGCGACGAGCAAGGGATCGGCGTCGAGCCGGTGATCTTCATTGGCAAGCCCGCCCCATACTGGCGCTCCGTCTAATGGCCATCGGCGCCCTACCTCGGAAGGACCGGCGCGCGGCGCTGTTCTCCCTGCTTGACGAGGCGTCAGGGGCGACGCGCCTCGGCACGCGCATCACGTTGGAGCAGGCTCCAGAGGGGCGTCAACATGCCTACTACGCGCTGGAGTCCTTCAGCGACGCAGACAACGACCAGCACCGCGGACGCGGGCGCGTGATGAAGGCGTGGGTCGCGACGGCGCGGCTTGCCTTCTCGCTGGTTCGGTACGCGAACGATATGGACGCGGCGC
>TARA_R110000822_G_scaffold310469_2_pt1 | contig 15092 bp, 17 predicted proteins | sample TARA_R110000822 | Tara Oceans TARA_R110000822 (sample SAMEA4397666) | marine metagenome | biome: Polar Biome; feature: [SRF] surface water layer (ENVO:00010504); material: water (ENVO:00002006), including particulate matter (ENVO:01000060) such as... | depth 5 m | reverse complement strand
CCCCTTCCTAATTAGCTAGCAGTTAATGTAATAGTCCATGTGATAGTCATACTATCAGCCGCTGCTTTGTTGATCACCGCATAGGTAACATGACATAGCATATCGCCAGCAGATGCAGCATTAAAGATGCCAGCCTCTACCAAAGCTCCTGTGCCGGTCCCGGCAGGGAAAGTTGCCACATATTCAATGGTGTTTGTCGAAACTGTAGTGCTAGTCAGTGTGACTCGCGCAAGTTCAGTTCCAAGTGTCGTATCACCACCTGCAACTGCCGTGGCATTTGAGCCGACTGCCATGTTGGACATAGCATCCTGCGTAGTGTCTTTCATGCGTGAGCAAATGAAGTTTAAGCCGTCATTGACGACCAGGTTCTCAACGTGCTGAGTATCAATGACGTTTCCGTCCTTGTCATTTAAGACAATTCCGACCCGTCCTTTCAGCTTCAAGCTATCTTGTAACATAAGGGTTTCTCCTAAAATGAGCCGGATTGTCCGACATAATCTGACGCAAAATAGGTCATATCAACCGTATAATTCTGCGCCAGTATTTCTCCTGATTCAGATAAAGAACCTGAGTCAGAAACGATCTTACCAACTGAGTTTACTTCCAAGTCGGATGCAGATCCAATATGGTTAAGATTCTTGAAGTATATCGCGTTTTCGTCATCATCGGTGGCTGCTCCGTTGACATCATCAGTTGCAAAGACAGTTTCTGTGAAATTACGGTCAAACTGGACGATCCTGTCGAAAGCATCCGCCAGCGAGCTTGAGTCTGCAAGTGACTTAGAGACGCCTTTAATCTCATTATCAGCAATATCAGATGAATCAGTTAACGCCCTGGCTAATGATATTATTTGAGCTTCAGTTAATAAGCCTGAATCAGAAGGGTTCTTGCCAAACAGCTTTGTTTCGGCATCTGACGTTGCCCCAGAGTCAGCAACTACCTTATTAGGGGCGTTCGATATTAAGTCGCTCGCTGCATGCGAGTCCAAGAATGGCTTGGCTATGGACTTGCTGTCTGCTTCAGCAACAACTGGGGACTCTAATTCATTCTTACCGTGGCTGAATATAGGGTCACTGTCAGCTACTGCGCCTGAGTCAGAAGGGTTCTTGTTATATGATACTAATTGAGCGTCACCAGTGGACGCAGAATCGGTTCTAGGTGTGGAATAGTCAACAGCTAACAACTGGCTGACAGATGGGGAGTCCGATATCCCTTTTGCTGTATTAAAATCGTGCTGGTCACTTAGATCAGCAGCATCACTTGGCTTCTTGACAAAGGATATATTTGAGTCATCGGTAACAGATGACGACTCCGTAAATGAGCGAATGAAAGCGACTGCTCGATCAAATAGGTCTGTGACCGAAGAGTGCTCATTCCTGACTTTCACGAAGCTTGCGGATTGATCATCATCGGCACTAGCTGCACCGTCCACATCGTCTGTGGAATACAACGCCTCAGAAATTGACTTATCATAGTCAACTGCCTTGTCGTCAACAGTATCTGCAAATATATTGCGAGCCTTGTTTACCGACTTTGCTTCGGCATCTGAGGTAGATGCTGAGTTACTGAGCCTGAGTAGCTCAATAAAGATACCTATAATAACTGTGGCAAGTAGCCTTGGGGCAGTAACGACAGACTTTAATCTAGCCCCAACCGTGAGAGAGGCAAGCCTAGCAGCCGCAATAGAAGAGCGAAGCCTACTAGAGGATAGCTTCCCTAGTAGTCTTGAGGCAGCAGTAACTGCCTTTAGGAAGCTCATGCAAAGTCTTCTCGCAGACTGAAGTCTATAATCTCGTAGATTGTTTCTCTTGTGCCGCCATTAAACACCACCTCAACTTCTCCCTGGTAATCACCAGATTCGATATCTAATTGAGTGCCAGAGAATAGAAAGATAGCGATCCCATTTACTGGGTCAGTGCCAGCTGCAGTATCTGTGATGCTAAATAGCAGGTCATCAATATCCTTGCGCCTAAAATGAAGCTGTACTGTCGCATCTGTAAGATCGACAACTGCTCCGGTATCACTTCGAGTGATGGTCGCTTTGATTTGAGGTCCAGTATCACCTTGGACTAGTAAAATTGGGTCAGCCATAATCGTTCCTTCTAATTAGGATACACGGAAGACGACATCTCTTGTAGTACCAAGTCCACTGTCATCACATCGGTGAAGTTTAAATTGTACCCAATTATCTCATAAACCTTGTTCGTTATGGATGCCCTTGGGTAAGTTAACTGTACCGTATCTCCGACCTGATATCTCAATGCTGTCAAATTGCACTGAATAGCTACTGTCTCAAACAATCTAGACCTGCGTAGAGCAATAGCCGCAAGCTCTTCAGCTTGCTTCGGATTGGTAGTATAAGGTAGTGGCAAATCGATGTAATTCTCACTGCCACCATCGGCAGTTACCGCCGCTGAGTCTAGATACGGCACAAAGTCCTGAGCCACATAATCTTCATTTCTAGACGAGTAGAAGCCTTTAATGCCATTAAACAAACTCCTGCGCCCAGGTCTTGTCGCAATCCTGATTGGGCCAACTAAATCATCTTGCGTGATCGTATATTCGGGAGATCTATACTCTCCTGCCAGCAATCCAAACTTGCCAGTTGAATAAGTCAATCTGCCAACGCAAGTGGTAAGAATCTGATCAAGATTGGTTTTCTTTGACTTAACTGTATCTGTCAGCCCGTTACAGCTATACCTATCTAGCTCATAATTAATATAGGTCGTTGTATCTGTGTAATCAGACGCTTGCCAGGCGTAATCCAGATAACATCCGTGCTTGTCCTCAGTAAACGACAGCACCTTAACTGCATTGTTCCATAGCCCGTGACTAGCCGTAAGACCGCCTACTGTTATCGTATCGCCTATATGAAATGGCAAGTAATCAAACTCATTCGCCCCAGCGTTAATAGTCCAGAGGGTCTTCCCAGCAGAATCTGGGTCTTCCTTAACCGTCCCAGTAACTGAATTCAGATCTAAAGTCTCATCAGACAAGTTGGCAGCTGCTATGAATGTCGCGTCATCAATCTCTGACGTTTCCACATCGCACCCATAGACATCACTTAAAAGATAGTCACGAATAACTAGAGCTGGATTCGAACTCCAGGCTGTAGTGCTTGTTCGCGGGTCAAAGAGAGGCTTGCCTTTAATAGCGCAAGCAATATTAGGAGGGGTTCCCTTCCAAATCTCTTCAGCTCCTTGTAGGGACAATCGAATCCAGATGTGAGAAATACCAGACATAGTGTGACTTGTATCCCACTCTCCATCTGTCTGCTTCCAGGGCAAGTCTCCATTAGTAACATCTCTACCAAGAGCCTCTAAATAATCATTTGAAGCTGCATAAACAGGATAGAACTTAATGTAGTCTTTATACTTCTCCGCAACCTGGAAGTTGCAGTTCCAAAGCACTAGATTGATCTGACTCGGTGTAGTGTTGTTCCCGTACATAGTCAGCGTATAAGTCTGCGCTGAAGTCGTTGTATTTTGATAGGTCATATCGACAATGTTAAGTGCGTTAAGCCCTACGGTTCCTCCAGCAACACTCAGAGATATTGTCCCATGAGCACTGCTAATGCCGCAGTTCCCAATTACGTTAACCTGCCCACCAGGAGCCACCGATCCAGTAATCGTCTTTAGCTCATTCAATCCGAACAGATCATTCTCGGCCTGTTCTGTAATGCTCATTACGGTCCCAGGAACCTGCAAGTCAACCGCCACATCAGAATTAACATAGATCTGCTCGATCCCTTCTATTTGATGTGGAGCTAACGCAATTACCATATTAAGATAATTACTTGATTGAGAGCTGATATTTGAATAGACCAATGTGCCGCCAGTCAAGGAACGCCCGTATATAAGCTTGTGTGGGTCAATCGGACTGACTGTTGTGACATCAGCCCTTGCGCGTTCAGCCTGAAAGTTTGGCGGCTTAGGAGCCATAGACTCCCCAAGCTCATTGAGTCCATAGGAAGCCCCAGTTAATACGGCAACTTGAGTCCAGAACGCACCAGAACCGATTGCCGCCCATCCGCCAGGACCTGCAACGACCATCACAAAAGCTGTGACAAAAGCCATTCCTATGTCTTCGCGTTCTGATTCAGACATCCTGCAATTCCTCTACTAACCTGTTCCAGAACCACTGAGCTTTCATAGCGTCTTCTAAAGGGTTCCTGTGCTTGTGCTTCATTCTCCAGTTGTACTTAAACTGAGATAATCGCAGATAGCCTCTAAATTCCTCATCTGTCGAACAAGCTTTCATCGCTTCAATGCACTCAATCTCTCCTTGAGTGTAATGGGTAGGATGATTGACTGGATCAGACATTCTTCCTCCAAACTTGTTTAGCTCGCTCTATCGGCTTCTTTGTAATTCCAGCCTTGGTCAGCAATACAATCTGACCTGCCTCAACAACGCCCATCGTGTCGGAACGCTTGATACAAGCAATATCTCCAGTTCTGGCTTCTTCTCTACTGATCTCTACCCATCCTAATTGAGACAGCTTTGCCCCGAACCCGCCCATTTCATTGATCAATGAAAACGCGCCACTCTGTGTGGAATAGCGTCCATAAAGCTCATGAACAAAGCTAGGCTCACAACAAGTCGCGGTAAATATACAGCAATCCCACTTCCCCCATTCAAAAGCCCTACTAAGTCCAGCTTCAATAACATTGGAGATGTGCAACTTTTTCACGCAGGAACTTCCCATTGAAGAACACGCTTCTGTATTTTTACAACATGCTCCAGGCTGTTGTCCGTGGGATACCTAGATAGCTGCTCATTGTCAGTGTACCTACTCTCATTGCGCCGCTCAAAATCAACGAGTCTATTCTCAACGCTGACTTGAATATTACAAGCGTCTCCAGTGTCCTCGATAGACATAACGTCCATCCTTCCACTAAATATAACAGGAGGTAGATAACTCCCAGACTGTCCAATTAACTCATAGCCAGTGCCAGGATCAGGGACCTCCATGAAGCCCATTCTAATCTCTAGGTTTCTATTCTGATAGTTTGTACCTAACGCAATAGCCAAGATATCTGAATCTAATCCACTAATCGTGATATTGACGCCACTGCTCTTCAGTTCATAAGGCTCGTCTATAGGGCTGACGCTTAATATATTACCGGCTCCATACCAAGTTGTACTGCCAATGGTGATATTGTAATCTGTAGTGCAGAGACGCTCATGGGTTCCATCGAAATCTGCGTCCAGTAGGAATACGGGCCTTATCTGAGCACCGGCAACCTGGGCAATGACCGCATCATTAAGAGACTGAAGTGAATAAAATTCTCTGCTCATGGTCCCATCGCCTCCACGCATGCAAACGTAAACCCATAAAGAGAGGCTTCGTTAAGAGAAAACCCAATATCAGGAGAGGCAAGCCGCCATAGCCCATAAGGTGGACTCATTGGACAAACATGGCCTGAGATCACGCTGTGTCTCAGAGGAGGTTGAATATCACAGGTTGCACTGGAGTATTGACCTGAGAAGTTAAGCAAGCCAAGAGTCATATATAAATGAGGCTTGCTTGAATCGCCTCCTTCATTTATTTGAACCCAAGTTCCCGCTTGGACATCTCCAAAACCTGTGGTATTTCGTGTAAATTGGATGCTTGTCGCTCCGGCAGAATATGCCTGTGAGGTTCTCATTATCTCATTGTTTTGAGCAGCCTTTAATGGGGGATGCATCTTAAATGTGCCAATAGTCCCTCGACAACTGAGAAAGAATATCTGCCATGCCTTCGCTTCTTCATCTGTCAATGGAGGAAGCGTTACTTCCGCCTCCCACTGCGTTCCTACGTTCTCAAAGTGCTGTGCTTTATATGTGAACGGAGATATGGTTGTACCAATCTTTCGAGCAAGTCGCATATTAAAGGAAGCGAATTCATGGTCTGGAAGGGTTAATGGGTATGAGATAGCCATGCTTAAATTCCCGTCAAGCCTTTAGAATAAGAGCCGCCTCGCTGTCTAGCTTGTAATACTCCAGCCTTCGTGGCATTTGTGATCTGTGGCATCAAGTTGGCGATTTCAGCGCGTACAGTCTGTGATACGCCTGTAGAGATATTCAATGTTACAGAGACTCCGTCTGATCCGCCCAATCTGTTATTGGGAACAACCTTTCCGCCACCAGTCGGAATCATCAACTCTGGTCCGCGCTCACCAACCATATAAGGTTTGCCGCCACTTACCGGGCCTCCCATCGCCCTGCCTGGGCCAGACATAGATGGCCCCATTCCCTGTGTAAAGTTTCTCCCATCAGTTGAAACTGAGACTCCAGCAGCTCCCATAGTAGCGGATGTTGTTCCGCCAGGAAAGAATGCGGCAGTCAACGCACTTGTAGCAAGACCAGCCAGCCTAGATGTCGCTGTCTTCAGCTGCATGCGAAGCATATCTCTTAGTATAGAGACTGCCATCTGCTTAAATGCGTCTTTGGCTGTCATCGACCCATCTGCGATACCAATCAATGCGTCTTCGAAGCTTTTAGCCGCCCTGACACCTTGATCCTCAAACATCTTCAGCGTCTCATCCTGAGCCATTTTGAGTTCTTTGGTTTTCTTGGCTGTCTTCTCGGTGATCGTTGCTGTCTTAAATAAAGTACCTGCCACCTTCTCAATTGCGACCCTATATGCATCAAGCTCCGTGCCAGACATCTCAGAGTTACCTCTACGCAGAACCGCTTGCAGTCTTTCAGCTTCCTCAATGAACTTTTGGTTCGCTGACTTGCCTTCTTCAATGAGCTTAATTCTCTCTTTAGACTGAGTCTGAGCTATGCCATCAATGATATCCTGTAGTTTTTGCCTAGCTTCTGCTTCTTTAAGGAACTTCTCTAACGCCTTATCTCTGGCATCTGCATTCGCTTTTATTAACAATGTATTGTTATTAAGCATTAAGTTTAACTGATCGTAGGCTTCTTTATTCTCCAACGCTGCAATGGAAGCATCCGTGAGCGTAGTTATAAGATTGCGAAGCTCTTTATTTGACAGATCCTCGCCATCAGCAAGCTCAAGAAATGCAGCTCTAGCATTATTAATGCCTTCAACGGTTTGGGCGTCACCCAAGGTCATGAGTGCTTCCAGAAGCTTCTTAGATTTATCCTCAGATACTCCTAAATTTACAGATAGATTCTCTATAGCCTTCTGGACTAACTCTGTAGCCTTAGCTAACTTAGCCATATTCGCCCCTGCCTCTCGCGCGCCCTTCCTACCAAAGCCTACTGATAGGTCAGGAGACTTTAGGCGGTCAAGTTCAGCGTATGCGCCCTTGACACTCTCTATGCTGATCCCAAATTGATGCCACTTCTCTAGTTGTTTATCAACTGACTCTACAATTTGATCTGATGCAGCGGCAAAAGCGATCTTCGCCTCAGTCATCGCCAACGAAACTTCAAGCATAGCTAGCTCTTTATTGACTAAAGCTAACTTCTTGATTTTATCTGTGAGCGTAAGGACCCCGTCTTCCACCTTGTCCATGACACGGGCAACCTTCTCATTCGCTTCCTCAAGCTGCTTGGCAGCATCTGATGCATCAAAGAACGCAGGAGCTAACTGCTGCCCTACAACAGCTGCAATAGCGACAACACCACCGAATAATGCACCGCTAGTGCCAAAGATACCGGCTAACTGAGAACCCTGCTGTCCTAAGATCAACATGGGGTTCATGCCCATCTGATACATAACAGCAATATCTTGAATTTGATGTCCGACTTGGCCTAATTGAGCACGACTTTGCCTAGTCGTATTTCTCATGGCTTTGCCGGTAGAACTGACTTGCTTCTCTAGCTTTTTAGAATTACGGATAGCAGAGGCAATAGCCGCCCCAGTTTTATCGTCTGCGTGGATTACTATCTTTTGAGTCGCTACTGCCATTCTCTTCTGCCTCGATATTGAAGAACGCAATCCATTCTATCATCTCTGAGTATGGGATACTCTCTAGTTCCTGGACGGTCTTACCAAGATGACCCGCTAGCCGAAATAAGCTCAGTCTAAGCGGATCGTTCCTTAGTTTTTTTCCGGGTCCTCTGCAAGTGCAGTTCCCACTAAGACAGAGTAAAACGGCATAAGGATGGAAACCTTCTGCTGTAACAAGTAACGCTTATGCTCAAGGGTAAACGCCCTCTCGCCATCCTTGTCCATAGCCTTCATCATAATTAACTCGACAGCCGCTTCAATAGAGCTGTTACTCAGGAAGTCAGGATACTTGTTCTGCAGCTTAGAAAGCTCGGCAACGGTCAAAGGAGTCACATAGAATGTAGAATCCCAAGCCGTTACCTCGATTTCTATACTCTCAGATTTAATCGCATCCTGTAGTTTTTGGAGGAGACTCATAAATTTCCTTCTATTAAACTGCTACGTCTGAGAAGTCACCAGTTCCCTGGAGTGAGAAGTTCACTGTGATCATCTCTCCAACCGCAGCTGAGAAAGAACTATCCGTAACAATGCCACTTCCACCATAACTCCGAGTGCCAGTAAGGCCATCTGGATATATTGTGAACGTGATCGTTGATCCCACCGCGAAATCATCTTGATGTGATGTCGCATAAAGTGGGTCAAACATTGCGTCAATAGTCGCACTGAAGCCTTTAAGTGTTGGCACATAGGTGCGAGATGCATCCCCAATGACGGTATTTTCAACCGTGTCGGATGTGTGTGAAATAGAATATCCAGTGATCTCAGCAATAGCCTGAGTTCCAACCTGAACGATGCCGTCACCGGCAGTCATAGTAGCCATTGTAAAGCCTCCTTAAATGGCAGTATCGGGTTGCCCCGTTTCTGTACGATATTGTACAGCGAAATTCATTCTAATCGTAGCAACTGGCTGGTCACCATCGCCAGAATACATCGCTTCAACGCCAGTCAATTGTGTGTTGATAGCTAACCCGCCTAAAGTAGGGCTGTCTAATATAGCTGTTTCAACTTCGGCGTTTACAGTGTCTAGAGTATCATCAAAGTTAGCTAAAGCACGAACATAGCCTTCTACCACCAGGTCAACAGTACGGGTCTGTATTCGCTTTTGGCTGAATGACTGCTCTTCTAAGCTTTCACTTTGACTATAAATAAGTAGAGCGGGTAGCTTTGCGCCACTTAACGGATAAATGCGACTAGCATATACATTGCTGCCAGTAGTAGTTAATGAGGCAAGTTGGGCCTCAAAATACTCTCTAATCTGTTGGCGAACGTGACTCACTGAGCCTCCAATATTAACTGCGTCATACCTGTTCCATCAGGTTGTACATCAGTGACTACATAATTAGCCCCAGATATAGAAAGGGTCGAGCCTTGTCCAACGCCTGTTACATCAACAGTTTGAACAACAACGTAGCTCTCCTGGATGGAAAACGGTACTTCTCCGCCAACAGAAAGACTTGTGTGCGGGCTGTCAAATATACCTGTAATCGTTTTAGTGCCTAAGTTAACGTCAACCCCAAAATCACTCAGGATCGTCCGTCTCTCCTGTAGCGTCTCCACTGTCATCTTCTGCGACTTCCTCTTCTGTAACTACTTCTTCTGTAACTACTTCTTCTATAACTAACTCAGCAGCCCCAATGGAGACTAAGTAATCAGTCGTTTCACTTTGCAGGTACTTTACTTCCTGCTGGCTTCCGTGGTTGCTTTCTTGCAGTAGTTTTACCTTTATTTGCACGTTGCTGAACCTCTTTTACTTCTCTATCTGAAATCTTAGGCATTGCATTATCTGGAATGACCTTGCCTATAGATAATAGAGTCTTAGCAAGACTTTCACTCAGCTCTACAATATCGCCAGCGCGAGCCTTCGCTCCGTTACCAATAATACAATCTCTAAGAATCCGATACTTCATATATACCTCAAAAATCAAGGGGGCCGAAGCCCCCTCTCATTAGCCCTCTACTAAGGGATATCTTGATCACCTAAGCAGAAGCTTACAGCGTTCCGTACAGCCACATCAACTGACTGAAGTGCGCGTACACGCACAGTGCCAGAAGCTGATGAGGTGTATGGGTCTACCAAGATGTCTAGGCCACCATACATTCCGATCAACAGATCTGCGAAGTTACCGAAGTAAGCATCCCCAGCGGCTGCTTGATTGGAAACAATGGCTCTATAGCCATTGACGGTTCCACCAGGCTCAACAACGAATTGAGCAGTGTTAACTGCCTTCTCAGTTGTCTTCAACGCACCATACATGGAAGCTGGCATGATATACGCCAAGTTACCAAGTAAAGCATTATCGGTGGCGACAGCAGTCTCCATTCCGACAACTTCAGCGAATGTTGGATTGGCTCCAACAAAGTCCTGAAGGTTGATGCCTGTAGTAGAGCGAATGCCCGTAGGCTGTCCGCTTGACCCAGTACCAGCCAATGCGCCCAAGTCAATTGCCAAAGCCATTGCTTGAGTCAAGTCATCACGAACTAACGCCTCGATGTCAGGAGATCCCTGAATCATCATCTGGCGAGTCATTTCAGTGAATGCCCCAACTGTTTTAGGCGTCATTGTCACCTGAGCGAATGTTGGCTCTGATTCAGAGGCATTGCCCCCTTCAGTTGCGATCCATCCAGCAGCAGACCCAGTGGCCTTCTTCGGGATAGCTACATTGCCAGACAGTCCTTGTAGCATGCGAGCACCGGCTTGCATGACTGAAGACTGGTTGCGGAGTACATCGATGAAGTCTCCAGCACGATAGTCTTCTGGGACCAATGATGAGTCATCAGTAGTATTGATGTCACGTTGCGCCCATGTACGGAGTACATCTGCTGGGATCATAATCCCTTGTGCAGTTGAACCATACATATCAGCGGCAGCGCGTGACGCCTCGAACTCAAATGCAGCCTCTTCCTGAGCCTTGCGGTCAGAAGGATTCGCTAGAGCGCGGATAGCACGAACCAAGCTGAAACGCTTGACTTCCTTGGATGTCATGCCGATATCTTCAGCAACAAGTGGCTTGTTACCAATATCTTCTAGGACAATGCCACGGAACTCTGCCAACGACTTGCCATCTTTGACAGCGCGTGAAGCGACATCAGACATGTTGTGGCGAGCACCAAGCTCAAAGATTTGAGCGGCTTCTTTTTGAGCATTACGGGCAGCTTCAGCGCGTTCTGCTTCTACGTTTACTTCTGTAGACATTACAGTCTCCTTAGTGTGAGAAGTTTCTATTACGGGTTCAGCAGGAGGCTCTGCGCTTCGGCCCACACGCGACTGACTGTCGGCGGGGATAGAAACTACGGATGCTTCCATTGGACGCCAAGACTTTACTCGATAAGTATCCTTACCTTCTCGCTCCATCTTGTTTACTGCGTATCCAACAGAAATATTCTGTCGAATACCGTCCTTCACATCCTGGAATACTTCTTCAGCAAGACTGTTTCGACTGAACAGCACTCTAGCGCGGACCTTGCGCTCGTCTGAATCCAATTCCACGGATTCTATCACACCTATCTGCTGCGTCCGATCATGGTCTAACAGCAGTGGTGCTTGACCACTCGCAATCCAGGACATATTTACTGCCCCAGGAGAGTGGTCTAATATCTCATTACCGTATCCTCGTTCAACAGGATTCTCGGTAGACATCACGATTATCGCAGTGCGATTCTCTTCATCAATAATATCATCTTCGCCAAAGCGAACAGTCCGTAGAAAGTTCTTGCCTTGCCTAAAGGTAAATGTTGCATCTTCATTGTCAGTGTTTAAGGACTCTTCTTCAATCAAAGCCCTGACCTCTTTATCACTTAGGGCAAACTCTGCAGCTGGCTCTTCGATAAGATTATCTTCTACTAACACTTCATCAAGATCAGAATCTTTAATCACAGATTCTTCACTACGGTCATCTTTCATTTGGTTCACAATCTTCTTACTCCAACTAAAACCTGCGTCTCCGCCCCAAAGCGACCAAGCAATTCGACCATTGCTGGGATAGCCATCCTCTCCAGGCCGAAAACCATCTGCCTTCTTATCTACTTCGTGACGACTAAAGAATGAGTACATCCGCTTAACCGTATCATCGCTTAGATTCTTGGTGTTCACAATGTCTCTAGCGCGAGCTATTCCTATAGCAGTGCCACCTCTGCCGTGCTCACTTCGCCAATCAAGACCTCTTCTGGCCTCATTGATCATACCATCAGTCGGCTTGTAGCTCATCTTCTTGGTCATCCATAATGGGGTTCACTGACGTTTTAGACGCGCCAAAAGGTTCAAATGCCGTAATTACACCAAATTGAGCAGCTGTCTGCTTATCTCTCGCTATTTGAGCGAAAGTCTCTTCAACATCTCTGCCATAATTGTTTGCGACATCCTGCATGGATAGAATGCCATTTTGCAAACCGATAACAGCTGCGTTCATCTCCTTGAGTGGATCTACCCACTGGAATCCTCTGCCTCGCCACTGAGACGCAGAATAGAACTTCTCGAACTTATCTGGGCCAATCGGCAAAGCATTAAGAGTCAGGTTGCCTACAGACATACCCCACTCAAGCCATACTCGATAGACTTTATCTACAAAGTGTTCGATCAGGAACTGCTGGTCGTTCTTAAATAGATCTCGCTCCAATAAAGCCCCCTGCCTGATGGAACTATAGGAGGTTCCCTCTAGGTCGTTAGACAGAGACTCATAGCTCAAGCCGATGCCTGAAGCAATCCCTCTTAGAACTGCTTTATTGAACTCAGAGAACGCACTAGTAGGATGCGTTGGGTCTATCATTTTTAAGTCATAGCCCTGTGGCAGAGACTGGATAGTACCGGCTTCATAATCTAACTGTGGGATATCTCCATCGAATGAATCTGCAATGCCGTCTCCGCCAGGTGAAACAAGAACAGCGAACTTGGCGGCTGCGGCTCTTGCTGCTGTAATCTCAGCGTCTCTGTATCCATCAAGCATCTTCAATGCGAAGATAGCTGGAGAGAAGTCTGAATCGCCTCTTGTCTGACCAGGACGCTTCTTCTTGAATACATGAATCATCTGATCAGCAGGAACTCGCGTGTATTTCTTCTCTGGCTTATTCATCATGAAATCATAATCGCCAGGATGGTAATTTATGACCCAATATGCAATGGGTCGGTCAAAGTCATCTAGCTCGACTCCCATCCGAATTTTGCGTCCGTTAGGAGACATCTCATTCTTGTCAATGTCTATGCGGTCAGCCTCTATGGGATGAATCGCTATTCCGTCTGGGTAAGCTGAGTTCTTGACGATCTGAGCAAAAAATTCGCCATCACGTTTCTTTACTCGAATTGCCATAGCGCAAAGATCACGGAACGACATGCATCCATCAGTCGTTGCATATCTAGACCATTTCTTCCACCTGCGCTCAATTAAATCATTAGCAGGAAGGTCCAGTGTCCCATTGATGTTTGCACCCTTGACCTGAAGGTTGAACCCTCTTTCTCCAACGACACCGTTCTCTATGAGGTCTAAAGCTCTAGCTACATATTCGTTGTTTCGCTCTAAGTCTCTAGCTCTATCTCGCAATTTCGCAAGATTAGGCTTCATCGTGGAATCTGCTGATGCAGCTGACCCAAACATACCGCTAAGAAGTCGGCCTACTTCGCCGCCTTTATATGGAGAGTATCTTTTCTGTTGGGTCTTCGCAGTGCGATTAAAGAACGGTAGCTTCATAGAAAACGCGCCTTTATAGTCGTTGTAGAAGCCTTACCGGCTTTAATTGCTGCCTTGTTTTGCTCCTGATTTACTATACCTTGCCAATAGCTCATCTCTTTACGCAAAGCATCTGGCGCAAGCTTTGACAGCGAGCGACCAGCAATTGAGTAAGACTCAACGTCACTGCCCATCCTGCCAGAATAAACATCAGAGCATTTCTGTAGATTAACTTCTGCAACGGTTCTAGGTTCAACTGAGTCTTTATCTCGGTTAGGGGCAACAATAAAACGACCTGAACGGACAACAACTCTAGCGGAGTCTGAATTCCTGATGATGTACGCTTGGTATGAATAAGTGCCTGGGCGATACTTTGATGAGACAGTTGAGCCAACTGAAATTAAATGATTGGCGTCAGCAGTAAGCTCTATCTCGACATTCGCTTGACCATGAAGTCTCGCAGAATATTTAAGGGTATAGAGAGCTGTAGGATAGTCAGTTAGTAAGTCTTCACGCTTCCATTGTACTAAGTCACCAGCAACAAACTGGTCTGGCTCAATAGAAGGTGCATTTGTAGCATCAAAAAGGTTCGCCACTCATCATCTCCATGCGTTGACGAAATTTCGCCTCGGATTGTGCATTAGCGGTGACTTCTTTTCAGGCTGTTCTTCTTTAGCCTGTTTACGTTCCACCATACGGTCCGCCACGCTATTTACGTTGACATTTAGAATAGCATATGCAGACAAAGCATACACCATACAATCCAACGCCTCATTTCTAGGTCGTACTTTAACAAAAGTACGCTTAGAATACCCTTTATGGTACTTAGTTACTATTTTTTCTGCTGTGAGCTGCCTGTAATACTCTTCGGGCAGGTGATCAGAGAAATGCACATATCCAGGTCCATGCTCTGAGATCTTCAATCTAGCGAATAATAAGTCTTTTGCAGTGTCAACACCAATCGGGAATAACGGACACTTGGCAGCATTGTTTTTGCTTGGGCGACCAACAACTGGTCTGCTGCCTATTTCTCCGCCAATACCTTTAATTGCAAAGATCCGTTGCGTTGCATTCTGCTTGCAGAACTTATACACAGTTTGGGTATGATGACCGCCAGAGTCAACGCATGTGCCTCGGATAGTCAGATCTCTGCCATCATGCGTCTCAAACGATGCCTTGAGCTGAGATAGCAAGTTGTTCCATAGGTTTGGCGTGGATGGATCTCCGTACATAATTCTGTGATCGATCACCCAACATTCATCGTCTCTTCCCCATCCGGTAATTGATAGTTCCAGTCGATCATCTTGAACGTCCACCCCAGCCGTAATGAATACAACTTCTTCAGGAATCAACCCTTCATAATCTTCGCCACGTTCAGCAAGTGAATGCTCATCAACAGTTTCCCCCTGGTCTTCCCATGTTTCACCCAAGTAAGTGTTTGTCCAAACGCGAAGCTGTTGAGGATTCTTGCGTACACTGAGAAAGTCTCTGACCCCATCTGAAAGCGGAGTCCAAGGAGAATAAAGCCC